>Ga0209118_1000074_pt1 | contig 73217 bp, 53 predicted proteins | sample BlaSpr_A8_Ref_M1_FD_187988 | JGI IMG/M metagenome (GOLD analysis project Ga0209118, IMG submission 187988) | Forest soil microbial communities from Thunder Bay, Ontario, Canada - Black Spruce, Ontario site 2_A8_Ref_M1 (SPAdes) (version 2) | ecosystem: Environmental > Terrestrial > Soil > Boreal... | reverse complement strand
GGCGCCGCTCCTGGCTGCCGCCTACCAGCAGGCTCTCGACCTCGACGCCGTCGCGGATCCAGAGCGCCGCCGCTCCCAAGGGCCCGCCGAACTTGTGCGCCCCGAGCACCAGGAGATCGACTCCGAGGCGGGACACGTCGACCGGCACCTTGCCCACCGCTTGCACCGCATCGCACAGCAGCGGGATGCCGCGCGCGCGGAACTCCGCCGCCACCGCGCCGACCGGCTGCAGGGTGCCTACCTCGTTGTTGGCCAGCATCAGGCAGGCCAGCAGGGTGTCGTGCCGCAACGCCTCGATCATCGCCGCCGCCGGCACCACGCCGTCCTCGCCAGGCGGCACCTGTGTCACCTCCAAGCCCGCCCTCTCGGCACGCGCCGCCGCCTCGCGCACCGACGGGTGCTCGATGGCGGAGATCGCCAGGTGGCCGCCGCCGGTCGCGGAACGGCGGGCGCGCTCGACGGCGCTCGCCACCACGGTGTCGTTGGCCTCGGTTCCCGAGGCGGTGAAGACCACCTCCGGCGGCCGCGCGCCGATCAGGGCCGCGACGTGCTCGCGCGCCTCCTCGACGGCGTTGCGCGCCGCCTGGCCGGCACGGTGGATCGAGGACGGGTTGCCGAAGCGCTCGCCGAGCCACGGCAGCATTGCCTCGCGCACGCGCGGGTCGAGCGGCGTAGTGGCATTGTGGTCGAGATAGACGTCAGCCATGGCCAAGGTATTGTAGCGCGTGAACCTCGGGCGGCCCGGACGCCACGTACGGAATGGCGGGCGGCAGTGAGACGGCGGCGCGGCTGGCGCGTATAGTGCAAGCATTGGGCACTCGCGAGAGCGACCCCGAGCTGAGACGATGGCGATCTGGACCACCACACCCGGACCTGCGGGCGCACCCGAGCCCACCTCCGGACCTGCGCGCGGAACCACGCCCGGACCGGCGGCGGGACGGAGCCGTGCGCTGCTGGCGCGGCGCCCGCGGCGTCCGCGGCGCCCTCTGATGGCGGTGCTGCTGACCGCCGTCCTGATGGCGGCGCTGGCGGCACTGGCGGCGATCAGCGCGGTGGAGCCCGCCGCCTACGCCAAGCCCGCCCTCACCAAGGAGCAGAAACAGGCCCTCGAGAAGCTGCCGCCGCAATACCGCGCCTGGCTGGACGAGGTCGAATTCCTGATCACCAAGGACGAGAAGCGCGCCTTCCTCGACCTCAAGGAGGACTACCAGCGCGACGCCTTCATCGAGCGTTTCTGGGAGGTCCGGGACCGTGGCGGCGCCAGCGGCGAGTTCCGCCGCCGCTGGGAGTCGCGGATCTCGGAGGCGCGGTTGCGCTTCGGCAGGCTCAGCGACGAGCGGGCGCGGGTCTTCCTGCTCAACGGACCGCCGGCCGCGCTGGTGGCGGAGCGCTGCAACGTCCTGCTGTGGCCGATCGAAGCCTGGTTCTACCACGGCAGCGAGCGCATGGGCACCGATTTCGTCGTCGTCTTCTACCAGGTATGGGGGGTCGGGCAGTTCCGCGTCTGGGAGCCGGCGATCGGCCTGGCGGAGCTGTTCCAGGACGGGCACAGCCACTCAATCTCCGAGATCGCCAGCGGCTGCCGCAACGGCGACTCCATCGCCGCCGCGCTGGCCTGGGTGATGAACCAGGGCGTCCTGGGCTACGGCTCGTTCGAGGCCCAGTTCGAGTCCACTCCCAAGGGCCCCGGCGGCGAGTGGATCAGCTCGTTTCACTCCTACTCGACCGACATCCCGGTCGGCGCTCCCAACCTGCCGGCCAAGATGGAGGTTTCCTATCCCGGGCACTACGGCGAGCGCACCATGTTGGAGGCGGTGGTCAGCGTGCCGGCGAGCGAAGCGAGCGTGCTGCAGCTGGCGGACCGCCGCTCCTACAACCTGCTGCTCACCGGCGAGGTGCTCGAGGCCGGCAAGCTCTTCGAGAACTTCCGCTACAAGTTCGAGTTCCCGGCCGGGGGGGCGCCCCCTGCCGCGCTGCCGCTGGTCGTCCAGCGCCCCCTTCGCCCCGGCGACTACACCTTGATCGTCAAGCTCGAGGACCTCAACTCGCAGAAGCTCTGCCGCATCAAGGAAGAGCTGGCGGTGCCGCGGGTGGAGAAGGAGATGCCGCCGCCGCCGCCCGCCGATCCCGAGAGCGCCCGCCTGCTGGCCGAGGCCAACGCCGCCATTGGCACCGGCGAGAACACGCTTAAGCTCGTCGCGCCCCGCGGCGAGTTGCAGACCGGCTTGATGCGCTTCGACACCCTGATGACCGGCCACGACGCCGTCCGCGTGACCTTCTCCCTGGACGGCAAGCCGATCCTCACCAAGGTCAAGCCGCCCTACAGCGTCGAGCTCGACCTCGGCCACCTGCCGCGGTCGCGCACCCTGCTGGCGACCGCTTTCGATACCGCCGGCAACCAGGTGGCGAGCGACGAGATCGTCATCAACGCTCCGGTCCACCGCTTCCGGGTTCGCCTGACCGAGCCGCAGCGTGGCCACAGGTACGCGAGCAGCCTGCTGGCCCGCGCCGAGACCGACGTGCCCGAGGGCGAGAGCATCGATCACGTCGAGTTCTACCTCAACGAGCAGCTGGTGGCGACGCTGTATCAGCCGCCCTGGACCCAGCCGGTCGTGCTGTCGAGAGAGCAGCTGGCCTACGTGCGGGCGGTCGCCTACACCCCCGACGGCAACGCCACCGAGGACCTGGTGTTCGTCAACGCGCCCGACAACAACGTGGAACAGCTCAACGTTCAGTTCGTCGAGCTCTACACCTCGGTCCTCGATCGCCGGGGGCGGCCCGTCCTCGGCCTGGCACAGAAAGACTTTTCGGTCGCCGAGGACGGCGTGCGCCAGACCATCAGCCGCTTCGAGCGGGTCACCGACCTGCCCATCCACGCGGCGGTGGTGCTCGACAGCTCGGGATCGATGGAGAAGAGCCTGCCGCAGGCGCGCGACGCGGCGCTGGGTTTCCTCAGGGACACCATCCAGCCGAAGGACCGGGCGGCGATCATCACCTTCAACGATCACCCGAACATCGGTGTCAAGTTCTCGAACGATCTCGATACGCTGGCCGGCGGCCTGGCCGGGCTCAAGGCGGAGCGCGGCACGTCGCTGTGGGACACCATCATCTTCACCCTGTTCTATTTCAATGGTGTCAAGGGACAGCGCGCCATCTTGCTGCTGACCGATGGCCGCGACGAGAACAGCCGCTTCACCTTCGACGACGCGCTCGACGACGCCCGCCGTTCCGGCATCACCATCTACACCATCGGGCTCGGCGATGACATCGACAAGCGCAAGCTCACCAAGCTCTCCGAGGAGACCGGCGGCCGCGCCTTCTTCATCAAGAGCGCCGGCGAGCTCGCGGCGATCTACGCCACCATTCAGGAAGATCTGCGCTCGCAGTACCTGGTCGCTTACCAGTCGACCAACACCAGCCCCGAGACCAATTTCCGCACCGTCGACGTCAAGGTGGACCGCTCAGGCGTCGAGGTGAAGACCCTGCACGGCTACTACCCGTAATTCCAGCTGAACAGGAGCGGCGGCGGGACCGGCGGCGCGGCCCCGGAGCCGGCGGCCCGTGGCTCGCAAATGCGCAACCGCGGGCCGCTTTCCCGTCTATACTGGTGTGCCATGGCGACGACTTCCACCAGGCTCACCTACGCCGACCTCATCGCGATGCCCGCGGACGGCAAGCGGCACGAGCTGATCGACGGCGAGCACTACGTGACGCCGGCGCCCACGTTCCGCCATCAGCTCGTCCTGAGCCACCTCCATCTCGATCTGGGCAGCTACGTGGAGGCGAACGGCCTCGGCCAGGTCTGCTTCGCCCCGCTGGACGTCGTCCTCTCCGATCACGACGTCGTCGAGCCGGACCTGCTCTTCGTGTCGACCGAGCGGCTTGCGGGGATCGGTCACGCCTACGTCCACATCGCTCCCGACCTCGTCGTCGAGGTGCTGTCGCCCGGCACGAGGAGGATCGACGCCACCAAGAAGCTCTGCCTCTACGAGAAGTTCGGCGTCGCCGAATACTGGATGATCGACCCGGACGCCGAATGGGTCGAGGTCTACCGGCCCGCCAGCGGCGGCGGGCAAGGGCTCCATCAGGCCGCTCGCCTGACCAGGGAGCGCAGCGACGGCCCGCTCACCAGCCCGCTCTTCCCGGGGTTCGCGCTGCAGCTCGACCGGCTCTTTCGGTAGATGCCGAGCGGCGATCGCCACGTTCACGTTCGCGGCCGCAATCGCCCGGCTACTGGTCCGTACCCATGGCCAGTATCCGGACAAGCTGTCCTCGCAGTACGGCAAGTTGTTCTTGACCGTGGACCATACTAAACTAACTCAGGCCGCACCTTGAAGTACCCGTGGGACAGCAGTGCGTTCCGCAAATGATCCACGGTTCGCTCTGGCGTGTGGAACTTCATACGCTCACCGCTTCGCTAAAGATCCGCTCGCGAGATCTTACGGGAAGATTGCTGGACGCGACCACATCCACAGATACGCCAAGTAGCCTCGCAGCTCGAACTTGAAAGGCCCCCAAGATTGAACAGCCCGCCTGGGTGGGCGAGCAGGCACCGATGCGCGACCAGAGCTGATAGCCGTGGCGCCCGCCCGCTGCGTCCGCTGGCGATAGCTTGCCGCCGTCGGCGGCGGCGGTTAGGATGGCGGCGATGTGGGGTGCTCTGCGGTGGCGGCACGGCCGCCTGCTGCTGGTCCTTGCCGGCCCTCCGCTGGTGGCCGGCCTGGCTGTGCTGCTGAGCTGGCTGGTCCCGGTGCGTCCGCTGCTGGCGGGCGGCGCTTCGCCGGCGGCGCCCTCCGATCTCGCTCCGAAGTACCGGGCCTGGCTCGAGGAGGTGGCGCCGCTGATCAGCGAGCGCGAGCGCCAGGTCTTCCTGTCGCTGACCCGCGACTACCAGCGCGACGACTTCATCCAGCGCTTCTGGGACGTGCGCGACCCCTTCCCGGAGACGCCGCGCAACGAGCTGCGGGACGCCTGGGAGGAACGTCTCAAGGCAGCCCAGGAGCGCTTCGGCAACGTCGTGGAGGACCGGGCGCGGGCGCTGCTGATCCATGGGGAGCCCGCGCACGTCTTCCATTCGCGCTGCCTGGAGGTGGTGCAGCCGCTCGAGATCTGGGCCTACAGCCATACGCCGCGCATCCGGCGCGGGTTCGCGCTGGTGTTCGTCCAGGACGGGAGGTCCACCCGCGGCCGCTATCGGTCGTGGGCGCCGAGCGAGGGGCCGGAGTCGCTGCTGACGCTGCAGGCGCGCGCCCGCAACCCGGCCAAGGCAGACTTCTCGGCGCTTGCGGACTGCCCGGAAGGCGACGAGATCGCCGGCTACCTGTCGCAAGCGGCCGACGAGGCGGAGCTCGAGGCGCGCGGACAGGTGCTGCCCAAGCCGGGCGAGGAATGGCTGTCGAGCTTTGCCGCCGCCTCCACCGATCTGCCGCCGGGCGCCCAGCCGCTGCCTGCCGAGCTCGAGCTGTCCTTTCCCGGCCGCGCGGGCAGCCGCACCGTGGTGCAGGGGCTGCTGCGGGTGCGGCGCGACGCGGCGGTGCCGCAACGCTTGCAGGACCACTCCTTCTACAGCTTCATGATCGACGGCGAGGTAGTGCGCAGGGACGAGCTGTTCGAGCACTTCCGCTACCGGTTCAGCCTGCCCGTAGCCCAGGCCCTGCAGCAGGCCGGCGAAGGGGGAGCCGCGGCGGGCGCCGAAATCCCGCTGGTCTTCCAGCGCTACCTCAGGCCGGGCGCGTACACCCTGGTGTTGAAGCTCGAAGACACCGGCGGCAAGCGCTACTTCCGCGCCGAGCGTGAGCTCGAGGTGCCCGCCATCACGGCCGAGGCCGAAGCCGCCGGCATCGCGGCTCCGCCGGCGGGCGGGCGACTGCCGGGCACCGGTGCGAATGGAGCGAACGCCGCGAACGGCGCGGGGACGTCCACGGCAAGCCAGGCCGCCGGAGAGACCCTGCCAGGCGCGACCGCCGGTGGCGCGACGCCCGCCGGGCGCGCGGCGGCAGGGACGGGAATGGCCGCGGCGCTGGCGGAAGCCAACCGCTCGATCCGTTCCGGCGATCAGAGCGTGCGGCTGCTGGCGCCGCCCGAGGGGCTGCTGACCGGCTCGGTGCGCGTCGATGCGGTGGTGTCCGGCAGCGACATCGACCACGTCCGTTTCCTGCTCGACGGCCATCCGGAGCTGATCAAGAAGCGGCAGCCGTTCAGCGTCGACCTCAATCTCGGGCCGCAGCCGCGCGCCCACGTGGTCAAGGCGGTGGCCGAGGCTGCCAACGGCAGGGCGCTGGCCGAGGACCAGCTGCTGCTCAACGCCGGTCCCCACCGCTTCAGCGTCAGGCTGATCGAGCCCCAGGCCGGCAAGCGCTACACCGCCAGCCTGCGCACCGAAGCGAAGGTCGAGGTCCCCGAAGGCGACAAGCTGGATCGCGTCGAGTTCTACCGCGATGACACGCTGGTCGCCTCCCTCTACCAGCCCCCCTGGGCGCAGGTCATCCTGATCCCCGACACCGTCAAAGTCTCCTACGTGCGGGTGGTGGCCTACCTGCCCGACGGCAACTCGAGCGAGGACCTGGTGCTGGTCAACTCGCCCAACCCCGGCGAGCGCATTGACGTTCAGCTCGTCGAGCTGTACACCACCGTGACCGATCGCCGCGGCCGTCCGGTCGACGGGCTGACCCGCGACGCGTTCAAGGTCTACGAGGACGGCGCCGAGCAGACGGTGCGCCGCTTCGAGCGCGTGCAGGACCTGCCGATCTACGCCGGGGTGATGCTCGACACCTCGGGCTCCATGGTCGACCAGCTCGACACCGCGGTCAAGGCGGCGTTGCGCTTCTTCCAGACCATCATCCAGCCCAAGGACCGGGCGGCGGTGATCACCTTCAATGGCCAGCCGAACCTGGCGGTGCGCTTCACCAACGATCGCGAGGTGCTGGCGGGCGGCCTAGCCGGGCTGCGGGCCGAAGGCAACACCGCCCTCTACGACAGCATCATCTACGCCCTCTATTACTTCGGCGGCGTGCGCGGCAAGCGCGCCATCGTGCTGCTCACCGACGGCAAGGACGAGGGGAGCCGCTTTCACTACGGGGATGCGCTCGAGTACGCCAAGCACAGCGGCATCGCCTTCTACACCATCGGCCTGGGACCGATCGCGAACCAGCCCGACATCCGCCTGAAGCTCACGAAACTCGCCGCCGAGACCGGCGGCCGCTCCTACTTCGTCAGTCAGGCGATCGATCTGTCCGGAACCTATCGCAGCATCGAGACCGAGCTGCGCTCGCAATATCTCCTGGCCTACCAGTCGTCCAAGCAGGGCAACGATGGCAAGTTCCGTGCCGTCGAAGTCAAGCTCGGCCGCTCCGGGCTCGAGGCCCGCACGGTCCCGGGATACTACCCCTGAGCCGCCCTCTCCCTCGCCTGGTCCTGGCCTCGGGCTCGCCGCGACGGCGCGAGCTGCTGGCCGGTCTGGGCCTGACCTTCACCATCCGCGCCGCCGACGTCGACGAGACCCCTCGTCCCGGCGAGGCGCCGGCTGCCTACGTGCGGCGGCTGGCGCTGGCGAAGGCCACCGCACGGAGCGAGGACGACGAGCTGGTGCTGGCAGCGGACACCGTCGTGGTGCTGGACGGTCAGCTGCTGGGCAAGCCGCGCGACCCCGCCGACGCCCGCCGCATGCTGGCGTCGATCGCCGGCCGCGAGCACATCGTGCTCACCGGCGTGACGCTGCACGCGGAGGCCCAGGGACGCCAGGAGACGGCGGTCGAGGCTTCGCGGGTGCGGATGGCGCGGATGAGCCCGCGCGAGATCGAGTGGTACGTGGCGACCGGCGAGCCCCTGGACAAGGCCGGCTCTTACGCGGTGCAGGGCGTCGGAGCGCTGTTCGTCGAGGCGATCTACGGCAACTACACCAACGTGGTCGGCCTGCCCCTGCCGGCCACCTGCCGGCTGTTCAGCGCCCTCGGGTACGACTGGCGGTGGTTCGCGGCAGGCGCCGGCGCGGGCGCGGCCGACGCCGAGGTTCTCGCCAAGGGTTTGCGCGATCCGGCGGCGCGCGGGGCGTATGAGTGACGCAGGCAAGCAGCTGAGATCAGGCTGGCTCGCGGGGGCCGGCAACGACCTCCGCCTGGCGCTGCGGTGCCTGCGCCGCACCCCTGGTTTCACCGCGGCCGCGGTGCTGACACTTGCCCTTTGCATTGGCGCCAACACCGCGATTTTCAGCGTGATCGACCGCGTATTGCTACGGCCCCTGCCCTATCCGCAGCCCGAACGGCTGCTCGACGTGGCACTCGAGTGGCGGGGGCGCTGGCTCTACATGGGCTTCAACTTGGTCGATCGTCGTCGCCATCCGAATTCCAAGTTCCATAACCTGGTCCTGACCTACGTCACGGCCGATTACTTCACGACGCTGCGCATCCCGGTGCTGCGTGGACGCGCGATCGATGGCGGTGACCGCGCCGACTCGGAACCGGTGGTCGTCGTCAGCGAGGCCTTCGCACGCCAGTATATGCGAGGCGAGGAGGCGGTCGGTAGCCGGATCTGGATCGGCGGCCCGGCGCGCCGGATCGTCGGAATCGCCGGCGACGTCCAGCAGTGGCAGGGATGGGAAGACAGCTCGCCGCTGGTGTTCCTCTCGCCGCTTCCTGCCGCCTACCTCCCGGTGGCGCAGACCGAAGACTGGCTCTTACAACGAGCCCATACCGAGTTCTCGCCGAGCTGGATCGTGCGCGCCAAGGCGCCTCCGGCGGCGGTCCTGCGCGGTATCCAGCGGGCGGTGGAGGCGATCGATCCGGCGCTGCCTTTGGCCGGCTTCCACACCATGGCCGAGGTGCAATCCGCCTCGTTGCAGGGCCGGCGGTTCTGGCCATCCTGTTCGCGCTGTTCGCCGGCCTCGCCCTGGTGCTCGCAGCGGTCGCCATCTACAGCCTGATCGCCAACACGGTGGCAGAGCGCACCCAGGAGCTCGGTATCCGCATGGCCCTGGGCGCCACGCTGCGCCAGGCCATGACCGCGGTGGCCGTTCCCGGGATTCTCCTGGCCCTCGCCGGGATCGCCACGGGCTCGCTTCTCGCCAGACTCACCGCCCGGGTGATTGACCCCCTGTTGTGGGGCGTGAGCCCAACCGACCTCGTCACTTTCACCGCTGCCCCGCTGCTGCTGCTTGGCGTCGCGGCCGCGGCCTGCTTGCTTCCGGTACTGCGGGTGGCGCGCCTCGACCCGGCGCGGACCCTGCGCCAGGAGTGAAGCTCTCGTGCGAATGTTGCGGGGCCGGCGCGGGCGCGGGCGCGGCGCACCGGGTGGGGCACTAACCGCCGAACTTGATCGGATCGCCGAGCTCCTCGAGCGAGAAGTTGGCCATGATCTGGTGGCCGTTGAAGTCGAGCACGCGCAGGTCTTCCTCGGCCTCGAGGTCCTTGACGATGTTGGCGTAGGAATGGGCGTAGCGCGCCCTCACCGCCTCGAGATCGACCTCGTAGGCGAGGAACTTGTCGATGCCTTTGTAGCGGAGCTTCTCGACCAGCCGCTCGTCGGTGAGCGTGGGATAGGTCGAAAGCACCAGGATGGGGCCGGTGCCGGTGAAGATCAGGTAAGCGCGGATAGCGGTCCTGGTTGGAGTCTGGGTGGCCATGACTCTCCTCCCTCTCTTGTACAAGGGTGCTGAGAGGAGTAAATCACGAGGCGGCTGGTGGTGGAAGTGCCGCGCGGTCGATGCGGGCTACACCGGCCAGACCCGGCGATAGTGCCGGCACACCGCCCACGGCCGGCCGGCCGGGAAGAAAGGGTCTGCTCATGCGCAGCGAAGAGGCGGGGGCCACACCGGAGATTGCCGAGGGCACCGAGGTTGCCGCGGGCACCGAGGTCGCCGAGGGAACCGAGCTTGCCGAGGGCGCCGACTTTGCCAGAGGCGCCGAGATCGCCGTGGTGCTGGTCCGCCCGCGGGAGGAAGGCAACGTCGGGGCGGCCGCCAGGGCGATGGCCAACATGGGCCTGTCGCGACTGATCCTGGTGGAGCCGGCGGCGCCGCTAGGTCCTACCGCGAGGGCGTTCGCCGTCGGGGCCCGGCAGGTGCTGGACGGGTGCTCGCGGGTAGAGAGCCTGCGCGAGGCGCTGGCGCCGTTCCCGCGGGTGGTCGAGACAACCTCGACCCGCGACCGCCGGCAGGCGGTGCCCCTGATTGGACCGCGGGAGCTCCCGGAGCGGCTGGCTGCCGACCCCCCGGGAACGCCGGTGGCACTGGTCTTCGGCCCGGAAGTGGGCGGGCTCACCAACGAGGAGCTGGCGTTCGCCAATCTGGTGGTGACGGTCCCGTGCGCGCCGCTGCAGCCGACGCTCAACCTCGCCCAGGCGGTGCTGATCCTGGCCTACGAGCTGTATCACGCGCGGCTGGGACAGCCGCGGCCGCCGGTCGCCGCGGAGGCACCCGCCACCAGCGCCGAGGTGGACGGCCTGTTCGATCAAGCCGCGGCCGTCCTGCGCCGCATCGGCTTCGAGCGCGACAGCACCTTTCCGGGAGTCCTCCGCGACCTGCGGGCGGCTGCCGCGAGAGCCCGCCTCTCGCAACGCGAAGCCGCGATCCTCCGCGGCATCTGCCGCCGCGCCGAACACGCGCTGGCGCCGGGCCGAGAAGCCCGGTCGTCGCCGGCGTAGGCGGTGGTGGAGATGGCGGCGGCGGTGGCGCTGGACGGCGGGCACTGCCGGCCCGCGCTACCCGCGCACGCTACTTCTTGGCGTCGCCGTCCATCAGCACCCGCACCGCCTCCTTGGAGAAGCCGCGCGCCACCATCTGGTAGGTGAGGGCCGCCATGCAACGGCGGGCGACCTTGCGCACGCTCGACGGGTGATATCCCATGTGCTCGGCCACCTCGGACGGGTCGTAGCCGAGACCGTAGCGGAGACGCAACAGCTTGCGGCAGCGGGGAGGGAGGCCTTCCATCAGGTCGTTCAAGTCCCACAGCAGCTCGGCGCGCTCCTGGGGGGCCGCGACCGGTTCGGTCAGCAGCTCGAGGATCACCGTGTCGACCGCGTTGTAGAGGCTGTTGCGGCGCTTGCGCCAGTAGACGACACAGCGGTTGCGGAGGGTGACCACGATCCAGGCTTCGGCGTCCTGGATCTCGTTCCACTTCTGGACGGTGGCGACCAGCGCCTCCTGCACCAGGTCCTCGGCGTCGTGCGCCGGCACCCGGTAGCGGCTCAAGACCTGTTTCAGCCGCGGGCGCAGCCGTCGCAGGAGCTGCTCGATAGGCTCCTTCTCGGAAGGCAGGACGGGTTGGTCTGGGACTGCCATGATCTCCACGCTCGAGCGGCCGGGCGGACAAGTGCACGGCAATCATAAACCCGCCGGGCCGCTTTTTTGACACATCCTCTCGGAGAGAAGTGGCGACCGCACCGATCGGACGCCCGGGGAGAGGGCCGCGAGCGGTCGCCGCAGAGACCTACTGCCGGAGAGGGAGGAACGGAGGGCCGCGGGCGGCGATGTCCTTCCGGCCGCCGTTTGGGCGCCACCGCAGTCCTCCAGACCCGCATCCACCACCCGCGCCCAACCGGCGGCCGGAAGGACATCGCCGCCCCCCGGAGGCCCGGCCGGGGGGGTTCCCCGGAGGCGTCTGATAGACTCCCGCCCCGCATGGCCTCGACCGTGGACACGCGCGCGCTGGTCGCCCAGAGCCTTCGCCTGAAGCCGATCATCGGCGTCGTCCGCACCACGGCGACGGCCGACGCGGCCCGCCAGGCGCTGGCGCTTGCGAAAGCGGGCCTCGAGCTGATCGAGATCACCTTCACCGTCCCCGGCGCCTCCGGCCTCACGCGCCAGCTGCTCGCCGAGCGGGGTGCCGCCGGGCCGCCCTGGTTCGGCATGGGGACCGTCACCACCGCGGCCCGCGCGCGCGAGGCCCTTGCCGCCGGGGCCGATTTCCTGGTCAGCCCGAACGTCGACGCCGCGGTGGCCGAAGCGGCGCGGGCGGCCGGTCGCTTCCTGGTGCTCGGCGCTCTCACCCCGACCGAGATCGTGGCGGCCCACGAGCTGGGAGCCGACCTGGTGAAGGTCTACCCGCTGCCGCCGGTGGGCGGCCCTGCTTACCTGGCCACCGTGCGGCAGCCGCTCGGCGACATCCCGATGTTGGCGGCCGGCGGCTTCGGGATCGGCGACATACCCGCCTACCTGCGGGCCGGGGCCGTGGCGTTCGGCATCGGCTTCCCGCTGCTCGCGGGCCGCCTGGACGCGCCGCCGACGGTGATCCGCGAGCACGTCGCGCGCGCCTTCCGGCTGGCCCTTGCCACAGAACCGGTTGCCGGCGGCGTGGGTCTGGCCGGCCAGGAGCGCTCATGAACTCTGCCCCTACGCCCACGCCCGCCCGCCAGGTCACCTTCGATCCCACGCCGGAGATCTTCGCCACCGACACCGCCGGGTCCTTCAGCTACCCGCTGCTGGTGGCCGGCAAGGCGTTCCTCGCGACGGGCACCTACGACGAGGTGCGCTTCGTCTTCTCGATCTGGCACCCCTCCGGGCAGCGCACCATCGACCTCGACCGCGCCTATGTCGAGCTGCGCGCCTCCTTCGACAGCGAGGAGGACCACTGGACCAAGATCGCCGAGATCGAGCCGGTGGTGCCGCCCTACGCCGGCGGCGAGAGCTTCGACGGCTGGATCGTCTTGCCGATCCTCGGTTCGTCGACCGCCTACGCCCTGGTCGGCAGCGGGTTCGAGCCGCGCGCGCGCCTGCAGATCCGCGCCAGCGCCTACTTCGTGGCCTGACCCAAAGCGGCACCACCCCCTGGGTAGGCACCGATGGCAAGGATCGTCGATGCGCCGAGGTCGCCGATGCGCCGATGCCGATGCGGCGAAGCCGCCGACGCGCTGATGTCGCTGATGCGCCGATGAGCCACCTCGAGCTGATCTCCCGTCTCGCCCTGCCCCTCCCGGATGGCGAGGGCAAGATCGTGTTGCTGGTGCTCGACGGGCTGGGCGACATCCGCACCGAGGCGCAACCGCTGACGCCGCTCGAGCACGCCTCGCTGCCGCATCTCGACGCCCTTGCACGCCGCTCGACGCTGGGACGCCTGGTGCCGGTGGCGCCGGGCGTGACCCCCGGCAGCGGCCCCGGTCACCTCGGCCTGTTCGGACACGATCCCAGCCAGCCGGCGGCCGACATCGGCCGCGGCGTCCTGGAAGCGCTGGGCGAAGGGCTGCCGGTGGGGCCCGGGGACGTCGCGGCGCGCGGCAACTTCGCCACCGCCGACGCCGCCGGCCAACTGACCGACCGGCGAGCAGGGCGCATTCCAACCGAGGAGTGCCGCCGTCTCTGCGCGGCGATCCGCGAGGCTCTGCGGCCGGAGCAGCCGGTGGACGGCGTGCAGGTCACCGTCGAGGCGGGCGAAGGACACCGCTTCGTGCTGCTGCTGCGCGGCGAGGGTCTCTCTCCCGACCTCGAGGACACCGATCCCCAGCGCCTGGGAGTGCCGCCGCTGCAGGTCACCGCGCGCGGCCCTGCCGGAAAGCAGGGAGAGCGGACCGCGGCCGTGGTGCGGCGGGTGGTGGCGACGATCGAGAGCGCGCTCGCCGCCGAGCCGCGGGCCAACCGCGCCCTGCTGCGCGGCTTCTCCCAGCTGCCGCATCTGCCGCGCATGAGCGACCTCTACCATCTCCGCTGTGGGGCCTTCGCCGGCTACCCGCTCTACCGCGGCGTCGCGGCGGCGTGCGGGATGGAAGTGGTGGCGAGCGGCAAGCGTCCGGCGGAAGCAATGGAGGTGGTGCGGGCCAGCTGGCAGCGCTTCGACTATTTCTTCGTCCACGCCAAGCAGACCGACGCCGCCGGCGAGGACGGCGACTTCGCCGCCAAAGTGCGAGCGATCGAAGAGGTCGACGCCAGCCTGCCAACCCTGCTCGAGCTAGGTCCCGCCGTGCTCGCCGTCACCGGCGACCACTCCACGCCCGTCCCGCTCAAGAGCCACAGCTGGCACCCGGTGCCGCTGCTGCTGCACTCCGCACGCTGCTCGATTGACGGCAGCAAGGAGTTCAGCGAGCGGGCCGCGGCGCGCGGCGAGCTCGGGACCATCCTCTCCCATCAGCTGATGGGCCTGCTGCTCGCCAACGCCGGCCGGCTCGCCAAGTACGGGGCATAAACCTCCGGGGAACCCTTCCCGGCCGGAGGCGGCGCCGCGACTCGTCAGCGGAACCCGCGGCGGAGCTCGCGGCGGAAGATGTTGAAGGCTTCTTCGCCTCGCAGGCAGACCACTACCCGCTCCAGCTTGGTACCCCCCTGCAGGTAGCGGTGGATCTCGGTGAGCATGATGCGGGCGGCCCGGTCCATGGGGAAGCCGAACACCCCGGTCGAGATGGCCGGCAGCGCGATCGAGCGCATGCCGCGGCGGTCCGCCAGGGCCAGCGCGGCGCGCACCGCGGAGGCGAGCTTCTTGTCCTCGTCCCCCTCGCCCATGCGCGGGCCGACCGCGTGGATCACCTGGCGGGCGTGCAGGTTGCCGGCGCCGGTCATCACCGCGGTGCCCACCGGCGTGCCGCCGATGCGGTCGCACTCCTCCTGGATGGAGGGCCCACCCTTCTCTCGGATCGCCCCGGCCACCCCGGACCCGAGCTGCAGGTGCTCGTTGGCAGGGTTGACGATGGCATCCACCTCGATGCCGGTGATGTCCCCCTCAAACAGCTCGAGCTGCGTGCGGTCGAGGCTAACCATCAGCTTGTTGTCGTCGGTCATCAAGTGTGGGGTCCCCCACGGGCAATTTTAGCAAGCCTCGGCCTTTCCAGGGCGATATCGGATTTCTGGGGGTCGCCGGGGGGATCGCCGGAGGCTCGCCGGGTCGCCATAGTCCCATAGTGTAGACTCCTCGCCGCTATGTGGAGCGAGCTCAGGGACGAGCTGGCGCGCGAGGTGGCGCGGGCCATCCAGGAGCGCTTCGGAGTGACCCACCGGCCGGTGGTCGAGGTGCCGCCGCGCCGCGAGTTGGGTGACTTCGCCAGCCCGGCGCCCATGCAGCTGGCGCGCACCCTCAAACGCAATCCGCGCGCCATCGCCGAAGAGCTCGCGGCCGCCCTGCGGCCGCCGCGCCTGGTCCGTGACGTCAAGGTGCTGGGCGGCGGCTATCTCAACCTCTTCCTCGACCGCCCCGCCTTCGCCGCCGCCCTGCTGGCTCTCGAAGAGGGAACCCCGCCCGCCTCCCCGGGACGTCCCGGCAAGGTGATCGTCGAGCACACCAACATCAACCCCAATAAAGCGGCGCACGTGGGCCATCTGCGCAACGCCGTGCTCGGCGACGTGCTCGCGCGCTGCCAGAAGAGCCTGGGCACCGCCGTCGAGGTCCAGAACTACATCGACGACACCGGCGTCCAGCTCGCCGACGTGGTGGTCGGCTTTCTCGACCTGCGGCGAGCGGGGCTGGCGGAGGTGGCCGCGCTTCCCGAGCCGTTCGACTACATTTGCTGGGACCTCTATGCCGAGGTCCGGCGCTGGTATGACGCGGAGGGCGGCGCCGACGCCGGGAGCGAGCGCCGCCAGCTGCTCCGCGACACGCTCCACCAGCTGGAGACCGGCCGCGGCGAGCGCGCCGAGATGGGCCGCCTGGTGGCGCGACGCGTCGTCCGCCGCCATCTCGCGACCATGGAGCGGCTCGGCATCTCCTACGACCTGCTGACGCGCGAGAGCGACATCCTGGCCCTGCACTTCTTCGACCGGGCGTTCCAGCGGCTCAAGGACAGTGGCGCCGTGCGCCTCGAGACGGCGGGCAAGAACGCCGGCTGCTGGGTGATGCCGCTGGCGCACAGCAAGGAGTTCGCGGGGCTCGAGGACCCCGACAAGGTGATCGTACGCTCGGACGGCACGGTGACCTACGTCGGTAAGGACATCGCCTACCAGCTCTGGAAGTTCGGGCTGCTGGGCCAGGACTTCGGCTATCGCTACTGGGAGGAAGCGGAGGTCTGGGAGACCTGTCCCGAAGGCGAGGCGGTCCACCCGGCGTTCGGCGGCGCCTATCGGGTCATCAACGTCATCGACACCCGCCAGAGCTACTTGCAGAAGATCGTGCGCGCCGGCCTCCAGGCGCTCGGCCATACCGGCGAGGCCGAGCGCTCGGTGCACTTCGCCTACGAGATGGTCGCGCTGTCGCCGGAGACCGCGCGCCAGCTCGGCTATCGTCAAGAAGCGCCGGCAGCGCCGGCGGACGACAGCGACGAGGAGGGGGGCGCGCCGGGAGAGGTGCACGAGAAGGCACTCGAGATGTCCGGACGCAAAGGGATCGGGGTCAAGGCCGACGACCTGATGGACCGGCTCGAAGCCAAGAGCCGCGAGGAGATCGGCAAGCGTAACCGCGAGCTGGCGGGCGCCGAGCTCGACGCCTTGGCGCGCGAGATCGCGGTCGCCGCGCTGCGCTTCTTCATGGTCAAGACCACCACCAACCGGGTGATCGCCTTCGACTTCGACGAGGCGCTCAATTTCGAGGGCGAGTCGGGTCCCTATCTGCAATATTCACTGGTGCGCGCTCGCAACATCCGCCGCCGCCTGCGCGCGGCCGGCCAGCCGGACGAAGTGTCCGCCGCCGCGGTCCAGGAGCTCCCTGCCGGCCATTTCGGCGAGGACCTCTGGGGCCTGATCCTCGAGGTCGCCCAGATCGGCGATCTGGTGGAGAAAGCGGTCGCCGCGCTCGAGCTGTCGCTGGTCGCGCGCCAGGCGCTGGAGATCGCGCAACGCTTCAATACTTTCTATCACCGCCACCCCATCCTGCAGGAAAGCGATCTCGCGGTGCGCGCCGCCCGCCTCGCCACGGTCCAGATCTTCCGCCGCGGCCTCGAGAACCTCGCCAGGTTGCTGGGCATCCCCATGCCTGAAAGGATGTGACATGGATCCCCACACCGCCGCTGCCACCCCAGGTCAAGGAAAGGGCAAGACTTCGCCGTGGGTCTACGTCGGCTGTGGCTGCGCCCTGCTGCTCGTGCTCGCTGCCCTGGGCGGGCTCTTCGTCTTCAAGAAGATCGCCGACACGGGCCACAAGATGGAGCAGGGCCTCGCGGACCCGAAAGTGCGCGAGCAGCGCACCCGCGAGCTGCTCTCCTACCGGGAGCTGCCACCCGGTTACTATCCGGCGGGTGCGATCTCCATTCCTTTCCTGCTCGACATGGCCTTTCTCGGCGACCACCCGCCCGCACCCGGCGAGACGCACGTCAACATCGAAAAACACGGTTTCATGTTCATGAAGATGCACGTGGGCAGGATCCCGAAGGACCCCGAAGCCAGGCGGCGCATGCTCTACGGCGCCAACGGCAAGGCGCCGTGGGAGCAGGGCTCCGGTCTCCGCGTCGAGTCGCGCGAGCCGCTGGGCGAGGGCGAGGTGACGGCCGGCGGCGCCCACGTCGTCTACCGGGCGATGCGCGGCGACGTCCACATGAACGGCCGCACGCACCGCGGGATCACCGGCATCGAGATGATCGAGTGCCCGGACCGCCGCATCCGGGTCGGCGTCTGGTTCGGCCCGGACCCCGCGCCGGGGGAGCCCACCGCCACGCTCGACAAGTCGGGCACCCCCGCCGATCCCCGGGCGACCACCGCGTTTCTCGATCACTTCAATCTATGCGCTGGCGGGTCTTAGCTTGTTAAGTTCCCCAAGTCGGCCCGGGGTCTGGAACCGGAACTATCCCGGCCTACGCAAAGCGTACAGCAAGAAGTGCCGCGACTGGCGACAGGCGGAGCCGCGGCCATCTATCGGATCTCCCCCGCATCCCCTCGATCCCCTTCCGACCAGCTGGAGTGCCGCGACTGGCGACCTATCGGAGCCGCGGCCCACCCTCCGGGGGGAAGGGGACGCCCCCTCCCTCCCCCTCTTGATGGGACGTTCGTCTTAGCCCGCCGGCCATGACGTCACTCGAGCTTTCGCCGGGCCCGGCGCTCTCGACCGTTGCCGGGCTCCTGCCGTCCCAGGGGATCGAAGAGCTCATCCGGCGCGGCCACATCACCGCCTCGCTGCCGATCGGCGACGAGCAGATCCAGCCCGCCAGCCTCGACCTGCGCCTCGGTCCGGCCGGCTACCGGGTGCGGGCGAGCTTTCTTCCCAACAATCGCTCGACGGTCGCCGCCAAGCTGACGGAGATGGAAGCCAACCAGGAGGCGTTCCTCCTGGACCTCACCCGGCCCACGATCCTCGAGCGGGAGCACGTCTACCTCATCCAGGTCATGGAGGCGCTCCGGCTGCCGCCCGAGGTCTCCGGCAAGGCGAGCCCCAAGAGCACCACCGGCAGGCTCGACGTCTTCACCCGGCTGATCACCGACTACGCGGACGCTTTCGAGGTGGTTCCCGCCGGCTACCGCGGCCCGCTCTACGTGGAGATCATCCCCCGCACCTTCGGCATCATCGTGCGCGCCGGCCAGAAGCTGAACCAGCTGCGCCTCTCCCGCGGCGCCCCTGAGGAGTCTGACCAGGGGCTCAGCGCCCTGGATGCCAGGGAGACGCTGGTCTTCTCGCGCGACGGCGACCCCGCGCCGCCCACGATCGCCAGGGGCCTGCTGGTCTCGGTCGACCTCGACGGCAGCGGCGAGCGCTTCGTCGGCTTCCGGGCCAAGATGGATCCCTGCGTGCTGGATCTCGACAAGCGCAACTACTATCCGGCGCTCGACCATTGGGACCCGATCGTGCGCGTGCCACGGCGCCAGCTGCTGCTGGTCCCCGACTTCTTCTACATCTTGGCTTCCAAGGAGAAGATCCGCATCCCGCTGACCCATGCCGCCGAGATGGTCCCCTACGACCCCAATTTCGGCGAGTTCCGCATCCATTACGCCGGCTTCTTCGATCCCGGTTTCGGCTACGGCGGCGGCGACATCCCGGGCGCCCGGGCAGTCCTCGAGGTCCGGTCCTACGGCGTCCCCTGCCTGCTCGAGGACGGCCAGGTCATGGGCCGGGTGGTCTTCGAGCGCCTCGCCGACATCCCCAGCAAGGTCTACGGACCCAAGATCGGCTCCTCCTACCAGGAGCAGGGAGTCTCGCTGGCCAGCCAGTTCGCGCCGCCGCAGTAGCCGGAAAGCCGGACGCCAGAGCCTGACGTGCGTCCTCTTAGCTCGCGCCGACGCTCGATTCATGCCGCTTTTCCCGCGAGTATAACCTGGGTTATACTCATGCTCATGAAGACCGCGATCTCGATTCCCGATCCCATCTTCGAGGAGGCCGACCGGCTGGCAAGGCGCCTCGGGATGTCACGCAGCCAGCTTTATGTCGTGGCAGTCAAGTCTTATCTGAGGGATCACGCGACCGAAGCCGTGACGGCTGCCCTCGACAGGATCTACGGCCAGGGGCCCTCGGCCCTGGAGCCGGCACTGGTCCGGCTGCAGGCCGCCATTCTTCCCGAAGACGAATGGTAATGGAGCGCGGAGAGGTGTGGTGGGTCGCACTCCCCGAACCGATCGGTTCCGAGCCGGGATACCGGCGGCCGATGGTGCTCGTCCAGGCAGACAGCTTCAACCGTAGCCAGATCCAGACCACGATCGCCGTGGTCGTGAGCACGAACGCGACACTCGCGGATGCGCCAGGGAACGTTCGGCTGCCGCGGCGCGCAACAGGTCTGCCAAGAGATTCGGTGGCCAACGTCTCGCAGCTGCTGACCATCAATCGGAGCGCCCTCATCGAGCGCGCCGGAATCCTCCCATCGCCGCTCCTGCGCCAGATCGAGGCCGGACTTCGCCTGGTGATGGACCTGTGACGCGGGTGCGAGCGCTCGCTCTGGGGCTTCGCCCGGCAGCCTGAGCCCAGCGCCCACGCCGTCCCCTGCCTCCGGACGACGCTCCGTTACGCTCAACCAGGACCACCGGGCACCGCGGGTCCGCCGCGTCCCGCTGCCGCGCCGTTCGGGGCAGTAAGCTCCCGGGCGACCGGCGGCGCTGTACCCGGCGGCGCCGCGGCGCTCGCGAACAGTGCGTAGGACGCATCGTGCTCGTGGAGCACCCAGCCTGGCGCCGGCGGGCCGAGGTCGAGGATCCGGCGCGTGCCGGGCGAGACGAAGGGTGGGCGCCGCGCCACCAGGACGCAGATGCCCGTCTCCGCGGCGTCCCGGTGCGGAATTCTGAGCGGCCATGCAGGCACCCGGCCGGCGCCGTCCTCCACCACCCGGAAGCCGTCGACCACCTCCAGGATGAAGCGTTCGGAGTGGCTGAGGCGGAAGGTCGCCCTGACCTCCCGGCAGCGGCCGTGAGCAGTCCGGCGAAGGGCAACCAGGAACCGCTGTTGCCGCGGCATCCGGTCGCGGATCAGGACCCGCTGGAGTACCCGCGCCTCGCAGAAGGCCAGCGGCAGCGCGATCCAGACGATCAGCGCCGCCGCCTGCCAGCGCCTGCGAGCGCGGCCGGCGAGGTAGAGAACCGCCGGTGCGGCGAGCATCGCACAGGCCGGATAGATCGGGTCGAGGTACCAATGGTGCTGCGTGCGCGCCAGCGAGAAGAGCGCCAGCGGGATGGCGATCCACAGTCCTAGCAGCAGCAAGACCCCCTGGCGGCTGAGGCGGCGAAGCCAGGAGACGCGGCGCCGCTCCCGCCAGGCCAGCAGCGCCGCCACGACCACCAGCAACGGCCACGGGGCGAAGCGGTCGGTCAGGGCGGTCAGATAGGAGAGCGGCGAGGAGGTTCCCTTGTCGATCACCGAGACCGAGCGGGCGAACAGGTCTTCGACGACCATCCGCCGGACGAAATAGAAGGAGCCATCGGCCTGGTAGCGCGCGCCTGCCCAGGCCGCCACCATCAGCAGCAAGGTGCCGAGCGAGAGCAGGCAGGGACCGAGCTTCTGCTTGCGCCAGCTCCCGGTCGCCATGCCATGGATGGCGCCGACCGCGATCATCGGCAGGATCGCGAAGCTCTTGAGCAGGAAGCCGCAGCCTAGGATCGGGCCGAGGGTCAGGACACGCAGCGGCGAATCGGCGAGGCGGGGCAGCTGGATGGCCACCAGCAGCAGGGTAAAGGTCAGGCAGGCGTCGAGGTCGCCGCTGCGCGCCCCGTGGTGGCTCAGCAAGCCGAAGGAGGTGGCCAGGATCAGGCCGGACAGGATCGCCTGACGCCGATTGCACCACCGCTTGCAAAAGATCATGGTCGCGGCCACGACCGCCAAGGCGAAGAGCGCCGACGGCAGGCGCATGGCCAGCGCCGAGCAGCCGAAGATCCGGTAGGACGCGGCGATCAGCCAGTAGCCGAGCGGCGGCTTGAGGTTCCAGTACTCCGGCCGCTCCGCGTAGGTGGTGACCAGGAAGGACCTGGTGTGCAGCATCTCGAAGGCCGAGACGCCATAGCGCGCTTCGTCGGAATCGTCGACCCGGCTGGTCGCCAGGCGCAGGAACACGTTGCACGCCATGAGCGCCAGGACGAGCGCCGCGCAGAGCGGGTAATGGCGGATGACGAAACGTCCAAGCGCCCGTTGCAACTCGGGAGTCCCTCCAGGCCGGCGCACCTCTCCTTCGCGCGAGCGACGTAGGACCACCCGGCTATTTCGAGTGTGCGATGCGCCCAGTATCGCACGGCTTCGGGGAATCCCCCCGCCCCTACGACCACCAGTCTCTTCGGTGCCGCTTACCCAGACGGGCCCAGTCTAGTCGTCCAGATAGATGACCTCCATGCGGCGGATGCGGAGGGTGGAGATAGTGAGCAGGACCGCGGCCAGGGCGAGGAGGCCGCAGATCGAGACCCACCTCGAGGGGGCGTCGGAGAGGAGGGCGAAAGGGCCCTCCGAAAGCGGCACCGGGCAGAGGGCCTGCAGGTAGTGGATCACCGAGAGCTGCTTGAGGACCGGGGGCAGCAGGAAGTGGATGGCCTCCCAGCCGAAGAGCGCGAGAGCCGGAATGGCCGGGCTGCGGAAGAAGAACCCCAGGGTCAGGAAGGCGGCGCCGTAGCCGGCGCAGGCGAGGGCGGTCACCAGCAGGTAGGCGCCGAGGTGGCCGGGGCCCGGACCGTGTAGCAGGAACGCCGAGCGCAGGCGGCCGTCGTGGGGCAGGTAGGCGAGAAAGAAGCTGGCGAAGGTCGAGGCGCCGAAGAGCGCCAGCGAGACCACCAGACCGGTCAGGTACTTGGCGAGGACCAGCAGCTCCCGGCGCATCGGCGTCAGGAAGTAGAAGTGCAGGCTGCGGTCGAGGACCTCGCGGCGGATGAGGTTGCCGAAGATCGCCACGCAGCCGAGGAAGATGACCACTCTCAGGATGAAGCCCTGGTAGAGCCCTGCCATGAGCTCGGTGGCCTCGCCCAGGTTGCCGGGATCGGACACCGCTCTCGGGAGCAAGGCGCGCAGCACCAAGACCACCGGCGGCGCCAGGGCCAGCAGATAGAGACCGAGGGCGCGCCGGCCGAGGAAGCTCTTGCGCAGCTCGAGCCGCACCACCGCGGCGAGCTGGCGGCGCCAGAGCGCCCAGGGCAGCCCCCGCGCTGGCGGCGCCGGCGCCGCCGGCGCTGCCGGCGGCAGGGAGAGGGTGGTGGCGGCGGCGCCGGAGGGGGCCGGCCCGCTCATGAATTTCCTCCGTTTCCGGACGGGGCGTCGATCAGGTACTGGTAGACAGCCTCGACGTCGGCGTCGGCCGGGGCCACGGACTCGACGGTCAGGCCCTGGTCGATCACCACCTGGTTGAGCATCCGGTAGAAGCTGGCGGCGTCGCGGGTGCGCAGCAGCAGGCCGCTGCGGTCCGCCAGCATGCGGGCTTCGACCACGTGGTCCTGCTCGAAGGCCCGGGCCGCGAGCAGCTCCGGGCGGTCGCAGCGGATCAGCACCTGGGCGGGGTGCTGCTCATCCATCTCGTCGCGCACCTCGACGATGTCGCCCTCGGCCACCACGTAACCGCCGTTGAGCATCACCACCTGGTCGGAGATGAGATCGACCTCGTGCAGGATGTGGCTGGAGACGACGACGTAGAGGCCGGCGGCGGCGAGCTCGCGCAGCAGCGCGATGAGCTCGGCGCGCGCCATCGGGTCGAGACCGTTGAGTGGCTCGTCGAGCACCAGCACCGAGGGATGGTGGGCGATCGCCTGCGCCAGCTTGACCCGCTGGCGCATCCCCTTGCTGTAGGCGGCCACCTTGCGGCCGGCGGCTTCGACCATGCCGACGCGCTCGAGCGCCTGCCAGGTCCACGCGGCGGCCTGCCGCGGGTCGTGTCCATGCACCCGCAGCAGCGATTCGATCAGCTGATAGCCGGTCAGGCCGGGCGGGAAGGCGTCGTACTGGGTGGCGTAGCCGACGCGGCGGAAGAGCGCTTCCGGCCGATCGGTAGGCATGCCGAGCACCCGCACCGTGCCACGGCTCGGGCGCAGCAGGCCGACCATCAGGTTCATCAAGGTGGTCTTGCCGGAGCCATTCGGCCCCACCAGGCCGGTGATGCCGGGCGGCAGCGACAGCCGGACCCGGTTGACTCCCAGCACCTCGCCGTAGAACTTGGAGACGTCGTCGAAGACGATCCGATCGTCCCGACCGTTCTCGCCGGCCACCGCGGCGTCTCGGTTCACCTCACCACCTCGTAGGCCCGGACCCGCCGGAAGAGCAGCCCCAGGCAGAGCAGCGTGCCGGCCACCAAGGCCGTCCAGGCGGCGCCTGCCGGCATGCCGGTCGGCGGCGCGATACCGAACAGGTTCGCCCACACGGTCTGGATCACCACCCGCATGCTCAGCAGCTCGCTCCACCAGGTGCCGAGCGCCATCTCCATGATGCGGCCGAAGGCGTTCATGACGAAGAAGAGGATGAGCAGGACGATCCTCGCCACCGGCTTCCACTTCACCCAGGCCGAGACCGTCAGCGCCAGCAGAGACAAGGAGACGATCAGGACCCAGCTGCCGGCGAACAGGCCGAGGAGCACGCGCCACTGTTCGCCGAACCAGCCGCCGCCTTCGAGGTAACCCTGCAACAGGAACAGCAGGATGCCCGGGATCCAGGTGATCGCCGAGATCAGCAGCGCCAGCACCGACAGCTTGCCCAGCACGTACGCGGAGCGCGAGAACGGGCGCGACAGGTAGAGCGCCAGCCCGTTGTTGCGCAGGTCGGGCGAGATCAGCGCCGGGGCCACGACGACGGCCAGCAGGAAGGCGAAGAACCCCTGCAACGCCAGGCTCGCCGAAAAAAAGCGCGCGTCGATCGGCAGCGCCTCGCGCAGCCGGTCGAGCGGCAGGTTGAGCACCTTCAGCGCCGACAGGTTGTGGCGCAGGTAGATCATGATCAACCCGGCGAAGGGCGGTAAGAAGCAGAGCAGGTAGAACATGACGAAGGCGCGGCTGCGCATCACCGCCGCCAGCGCATAGCGGGGCACCACCAGGAACCGCCGCCGCCGGGTGGTCAGCGGACCGTCGTAGCGGTGGTAGGTGCGCTCATACACGGCCATCGGCGTCCCCTTCCATGGCCTTGAGGAAGATGTCTTCGAGCGAATCGCGCTTGTAGTCGAGGCGGCGGATCTGCAGCCCGGCGCCGGCGGCCAGCCGGAACATGTCGCGCGCCTCGACGCCGTCGGGGAGCACCAGCTTCAGGCGCTGGCGGGCGCCGGGCGCGCACTCGCAGCCGAGCGCCGCCGCCAGCTCGGCAAACGCCGGCGCCGCCGGGGCGCCATCCGCCGCGCGCACCTCGAGCTCGAGCAGCCGGCGGTTGGCGCGGCGCTCCGCTTCGAGGTTGGCGTAGACCGCGACCCGGCCGGCTTTCAGCACCAGCACCTCTTCGCAACACTCCTCGACGTCGCGCAGCAGGTGCGAGGAGAGGATCACGCGCGCCTCGCCGCCGTCGCGGATGCTGCGGATCAGCTCGAGCATGCGGCGGCGGGCGGGCGGATCGAGGCCGTTGGTGGGCTCGTCGAGGAAGAGCAGGCGCGGGCCGTGGGCGAGCGCCTGGGCGAGCTTGACCAGCTGCTTCATGCCCAGCGAGTAGCTGTCCACCGGCCGGTAGCGCGCCTCCCCCAGGCCGACGTAGAACAGCGCCTCGTGGGCGCGCTCGAGGGCCGCCGGCGGCGGCAGCCCGGAGAGCTCGGCCATCAAGCGCACGAACCGGACGCCGCTCATGCCGGCGACGAAGGAGTCGCTTTCGGGCATGTACCCCATCTGGGCGCGGATCGCCGCGGTCTCGGTACGGATGTCCTTGCCGAACACCCGGGCGGTGCCGGCGGACGGGCGGAAGAAGCCGAGCAGGGTATGGAGCAGCGTCGTCTTGCCGGCGCCGTTCGGCCCCAGCAGGCCGATGCAGCGGCCGGCGAGCGTCGCCCGCAGGTCCCGCAGCACGGCGCGTCCGCCCAGGCTGACGGCGAGCCCGTCGAGCTCGATGATCGCCGCGCCCGGCGGCACCTGGTGTCCCGTCTCAGACGTTCGCTGGGACACCTAGTTCCCGCTCCTCCCGTGCATCGATACCTAGCTCCCGGTCTTCCCGTGCATGGACACCTCGCTCCCGCCCCTCCCGTGCATGGCCGCGCCGTGCGCGCGCTCCATGCCGCCCAGGATGCCGCCGAAGCCGGCGAGCGTCCCCAGGTTGAGCCCCATTGGTCCGGCGTCGCTGCTCCCCGCGAAGACGATGCGGTCCGTCTCGGCATAGGCGTAGAGCAGCGCCGGCCCGCGCACGGCGCCGAGCAGCAAGCCGCCGAGGCCGGGCCCGCCGTGGCCGCCAGCGCCACCTGCGCCGGCGGAGGGGGCGGCAGCGCCGAGCGGCTCCATCATGCCCGCAATCGGAGCCAGGTTCTGGTAGAAGAGCGCCGAGACGTTCACCTGGCCGTCGCGGCCGAGCAGGCCGCGCAGCCTCGGGGAGGCGGCCAGGGTGGTGCCGGCGGCCCGCTGGGCCAGGGCGCGGTCGAGCTGCGCCCGGGTGGGAGCCGCCACCAGGTAGCCATCGGCGAACAAATAGTGCAGGTCGAGCGGCGGCTGGCTCGAGGTGACGGCGTAATAGGTGCGGTCGCCGTCCTGCTCCTGCTGCAGCGCCACCCCTGGCCTGCCCGCGGCCAGCAGCGCCGCGTTGGCTTGTTGCACGGCGCGCGCGAACGTCTGCTGCAGGCGCACGGGGTCGTAGACCTCCGCCACCAGCTGCCAGGAGGGGCTCGGCAGCACCGGACCATCGAGCCCCAGGGCGATCTCGCCGCCCAGCGGCGCCGCCAGGTCGTCGCGCAGGTTGAAGCCATGCTCGGCTTCGGCCTTGGCCAGCTGGGCCGCGAGCTCCGGCGACAGGTTCAGCAGCTCGTCGAGCAGCTCCACGGGACTCTTTACGACGAAAGCGGCGACCAGGTTCGCGTCCGCTGAGAAGAAGCCGAGGCTCCCCATCGGCGCCGGCGCCGCCAGCCAGGCCGCAATACCGCGGCGCTGCTGGCTGAAGGTCAGGACGGCGCGTGTCTCGGTGGTGGCGCCGGAGGCATTGCCGGCGCCGGCGGCGGCGACCGCCGCTCCGTCATGGCGTTCGAGGACGAAGTGCTCGAGATCGAACAACCCCATCGCGTCGGTCAGCTGGGACGGTGCCGGCACCGCGGCGCGATGGCTGGCCACGAGCTGCTTCAGGTCGGCGCCGAAGAGCCAGCCGGCGCCGTCGGCGTAGGCTTGCGCCAGCCGGGCATGGAAGCTCGAGCCGGCGAAGGGGTTGGCCGCCCCGGGCCGCAGGTTGGCGGCGACGGCGGCGATCTGCGCCGCGCTGGGCGACGCCACCAGCAGGCCCTGCCCCACCCAGACCAGCTCCGGACCGGACGCCCCGCCCGCGGGCGCGCCGGAGGTCTGGCCGGGATCGGGCAGCTGATCGAGCAGCACCAGCGCCGTCTTGCCCGCACGCTGGTTGACCGCGATCACCTCCTGGCGCAGCGTGGCGCGCAGCGACGCCTCCTGGAGCGCCTCGGCGAGCAGGACCGGCGGGCCGGAGCCGGCGGCGCCGCCGGCGCTGCCGGCGATCGGCGCGGCCGAGCCAGCGGCGATCACCACTTCGTCGCCGAGATCGTGACCCACATCGCCGATCTCCCGGACGAGGTCGTGGAACAGCTGCTCGTCGGCCGGCGAGCCCAGCGTCGCGCTCCACCACTGCTGCAGCGCCGGGTTCTCGGCCAGACGCTGTTCGAGCAGCTGCTGCGTCTGCACCAGGTTGGCGGAGAGGTTGGGCAGCGCGACGTAGACCAGCGAGCCGGCCGGCACCAGCTCGAGCAGCCGGCTGCTGGTGCGCGGCGCCGGCCTGACGACCTGGCTGTCGATGGCGCGTCCCGCCGCGCCAAGCTCGGCGAGCAGGGCGTCGTAGCGGGACGCGTCGCGGCTCCAAGCCACCTCCTGGCGCACCGGCACCGCGGTGACGTTGGACCGAGTGGTGGCCTGTTCGCCGGGATGCAGGACGGCCGGCGCCACCGATCCCCGTGGTGCCTGGCCGGTCAGCTGCACGTGCACCTCGCCCTCGACCACCGAGACCCGCGAGCCCTTGGTGCCGTGGTTGACGGCGAAGATGGTGCCGGTCACCGAGACCAGGCAGTCGTCGGTGGCCACGTAGAGATGACGCGGGCGCTGGCGAGCGGCCTGGACGATGATCACGCCGCGCTCGAGCTCGATGGTGTTGCCGCCGCGGCCGCCGGCCAGCGACAGCCCGGCGCGCTCGGCCATCTCGATCTGCGAGCCGTCGCTCATCCGCAGCACGGCGCGAGAGGCCCTGGCGGTGCGGACCTGCTCGCCCTCGCGGACGGCCTCGCCGGCCGAGACCGGGACGCTGCTCGCTCCGGCAATGCGATAGAGCTTGCCGTCGATCATTGCGACACGGGCCATCCGCGGGCGGCCGCCCGCCGCGCCAACACCGAAGGTCCGGAACAGGGCCAGTCCCACGCCGAGGGCCACCAGCAGCAACGCCGCCGCGGCCAGCCACGGCGAGCGGCCCGGGAGCCGCCGCGCCCACGCGGACGCCCGCAAGGGTCGCCGGGGCCGGCCAGGTCGCGCGGCGAGATCGCCGCCGGCGCGGCCCTTACCCTCCTCGACGACCTCGTGAAGCGGCACGGCGGCGCGGCCGGCACGGTCCTGCCGCGCCGCGTGCAAGGCCCGCCGGCAGGGCAGGCAGTCGCGGGTATGGTCCTCGAGCAGCAGGGCGCGCGCCGGCGCCAATCCGCCGTCGAGGTAGGCCGGAATCAGATGGCCGAAGTCCGGGCAACCTGGGTTTCCGTGGACCGGAAGCGCCGGCGGCGTCCCGGCCATGCCATCCGAGCCGGCCCCCGCGGGGACGGCGCCGGAATGCACGGCGCCGATTGACGCGGCGCCGGCGAGCTCGTCGCCGGCGGCCTCGGCGTGAGCGACGCCGGCGCTGGCCAGCTTCCGCCAGACTCGCGCCGCGGCCTCCTCGACCTGCCGGTCGTCCAGCGGTTCGGAGAGCACCTCCGCGACCGCCCGCTCGAGGTCGTCGCGATGGTCCCGGTTGTCGTAGTCGCTGCGGCTCATGACCTATCTCCTTGCGGCTGCCGGAGCTCCAGCTTCAGGCGATGCCGCGCGCGATGCAGAATGACGGCGATCGCGGTCTGCGAGCTGCCGAGCAGCCGCGCGATCTCCAAGTTGCCCAATCCCTCGAGGTAGCGCAGAGCGAAGATCTCGGCCTGGCGCGGCGACAGCCGCGACAGCGCCGCGCGCAAGCGGCGGCCGAGGTCACGGCCGCTGCTGAGGCGCTCCGGACCGGGGTTGTCCTCGTCGATCAGCTCCTGCTCGACGTCGCCGATCGCTACCAGCCGCGAGCGGCGGCGCGAGCGCAGCAGGTCAAGAGCGGCGTTCACCGCCGCTCGGTGCAGGTAACTGCCGACGGACTGTGAGAGGTCCAGGCGAGGCGAGGCGTCCCGGCCGGCGGCGGCGTCAAAGCCATGGGCGCCGGGCCGGCGCAGCAGCCGCGTGAACACCGTCTGCAGCACGTCTTCGGCATCCATCGCGTTGCCGGTGACGCGGTACGCGGCCCGGTAGACGGCGCCGTGATGCTGCTCGAAGATCGCCCCGAGATCGGCCGGCGGTCCCGCAGCGGGAACCGGGGGTGCGGCGCTGTCATAGGCTGCTGCGGCTTGCACGTCGTCGACCCTCCCTTCGCTCTCGTCGCCCTCGATCATGGAACGTTCCCCGGGAGGAATTGTTACGCCATCGGACATCGGCGGACACCGGCGGGCATCGGAAGGCGGGCTCGGGCTGCGAGCGGCGGAAGCCCGGCGATGGCAGGCTACTCCGCGCTCTCGATCTGCTCGAGGAAGAGGTCGAGGATGCTGTTGAAGACCTCGGGGCGGTCCATCATCAGCCAGTGGCCGGTGCCGCGCACCAGCTGGACCGGCAGGTCCGGCAGCAGGTTGTGGAGACTGTAGGGAAGGCTGTTGGCGTCGCTGATCACCGACAACTTGGGACCTCCGTAGCGGGCCAAGGCCGGCAGCGGCGCGAATTCGACCGCCGCCTCGACGGCGGGAGCGATGGCGTCTTCACAGGTGAGCCGGAGGTCCTCGATCACCCACCGCGCGGCATCGCGGTCGCCGCCCGCGGCCAGCTGGCGGAAATAGGCCTCCAGCTCGCCCAGCGGCTCGGCGCGCAGCGCCGCCAGGAACGGCTCGAGCTGCCGGCGTGGGATGCGCGTCTGGTCGCCGTTGGGGTCCACCAGGAGCAGGCCCGCCACCCGCTCCGGGTGCTGTGCCGCATAGGCGATCGCCACCGCGGCGCCCAGGCTGTGTCCCGCGAGCACGAAGCGCCGCAGCGCGAAGTGGTTTGCCGCGGCTCCGACGTCGCCAGACAGCGAGAGCACGTCATAGGCGCCGTCGTCGGCCGGGTCGGACTCGCCGTGGCCGCGCAGGTCGAGCGCCAGGGCGTGGCGGCGCCGCCGCAGGTGATCGAGCTGCAGCGCCCACTGGCCGCCATTGCCCGCCAGACTGTGGACGAACAGAACCGGCAGGTGCCCGCCGGCCGCTTCGCCGCAGTCGCGAATGAACAGGTTGCCCGCGGGGCCGGCGATCCATAGCTGCTCGGGCGGCTCGGGCTCACGTCCCGGGGTGGCCGAAGCCTCCAGGGAGCGCGCGGCCGGGCGGCCAGGCTCGGTTCCCGGACCGGCCGGGCCGCCGGCGGCGTCCGGGGACTCCGGCGGCGATGACGGCAGCCAGTGCGGGTCATCGACGGTGCGGCGGCGGCTCGCCAGCACGGCCACAGCGGCGGCGGCCAGCGCCAACCCGACCAGCGGCCAGAGCTGACGCACCGGGCGTCGGCGCCGGCTCGCCAGGCGGCGCGATCGGCGACGTCGGGCTTTCATGATCGACCTCCGGAGAACCTCGCGCGACCTCTCCCAGGATGGGCCGGGGGAGCCCGCGTCCAACCTAGCACGACGCCGCGGGTGGGCGCTACGTGGTGGTCCCCACCCTGAGACATGAAACCGGGCGGCGCACAGACCTCAAGGCTGCGACGCCGCGGTAACACTCGGATACCGGCGGGGAGTACGACCGCCGATCACCAGGCCGCCCGGGACAGCACTTACGCCGGATTCGCGATTGACAGCGCGGTGACGAGTCTAGTATCAATGCCCCCTCAGTTCCGTCCGAAGGTGTAGAGCGCGTTGACAGAGATTGGAGGGGGACCCATGCGATCGCCATCGCCTGCCCGCCGCCGCTCGCCACGGGTTGCCGGCTCGGCTGGCCCCATGGTTGAACGGCGCCACGCCGGCTCTCGCCGCCTGTCCTGCAGCGCTTTGCTGTTACTCGCTTTCGGCGGCGCGCTCGGCGCGCATGCCGCCGAGTTGGCGCGGCCGTCGGATGCGGACCTCCGCTCCTCCAGCATTTCCGGCGTGACGGGAGGCGGCGCGTCGCTGGCCGCATCGCTGGCTCTCGCTCTCGTCCCGCCCATCGCCGGCCCGCTTGATCAGACCGGCGTTAGCCAAGCGCTGGCCGACGCTGCCTCCGCCGGCGATGCCGCCGCGCTGGTCGGTCCCGTCGAGCCGCCCGCTGGCGACTCGCGCGGTTTCGCTGGCGACCTGGCTGCCACCGCGGAGCCGGCGCCGGGGCCGGCCGTTTCCACGACCTTGGGCGCCTTGCCGCCGCCTGCCGCCAACCCGACGGCAGCAGAAGGCGGCTCGCCAATCGCCGGAGTCCCCGGAGTCTCCGGGGGTTCGAGGGCCACCGGCGTGGCCGCCGCCGCCACCTCGCCGGCCCCGGCCCTCCCGCCCGCCACCGCGCCGAAACCGGCACCCACGCCCCATCCCGCGCTCGGTTTCGATGCCGCGTTCGGAGTGCCGCGCCGGCCCTTCGGCAAGCTTATCTACCAGATCGCCAGGAGCTACGCGCTCAACCCGCTGCTGGTAGCCGCGATCGCCAAGGTGGAATCGGACTTCAACCCGCACGCCAGATCGCGCAAGGGCGCTTACGGCCTGATGCAGGTGCTGCCTTCGACCGCTCGCCGCTTCGGGCTCCCGCGCAAACGCGATCTCTTCAACCCGCGCAAGAACCTCGAGACCGCCAGCCGCTATCTCCGCTGGCTGGTCGACCGCTTCGGCGACGATCCCGTCCGCGTGCTCGCCGCCTACAACGCGGGCGAAGGCGCCGTCGACCGCTTCGGCGGCGTGCCGCCCTTCTCCGAGACCCGCGACTACGTGCAGCGGATCTTCGGGCTGCTGGGATTCTCGGTGCTGCTGGACGCGCCGGCGGCGGCCCCGGCGGTCGCCTCGGCAGCGGCGGCGCTCGCCGGCGTGGCCGGCGCGCGGTAGGAGCCCCCTCTGGACGGCGGCCGGGCGGCCGGGCAGTCCCTCACTCGTCGTAGGTGAGCCGTTTCTCGTGCCGGCGATAGCGGCCGTCGGGCTCGGGCTCGAAAGCCGAGCAGTGATCCATCTCGCCGCCATAGACGTGCAGCGTCAGGGCGATGCGGCCGGGATCGACATTGGCCAGGACGTGGTGCTCGAACGGCGGAATGAGCGCTCCCGCCGATCCGGCCCGCGCCCGCACGCTGCCTCGCTGCTCGAACCGGCACCGCCCGCCGGCGTCCTCCTCGAGCAGCTCGTAGCGCGTCACCTCGAGCTCCCCTTCGACCACCCCCTCGACGCACCAGATGCCGGCATGGTCGTGCAGCGCGGTGCGCTGGCCGGGACCCCAGGTCATGACCAGGGCGGTGAAGCCGAGCTCCGGGTCGCGGTAGAGCAGCCGGCGGCAATAGCTGTCAGCGTGAGCGCGGCGGAAGCGCTCGGGCAGCCGCAGCCCTTCCGCCGGGATGAGGTCCTCGAGCTCTTCCTTGATCCGCGCCGCGATCGCCGCGGTGTCGCGCAGCCGGACCGCGGCGCGCAGGTTTTCGATCAAGGGCGCGACCTCGAGAGAGATGCTGCTCATGGCATTTCCTTTCGCGCGAGATGCGGGTTGATCGGCGCGGGTGATCGGCGCGGGGTCAGTCCTGTTCGAGATAGGTGTATCCCGACAGGCCTTCCTCGTAGCGGCGCACCAGCAGCCGCGATTCCTCGAGCGTCATGCGCTTGGCGCGCAAGGCCGCCTCGGCAGCCTGGCGCACCCGCGCCACCAGCTCGCGGCGGTTGTAGCGCACGTAGCGCAGCACGTCCGCCACGCTGTCGCCGGTGACCACGCCGTCGATCGTATACCCTTCCTCGGCGTCGAGCGAGACGTGCACCGTGTTGGTGTCGCCGAAGAGGTTGTGCAGGTCGCCCAGGATCTCCTGGTAGGCCCCCACCAGGAAGGCGCCCAGGTAGTACGGTGAATCAGGTTGCAGCGCGTGCAGCTCGAGCACGTTCTTGACGTCGCGGCGGTCGATGAAATGATCGATCTTGCCGTCCGAATCGCAGGTGATGTCGGCGATCACCGCCCGGCTCACGGGCTCTTCCTGGAGCCGGTGGATGGGCACGATTGGAAACAGGTGATCGATCGCCCACGAGTCGGGCAGCGATTGGAACACCGAGAAGTTGCAGAAGTAGGTATCGGCCAGGGTGCGCTCGAGCCCCTCCAGGTCCTCGGGGACCTGCGCCAGGGTGCGGGTGATCTTGAGGATCTTCTGACAGGTCGCCCAGAACAGGTCCTCGGCGAGACCGCGGTTGTCGAGCGACAGGTGGCCGAGATTGAACAAGCTCAGACACTCGTCGCGGTAGGTGATGGCATCGTGGTAGGACTCGAGCAGGTTCTTGCGCGACACCTCGCGGCAGGTCTCGAAGAGGTGCTTGAGCGGCAGCTCGGCGTCCGGCGGCAGCCGCCCCGGCAGCTTGCCGACCGAGAACTCGGCGACGCCCAGGGTCTCGACGACGAGCACGGCGTGATGCGCCACGGTGGCGCGGCCCGATTCCGAGACCAGGATGGGATGCGGCACCTTCTCGTGATCGCAGACCTCCATGACGCCGAACACGATGTCGTTGGCGTACTCTTGCAGGGTGTAGTTGAGCGACGATGCGAAGTTGGTGTTCGAGCCGTCGTAGTCGATGCCCAGGCCGCCGCCGACGTCGAGGTAGCGTAGCGAGGCGCCCATCTTGACCAGGTTGACGTAGATCTGCGCCGCCTCGCGCAGGGCGTCCTTGACCGAGCGGATCGACGAGATCTGGCTGCCGAGATGGAAGTGCAGCAGCTCGAAAGTGTCGAGCAGGTTGTGCTCGCGCAGGTAGTCGATGGCGTTGAGCAGGTCGCGGCCGGAGAGGCCGAACTTCGAGCGGTCGCCGCCGGAGGCTTCCCAGTGGCCGGCGCCGCGGGCGGAGAGCCGGGAACGGATGCCGAGGCGCGGCCGCACTCCGGTCTTGGCGGCGATCTGGCGGATGAGAGCGAGCTCCGAGGGCTTCTCGACCACCAGGATCACGCTGCGGCCGAGCTTGCTGGCGAGCAGCGCGGTCTCGACGTACCCCTCGTCCTTGTAGCCGTTGCAGACGATCAACGCTTCCTCGTCCTCGAGCATCGCCATCACCGCCAGCAGCTCGGGCTTGGAGCCTGCTTCGAGGCCGAAGTGGTAAGGCCGGCCGTAGGTGACCAGCCGCTCCACCAGGTAGCGGTCTTGGTTCACCTTGATCGGATAGACGCCGCGGTAGACGTTGCGGTAGCCGTACTCCGACATCGCCCGCCCGAACGCCTCGTTGAGCTCCACGACCCTGGCCTTGATGATCTCCGAGAACCGGATGAGCAGCGGCAGTCCGATCCCCCGCTGGCGCACCTCGTCGACCAGCTCCTTGAGATCGATCGCCGGAGCGCCGTTGCCTGCCGGATGGACCGAGATGTTACCCAGGTCGTTGACCGAGAAGTAGTTGTTGCCCCAGCCGTTGATGTTGTAAAGCTCCATCGAATCGGCGGCGGTCCAGCGGCTCGTCATCGTGGCGGTAGCAGGCATCTCGCTTCGCGCAGGCGCTCCTTATCCCGTGCTGGTCTCGTCAGGGAAACTCGGGGTCCTGGCACGGCGGGCGCCGGACACGGACCCCGAGGCGGCCCGTAACTTTACCATGGGCAGCGCTGAACGGGTGCGGGGTATCGACGCACCAGGGCACCGCTGGCGGTCGATAGGCGACTCGCCATCGGCCAACCAGGACACCAGAGCCTGGAACCGGCGCCTGATTGACAGCTGAATCGCGCGCCCGCTACCCTTATGACATCGAGCGCAGAGGGCCAGGCATCCCCGCGAGCACACCTGCTATCGCCGACCCGCTGGTGGCGGCCAGACCGGACCGTCAACCGTTGAAACCCCTGACGCGGCCCTGACGCGGGCCGAAGGGCGATGGGCGAGCCATGAGACAGACCCAGCAATTCCCCAGCCCGTTGGTGGAGCAGGAGCTGGTGAAGATGGAGAACGAGTGGGCGCGGGCATGGCAGCTGCCTGATCCGAGCGCGCTCGAGAACATCATCGCCGACGATTTCACCTTGATCAGCTCGAGGTCGAAGGGCGAGATCACCAACAAGCGCCAGTACATCGACTCGACGCTCAAGCTGGTGCGCGGCGACGGTTACAGCTTCGAGAGGATGAACGTGCGCGTCTACGGCGACACCGCGGTGATCACCGCCCAGTTCCAGCAGAACGCGACCTTCGCCGGCCATGACTGGAGCGGCGAGTTCTTGCTGACCGACGTCTGGGTGAAGCGCGACGGCCGCTGGCAGGTGGTGGCGCGCCACTCGAGCCGCCCGGAGGTTTAGGGGTCCCCCTCCGGCAGGCCTTGTGGGGGCGACGGATCCCCTCTCGGCCTCCCGATGGGCGAGGGTGGTGGATGGGAGGACGGAGGACTGCGGAGGCTCGCCCAAAGGGTGGCCGAGAGGGGATCCGCCGCCCGCGGACCTTTCTCCTCCCCCTGCGGCTGTGTTTCTCTTCGGCCGCCTTCATCCTTGATCGTGCCCATGCCTCGACGGCTGGCCGCCGAAGCCGCTGATTCGATCAGATTCCGGTTCTTAACTCATTCAACAGGCGCGCCGTGGCCTCGGCTCGGTCTTTCCAGAAGGTGGCTAGCTGCGGTGCCAGGTGGACCTCCGGCCGGTGCCTGCCGGCCCAGGTCTTGGCTTCGCCGGCGAGCCAGCCTAGCGCCGGTCCAGCGTCTTGCTCGAGCATCGCCTGGAGCACCACTCGGCGCTCGCCCAGCCGCAGGCCGAGCCCGAGCTCGCGGGCCGCGCGCGCCAGGTCGGCACGGACCAGGATCATTCCACTGCGGACCGGGCTGAGCAGCGATGCGAGGAAGCCTTGCGGGCCGTCGCGCCGCGGGTCGACACAGGCCGGCGCCGCGCGCAGGTGCAGCGGTAACGGCGCCGGCCCCTCGGGCCAAGGCAGCGCCGCCGCCTCGGCACGCAGCGCTTGGTCGAGCAAGGCTCCCCATCGCAGGTAGAAAGGATCGGCGATGCCGCCGAGATCTCCGAGCTTCATCAGGAAAATGGGGAGCCAGCACAGCAGGTGCTCCCACAGGAACGCCGCGCGGGCGTGCCGCCAGCGCTCGCGCGCCGGCCCGTCCGCGTCCTGCTCCTCGAGCTCGCCGAGCCGCGCGTAGAGGCCGAGCATCAGCGCCAGGTGGTCGGGCTCCGCCGGCGGCGTCTGCCCGAGAGCGCGCCAGAAGCCGGCGATCCGGTCCGCCGCCTCACCCCCCATCATCCCTTCGGCGCCGAGGTAGACGGAGGCATGGGGGTAGAGCTGGAAGAGGAACAGCTCGCCGTGCGCGGCGCGGCCGGGAAGCGGCCCGAGCTCCAGGAGGTCGGCGATCGCCTGCAACTCGGGACGCGGCGTCTCGCCCAGGGCGCCCAACGCCCGGAACAGCTCCGGCTGCACGCGGCGATCTCCGGCTAGCGATCCGGGCCGGACCGCGGCAGCCGGTAGGCCTCTCGCGACGGGCGGAGCGGCCGGATGAGCCAGTAGGGGCGGCGCGTGCCGTCCGGAGAGTGGCGGGCCGCCGGGCGGGTCGCGGCGAGCCATTCCTGGTAGATCTGGTGCGCCTTCTCGGTGTCGGCGGCGATCTCGCCATAGCGGTCGCCGGGCTCCGCCTTCCGCACCCGCACCGCCTGGTGCCAGCAGTGCATGCCCGAGACCGGATCGGGATGGACCGGGAAGGTTAGGTTCTGATGGACGCCGACGTCGGTCCACCAGATCCGCGCCGAGTCGGGATCGCTCGAAGCGTAGGGCGTGACCCCGGCACGGCGGCGCATCGTCCAGCGGCTGCCCTCATGGCCGAGCGCGACCGTGGCCATCAGCTGCCGCTGTCCCGTCTGGCCCGGCTGGCCCCGCTCCCCCCGCCGATTCCGCCCGTCCTTCCGGCCCTGCCGGCCGCGCCCAGCGGGTCCGCTCTGCCCGCTCGGATCGGCGAGCTTCCAGCGGCCCATGTGGTGGCTGCAGGCCACCACTCCTGGCCGGATGCCCTCCGTCACCCATGCCTTGTCGACGAAGTGGCCGATGTCGGTCTCGATCCGCACCAGGTCGCCGGTCGCGATGCCGAGCCGCGCGGCGTCGCCGGGATGGATCCAGAGCGGGTTGCTGTGGGCGATCTCGTCGAGCCACTTGGCGTTGGCGCTGCGGGTGTGGATGTGGACGGGCAGCCGGAAGGTGGAGATCAGGCACAGGCGGTCCCGCCCCAGGTTCTCCGGATGGACGTGGCTGCGGATGTAGGCCGGCAGGGCCTGCTCGCGCCAGCCCCAGCTCGCCAGAGTGTCCGAGTAGAACTCGAGGCGGCCGCTGGGAGTGGGAAAGCCCGCCAGCACCTTGCCGTCCACGCGCACGCCGGCGGCGCGCCGTCCCGCGGCGTCCGGCTCGGGGCTGCCGACCGGCACGAGGTTGGGAGACGCGGGCTTCGGCGTGCGGGTATAGACACGGCCGTAGCGGTCCTCCGCCGTGTCTTCCAGCTCCGCGGCCGGGACCTCGCGCTCGTGCAGCCGGCCGATCTCGCGCGCGATCTCGAAGGCGCCATAGCGGCGCATGAAGGCCAGCGGCTCGAGGCCCTCCGCCGCGGCGCGCTCCGGCAGTCCGGGAACGGAATGCTCGAAGATGTAGCGGTAGTACTCCTCGACGCTCAGGCGCTCGCCGGGACGCGCCGCGGACTCCGCGAACTGACGGATGCCCAAGCTGCCGTCGGGATCGATTCGCCAGGTGAGCTCGAGCCAGAAATCGTTCTCTTCCCAGACCTCACCAGGGTTCGTCTCCCGGCTGTCGCCGATCGTCTCGCCCAGCCGTTCGCGCGCCGCCCGCAGCACCGGTTGGCGGAAGCCCAGCCACTGCGCGTCGTGGGTCTCGTAGGAGTGGATGTCGTGGCGCTCGGCGCCGTGCCCCATCGGCAGGACGTAGTCGGCGAAGTAGGCGGTCTCGTTCCAGGTCGGGGTGAGCGCGGCGTGCAGCCCGACCAGCCGCTCGTCGGTCAGCGCCTCGATCCAGGTGAAGCCGTCGGGATTGGTCCACACCGGGTTGTAAACCCTGGTGAAATACACGTCGAGCCTGCCGCGGCCGTCCTTGAGCAGGTGTGGCAGGAGAAACGACAGCTCGTAGGTGGCGAGCGGGAACTCCTGCGGCCAGGTCAGCTCGTTCCAGTGCTCCGGGTGGCGCGGCAGGTGGATGGGCTTGGGGACGAACTTGTTCCAGGCGTTCGGATAGGTGCCTCCCGGGGTGGCCACCGCTCCGAGCAGTGCGTTGAGCAGGAACAGCGTGCGCGCGACCTGCCAGCCGCCGAGGTTGCCCGAAGCGGCGCTGCGCCAGGTGTGGGTTGCCAGCCGGGTGCCGGCGCCGCCGACCGCCGCGGCGATCTGCTCGAGCACCTCGGCGGCGACCCCGGACTCGGCGGCGGCGTAGTCGAAGGTGTAGCTCTCGTAGAGCGACCCCAGCACCGTCTCGAAGCTGCCGAAGGTCGGCGGCAGCTCCGGGTGCTCCGCCTCGAGGTAGTGCTGCCAGTTCCACCAACGGCGCACGAACTCGCGGTCGTAGAGGCGGTGCTTGACGAGGTGGTTGGCGACGGCGAGGAAGATGGCGGCCTCGGAGCCCGGGATGGGCGCCGCCCAGACGTCGGCATGGGTGGCGGTGTTCGACAGCCGCGAGTCGAGGACGATCAGCTGGGCTCCCTGCTGCTTGCCTTCCATGATGCGCTGGGCGTGCGGATTGAAGTAGTGCCCGCTCTCGAGGTGGGCGCTGACCAGCAGGATGACCTTGGCGTTGGCGTGATCGGGGCTCGGCCGGTCGATGCCGCACCAGAGCTCGTAGCCGGCGCGCGCCGCCGCGGAGCAGACGTTGGTGTGGGTGTTGTGGCCGTCCACGCCCCAGTTGGCCAGCACGCGCTCGGTGAACCCGTCCTCTCCCGGACGGCCAACGTGATACATGATCTCGCCCTGGCGCTTCTCGACGATGGCCTTGCGGATGCGCCGGGCGAGGTCGTCCAAGGCCTCGTCCCAACTCACCTGCTCCCAGCGGCCCTCGCCGCGGCGCCCGGCGCGCTTGAGCGGATAGAGGATGCGGTCCGGATCGGTGACCTGGTTCAAGGTCGCCGGTCCCTTGGCGCAATTGCGGCCACGCGATCCCGGGTGCTCGGGGTTGCCCTCGAACTTCTGGATCTGCAGGCTCTCGCGGTCCACGTAGGCGAGCAGGCCGCAAGCGGACTCGCAGTTGAAGCAGGTGGTCGGCACCAGCAGGTAGCGGCGCTCCACCCGCCGCGGCCAGGCCCGGGAGTCGAGCTCGACCCAGTCGTCCCAGCGCTCTTTGGGCGGGAACGACGCGAGGTGGACCCGGCTCGCGCCCGGGTAGAAGGTCTCCCCGCGCGCCTCGGTCGCCGCCCGCGCCGCGCTCACCCGCCGTCCGAGGTCTTCGAGGCTCATCGCGGCCCGCCCGGCCGCGCCGCCGGGCGGGCGCTGCAACCATCGAGAATCATCCAGCGTCTCATCCGATCTCTCATTCGATCCGTCATTCGATCAGTCATCACACCCGGTCACATCAGGCCAGAGGCACCGACTGGCCGGCTTGCACGTAGGCGTGCTCGAACGCCAGCAAACCGAACAGGGCGAGAGGCGGGGCCAAAGTCGCGGTCCAGGCGAGGGTGACGGCCGCCATAACGGCCCAGGAGAACGCGGCAACTCCCGCCTGGGCTGCCGTCCCCGCCACGGCGGGAACTGCAACGCCGGCGGTGGCGCCGATGTAGGCCACCGCCGCTGCCGCCCCGGACAGCACGATGCCAGTCCAGAACCAGGCGCGGAAGCGGCCGCGCACCATCTCCCGGCCGGCCAGGCGCGCGTGCGCCGTGCCGTGCGTCAGCGTGCACTCGCCCGCCACGAGGGCAAGGTGCAGCAGGCTCGCCACCGCCAGGATGGCGAGCAAGGGCTCCAAGCGCAGCATCTGCCACTGATCCGTCATCGCCGCGGGAATCAGCGCCGCGGCGCCGGCGAGCACTGCTTGCACCGTCAGGTGTGGCGGCAGCAGCGGATTCTGCCAGAGGTCGCGCGCCTTGGCCTGGGCGAACAGGTACGCGGTGTAGACCGCGGTCAGCAGGGCGAGCGGCAGCCCGGCCCAGATCAGGAGGCGGGTCAGCTCCGGCCGGCCGGCAAGCGCGGCCAGGAAGTGCAGCGCCAGCACGGCCGCATAGCCGCCGATCAGGAAGGCCCCCCGCACCAGCCAGCTGCGCCACTGCGGCCGGGTGAAGATCAGGTAGAAGCGGCCGGGATGCTCCAGGTCCCAGATGAGCAGGGCGCCGGTGACGGCCAGGAAGAATCCGCCGAGGACCGGGACGGCGAAGAGCCAGAGCGGGCTCGCGGCGCTGAGCCGGCCCAGCGCCATGAGCAGCAGGGCCGCCAGGTAGACGCCGGCGGCGATCCCCTTGGTCAAGGTGTAGAGGCTCACCCGCCAGTCCCAGGGCACGCTGTGGGAGACGTCGTAGGCGAGCACGGCGGCGGCGGCGGAGTTGCCCGCCCGCGGTCGGGCCGCCGGCGCCACTCCCCTGGCGCCGTCGGAGCGGCCTGCGCGACCCCCGCGGCTGTTTCGAGGCGGGTCACCCGCCTGGAAGGGATGGCCCGAGACGACGTGCTCGGCGCCCCGCCGCTGCTGACTCCACGAGAAGAGGCCGCCGGGCGGCCGGCGTGCGGCCAGCGGATCGAGCGTCGCCTGGTGGGCGCCGCGGTAGAAGAGCTTCGGCCGCGTCTCCTTCTCTGGGCGGCGCACCGTCACCGCCTCGCGATGGACGATCCGCGCCACCTGCGAGGCCGGATCGTCGAGGTCCCCGATCAGGATGGCCTCGGTGGGACAGACCACGACGCAGGCAGGCTCGAGGCCGACGTCCAGCCGGTGCGCGCAGAAGTTGCACTTCTCGGCCGAGTGGTCCTCGGGATTGATGAAGATGGCGTCGTAGGGACAGGCGGCGATGCATGCCTTGCAGCCGATGCAGATCGACTTGTCGAAGTCGACGACGCCGTCGGGCCGCCGGAACATCGCGCTGGTGGGACAGGCGACGGTGCAGGGGGCGTCGTCGCACTGGTTGCAGCGCGTCACTTGAAAAGCCCGCCGGGCCTGGGGGAAGACCCCCACGTCCACGTACTTGACGTAGGTGCGGGTGACCCCGATGGGGACCTGGTTCTCGGACTTGCAGGCCGTGGTGCAGGCGTGGCAGCCGATGCAGCGCTCGTGGTCGATGACCTTGGCCCACTTCATCGCCGCGCCTCCTGGTACACGCTCAAGTTCCGAAAGCCTTCAGCCCTGCGCGACTCCGGGCACCAGACTGGCGCCGCGATGTGGCGACCCAGGCCGTCGCAAAGCATCCATCGGATCTCCCCCGCATCCCCTCGATCCCCTTCCCACCCTCCGGGGGGAAGGGGACGCCCCCTCCCCTGGCGCGCCAACACCCTTCGTCTCGAATGCGGGTTCATACCTGGTTGATCACCAGCAGCAAGATGACATGGAAGGGCAGCACCAGCAGCGGCGCCACCAAGAACATGGCGAGGGCCATGCCGATCATAAGGCCATAGGGGCGCAAGGTGGCAAGCTTCTCGGCCCAGTCCATCGGCAGCGTCTGCAGCGCGATCTGGCCCCCGTCCAGCGGCGGCACCGGCAGCAGGTTGAACATCGCCAGGAAGGCGTTGATGGTCGCCAGACGCACCAGCGTGAACATCAGCGGGAAACCGGCCAGCCTGCCGGTGCCCTCGTCGATCTGGTACACCAGGGTGGCGAGCGCCGCCTTGCGCGCGTCGGCGCCGATCGCCGCCGCCGCGAATCCCACGGCGATCGTGGCCAGCCCCGCCAGCAGCAGGTTGACCGCCGGCCCGGCGGCGCTCACCATCAACGAGTTCCAGTAGGGACGCCGCAGGTTCCGGGACAGCACCATCGGCGGCCGCCCCCAGCCGAAGACCGGCATCTGCAGCATCGGGCTCAGCAGCGGCAGCGTGGCCAGCAGCAGCGGCAGCATCACCGAGCCGAAGGGATCGAGGTGGCGCAGCGGATTGAGCGACACGCTGCCGAGCAGCCGCGCCGTCGAGTCGCCGCAGCGGTCGGCCACCCAGGCATGGGCCGCCTCGTGGGCAGAGATCGACAGCAGCACCAGGAGGTACTGGACGACGACGGTAAAGATCAGGGTGGTGCCCATCGCTCCCGGCTCCTCCTCCCCTCGCAGGTGAAATGATTCGCGCGCCAGGAGCTGCGTCTCAACTGCGGCCCGCCGGCCCGCCCCGCGCCTCGGACGGGGGCACGGGCAGCGGATCGCCGAGCCCGCGCGGCGGCTCCGGCAGCGGGTCGCGCAGCCCGCGCAGCAGCCCGCGCGCCTTGGCGACGACGGCGCCGGCGTTGCCGCGCGCCAGCTCGCGCAGCCAGGCCACCGGCAGCGCCACCAGGTTGGCGGCGAGGAAGCCGGCCAGCCCGGCCGCCCCGGCATGACGGCGCACGTAGACCGCGTTGCTGCGCGCGGTATGGAAGGTCTTGCCGGGCGTGTAGGCGCCGCCGCTCGCTGCCGCCACCTTGTGCCAGACGCGGCTCTCCGGCACGTAGCGCAGCCGGTAGCCGGCGTCGAGCGCCCGCCGGCACCAGTCGGCGTCGTCGACGTTGATGAAGTAGGCCGGATCGAGCGGTCCGATCCGCTCCAGCGCATCGCGCGGAACGAGCAGGCAGCAGGTGGTGAGATAGGTCACGTCGGCCGGCCGGCTGAAACGCGGTCCGTCCGGCTGGCCGCGCCCGAATTCCTCCGTCACCGTCTCGCGAATGCGCAGCCTGCCGCCTGCCGCCCACAGCCGGTCGGGCGGATCGAGATAGAAGATCTTGGGGCCGGCGGCGCCCACCCCGGGATCGGCGCAGGCGGCGAGCAGCGGCGGCAGGAAGCCGGCGTCGACTTCGACGTCGGTATTGAGCAGCAGCACCCAGGCGACCTCGGGGTCGGCGAGCGCGCGGCGGATGCCCACCTCGTTGCCGCCGGCGAAACCGAGATTGCCGCCGCTCTCGATCAGCTCGACGTCCGGGCGCTCGCGCCGCAGCCATGCCACCGAATCGTCGGTCGAGCCGTTGTCGACCACGATCGGTCGCAAAACCGCTCCGGCGCCAGCCGCTCCCGCCGAGCACCGGCCGAGCGATGCGAGGGTCGCCAGCGTGTCGGCGGCGCCGTTCCAGTTGACCAGCACCACCGCCACGCGACCGCCGTCTTGCCGAGGTTGCGGCGCCTGCGGCTGCCGCGGCTGCTCAGGCCGCATCGGCCTGCATGCGCCGGCCGAGATCGGCGGCAAGGCGCTCGTGCTCGGCGAGCACGCGCCGCTCGGCCACCATGGCGGCGCCTTGAAGGACGAGCGTGAGGTAGAACAGCAGATGGTGGACCACCGCCGGCATGGCGCCCGAGAGGACGGCGCCGCCGGTCAGGAACGTGGCGGCGACCCCGGCGAACGCCGCCACCAGCCAGGGGATGACTCGCAGCCGCAGCCGTCGCGCCGGCTCGACCATCTCCTCGGGGTAGCTCCGCTCGCTCACGACGCGCGAGATCACCTTGCCGGTGGCCAGCACGTACAGCACGATCCAGGTGTGCGAGAACATCAACAGCAGGGCGGCTGCCAGGCTGATCAGCACGTGCTGCCGCACTTGCGCGTCCGCGCCCCCGGTCATGCCGTAGCCGAGCGCCGCCGCGGCAATCAGGCCGGCGGTCCCCAGCAGCCCCAGGACCAGCAAGGCGCGTCCCATCTTCATCGCGAAGTCCTCGATTTATAACTCCCACCGCCTGCGGCCACCCCGAGACATGAAACCGGGCGGCTCACAGACCGTTGGGGGCCTACGTACAGCATTTATCGGATCTCCCCCTGAATCCCCTCTATCCCCTTCCCAGTCTCCCTTGAGCCGCCGGGTCCCAACCCGGCGGAGCGGGGGGAAGGGGACGCCCCCTCCCTCCCTCTCGTCAAGGGAGTTTGGTCTCCAACTCGGCATCGCCTTCGCCGAGCACCGCGAGGCGCCACTGCCGCGCCGCGTGCACCGGCCGAAAGCGCGCCGCCAGCCGCTGGCGGCCGGCGGCGCCGCGCCGGCCCGCTTCGGCCGGATCGTCGAGCGCCGCCGCGAGCGCCGCTGCCAGGCTCGCCGGCTCCTCCGGCGGAACCAGCCAGCCGGTGCGACCGTCTTCCACCACCTCGGGGATGCCGGATACGCGGCTGGCGATGACCGGCACCGACGCCTCCATGGCTTCCAGGACGACCAGCGGCATGCCCTCGTAGATGGAGGGTACCACCAGCGCCACCGCGCCCCGCAGCAGCCGGCGCACCCGCGCCGCATCGGCTCGGCCCAGGAAGCTCACCGCCTCGCCGAGCACCAGCGCCGCGGCGGCCTGTTCGAGCGCCGCCCGATGCTCGCCGTCGCCGGCGATCAGCAACCGCGCCGCGGGATGGCGCGAGAGCAGCGCCGGCATCGCCGCCAGCAGCACGTCGACGCCCTTGCGGATGCGCAGCCGGCCGACCACCAGCAGGTACCCGGGTTCGGGCGGCACCCCGATCGCCGCCTCCGGACCATCCACCACCACCGCCCCCGCTTCCCCCATCGCATTCGGCACCACCGCCACCTCGCCGGCCCGGTAGTCGCGCCGCAACTCGGCGGCGGTGGCGGCGCTCGGCGCCAGCACCCGGTCGGCCACCCGCGCCGTCAGCCAACCCAGCGCGATCTGCAGCGGCGCCTTGAAGCGCCGAAACCGCATCTCGACCGCCGACGGGCGCCCCAGCACCCGGGCGCCCCAGCGCAGCGGCCGCACCGCCCGCCGCTCCTCGCGGTAGCTCACCTGCAGCAGCGCCGCGAGCCGCGGCCGCGGCGCCAGCCTCGGCGCCAGCCAGGCGACCAGCAAGGCGGCCAGGCCGCCGTCCGACTCGTGGACTTGCACCACGTCAGGGCGAAAGCGGCGCAGCGCCCGCCACACGGCAGGCACCGCGAAGAGCGGAAAGAGCGCCTTGGGGCCGGCGACCGCGCCCGGCCCGCGCCCCAGGATCTCCACCTCGGCGCCCTCCTGCCGCAGGCCGGCGGCCAACTGTAGCACCTGTTCTCCGACCCCCGAAACGTCGCGCGGCGGCAGGGTATTCGCGACCAGCAGCACGCGGAGTGCGCGGCTCAGGGGACCTCGAGCCGCAGCACGACGACCCCGAAACGCACCTCGGCTCCGGGCAGGATCTCCCCGGGCACGCCGGTCTCGAGCCTGCCGCCGTTGAGGAAGGTGCTGTTCATCGTGCCGATCTCCTCGGCGAGGAAGAACTTCGCTCCGCGCCGGTAGATCTTGGCGTGGCGCCGCGACACCGAGCGCTGGCTGTCGACCGGAGTCAGGTCGACGTCGGGAAAGATGCCGGTCACCGGATCGCGCCGGCCGACCGTGGTTTCCGGACCCAGGGCGAGCGGGAACTCCATGCCCGAGGCGAGATGCACCAGCTTCTCCGGCCCCTCGGCGGGGCGCTGCGCCGCGAGGCTCGGGATCTCGCTCGAGATCGGCGACACCCGGCTGCCGAACGAGGTCTTCAGGAGCTCATCGGTCTCGCGCAGGCGCCGCGACAGCTTGCGCATCATGCGCACCGCGATCTCGGGGTTGCTCTGCAGCATCTGGTCGAAGGTCGAGCCGTTGATCTGGAGCAGGCGGGAATCGGTCAGCGCCCGCGCCGTGGCCGCCCGCGGCAGGTCCTCGAGCACCGACATCTCGCCGAAGAAATCTCCCTTCTCGAGCACCGCGAGGACCCGCTCCTCCTCGCCCATGCGATTGAGGATCTCCACCTTGCCCTCGCTGATGATGTACATCTCGGTGCCGAGATCGCCTTCGCGAAAGACGATTTCGCCGGCGCTGAAATCCACGGCCACTGCCGCGAGGCTCTTGCGCGCCGGGTTGCCCGGATTGCCCGGGTTGCCAGGGTTGCCCGTGGTCTTGAAGACGGGATTGCTCATGGTCGATCGTCGCTCAGCAGATGTCGGGCGAGTCGCGTCAGCCGAGCGCGAGCCGTCCACCGCCGGGGCCTCCGGGGCCGCCGGCCAGGCCGGGGCCGCCGGGGCCGCCGGCCAGGCCGGGGCCGCCGGACCGGCCGGCGTCGAGGCGTGCGGCCATGCCGAGGGGGAGCGTCAGGTTGGGAGCCCGATGCCCGGACTCGAGACCCCAGGCGAGGGGCCATGCGAACCCGCGGAGATTGTCGGCGATCAACTCCACCCCCGCTCGTCCTGGCCGGCCGGCGGCGGGACTCTCGGGATGTCTGCCGATGTCGCCGGTGCCGCCCATGCCGCCAATATCGGTTGCATCGGTGGCGTCCACGGCGTCGCCGGCATCGAGATGGCCGATGATCATCCCGCCGATGCAATCGAGACTACCTGACAGGGCAAGGTGGGTCAACATGCGGTCGAGGCGGTACGGCGGCTCGTTGACGTCCTCGAGGAACAGCAGCGCGCCGCTCAGCTCGGGAAACCAGGGGGTGCCCAGCGTCGCCGTCAACAGGCTCAGGCAGCCTCCAAGCAGCGGCCCGGCCGCCACGCCATCGCGCAGCCATCCGGTCAGCGGCAGCTCGACCGGGTAGCGCCCGCCGAGCGCCCCGAGCAGCGACTCCCGCTCGCCTCCTGTCAGCCCGCGCGCCAGCTCCCCGCCGACCAGCGGTCCATGGAACGCGACCAGTCCCAGCCGCCGCACCACCGCCAGCAGGAAGGGCGTTAGATCGGAGTAGCCGACGTAGGCGCGCGGACGCCGGCGCAGCAGCTCCCAGTCGATCCCGGGCAGCACGCGCAGCAAGCCGTGGCCGCCGCGGGTGAACAGGATCGCCGGCAGGTCCGCATCGGCGGCCAGGCGGTGGAAGGCGGCGAGGCGGGCGGCGTCGCCGCCCGCGAACAGCCCCTCCCGCGAGGCCGCGTTGTCGGCCAGCACCGGCTCGAAGCCCAGGCCGCGCAGCGCCGCCAGCCCGCGCTCGAGCCGCTCCGGATCGACCGGCCCCGAGAGAGCCGCAACGCCGACGCGGTCGCCAGGACCGGCCGGCGGCGGCAGGCGCGCCGCCTGCTGGAGACTTGGTGTCAAGGTGCCGGAGAGGTCCGTAAGCCGAGTTCTGTCTCGCCGGCGCCGAGGCGCCGGCCAGCGGTCATTCCTCTAGGACCGGCGTTGCCGCCGGCCTCGAGCAACCTACCCGGAAGCGGCCCCGGCCGGCCAGGCCGACCGAGGGCGGGACGGGCGGCCCGCGTTCCGCTCCCCTATTTGGTCTTGCTCCGCATGGGGTTTGCCGTGCCTCCGCCGTCGCCGGCGGAGCGGTGCGCTCTTACCGCACCGTTTCACCCTTACCCGACCCGAAAGCCGGGCGGTCTGCTCTCTGTTGCACTTTCCGTCGCGTCACCACGCCTCGCCGTTAGCGAGCATGCTGCCCGTCGGAGCTCGGACTTTCCTCCCCGCCGGCCGAAGCCGGCGCGGCGACCGCATGAACCTCTCCGGCAAGGCCATTGTACCGCGTGTACCGAACTGGCGCCGCGAAGGGGTCGCTAACGCTCGTCCGGCGGCAGATCGTCGGGGAGCGGAGCGGGGGAGCCGTCGGCCTCGATCTCGTAGCGGACGACTCCGCTCTTTTGCAGCGGCAGAGACGAGGTGGGCGGACGGCGCCTGGCGTCCTCGTCCGCCGCCCCCGGGCCGGCCTTGGCTCCATTCCCAGCGGCGGCGCCGGCGGCAAGGGCCCCCGTGGCGCGCCCCACCTCCCGCGGCGCGATGCCCGCGGCGATGTCCGCCATGCTCTGGCGGACCCGTGCCATCGCCTCCTCGACCTGCGGGTCGGGGCCGCCGATCTCGAGCGCTCTGGCGTAGCTGTCCGCGGCATGGCGCAGCCAGTTCTGGTTGCGCGTCTGCAGATCGCCGAGCAGCACGAAGTACTTCGCCTGGGGGTCGAGGCGCACGGCCTCACGCAACAGCTCGATGGCGAAGTGGATCTCGTCTTTGGCGGCAAAGGCGGTGGCGCGGTTGTAGTAACCGCGGGCGCGGTCGCGGTTCTCCTCGGCCCGGCTCTTGCCCGGGGCGGTTTCCGGCCAGCCGGCCGGCCCGATCTCCCGGTCGTAGTCGCGCCGCTTTCCAGGATGACTCAGCGTGACGTAGGCGGCGGTGGCGCGCTCGAACAGCACCTCGAGCACTCCCTCCCGCCCCTCCAGCCCGAGGTAAGGCGCATGCGACGGGTGGACCAGGCGGGCCACGCGCTCGTAGCCCTCATGGACCTTCTCGGGCGACGCGGTCGGCCCTACCGACAGCAGCTGGTAGAAGGTCGCGCCGCCGACCTCCCGCACCATGGCGGCGACCCTTTCGCGGTGCTCGGTCACTCCGATCTCGAGCGGCCGCTCGCCCAGGCTGCGGGCGATGCGCTCGGAGAACAGGGCCAGCTGATGCGGAGTGATGAAGTGCAGAGAGTCGGTCATGGCCGAAAACCAACTCTTCAATCATATCGCAACGCCCCCAAGCCTTCCGCAGCCGCGTCAAGGCGAGCCCGGCCAGACCCGGAGGACCGCCCCTGGCTCGCTTTGCGCCCGCTTAGCGGGTCAGGCGGGATTGCCTTGCTGACCTGACGGGTGTGACCGGCCGGACCGCGGGCGGCGGATGCCGCCAGGGCCGCCCTCCGCCCCTCCGGCCACTTGGCTCTTCGGCCGCCGCTTACTAGGTTCCCCTCCGCGCCATGACCAGGATCCCGCCGGTCTTGCCGAAGCCGTCGCCGGTCGCGAGCAACGACCGCGCCGCCACGCGCGCCGTGGCGTAGGCCAGGCAGTCGCCGAAGTTGAGGGCCGCCGGATGTCGCCCCCTGCCGAACCGCCGGCTGGCCTCGATCGCCGCCCGCCAGTGACGCTCCTCGAAAGCCAAGACAACCACTTCGACCTCGCCGAGGAACCGCTCGATCAAGCTCGACGCCACCGGCCGATCACCACGCCGATTCTACCTTACTGTAGTCGATTACACCGAGGCTACGTCATGTTAGGATGAACGGAATGGGTGCGAACGGAATGGGTGCGAATTACGGCTGGTCCCTGGTTGAACAGGAGCGCAAGCGCGAGATCATCGCGGCGATCGCCGCCGGTGACACGACGGCGGGGCCGACCCATGCCGAGATCGATCTGACCGACCGCTGCAACGTGGCCTGTTATTTCTGCAACCAGCAGGACGTCCGCACGACCCAGCAGCTCCCGCTCGACAAGATCTTCTCGCTCCTCGAAGAGCTGGTGGCGAGCGGGCTGCGCTCAGTGCGCCTGTCGGGAGGCGGCGATCCGCTGGCGCACCGCGACGTCGCCAAGGTCGTGGCGCGGCTCACCGAGCTCGGGGTCAACGTCGACAACGTCAACACCAACGCCGCGCTCCTCGACCCGGGCATCGCGGAGCGCCTGATCGAGAACGGCTGCCGCGAGCTGATCGTATCGCTCAACGCCGTCGATGCCGCGGACTATCACCGCATGATACAGGTGCGGCCCGCGATCTTCGACAAGGTGCTGGCCAACGTCCGCCGCTTCGTCGAACAGCGCGGCCAGCGGCAGCTGCCCGTCGTCACCGTGCAGTTCCTGATCGACCGCGAGAACTACCGCCGCATCCCCGAGATGTATGAGCTCGGCCGGAGTCTCGGCGCCGATCGCATCACCATGAGCCCGGTCCAGGACATCCCGCTCGAGCGCATCGACCACGACATCCTGCTCGCCCCGGACGATAGTGTGCTGGTCATGCCCTATTTTGCCGAGGTGCTGACGGCCGACCGTGAAGCCCAGCTGCTCTCGCTCTTCGGGCCCTATCCGGCCTGGAACGAGGCGATCGATCAGGTCCGTTCCAGCCTGGCCAACGCCGGACCGGCGCCTGCCATGGCGTCCAGCTTCAAGGAGAGGAACGGCGCTTGCTTCTTCGGCTGGTACTCGGCGACGATCCGCGGCAACGGCGATCTCTATCCCTGCTGCCTGCTGATGACTCCCGCCTACAAGCCGCTCGGCAACGCGCTCGCGACCGGCACGTTCAAGGAGCAGTGGCAGGGCAAGGGCTTCACCCGCCTGCGCACCGAGATGCGCGAGGTGCTGCTGCGCGGCGGCCGCATCTTCTGGAAGGAGAAGCGCTTCAAGACCCTCACTCGCCAGTGCGTCGAGCCCAACGCCTGCTTCCTCAAGAACATGTACTTCCGCCATGACGATAAGTTCTACGCCGACCTCGACCTGGCCTTGGAGCAGGCCAGAAAGCGAGAGGTCCGCTGGCTGGGGTCGCCGCGACAGATCTTCCGCGCCGCCGAGGTGCTCGCCTACCGCTGCTACCACGGCTCAAGAGTCCGCTATCACCTCGCCCGCCGGCGACTGGCGGGGCTGGCGGCCCGCTTCAGCGCAGGCGCTTGAGGAGCGGCAGGAACTCGGCCAGGGGGCTGCTGGCGGCGGCCTTGTCGCTAGCCTCTGTTTCGGGCGGCAGCAGCTGCTCGATCAGGCTCAGGATGTCCCAGACCACCCAGCCTTCGACGATCTGGCCGTGATCGAAGCGGAGGAAGTCGATGCCGCTGGTGATGATCTCGCCGCTCGCCGGCGGCAGCCCCAGCAGCTCGCCGCTATGGCGCCCCTTGCCGGTCCAGCGGGCGGCGACCGTATCGCCCTCGGCGATCACCTGGTCGACGCTCATGCGGATGTCGCTGAACGCCAGATGGTAGAAGAGCACCAGCTGACGCAGCGCGTCGGGCCCGCGCACGAAGTCGGTGGCGAGCGGCACCCGCGCGTGCACCAGGCAGTCCGGGGCGATGATCTCGTCGGCGATCGTCAGGTCGCCGCTGTTCCACAGGTCCTCGCGAAAGCGGCGCGCGATCTCCTTGTTGCGGTCAGCGCGATCGGTGAGATCGGTGTGGTTGGCTACACCGGCGGCGAGCGTGGCCAGGTCCCCGACGCCGCCGTCGCCCGCCGTGCTCCCGCCGCTCATCGCGCCGGCCCCTCGCGCGCCACGATCCCCTTGCCCTCTTCCACCGTGACGGTCTGATTGGCCGCCAGCCGCCCCAGCTTCTGCTTGGTGCCGCTCGGCCAGTCGATCTCGAGGTCGGTCGCCTCGGTGTCGCGCCCCAGCCCGAAGGTCTGGATCAGCTCGCTCTGCGAGCAATAGGACGAGCCGCTGCGCACCATGCTCCACTGCGGCCCTCCGGCGCTGACCACGCGCACCACCGCGCCGATGCCGTCGCGATTCGAGCGCGTGCCGACGGTGCGCACGCGCAGCCAGTGGTTGCGATTGCCGCCGTCGTTGCGATAGAGGTAGGCCGGGCCGTGGTTGGTGGTGATCAGCACGTCGAGGTCGCCGTCGTGGTCGAAGTCGGCGAAGGCCGCGCCCCGCGCCACGATCGGCCGGTTGAAGTCCGCTCCCATCGTCCCGCCCACCGGCTCGAAGCGCCCGCCGCCCAGGTTGCGGAACAGCAGCGGCGGCTCGCGATACTGGACCTTCGGTTGCACCCGCCCGATCTCCTCCTCGATGTGGCCATTGGCGGCGAGAATGTCGAGCTTGCCGTCGAGGTCGTAGTCGAAGAAGAAGACACCGAACGTCAGCGTCAGCAGGCTCGCCCGTCCCACCGCGGAGGACGGCGCGCGGTCGACGAAGATGCCGTTGCCCTCGTTGTGATAGAGGCCCAGCATCTCGTTGGAGAAATTGCCGACCAGCAGGTGCGCCCGCCCCGAGCGGTCGTAGTCCGCGGCGTCGACCCCCATCGCGCCGCGCGCCACGCCGTCCTCGCCGAACGCCACCCCCGCCTCGAGCCCCTCTTCGGCGAAGGTGCCGTCGTGCTGGTTGCGGTAGAGCTTGTTGGGCTGGGTGTCGTTGGCCACGAACAGGTCAGGCCAGCCGTCGTTGTCGTAGTCGAGCACCGCCACGCCGAGCGACTTGCTGTTCGGATCGTCGATGCCCGCCTTGTGGCTGACGTCCTCGAACTTGCCGTTGCCGAGGTTGTGGTAGAGCTTCGACGACGTGCCCTTGTAGGACTCCGGCGTGCAGTAGGACTTGGCGACGCCGTCGAGCGAGCACCAGAGGTCCTTGTCCGGGCTCCACTGCACGTAGTTGGCCACGAACAGGTCGAGCTTGCCGTCGCGATCGTAGTCCAGCCAGGCCGCGCTGGTGCCGAAGCTCTGGTTGTGGATCCCCGCCTCGCGCGTCACGTCGCGGAAGCGGCCGCGGCCCTCGTTGTGGAACAGGTGATCGCCGTCGAGCGCGGTCACGTAGACGTCGTCGCGTCCGTCGTTGTCGTAGTCGCCGACCGCGACCCCGAGGGCGTACATCTCGACGTCGAGGCCGCTGCCGGCGGTGGCGTCGCGGAAGGTGCCGTCGCGGTTGTTCAGGTACAGGGCAGGCAGCGACCGGCGCTTGCCGGGGGTCCAGTCGCGGCCGTTGACGATCAGGATATCCGGCCAGCCGTCGCCGTCGGCGTCGAAGAACGCGCAACCCGGCCCCAGGGTCTCGGGCAGGTACTTCTTGCCGGCCCGCCCGCTGTTGTGAAGGAAGCGGATTCCCGCCTTGGCGGTGACGTCAGTGAAGTGGACGCCGCCGGCGCCGGCCGCCGCCGCCTTCTCCACCGCGCGCTCGGCGCTCGCCACGATCGCGTTACTCGCGACGATCGCGCCGCTCACGGATCGCGCCGCCGTGCCCAGCGCCGTCCGGCCCAGCCAGCCGGGGAGCGCTGCCACCGCCGCCAGCGCTCCCAGGAGCACCAGCGCGCGCACGGCCCGCCGCCGCGTCCGGACGCCGTTGCTCGAACCCGAGCTGGTCATGGTCATCACTTCTGCCCCCCCGCCGCCCCGAGCGCGCCATAGCCGGCCGGCGCCGCCTTAGCCGGAGCCTTCGCCCGCGCCGCCCGCGTCGTGGGCGCGGCGGGCATGGCGGGCGCGGCGGGCGTCGCGGCCGTTACCGCCGCCGTCCTCGCGGTCGCCGCGGTGCCGGCCGCCGGCGCGGTGCCCGGCAGGGGCAGCCGGATGCTGTCGTGCTCGTGGATCGGCTGGCGCTCGTTGTTGTCCTCGGGACTCTGCCGCCGCCGCTCGGCGGTGATCGCCTGCGCCGATTCGTCGGCCTTGAAGCGCCGGAACAGCGCCGCCTCGCGCGCCGCCTGCTCCCGGTGGCCGAGGGCGCGGTGGCAGAGCATTGCCGTGTAGTGCATCTGCACGTCCTCGGGGTCGATCATGCACACCCGAGTGAGCACCTTGAGAGCGTCGGCGTAGCGCCGCTCGAGGAACAGCACCCGCGCCTCCTGGTCGAGCACCACGCGGTCGCGCGGATACTGGGCGTCGACCTTCGCCAGCGTGGCGAGCGCCTTGTCGTAGTCGCCCGCCTCCTTCTCGATCGTCGCCCGGAAGAACAGCGCCCGTCCGAGCTTGCCGTTGATCGCCAGCGCCTTGTCGATGAACGGCCTGGCGGCGTCGATCTCACCCTCGCGGATCAGCGCCCGCGCGACGTTCACCCAGCCGTCCGCGTAACCCGGCTCGGCCTCGGTGACCCGGCGGAAGGCGTATTCCGCGCCTTTCAGGTCGCCTTGCAGCAGCAACCCGATCCCCCAGTCGTTCCAGCGCTCCCGGTCCTTCATGCGTACCACCGGTTGCCACACCGGTTCGGCGGCGCCCTTGGCGAGGTTGGCGCCATGGGCGCCATGCGCGATGTTCGCCGGGGTCGCCGGCGTGCCGCTCGCCAGCGGCAGCACCGCCTTGGCCTGCGCCACGGCGACGATCGGCAGGTCCGGGATCTCGCCCTTGATCTCGCCCGAGACATCGGCCGGGATGTTGGCCCGCGCGAAGCTCCACTCCTGGCTGTTGTGGTTCGCGTCGACCAGCGACGCCGGCTGACCCGGCTTCGGCTGGCCGGCATAGGCGAACTGCGTGTAGTAGTGCGAGAACTTGCGGTAGTTCATCCGCGCTTCGAACGTGATCGGTCCGCGCGCGTCCGCCGGGATGTGGACCCGGTAGTGGGCGACGTCGGCGGCGCCGGGCGGGATCAACCGCACGTACAGGACGCTCCGCGACTGCCAGGCATTGCGCTTGTTGATCATGTTGCCGGCGCCATCGAGCTGATAGGAGCGATAGAAGTGCGCTCCCGGCTCGACCGGTCCCTTGCCGCCGTCCTCGACCGCGCCGCTCCAGTAGACCACCCGTCCGGTGGCGTCCCGCCCCACCAGCTCCAGCCAGACGTCGAAGGCGTCCACCGTGCCCCCCGGGAAGAAGTGGCCGATGGTGCGCGTGCGCGCCACCACGTCCACCCGCACCGTCGAGCCCGGGCGCGCCGCAAAGCCCCCGCCCGACACCCCCGCCCCCGCCACAACATCGAGCGGCGCCGCGAGGCGTCCGACCTCGCGCAGCACCGCCGGCCCGGTCGCCTGCGCCTCCTCGCCCACCGCAAAGGTCGACGCCAGCTGCGGCCCGGCCTCCCGGTCCTCGGTCCGGCGGATCATCTGCGCCCCCGGTCCCGCCGCGTCCTCAGGCGAGACGGCGAAGATGTCGACGGTCAAGAACCCCGACTTCAGGAACTTCTCGGTCACGTCCAGCTGCTCCTGGTCGTGGTTGACGAAGGGAATCGCGGTGTTGCCGCCCGGGAAGCGGTGCGAGTGCACCTTGCCGTGCTTGTTGCCCGGGTCTTCGGAGCTCACCAGCGGCATGTGGCAGCCAGTGCAGTTCTTCGATTCCTTCGGGTAATAGAAGGACCGCGCGCCTTCGCCCGACACGCCGCTCGCCTGCCAGGAGTCGTACTCGTTGAAGCCACGGAACCAGCGGTAGTGGTTCACCGGCACGTCGAGGTGCACCTTGTGGCAGCCGGAGCAGAACTCGGCGCTGTCCTGGCGCATGAACGGCTTCATGAAGGTCTCGCGGTGCGGCTCGGGATCGAGATAGGTGAGGAAATGGTTGAGCCGCCGCAACACCGGGTTGCGGCTCGCCGCCAGCTCGTGCAGCGGCGGGTAGGCGACCGTGTTGCCGCCGTTGCCCATCGAGCTGTCGACGTGGGTGATGGCGTGGCAGGAGGTGCAGGCCAGGCCGGCGCGCGCTTCCACCGTATCGACCTGCTCCTTGATCGGCCGCTCGAACCTGCCGTTGAAGAACACCGCGTGATCGTGGCAGCCGGCGCACCACTTGCTCGGCTGGGTGCCGGTCACGTCCTGCATGTACTCGATCGACTTGCGGTAGAACTGGTTGTTGAACGAGGCGAAGTGGTGCACCGAGCTCTGCCACTGGCGGTAGATATCCTTGTGGCACTCGCCGCAGGTGTCCGACTGGGTGAAGAAGTCGGCCGGGATGATGCCGCCGACGTTGGTCTTGGCCGACGACGGGAAGAACGGCGACTTCGGGCCGCCTCCCTCCTCGCTCATTGCCACCGGCGCCGTCGTCGGGTTGTGGATGCGCATCGCCGGGTCGGGGTATGCACGCCGGTAGGCGATCATTGCCCCCGGCACCACCAGCAACACCGCCGCCGCCGCCGCGCTCGCCTTCAGCAGCCGTCTCCAAGCCCCGCCGCGAGCCGCCGCCTGCCGCTGCAGGTACACCAGGCCCGCCACGACCGCCAGCACCGCGGCGCCGATGTGGGTCCACAGCAGCCAGCGGTGAGGAGTGGTGTTGCCCGCCACTGCCAGCGCCACCCCCGCCGCCGCCGCGATCACCAGCAGCCAGACCGCGGCCGACCCCGCAAGCGATGCCGCCCCGAGGTCGCTCGCCCCGGCCCGGGCCGCCGCCTCCGCGCCAGCCGCCGCCCGGCCGCGCCGCCACAGGCGCACCACCGCCACGGTCAGCGCCAGGCCGAGCGCCAGGTGCAACACGACGTTGCCCATGTAGAACAGCGTCGGCGAAGGAAACGCCGCGATGTAGGCGGTATTGATCAGCAGCAGGAGCCAACCGGCCGCCGCCAGGTTCTTCCAGTGATCTCTCATCTTCGCGGCCCTCTCAAATAACCGGTGCAGCTCATCGCAGCCGCCGAGCCCGCTGTTACCCTCTGGCCGGGTCCCGCGGTATGGGCGGCGACGGCGTCACTCGGGTCCACCCGTTCCATCCCCGGTTGCCGCCACGGTCGCCGGCGCCCTCTCGGTCGCCGCCGCCCCCGCCGTCAGCGGGCGCATCAGGCGCAACGCCGGCCGGGTGTTGTAGGTCTCGCGCCAGCGGCGGTGCTCCGCGTCGTCCGGGAAGCGCTCGGAAGCAGGATAAGGATAGGCCGACATGGCATGGAAGGGAAGCGGCTCGACGCTCTGTGAGTAGGCGGTGTTGGCATCGGCGTCCTTCGCCCAGCCGTCCACGTCGAGCAGGAAGTCCCGCCGCCAGCCGGGCGGCGGCGGCGGCAGCCGGTCGCCCGCGAAGCGCAGCCGCACCTCGTCGCCGGAGCCCAGGATCGTCAGCTCGTCGTCCACCCGCTCGAGCAGCGGACGAACGTCCCCGTAGCGGGTGTAGAGGCCGGGGGTGGGGTTCCATGACGAAACCGCCATCCACTGCTGGTAGTCGAAGGTCTCCGGCTGACGCCGCTGCGGGTCGATGACCGGCCGCGAGAAGCCGCGGAAGGCGAGCTCGGCGGCAGCGAGCGGCACCGCGGTCAGCCGCGTCTTCGGCGGCGCGCTCTCCTCCCCCAGGAACACCTCGTCCCAGTAGACGCAGAGGTTGGTCACGATGCGCACCTCGCGCGAGGCGCTCAGGAACTTGCCGGTCAGGTCGACGGCGATGGTCTTCGGCTTGCCGGCCGGAATCCCCATGTCGGCGACGGCGGTCTGCCAGCGCCCCGCCGCGTCCCGCACCTCGAGCCGGGGCAGCATCAGGCCTTCCGCGCTTTCCTGCGAGGTGGCGCGGAAGGTGCTGCCGTCGGCCCAGTCGACCCAGCCGTTGAGGTATAGCACCGCGCGGTTTCCGCGCGCCGCGCCGGGGCCGAAGTCGAGCTCGAGGGTGTGCGTCTCGGCGACCCCCGAGAGGGTGTGGCGGAAGCCTTCGGCATAGACCCCATCGCGCGCCAGCAGAGCGGGCAGCACGTCGCGGCCGCGGCCGTCCACGGCGCGCCGCGGCCGCACCCGCCTCTCGACGCCGAAGAGGCGGAACTCGGGGAACGGCGGGCTCTTGAACTTCTCGTTGGTGAACACCTCGACCGACGCCGGGTGGTCGAGCGCCAGCAGCCGCACGCGGTCGAGATAGGTCACCTCGCGCAGCTCCTCGGTCATGCGCACCTCGTAGAAGCTCCCCGCGGCGCCGTTCCTACCGGCGGTCTTACCAGAAGTTATACCGGCGCTGTTCAGACGTTCCGGCCCTGGTGGCCCCGGCACCGGCCGCGCGGCCGGAGGGAGGCCGCCGCCGGGCACCAGCTGCAGCGCGCTCCCCGGAATGAACACCCACTCGTCGTGGTCCACCGAGAAGAACTGGCCGTCGCCGGAGCTGGCGCCGAGCGGCGCCACGCCGAGGACGTCGGTGATGAACTCGAAGCGCCGGCCGTTCCATGCGAAGACCATCGGGCAGGAACCCGACAGGCGCTGCGCCTCCTTGTAGGCGCGGACCTCGCCGGCCTTGACCGCCGCCGCCTGGCGGGTCTCGTTCTGGATCAGGCCGTTGGGCCAGGTGATGCGCACCGTGTCGGCGGCCGGCCGGCCGCGCAGACCGAAAAGCAGGGGCGTGCCGTGGTAGAGCTTCTTCTGATACACCGAACCGGCCTTGACCTCGACCCGCGCGTCCTCCGCCAGCTTGGGATTGCGCACTCCGGTCAACGCCACCTCGAGCCACCGGCCCGCCGGCCCGACGTTGCGCAGGAAGGCCAGCGAGCCGTCGCCCCGCACCACCGCCAGGTCCTCGCGGCCGTCGCGGTCGAAATCCGCGGCCGTGACCGCCGCCAGGGCGGTGACCGCACCGGCCTTCCCGCCCGAGAAGAGCACGAAAGGCGCCGGCGACGCCGCCTCGAACCGGTCCCACGGCGTTTCGCTCCCCAGGCGCCACCGGTAGAGCCCGTCGCCGGTCACCAGGTCCGGTGCCGCCCGGTTCCCGAAGTCCGCGACCGCCAGCATGCTGCCTCCGCTCCCCCCAGGAGCGCGCGCCGACGCTCTCAGGGTGCCAACCGGCTCGCCCGCCGCCAGCTTGCCGCCGCGGTTCCGCAGCAGCGTCACGCCACCGGGCGCGCCGTCGCCGGACGTGCCGGGACCGGCGACGGCGAGGTCCATCCAGCCGTCGCCGTCGAAGTCGTACGCGGCGAGCGCGCGGGCGCCGGCGTGCAGGGCCGGCAAAGGCTCCGCGGTGTAATGGCCGCCCAGATGGTCGCGATAGAGGATGCCGGAATGGTCCAGGTAGCTCACCGCCAGGTCAACCCCCTGCGAGTCGGCGACCAGGTCGAAGGCGACCGCGTCGAGCGCCCGGCCGGCAGCGAATGGGAAGTCGGCGGTGTGGTCGCTCCACCCCGCCGCGCCGTCGTTGCGCACCAACGCCGCGGTGTCGCCCAGCAGCACCAGGTCGAGGTCGTAGTCGTGGTCGTAGTCGAGCCAGACCGCCCGCCGGAAGCGCCCGGCGGGCAGCCGCGCCGGGCTCTCCTCGAAGCGCCCGCCGCCGCGGTTCACGTAGAGCCGCGCCCCGGCCTCGGTCAGCACGCAGAGGTCGGGCAGCCCGTCGTTGTTGAAATCGCCCGCCGCGACGAAGATCACTCCCCGCACCCCGTCCAGCCCCGGCACCGGTCCGGCCGCGCCCGCCGCTGATGTCGCCCCCTTCGCCCCTGTCTCCCCTTTCGCCCCGCTCTCCCCTTTCGCCGACACCCCGCCCGCTCCTGGCGTGCCTGAGGGACGCCACAGCGTGATCCCCGCCGCCGACCAGGCGAGCAGGGCCGGCCGCCCGTCGCCCTCGACGTCCAGCACCAGCAGGCCGGCGGTCGCCGGGTCGAGGCCGCGCCCCAGCTCGTGCGCCTCGAAGCTCAGCGGCCCCGGCGCCGCCGCCGCGTCGCTCTCCCCCGCCGCCATCTTGTCGGCCGGAGGATCGTAGATCTCCGAGTAGAAGCTCCACTCGAGGTCCTCGGGAACCGCCGCGCCGGCCGTTCGCTTCTTGATCTCCTGGAACGCCGCCAGCTCGCGCGCCGCGTCCGCCGCGCGCCCCAGCAGCTTGTAGGCGTTGAAGAGCTGGAAATGCGGTCCCGCGAGCTGCGGCGCGAGCCGGGCCGCGGTCTCGAACTGGGCGAGCGATTCCTGCTGCCGCCCGATCAGCTTGTAGAGCACTCCGAGGTTGTAATGGGACACCGGCTCATCCGGCACCAGCTCCACCATGTGCTGGAACTGCGCCACCGCCTTGTCGTACTCGGACGCCCGCTTGGCGGCGATGCCGAGATTGAACCAGGTGTGCGGCAGCGCCGGGTCCTGGCGCTGCACCCGTTCGAGCTCCGCCACTCCTTCCGCCGTGCGCCCGGCCTTGAGCAGCGCCAGCCCGTAGTTCAGCCGGTCGCGCACCGAGTCGGGAGCGAGAGCCAGTGCCTGGCGCAGCTCCTCGACCGCCTGCGCCTGGGTGGTGGGGTTCTCGTAGAACGCCTTGCCCAGGTTGCGATGCTGCCACAGCGCCTCGGCGCTCGCACCCGAAGGAGCCGCCGGACCCGCCGATCCCGCCGACATCGCCGAGGTTCCCGGAACGGCCAGCGCGAGGCCGGCGAGAGCAAGCGCCCGCGCCAAGACGCGCAGGCCGCCGCCGCGCGCCGTCCTCACCGTCCTCGCCGTCCTCGCCGTCCTCGTCATGGCGCGCCGCCCCGCCGCGGAGCGCCGGCGGTGCTGGCGCGGCCGAAACCGGCGGCGGCTGCCGTCACCACCCCCGCTCCCTCCTTCACGTAGTAGAGGTGGTCGACGGGCAACGATCCCGGGGGCAGCTTTTCGCGCTGGCCGCTCGGCCAGCGCACCTCGATCTCGTCGATGCGGGTCGCGGCGCCCAGGCCGACGTGGACGCGCGTCGAGCTCTGGCTCGAGTAGCCGTTGCCGCCATTGACCTCGCGGATGAGCAGCGCGCCGCCGGCCCGGATCGTGACCCGGGCGCCGATGGCGTCGCGGTTCGAGCGGGTGCCGACCAGCTTGAGCTCGAGCCAGTGGCCATGGTCCGAGGTGACGTTGTGGTAGAGCAGCGACGGCTGATTGGCGTTGGTCTCATAGATGTCGAGCAGGCCGTCGTTGTCGAAATCGGCCAGTGCCACGCCGCGTCCGTCGAGATCGTTGTCGACTCCCGCCTCGGCGGCGATCTCCTTGAAGGCCGAGCCTCCCAGGTTGCGGAACAGCTTCTTCTTCTGGTGGCCGCTCCAGCTCATGTCGCCGATCGCCGGCCAGTTGTTGACGTCGGCGAAATCGACGTTGGGCGTGATGATCATCTCGAGCAGCACCGGGATGTAGTTCTTGTCGCCCGCGGAGCGCAGGCCGTCGGCCGCGAACAGGTCCACCCAGCCGTCATTGTCGAAGTCGCCGAACTTCGCCCCCCAGCCCCACAAGGTCGAGCAGGTGCCGGTCTCCTGCGAGAGGTCGGTAAAGGTCAGCTTGCCGGAGGCGTCGACGCCGTTGTTGTGCCAGAGCATGTTGCACTCGTGCATGTACTCGTCGGTGATGTTGGTGACGTAGATGTCCAGCCAGCCGTCGCGGTCGTAGTCGGCGACGTCGACGTTCATTCCCTTCTTGGTATCGATGCCGATCGCCTCCGCGGTGATCTCGCGGAAGGTGCCGTCGTGGTTGTTCAGGTAGAGCCGGTCGGTGCCGTAGTCGTCGGCCAGGTAGATGTCCTGCCAGCCGTCATTGTCGAAATCCGCATGGCCGGCGTCCAGCGTCCAGCCGGTGTGACTTCCGAGGCCGGCCTTCTCGGTGACGTCGACGAAGGTGCCGTTGCCCTGGTTGTGCCACAGTGTCACGCCGCCGCCATTGGTCGCCTGGTCGAGGTTGTTGGGCAGCACGTGCGGGTCCTTGAGATCGAACAGGTCCACCGGCTTGAAATAGTTGCCGAACAGGAGGTCGAGGTAGCCGTCGTTGTCGTAGTCGAAGGCGATGACCGCGATGGTGTTGCCGAACTTGTTGAGCCCCGACTGGGCGGTGACGTCGCGGAACTTGCCGTTGCCCTCGTTATGATAAAGGATCGGCGTCCCGAAGCGGGCCACCAGCAGGTCCAGCCGGCCATCGTTGTCAAAATCGAACCATAGCGCATCCGAGACGATGGAGTGCTCGTCGTTGCCCTTCCCCACTCCCGCCGCCGCGGTCACCTCGGTGAACGTCAGGTCGCCGTTGTTGTGCAGCAGGTGGCAGGTGCGGCCGTTGTCCGAATCGGTCACGAACAGGTCGTCATAGCCGTCGTTGTCGTAGTCGCCCACCGCCACCGCCGCGCCGCCCGAGGTGAACATCTCCAGGATATCGGCCTTCGCGCCACGGAAGCGCCGCGTGTGATGGAGCAGCCGGGCCCGCGCCCGCGCGCCGATCTCCTCGAAGCGGATCTTGCCGGCAGAACCCTTGCCCTGCTTTTCCACATCAGAAACCGTGCTCTGCGGTGCTCCTGGCCCGGCGCGTCTTTCCACATCAGAAACCGTGCTCCGCGGTGCTCCTTGCCCGGCGCTCCCCGCGCCGACAACCACCGCGGCATGCGCGGCCTCGACGCTCGCGACCGGAGCGGCTGGAGGCTGCGCAGGCGCAGACTGCGCTACCAGCAACGCCAAGGCAAGCTGCACCGCAGCCGCGCGCTTCCGGACCTTGCCGCCCCTCACTTGTCCTCCCATAGCTCGCGCAGATCGGTGTCCACGCGCTTGCTGCGGTCGAGCTGGTCCGCGATGTAGGCCTCCAGATCGTCGCCCTGCCGTGACAGCCGCGCCTTGAAACCGGCGTCCTGGGGAAACAGGCGCGCGCCCTCTTCCCAGGTGGCCCGCGCCCGCTCCGGCTGGTCGGTGCGCCAGTAGGCGTCGCCGAGATGGGCGTAGGCGTGGGCGTGATAGGCGCGCTTCGGCTCGCTCCGCGCGATCGCCACCGCCCGCTCGAGGTCGGCCACCGCCAGCGGCCCGCGGCCGAAGATCTTCGGCCAGTAGAGATAGCTGTTGCCGCGCGTGTAGAGCGCGATCCAGGTTGCCTTGAGCTCGATCGACCGGGTGAACTTGTGCAGCGCGTCGTTGGCCAGGATCACCTGGGTGATGGCGCCGGCCGCCGGCATCTTGTCGACGTAGACGTAACCATAGTTCAGCCACGCGAAGGCCGCACCGGGGCGCGCGGCGACAAGCTTGTCGAAGACGTCGAGCGCGCGGTCGTAAGCGCCGGCGCGGATCACCGCATGCCGGTACTCCGAGGCAAAACGCTGGTTGTCGGGATCGGCCGCCAGGGCCGCTTCCATCCGGTCGAGCGCGGCCGGCAGATCGCCGGCGGCAAGCGCCCGCTGGCCGTTCTGGAAGGCGGCGACGGCCGCGGGCCCCGGCGCCACCAGGGAGATCGAGGGCGCGGGGGGACCCGCCGGCGCCGGGGATCCCGCCGGCGCCTGAGGTCCCGGGGTCGCCTGAGATCCTGCCGTCGCCGGGGATCCCGCCGGTGCCTGAGATCCCGCCGCCGAGCTCGCTCGCGCCCCTGCGGCCGGCAAGGCCGCCGAGGTTGCAGGGGTCGCCGGCGCGGCCGTGGCGTGACGCGCGCCGCCAGCCCATGCCAGCGCCAGGAGGCACATGCCGCCGGCCAGGCGAGCCGCCGTACCGCTCCCGGCAACTTCCCATCTTCTCCTGGTCATCGATGACTCCCCTCTCCCGTCGCCGCCAGTCGGGCCGCCGCGCGCTGCGCCGCCCGCCCCGGCGCCAGCGCCGGCTCTCCTTCCACCAGACGGTAGATGTGGTCCGCCGCCACGCCGGCGAAGCTCTGGCGCAGCCCGGAAGGCCACTCCACCTCCACCTGCTCGGCCGCGGCCGCGGCGCCGAGCCCGAAGTGCAAGCGCTTGGTGCTCTGCGCGGCAAAGCCGTTGCCGCCGTCGACAAAGCGCAGCATCCGCCCAGCGGGCCGGTCCGGCGGGCCGCCGGGACGTCCGCCGGGACCTGCGCCGTTGCCGCCGGCTCCCCCGGCAGGCGTCACCCACACCTTCGTCCCCACCGCGTCGCGATTGGATTTGCGTCCCTCGAGCTCGAGCTCGAGCCAGTGCGCGCCGGTGGGCAGCAGGTTGTGGTAGAGGTACGGCTCGGCGTTGGCGTTGGTGACGAAGAGATCCATCCTGCCGTCGTTGTCGAAGTCGGCAACTACGATGCCGCGGCCGTCCCGCAGCGAGTCCAGCCCGTGCCGCGCCGCCTCGTCGCGGAACAGCTGCCCGCCCTCGTTGTGGTAGAGCTTCTTCTTCTCGTAGCCGGAGAGGCTCTTGCTGCCCATCGGCGGCCAGCTGCGCGCGTCGGCCAGGTCCACTCCCGGGCGCACGATCATCTCGAAGATGTCGGGCACGTAACTCTGCGGCCCCGCCGACACCCAGCCGTTGACCACGTAGAGATCGAGCCAGCCGTCGTTGTCGTAGTCGAAGAACTTCGCTCCCCAGCCCCAGCCGGTCTCCCAGGTGCCGGTCTCCCGCGCCACGTCGGTGAACGTCAAGTTACCGTTGTTGTGCCAGAGGAAGTTGCCCTCGCGCATGTAATCGTCGGTGATGTTGGTGACGAAGATGTCGAGCCAGCCGTCGTTGTCGTAATCGCCCCACTCGGCGTTCATCCCCTTCTTGGTGTCGAAGCCGATCGCCGTGGCGGTGCGGTCGGAGAAGGTGCCGTCGCGGTTGTTGACGAAAAAGTAATCGGTCCCGAAATCGCAGGCCACGTAGAGGTCGTCCCAGCCATCGTTGTTGGCGTCACCGTGGCCCAGGCTGAGCGTCCAGCCGCTGATCGCCGCCAGGCCGGCCTTGGCGGTGACGTCGGTGAACGTGCCGTCGCCATTGTTGTGGTATACGGTGACGCCGCCGCCGTTCTTGGCGGTCTCGAAGCTCTCCGGAAAGAACCGCGCGGTGTTGGGATGGAACAGGTTGACCGGCTGGAAATAGTTGCCGACGAACAGATCGAGGTAGCCGTCGTGGTCGTAGTCGAAGGCGATCGCGGTGATGCTGTTCAGGTAGCGGTCGAGGCCGGCCTGCCTGGTGACGTCCTTGAACTTGCCGTTGCCCAGGTTCTCGAACAACTGGCTGTGGCCGAAGCGCACCACGAAGAGATCCGGGCGGCCATCGTTGTTGTAGTCGAACCAGATGGCGTCGGAGGTGGCGTTCTCGGCGTCGTTGCCGCCGGCGACCCCTGCCGCCGCCGCCACGTCGGTGAAGGTCAGGTCGCCGTTGTTGTGGTAGAGGTGGTTCCTGCCCCCCTCGGACGAGTCGGTGACGAAGAGGTCCTCGTAGCCGTCGCCGTCGTAGTCGGCGACCGCCGCCGCCGCGCCGAGAGCGGTGTAGCCGGCCATGATGTCCGCGTAGGGGTTGTGGAAGACCCGGTTGTGGTGCGCCACCGCCAGCCCCGCCCGCTTCGTCACGTCCTCGAACCAGCGCGACCGCTCGCCTGCGGCCGCCGCGGCCGGAGCGGCAGCGGGCCGCGCGGGCACCGCCGCCACCGCGGCGGCGACCGGAGCGGCCGGAGGCGTGGCGGCACCAGCCCGCGCCGCCCCGTGACCGCCGCCCACCAGGGCCGCCGCCATCATCACGGGCATCAGGCTCCGCGGGACACCTTGCCTGGCCATCTGTCTAGGTCTCTCCGCAGTTCCGCGCACCTGCCCCCGCGGTACGCGGAGCACTGCCGGACGCTGCCCTTGTCTCCCGTATTAAACGACGAATGGAGCCGAAAGGTATAGGCAACCGGGACGAGATAAGATCCACCCTGGCCGGCCCGCCCCCGCGCCCGACCGCCCAGGCCGCCATGTCCCGAGGAGGCCCGACCCCGTGAGCCAGAGCGAACCCCTGATCCGCAACGTCTCCGACACCGCGCTCTGGGCCGCCGTGTATCGCGCCGCGGAGACCGACCGCCCCGACGCACTCTTCCGCGATCCATTCGCGCGGCGCCTGGCCGGCGAGCGCGGCCAGCAGATCGCCGATTCCGTGCCCGGAGCCGTCCGCGCCGACTGGGCCTGGGTGGGCCGCACCTACCTCTTCGACCAGTTCATCGTCGAGCAGCTGGGGCAGGGCGTCGACATGGTCGTCAACCTGGCGGCCGGCCTCGACGCCAGGCCGTACCGCATGGAGCTGCCGTCCTCGCTGCGGTGGGTCGAGGTGGACCTGCCCGGCATCCTCGACTACAAGGAAGCGGCCCTCGCCGGCGAGCAGCCGGTGTGCGCGCTCGAGCGCGTCCGCATGGACCTGTCCGACGTCGCCGCCCGCCGCGAGCTCTTCGCGCGGCTGGGAGGCCAGGCCCGCAAAGCGCTGATCCTGACCGAAGGCCTCCTCATCTACCTTTCGGCGGACGGGGTCGCGAGCCTCGCCCGCGACCTGGCCGCGCCTCCCTCCTTCCAGAGCTGGATCCTCGACCTCGCCTCGCCGGGCCTGCTGCGCCTGCTGCAGAAGAACCTCAACCCGCGGCTGAGCCAAGCCAGCGCCGCGCTCAAGTTCGGCCCGCCGGAAGGACCGGAGTTCTTCGAGCCGTACGGCTGGAAGCCGGTCAAGGTCGTCTCGCCGCTCAAGACCGCCGCCCGCTTCAAGCGGTTGAGCTTCGGCATGCGGCTGTTCGCCCTGCTGCCGCAATCGCAAGGCCGCCAAGGCTCCCGTCCCTGGTCCGGCATCTGCCTGCTCGCGAAAACCGCCTGACCCGGCGGTCTCGAGAGAAGCCGGATCGAGATCCCGCGCTCGTCTCCAGGAGTGCGATCGCCATGGGTGGCGGCGGGCAGCGCCGTACCCTCGCCACGGCGCCGATGCAGTTCCCTGGGTCTATTTTGGATTCATGACGGGTGCACCGTCGGTCCCAGCTGGGCGGATACAAAAGATTTTCTTTCAATGGGTTGCGACCTCCAACCGCCAGCCTGATCGGCTGCGGCCGGGGCTTGGAGATGCCGGCTGCCGCTTGCCGCCCGGCGAAAAGGCTTGCTACTCTTCGATCGCGATATCACAAACTTTGCTTCACCAGTTGAATGGCCGGCGGCGGCGCAGCAGCCGGAGTTCAGCCTCGCCCCGGCGACGGCCCGCCCCGAGCGGGTTGCTCGCGAGCGGCCAGGGGGGAGTCGGCGATGATCGAGAGGCGCGATTGCTTGAAGATTGGCCTGGTGGCCGGCGGTGGGGCCCTGCTGGCGCGCCACGGCGTCGAGGCCCAGGACCCGAAAGAGCTGCTGAGGTACCTCTGCCCGCCGGACGGTGAGCCTCCTGACGCGCAGACCCCGAGCCCCAAGGCGCGCCCCTTCGTCGCGCCGCTGTTCGTGCCGCCAATCAAACAGCCGGTCGCGGCGCTCGATCCGCCTCCCGACCCGCGCGCCCACCAGCGCTACGAAGAGTTCCTGCCGAAGAAGCTGTACCTGGTCCGCGAGGAGGAGTTCCGTTGGGTCTATCACCCCGACCCGCCCTACAACACCGGCAGCTGGTCATGGGGCTTCGACGGCTCGACCCCGGGACCCACCTACCATGCTCGCTATGGCGAGCCGGTCCTGGTGCGGCGCGTCAACGGCCTGCCGCCGGTCGGATTCGGCCATGTCGGCTTCGCCCTGCCCTCTACCAGCACCCATCTCCACAATGGGCACACCGCTTCGGAGAGCGACGGCAGCCCCCAGGACTGGATCGATTCCGGCGAGTTCTGGGATCATCACTATGGGAATTTCCCCTCCGGCCGCGATCCTCGCGAAAAGCTGGCGACGCTGTGGTATCACGATCATCGCCTCGACTTCACCGCCACCAACGTCTACGCCGGGCTGGACGGCCTCTACCTGCTGTTCGACGAGGAGGACACGGGCAACGAGAACGACCCTCCCCCCGCATGGGGCCTGCCCAGCGGCAAGTACGACGTGCCGCTCATCCTGCATGACGTGCTGTTCGACGCCAACGGCCAGGTGCGCTGGAGCCCGTTCAACACCGCCGGCATCCTGGGCGACCGCTACACGGTCAACCGCAAGATCCAACCGTTCTTCCAGGTCGAGAGGCGCAAGTACCGTTTCCGCATCCTGAACGGCGGACCGTCGCGGTTCTACGAGCTGTTCCTGAGCTCGGGGAAGAACTTCACCGTGATCACCGGCGACGGCAACTTCCTCCCCGCGCCGCTCGAAGCCGAGAGCATCTACCTGAGCGTGGCGCAGCGCGTCGACGTGATCATCGATTTCGCGCAGTACGACGTGGGCGCGAAGGTCGTGCTGCTGAACCGGCTGCGCCAGATCCAGGGGCAGGGCCCGATGGGCGGCCTCTGGCCCGGCAACCCGCTCCTCGACGGGCTCATCCAGTTCCAGGTCGTAGCGGCCAGCGGCAAGGACCCCAGTCGCGTCCCCGACAAGTTCCGCCCGCTGCCGCCGATCGACATGAGCCTGGTCAAGCACGAGCGGACCTGGGTCTTCGACTACGTGGGCGGCCTGTGGACGGTGAACGGCCGGATCTTCGATCCCAATCGCATCGACGCCGGCATCGAGCGCGGCACCTCGGAGATCTGGACGATCAGGAACGGCGGCAACAACTGGTCCCATCCCATTCACAGCCACTTCACCGAGTACCTGCTGCTCGAGGTCAACGGCAGGCCAGTGACCTACGGCGACGTCGAGGATGGTCCCGCGCAGGACACGAAAGCGCACCTGGAAGAATACTTCAGCGCCGGCTCGCCGAAGAAACCGGTGACGCGCTTCATGGGCGGCAAGCGGCGGGACATCGCCACCCTGCTGCCGGGCGACGAGATCAAGATCTACCAACACTGGACCGATTTTCTCGGCAAGTACGTGATGCACTGCCACAACGTGGTGCATGAGGACCACGCGATGATGATGCGCTGGGACATCGTCGAGCCGGGCAAGGGTTTCATCGGACCGCGCTCCGCCGAGGAGGTCTACGGCAAGCCCGACGAGCCCCCGCACGTGGAGCCGCGCCCGGCGAGCCCCACGGCGGAAGAAGACCAGGGGCCGCCGACGACGCCCCCCATCCGGCCCTGATCCCGGCGCCGGGGGAAGGCGCCGCGCCGGCCTCCCTCCGCCCGTCCCGAGCGCGGCGCCTACCGTGGAGAGGAATGCGGCCATGAACAGACGCAAGCTGTTGACCACCATCGCCAAGGGCGCGGCCGTGGCGGCGCTACCCGGCATCGGCGCCGCCGGCGCCGCCGCAACCGCCGCGCGGCAACCCCAGGCCGGGCTCGAGGGCGGCGGCTGCGGCGCTCCCGCCGGCACCTTCCCGAACGTCCTGGTCACTGCGGTCACGCCGCACGAGAACCGCCAGGCGCTGTTCTATCGCGACCTGATCCAGGGCAAGACGGTGATGGTCAATCTCATGTCGATCTCCGGCGAGACAGCCAACCCGGTGACCGCCAGTCTGGCCGCGGTCCAGGAAGCCCTCGGCGACCGCCTGGGGCGCGACGCCTTCATGGTCTCGATCACCGTCGATCCCGAGCACGACTCGCCGCGCGCGCTGCGCGAGTTCGCGGCCCGGCACGGCGCCCGGCCGGGCTGGCTCTTCCTGACCGGCGAGCCGGCGGCGATCGCGGTCCTGCGCCGCAGCCTGTTCGCTCACCCGGGCCATCACGGCGGGGAGCCGGTCGAGGACTGCTCGCTTGGCATCGTGCGCTACGGCAACGACGCCGCCGGCTTGTGGGGTTCGGCGCCGGCGCGTTCGAATGCCGCCTGGCTGGCCGCCCGCCTGTCGTGGGTGGCCACCGGCAGCCGGGTCGAAGGCCCGCCGCGGCGCCGCGGACCGGCACCGCTGGCCCTGCTCCTCGCCGGCCTGCTGGCGGCGGGTCTCGCGGGCAGCGCCGGCGCCGGCAGCGAGAGCGACTCCGGCGCGGGTAGCGGCACCGCCTCAGGAACCAGCCCCTACCACCATCCCCATCCCCAGGGCATGCCTGCCCGGTCGAAGGTGACGACCACCGGCGACAAGACGACGGTGTCGACCGGCGCGAGCCTCTTTGCGCCCAGCAAACCGTTTCTCGACCCGCCGGGCACGAACTTCCTGCCGACTGTCTATACCGACCTCTTCGACAGCGCCGGCCACTCCATCCCGAACACGCTGCCGTCCACGCCCACCGTGCCTTACAACCTGCTCGACGGCGATCCGGTGGTGAGCTCGATCGACCCGATCTCGCCCCGCGACGACCTGGCGCGCGTCTGGGACACGATCGCCAAGTACCTGAGCGCCGGCCACGATCCGGAGGGCGCGGTCAACCTCCCCGTTACGCTGCGCGAGATCCAAATCGGCATCGACATCCTGGAGGGCAATCCGGTCGTCGGCCGCGCCTACAGCGGCTTTCCCTTGCTGCATTACGATGGACCGGACAAGATCAGGAAAGTGCGGCCGATTCACGACGAGCAGGGTCAGCTCGTCGGCGGCGAGGTCCACGTCCACCAGGTCTGGTACGACATCCACCTGGAATCCGACACCGCGTTCCTGGACGTGAGCCAGGTCCCGAACGTCCCCTGGACGATCGTCTACACGGTAGACGTGCTGCACCGCGGCGAAGATGATTTCTCGCCTTTCGTCATGTATTCCGACCCGAGCGCCGGCAAGCCCGCCCCGCCCCTCGCCGCGATGGACCAGGCCTTCTTTCCGATGCGTGACGGGACGCGCACCGTCTTCAGGGTCAAGATGGCTCCCGGCGAGTACTACCACCTGATCTACAACTGGGGTTGGCGCATGCATCCGCCGCGTGCCCAGGTGATGGAGGATGCCGCCACCCAGGTCGGCGGCCGCAGCCTGCCCGACTGGGAGATCCAGGTGTTCGGCCCGTCGCCGCGATCGAGCCCGGAGAACCAGCTCAAAGCCATCGGTCAGATCGGCGACCGCGCGCCCGAGAAACGGATGTGGCACGCTCTGCTTCAGGCGCTCGATGCCGCCCGCAGGGATGACCTGCCCGCGCTCGCGGCCCAGCTGCAAGAAGGGCGCTCGGCTTACTTCGACTGGATCGATCGCACCAGGCTCCCGGCCGGCGTCGCGGTCGATCCCACGACCGACCTCACCCTGTTCTACGCCAACAACACGATCTACGGCGAGTGGAGCGACGGCAACCTGCGGATCTTCCCGCGCTGGCAGACGCGCGGCGTCACCGTCAAGGTGACTCTGCTCAACGGCGACTTCTTCGACCATGGCTACGCGGTGGTCGATTTCGGCGGCGCCCGCGGCTGGGAGAACCAGTTCAAATCGTCGGTCAAGGTCGGCGGCTCGGGGTGCTGGTTCACCTTCGGCCGGGTCTACTGGTATCCGGTGCTGGCGCCGATGGGCGCCATGGGGACGATGCCGGCGATCCCGCTGGTCACGGTGCCGGCGGCGGACAAGCACTACCCCGACCAGTTCGGCAAGCACGAGGTCGAGATCACCTTCAACTACGATCCGTCGCGCCGCCTGCGCTTCTACCAGTTCGATCCGGTGCACCACGACGAGGCGATCTTCTCGGTGCACTAGCCATGAAGGCCGCCGCCTGCCCGGCCGCGTGCCGCCGGGCCGCCCTGGCGCTGCTCGGCGCCCTGGCGGTCTGGGCTCCCGCTACGGCACCAGCCGCCGATGCCGCCGATGCCGCCGATGCCGCCGATGCCGCCGAGGCGCGCTATACCCGCTCGCCGGCCGACTTCCGTCCTCCCGACGTCACGCTGGTGGACCAGGCCGGCGCGCGGGTGCGGCTGGCCGACGAGCTGGCCGCGAGCGGCCCGGTCCTGCTGCAATTCATCTTCACCAGCTGCTCGACGATCTGCCCGGTCATGTCCGGCACCTTCGCGGCCGTCCAGGAGCAGCTGCCGGAAGCCCTCCTGGTGTCGATCTCGATCGATCCCGACGTCGACACGCCGCTGCGCCTGGCCGAGTATGCGCGCCGTTTCAAGGCCGGGTCGCGCTGGCGGCTGCTCGGCGGGCGGAGCGAAGACGTGATCGCGGTCGAGAGCGCCTTCGGTGCCTACCGCGGCAACAAGATGCGGCACGAGCCCCTGACCTTCATCCGCGCCGGGCCGCGGCGCCCCTGGCTGCGCCTGGAGGGCTTCCCGAGCGCCGCGGAGCTGGCGGCCGAGGTGCGCCTCGCGGCAGCCGTCTCCGGGGAAGCGGCGGCCTCGGCGGTGGAGCGCGGCCGGCGCATCTATCGCGATGGGGTGCTGCCCTCCGGCCGCCCGCTGCACGGCCTCACGCAGGGGGACGTGAAGGTCACGGGCGCCCAGCTCGCCTGCGCGAGCTGCCACCGGCCGAGCGGCTTCGGCGGCGTCGAAGGAGGGACTCTGGTGCCGCCGGTGACCGGTCCGGCGCTGTTCTCCGGCGCGCCGGCGTCCGCCGCCGAGCTGTTCGGCAAGCTCTACCAGGAGGAGCTCTCGCCGGCCTCGTGGACGCGGCTGCGCGCGGCGCGGGACCGGCCGGCTTACACCGCCGCGGGCCTGGCGGCGGCGTTGCGGCGCGGCACCGATCCCGGCGGCCGGACACTCGATCCCCTGATGCCGCGCTACGAGCTCGACGAGGCGGATCTCGACGACCTCGTCGCCTATCTGCGTACGCTTTCCGCGGCGCCGGCGCCGGGGGTGGATGCGACCGCGATTCATTTCGCGGTGGTGGTGGCGCCGGCGGTCGACGCGGGCAGGAAGCGGGCGATGCTCGACGTCGTGGAGGCGTATTTCCGCTACCGCAATGCCGCGACGCGCCACCTGCTCGACCGCCCGGCGCCGTCGCCAGGGACGAGGGCCAATGTCCGCCAGACCTGGCGCGAGTGGGTGCTCCACGTCTGGCAGCTCGAGGGGCCGCCGGCGAGCTGGGCGGCGCGGCTCGCCCGGAGCTACCGTGAGCAGCCGGTCTTCGCCCTGCTGAGCGGTATCGGCGCCGGCGCCGGCGAGTGGCGGCCGGTGCACGAGTTCTGCGAGCGCACCGCGGTGCCGTGCGTCTTCCCGAACGTCGATCTGCCGGTGGCCGCGCCGGCCGGCGCCTGGACTCTCTACCTGTCGGCAGGCCTGACGCTCGAGGCGCAGGCCCTTGGCCGGCATCTGGCGGCGGCGGCGTCGGCGGCGGCGGGCCGCCCGGTGAGGATCGTCCAGCTGTTCCGCGACCAGCCGCCGGGGCGGGTGCCGGCCGCCGCGCTGCGCGAGGAACTGCGAGGCGGCAAGGGCGTGCGCCTCGCCGACCTGACGCTCGGCGCCGGCGCGGCCGGCGCCGGCGTCAACCTGAAGTCCCTCGCTCGCCTGCTGCCGGCCGGCCCCGAGATGCCCACGGCGCTGGTGCTGTGGCTCGACCGCGCCGATTTCGTCACCCTGGCACCGGCGCTCGCGGCGAGCGGCGCCGCCACGCAGCTCTACCTCTCTTACAGCCTGCTCGGCGAGGAGCTGCCGGAGCTGCCGCCGGCGCTGTGCGACCGCACCTTCCTGACCTTTCGCTACGCCCTTCCCGGCGACCCCGCCCCCCAGGCCCAGCGAGCGCGCGCCTGGCTGCGAGCCCGCGGCGTGGCGAGCGCTCACGAACGGCTCGAGCTCGACACCCTGTTCACGCTGGCCGCGGCCGACGACGCGCTCGATCGCATGGCCGGCCGTTTCTCCCGCGACTATTTCGTGGAGACCTTGGAGCGTGAGGTCGAGCGGGCCGCCAACCCCGGGGTCTACCCCCGTCTCGGCCTGGGCGCCGGGCAGCGATTCGCCTCGCACGGCTGCTACATCGTCAAGCCCGCCGCCGGAGCTCCCGGCGGGCTGGCGGCCGCCAGCGGGTGGATCGTGCCCTGAGCGTCGAGCCCGGTCGAGGCCTCGATCGCCCGCTGCACCGGCCCTAAACGCGCGTCTCGACCAGCTGCGCGTCGACCTCCTGCGCCGGCGCCTCCGGATAGTGTTGCTCGACCAGCCACCCGGTGCCCTCGACCAGCGCCACGATGCGATCGCCGGCCACGTTCTCGAACCGCTCGACGAGACCCGAGACCGGCCAGCGCACCGTCACCTCGTCCGCGCCGGCCGCCTCGCCCAGGCCGAAATGCAGCCGCAGCGTGCTCTGCGAGGCGTAGCCGTCTCCCGCCGACACCTCGCGCAGCTGCCGCACCCCGCCGGCCTCCACCTCCACCCGCGCTCCCACCGCGTCGCGGTTGGTTCGGACGCCGGTCAGCTCGACCTGCAGCCAGTGGCGGCGCAGCCCGACCTCGTTGCGCAGCAGCGCGTGCCGCCCGCCGTTGGCGGCCACCGCCAGGTCCAGCGCCCCGCGGTTCCAGAAATCCGCCGCCGCCACGCCCCGGCTGTTGGTCAGCAGGTCGGTGCCGGCGCCGCGGCCGATCTCCTGGAAGGTGCCGTCGCCATTGTTGCGCAGGTGCCGGTTGCGCTCCCACCCGTGCCACGACCGCTTGCCGAAGTGGCGTGGGTCGAAGAACAAGCCGGTCTTGTAGTCGCGCTGGCGGCCGACCACGTTGTCGAGGAACTCGAGCTCGATCTCGGTGCCGCGCTCGCCGTACACCCAGCCGTTGGCGCTGTAGAGGTCGAGCCAGCCGTCGTTGTCGAAGTCCGCGAACACCGACCCCCAGAACCAGCCGGGCGGATTGGCGCCCGCCGCGACGCTGACGTCCTCGAAGGTGCCGTCGCCGCGGTTGCGCAGCAGGTGGTTGCCGGAC
>Ga0209118_1000073_pt1 | contig 73289 bp, 83 predicted proteins | sample BlaSpr_A8_Ref_M1_FD_187988 | JGI IMG/M metagenome (GOLD analysis project Ga0209118, IMG submission 187988) | Forest soil microbial communities from Thunder Bay, Ontario, Canada - Black Spruce, Ontario site 2_A8_Ref_M1 (SPAdes) (version 2) | ecosystem: Environmental > Terrestrial > Soil > Boreal... | reverse complement strand
GGCAACAGGTGGGAAACCCGCAACCGGGGCCGAATCTGGAAAACTCGTTACTGGCAACAGAGAGTCCGAAAATGAGTTTTTCAGCAAACTGTAAAGCCGGTTCTTCTGCGGCTTTTAGCGGCGCGACTGAAGTCGTGCCCTCCCGGGTTGCGCATTCGCCCGTCCAGCCGGGCGGGGACGCCCGGCCTCCATTTTCCATCGACATTCAGGATGAGCAAGGTTGTGCGCGGTTCACGGCCCGCATCATTCGAGATGTGACCATCCAGCGCTCGCCGGAGAAGGTGGTGCGGCGGCTCGGGTTGCTGGATCAGCGACCTATCAACAATGCCGTGGACGCGACCAACTACACGCTGTGGGAAATGGGCAAACCGACGCACGTGTTCGACCTGGATTTGCTGCAAGGCGGAAAGATCGTTGTACGGCGAGCGCGGGATGGCGAGGTGCTAAAGACTCTGGATGGAGTCGAGCGCAAGCTGACTTCCGAAGACCTGGTGGTGGCTGACGCGAAGAAGCCGGTGGGATTAGCGGGAACGATGGGCGGCGTCGACACGATGATTACGGAGAAGACCCGCAACATTTTGATTGAGTCGGCGTGGTGGGATCCGGTGACGGTTCGCAAGATGTCGCGGCGGCACGGGCTGCACACGGATGCATCGCATCGCTTCGAGCGCGGCGCGGATTATGAGTCCACGCTTCTTTCTTGTAATCGCGTAGCCGAACTTATTTTGCAATCGGGCGGTGGTGAACTGGTGGCTGGGCCGGTTGATGTGATCGCGCGGCGGCTGGACCAGGCTCCCGTGGCGTTGCGTGTTTCCGAAGTGCATCGCATTCTTGGCAAGAAGCTGGAGGCTGCGGAGATCTTGCGCATTCTGCGGCGGCTGGGTTTCGAGTTGATTCCGGAACCCGGAGAAGAACTTGAGTTCACGGTGCAGGTTCCGAGCTGGCGGCTCGATGTGGAACGCGAGATCGATGTGATCGAAGAGATCGCGCGACTGCACGGGTACGACAAGTTCGCCAACACGCTGCCTGCATATGTTGGATCGGTCGTCGAACTGCCCGATGCGGAGAAGGACAAGCGGCTGCGGACTTCCCTGCTGGCCATGGGTTACGACGAAGCAATTTCGCTGACGTTTATCTCGCACCAGGATGCGGAACAATTTTCGTCGGTGCCGGTGGTTGAGTTGGCGAACCCACTGAGCGAGGAAGCTTCCGTGATGCGCACCTCGATGGTGCCGGGCATGTTGAACATGCTGGCCTACAACCTGAACCGGGGCAGCGACAATGTTCGCTTGTTCGAAGCTGGGAATGTGTTCGAGGCGGCGGGTGAGAAGACAGCGGAATTCAAGCGCATCTGCATGGGCGCGACCGGGAGCGCTTTGAACGCGAGCGTGCATCAGGCGGCGAGGGCGATGTCGTTTTTTGATCTCAAAGGGGATGTGGAAATCTTGCTGGCCGCCTTTCAGCATGTCGGGCTTGAGTACAAGGCGGATGGCGCGGAGTTTTACCACCCTGGGCGTTCGGCGTGCGCAGTGATGGACGGCGAGGTCATGGCTCAGTTCGGGCAGATCAATCCGGAACTTGCGGCGGGGCGCAAGCTCAAGCAGGACATTTTTGTTGCCGAGCTTTATTTGGATCGGCTGTTCAAGCGCGGTCTGCGTGCGGTGCGGTATGAGGCGTTACCGCGATATCCGGCCGTGCAACGCGACTTCTCCTTTATCCTCGATGATTCGATCGAGTTCGCGAAGATGGAGAAGGCGGTGGCGGGATTGGGTTTGGGCGATCTGCGAAGTTTTGTTCCGGTGGAGATTTTCCGGGGCGGGACGATTCCTGCGGGCAAGTATTCTTTGCTGCTTCGAGCGACATTTCAATCCGGGGAGCGGACTTTGCGCGAGGATGAAGTGGGGCGGTGGTCGAAGGATATCGTTAAGGCTCTCGAGAGTTTGGGCGGGACGTTGCGGGCTTCGTAATCAGTCTTGGAACTCCGACAAGTGAAGGCTAGCCGAGCCCTGCTCGGCCTGGACGGGCGAGTCGCCCGTCCCCACACGAGTTACGCAGCTCTAAGCGGTGAATCCTCTCCTTCCTGTGCTAGTCTGACCCAATTATGGCTGATGTGGTCATCCAACCGAAGCATTTTCTCAGCGACAAAGTCGAACATTTTACTGAGTCCGTCATTCGCGAGATGACGCGGCAGGCGATGCTGCATGGGGCGGTGAACCTGGCGCAGGGCTTTCCTGATTTTCCTGCTCCGGCGGAGATCAAGCGGGCGGCGCAAGAGGCGATTGCGGCGGATGTGAATCAATATGCGATCACCTGGGGCGCGAAGAGTTTGCGGAATGCGATTGCGCGGCAGATGCAGGAATGGCAGGGGATCGAGGTCGGTCCAGAGACGCAGATAACGGTGTGTTGCGGCTCGACCGAGGCGATGATTTCGACGCTGCTGGCGGTGTGCAACAAGGGCGACGAAGTGGTGATCTTCGAGCCGTTTTACGAGAATTACGGGCCGGACTCGGTGCTGTCGGGTGCGAAACCGGTGTTCGTGAAACTGCGTCCGCCAACCACGGCGGATGGCGGATGGACCTTCGATGAAGGTGAGCTGAGGGCGGCGTTTCACAATCAGACCAAAGCGATCATCCTTAATACGCCTAACAATCCTACTGGCAAGGTTTTCACACGCAACGAACTGGAGTTGATTCGCGATCTGTGCATCGAGTTCAACGTTCTTGCCATCACAGATGAGATTTACGAGCATATTCTTTACGATGGCACGCAACACATTTCGATGGCGCGGCTGGAAGGTATGAGTGAGCGGACGGTCACGATCAATGGTTTGTCGAAGAGTTACAGCGTGACCGGATGGCGGGTAGGGTGGGCAGTGGCGCCGGCAACGATCACGAATGCGATTCGCAAAGTTCATGATTTTCTCACGGTGGGGGCTCCGGCTCCTTTGCAGGAAGCGGGAGCTGCGGCTCTGGAGCTACCGCGCGCTTATTATGAAAACCTGGCGAATGGATATAGGGCGCGGCGGGATCGTCTGATGCCTGCGTTGACAGAGGCGGGATTCCGCTGCTTCCGGCCGCGCGGGGCGTATTACGTGATGACCGACATCAGTGAGTTCGGATTCGCGGATGATGTGGCGTTTACGAAGTATCTGGTGAAGGAAATTGGGGTGGCGGCGGTTCCGGGATCGAGTTTCTACAATGATCCGCGGGATGGAGCGAAGCAGGTGCGATTTGCGTTCTGCAAGCGGGATGAAACGCTGGATGAGGCGGGGAGAAGGTTGCGGAAGTTGCGGGATCGATAGTGCTGTCGAGGCTAGCCGAGCTTCGCTCGGCCGGACAGTCGGGGGGCTGTCCCCACACAAGCAACAGTGGCTCCAGACATCTGATCCGTCCACAGGGTTGTGCGGTATACTGCGCTGAAGATCGAAATCTTTTGGAGAAGACGTGCAATCATGGCGGTGAGAATGGCTGAAGAGGTATCGGCGCAGGTTCCTTCTGACGATTTTCAGGCTCTCGAACAGAAGGTTTATCGCACTATTGAAATGTACAAGGCGGCACGGGAGGCGCGATCCGCGGCGGAACGCGATGTGCAGCGCCTGCGTGAGCAACTGGAAGAGCGCGAGGAGGAGGTCGAAGGCCTCCGCCGCGAAATGGTGCAGTTGCGCCGGGAGCGCGAGGAGATTCGCGGCCGGGTGGAGAAGATGCTGCAGCAGATCGACACTTTAGCGGAAGAGCAGGCTGCGAGCTGAGTTGCGCGCTGGTTCGGGGCTCCATGCGGGAGTCAATAGGAGCGGAATAAGCTATGGCGAACGCCACGAAGCAGCCGGCGGCGAAGAACGCTGATGACAACAGCGTGCGAGTGGAAATCTTCGATCAGGCCTACAATCTTCGCGGGTCGGATGCGGAGTACATCATCAAGTTGGCCGAGTACGTGGATGCCAAGATGCGGGCGGTCGCGAAGCAGACGCAGACCGTAGACACGGTGCGATTGGCGGTGCTGGCGGCGCTTAATATCGCCGATGAATATCATCTGCTGAAGCGGAACCAGGATGGTGGAGCGGTGGAATATCTGAAGCGGGCGCATCATCTTTCTGATGCTCTGGATGAAGTGCTGGAGGAGAAGCGGCGGGCGGGGTAGTGTGGAATCCCGCCGGTTTGTCAAGCCGGGGGCGGCTATTCCAACGCGGTTCTGGTCGGTTCTGACTTCCATCCCCCTTACGAAAGTTGCTGGCAACCCGAGTGCCAACTATTTGCGTGGTGCCCCTTGCGAATTGGGCGGGATTTCCCTAGGATTCGAAGTGAAAGCCGACCTGCGAAGTTGGTGATGGTGGTAACCGATTTTTGAACCAACACCGAATGAACGGGGGCCTGACTCGTAAAATTAGATCCGGTGTGCAATGCTCCGCCATGCGGAGATGCCTAAAGGGTCGCGGCGGGTTCCCACTGTCTAACGACGGGTTCATTCTCGGCCTACCACACGGCTAGGTGGGTCGGCTTGATTTCTACTGCGAGTGGATTTGCCTTTCCCTGCTACACTGGCGGCTACTAATTTCAAGTGCTCCGCATCTAACTAATCGTGCTGCCTCGACTCTTTCATATTGGCAACTTCAGTCTGCCCACCTACGGACTTCTGGTCTCGCTGGGCGTGCTGATCGGACTGTGGATCAGCGTGCGCAATTCGGAGAAGCAGGGGATCAACCCGGACGATGCGTGGAATTTGGGCATTCTGGTGGTGCTGTGCGGAATTGTGGGCGCCAAGATTCTCTATATCGCCTACGACTGGAGCACTTACGCCGCTCACCCTCGAGAAATTTTCAGTTTAGGAACTTTGCAAGCGGGCGGAGTTTTCTCCGGCGGCTTGATTGCCGGGTTTGTGGCGGCTGCGTGGTATATCCGCAAGCGCCATATGCCCGCGCTCGCCACCTCGGATGCATTTGCACCGGGACTCGCGTTTGGACACGCACTCGGGCGGGTCGGCTGCTTCGCGGCCGGTTGCTGCTATGGCAAGCAGACGGACCACTTTTGGGGTGTGACTTTCACCAATCCGATTGCCAACGCCTGGACCGGTACGCCGCTGGGGGTTCCGCTGGAGCCGACGCAGCTTTTTGAGTCGGCGGTCGAACTGGCGAACTTCTTCATTTTGATGTGGCTGCTGAAGCGGAAGAAGTTCGATGGCCAGGTGGTTGCGGCTTATTTCATCCTCTATGGAGTGGCGCGCTATTTTCTTGAGTTCCTGCGCGACGATCCTGGGCGGGGATCGGTGTTTGGCGGAATCATGACTGGGACGCAGTTGATCTCGATTGGATTGGTCGTGATGGGCGGGCTGATCTGGTGGCTGCGGCCGGGGTTGAAGGTTGTTCCGGCGCAGGCTGCGCGGTAACCCCTTTTCACCCAGAGTCACAGAGTCACAGAGACACAGAGAAGACACTTATTCTTCACGCCTTGGTGTCCGCTGGTATTCTTGGCCTGGACTACTTTCACCGTGCGTGGACACATTCCCTAAAACTCTTGTTGTGAAGACAGAGGATGCCGGCAAACGGCTGGACCAATTCCTGGTCAGCCAGATTGTCGACACCAGCCGTGCTCGCGTTCAGCAATTGATCGACGAAAAGAAAGTGCTGGTGAATGAAGAGGCAGCGAAAGCATCGCTGCGATTGCGGGGGGGAGAACGGATCGCGATTCTTGGAGATGTGAAATCGCCGCCTCTGCGGGCGATGGCTGAGGAAATTCCGTTGGACATCGTCTATGAGGACGATGATTTGGCGGTGGTGAACAAGGCTGCGGGAATGATGGTGCACGCTGGAGCGGGCGCCACGGAGGACGAGCGCAATCGCGGGACGCTGGTAAATGCGTTGCTGCACCGGTTCGGGCAGCTCTCGGGCGTGGGTGGAGAGTTGCGGCCAGGAATTGTGCATCGGCTGGACAAGGCCACGAGCGGGTTGATCGTGGTTGCGAAAAACGACGAGGCCCATCGAAAGCTGGCGGCGCAGTTCGCCCGGCGGGTGGTAAAGAAAACTTATATCGCGTTGGTGCACGGCTGGGTGAAGCAGGATCGGGGGACGATCAGCAGCAGCATCAGCCGGGACCGGGTGCGGCGGACGAGGATGACGACCAAACGTTCCGGCGGGCGAGAAGCGATCACGCACTACACGGTGCAGGAGCGGATTGATTCGAGGTATGGAAAGTTCACGCTTCTGGAAGTGCGGATCGATACCGGGCGGACCCACCAGATCCGGGTGCATTTGGCTTCGCTCCGGCATCCAGTGGTGGGCGATGCGTTGTATGGAGCGCCGCGCGAGATGAGTGCCAGGAACGGTGATGGTATCTCCCTGCCAAGAAATTTTCTGCACGCGGCTGCGCTGCAGTTGCAGCATCCTCGGAGCGGCGAGGCGCTGTCGTTTGCGCGGCCGCTGCCCGAGGAGTTGCAAGGCTTTCTGGAAAAGATCGGGGCGAGGTGAAGCAGAGAGCAATAATTTCGCCCAGCCTGGCGTTTCTCTATCGTTCGAAGTGGAAGATGTCCAGTACTAAGTACGTGCTTGGATTCACCAGTGCCACGTGACCGCCGATTACGAAGTGCTGGTAACCCTGGGGAGCCGGGGGCAAACGCTGCTCCAGTTCCTCCGGACATGGCATCATCTTCATGCGCAATCCTGTAGGCAATGTCGCGCGCACTCGTAACTGCTTTTCGAGTCCAGGGGGCAGTTCATCTCTTTTTGCAAGGCCCGGCGGGAGGCGATCATCGTGGTCGCGATACCATCCACGCATCTGGTCGCGGTCGTGCTCGCTGTAATAGTGTCTCCCCTGGTCATCGTCATTGTCATCGTCGTCATGATGCTTGCCATGGCCGTGCTTGTCCGCCAGCGCCATGCCAGACAACGCGAATATCACCGCCATACAGATGTGCAGCCATCGTTTTGATTGCATAGGCCCCTCTCGACTCCCTAGCCTAGTGAGGCGAGGAGCCGCGAGCAAATTACCAACGCTCCTGACCTCCGGGCGGGTGTGGCTCCGTGTGGTTGAGCGCGGTTCGCTGGGCTTTGTTTACAAACAGCAGGCTAAGATGACGATCACTTGCCGCCATCAGCTTCTCTCGTCGTTCTTAATCTTCGTTCTTAAGTGAAGCCAAGGAGATAGTGACAAACAGTTGGGGCCGAGTTCTGAGATGGAAATGGGGCGGATTGTCACTCGACGAACTCGACTGTCCAACCGCGAGGACTGTCTTAGTACCGAGCGGAGAGACTACCAACTATGGGGCGCACACCACACAGAAAACTGCTCGGTGGATCTGCTAACTGGCGACTGCCACATGTGAGCGTGATCCTAGACTCCCGCCCCTCAACATCAGAGATCCAGGACTATCTCCGATTCAGAATGACGGCCCCGGGACGGGAGCGCCTGGGGCCGTATTGCATCCGGGAAACTAAACCTCTCCCCCGAGAGCTTGTTTTCCCGGAAAGCCAATTGCGTAACTAACAGTCGAGCGCCAGCTCGCGGAGCTGTGTGGCCGGACACATCGAACACTTACTATTTTCGTCTGCATAGTGTCGCGGGCGTCGATTTCGTTTCAGGATTCCGAACCGCTCCTGACCCCTTAATATTGAGCAGCTTCGCCCGGCGCGCACGGTGTCGAAACCAACTATTTTGGACTCAGTTTTCGATGTGCCGACTCCGCGACCAAGTGCCGTCTGAGAAGGAGCCGCAAGACGCTGGGATAGTCTCCGAGTGGGGTGACGATCCGTCCAGAATCGTTCGATCCACGCGGGCGGTTCATAAGCCAGCCCGCTTTACAAGTGCAACTATTTGCAGATTGACAAGCCAGCAGCAGGAGGATAAGGTTCTGCAGACCGTCGGCAGGCGCCCACTATTGCGGGACAGCAGCCCGCTCCGGCATCATGACCGGCGTCTCTGAAAACGATAAAAGGAGAATCTTCACATGAGAGTTAAACAGTTTGCTAGCATTTTGTTGCTCACATTCCTGTGCTGCAGTTTCCTGGCAGTTGCGCAGGCGCCACAGAAGCCACCTGTGGACAACGACAGCGTCTATCTCAGGGGCCCTGGCACAATAGGCACCATTCCGGTATACCTTCTTGCCAAGAAGCTCGCGAATTCCAACATCAAGCAGGACGGTAGTGGCAATGAGAATTTCGGAGCCGGGATCAATGCCGTCGGTGTTATCAGCGGTTCCAGCGATGTCGATGCATCCGGCAACATTAACGCCGTGGGCGCCATCACTTCGACCGGCAGCTACGTGTACGGCACCACCGGCGTTTTCGGTGGCTTCCTTGAGAGTCTAAGTCAAACCTATTCCGGAGAAGGGTTCTTCAACACCACCACCGGTTCGGGTACCTACAACACCACCAATGACAACGGCGGCGCCAGTTACCCCGTGGGCGGACAAACTTTTTCCACGGCGGGTACTTCCTTCGAGTTTGCGTTCTTCGACTTGAATGGTAACGCAGAGTTTTATGGGGACAGTGTCGGCGATACCGTTGCGGTCGGAAGCAAGAGTGCCGCTGTTCCGCTGAAGAACGGCAAAATGGTGAAGGTATATTCCCAGGAATCAACCAAGGTGTGGTTCGAGGACTTTGGAAGCGCCAGTCTGGTTGGCGGCGTAGCCACGGTAAGGCTGGAGTCAAAGTTTGCCCAACTGGTCAACACCAAGCTGGCCTATCACGTTTTCGTCACACCCAACGGCGACTGCCATGGATTGTACGTGTCACAGAAGGACCGGAACTCGTTCGAAGTGCGGGAACTAAACGGCGGACAGTCGAATGTAGCCTTCGACTATCGCATTTCCGCATTGCGTAACGGATACGAAAACCTCCGGTTGGCACCGGCGAACGCGCCGAAAATGCAAAAGATACCGGCGCGCCCTAAGCGCTAAATGCAAGAGAAAAGGGCTGGCTGGTTTTCCAGCCAGCCCTTCAATTTCGAGTTTCGTTCAGGTTGCTTGCGCAGAACGCCGCTTCCAGTGCGGAGCGGACATTCTTGTCCGCTGCCTTTGATGTTGATTCTCAAAGACTAAAATCAAAACCAACCCCCAAAGGCAAGATCAAAGCCGGCGGACAGGAGTGTCCGGCCCACACGGGCCTGCTCAACCCGGAGCCGCTAAGGTTCATCGACTAATTACGCGACCAGTTTGGTGTTTGTCGCAAAATCTGCTTAAATCGCATCAAGCCCGGAAAATCCCACGTGATCGACATCCACTGCCACATCCTCGCCGAGGTGGACGACGGCCCCAAATCCTGGGACGTGGCGGAAGAGATGTGCCGCATGGCGGTTGCGGATGGCATCGAGCATATTGTCGCCACCCCGCACGCCAACGACCGATATCATTATGATCGCGAGTTCCTGGCGCGGGTGCTCGACTATCTCCGGCAACGGATTGGCGATGCGCCCCGCCTCAGCCTGGGCTGCGACTTCCATCTTTCGTACGAAAACCTGCAGGACGTGATGCTGTTTCCGGATCGCTACACCATCGAAGACAGCCGCTACTTGCTGGCGGAACTAAGCAATTACAGTGTTCCGGTTCAAATTGAGGAACACTTCAGCAAACTGCTGGAAAAGGGACTGACTCCAGTGATTACGCATCCGGAGCGCAATCCGATTGTGCAGCGGACCCCGCAGCGGATTCTGCAGTGGGTGGAACTCGGCTGCGTGATCCAGGTGACCGGGTCGGCGTTGACCGGCCGATGGGGGGAGGCAGCATGGCAAACCGCTCAATGGCTGCTCAAACGCGATGCCGTCCACGTGCTGGCTACCGACGCGCATGACACCAAGAATCGTCCACCGGTGCTTTCCACGGCGCGCAACGCGGCTGCGGAAATCTGCGGAGAAGAGGTGGCGCGTGCATTGGTAGATGGCAACCCGCGCGCGATTGTCAGCGGGCAACCGCTGCCGTATTTTCCGGATCCGGTGACCAAGAGTTAGCTGCAGGACCCGGAAGGCCTGACCCCGATTGAGCTGAGTGTGGAGCGGACATTCTTGCCCGCTGCCCTTGATTCGGGCGTTGATTTTGAGACTTGGATTTTAGGTCGGTTTTGATTTCTGGATTTTAAGAATCAACGTCAAAGGCGGCGGACAAGAGTGTCCGCCCCACACTCGGCTCTATCTTTGTTGTTTGTCGGGATTAGGCGTGCCGGCCGGGGTTGAGACGCCAGGTGCCGCCTGAGGTTGGCTCGTCATGGCGCTTTCAGGATTCAATAGATGGTCATGATCCGGCCCCAATCCTAGTTTGATCAGCGCGCGAGCATCGGGAGTGGTTTTGGATTGCCAACTGTTGTCCGCCTGATAACGTTGCATCGCCCGTTGCGTGGCGTCATTCCACACGCCGGAAGCTTTCCCGTCCAGGTAGTGCTCGCGGATCAGGGCGTCCTGGATTTCCAGGGTACGCTTCGGGTCAATCTTCTGCTGTCCGTGAGAACGCCGATTAGCGGCGGATTTCCGCGATCTCTTGCTCTTGCTGGTGCTCTTGGCGGTCGAGTGCGCCGAAGTGCCGGTGGATTTGGCGCGTTTCGAGTGGGAAGTCGCGGAATTACGAGAGTCGGATACGGCGGACTTGGTCGGGGGCTCGCTCCCCACCTTACTGTCTTGGGCGGGCGACAGTGTGGCCGCAAGAAGCGTGATGCAGCCGACCGCCGAAAGTCTTGTCATCAAAAGTCTGGTCATCTAAAGTCTTATGATGCAGGGGTCAAGCAAACGCAAAAATTACCCTCGCAAACCGAAACCGGCACTGAGTAATGATCCCCGATCGGGGCTCTCAGTGCCAGTCTCATGGTCTCTAGCTAGGTTACGGAAGTGTACCGGCCAGGAAGATGGTGCCGTCCTGGCGGCCCGTGCCCCGCTGGCGTACCAGGAACACTACATCCTGTCCGCTCTTCAGAGATGAAGAGATTCGGCTAAAGTCGTCCTCGGAATTCACGGCCTGTTTGTTGATTTCCAGGATGACGTCTCCGCGCGTGATCCCGACGTCGTCGGAGAAGGACGAGGGCTTGATATCCTGCACGATCACGCCCTTGCCGGCAGGAATGTCCAGCCGGTCGGCCATTTCAGAAGTGACGGCGCGAACCGTCAAGCCCAACTTACTCTCTTTGGGCGCTGCCTCGTCACCGCCTTCATCATCTTCACCGAGGCGGGCGGCAAACAACTTGGCCCGATCGGCAACCGTGACCGTGGCTTCCTGTTTCTTGCCGTTGCGAACGAGGCCGAGGGGCACCTTGCTGCCGGGCTTACGGCTGGCGATATCGGAAACAAGTTCATCGCCGTTCTTTACCGGCTTGCCGTCCACCGAGACAATGGTGTCACCCACTTTGAGCCCCGCCTGCTCGGCAGGACTCCCCGCGGTGACGGCGGACACAGTTACACCGCCTGCACCCGCACCATAGACACGCGAGATTGCCGGATTTTCCTGGGCGTTGAACATGATGCCGATAGAGCCCCGGGCAACACGATGTTCGGGGGCGATGAGTTGGTTGTAGACGCTCACTACCGTGTTCGATGGCATCGCAAAGCCAACGCCGGCGTAGGCATTCGTATCGGTGAGAATCGCGGTGTTAATGCCGATCACTTCGCCGGCCATGTTCACCAGCGGGCCTCCGGAGTTGCCGGGATTGATGGCGGCATCGGTCTGAATAAACGACTGGAACTGCCGGTTGGGCACGATATTGCGGCCCTTCGCCGAAACAATCCCTGCGGTCACCGTCTCCGACAGTCCAAAAGGACTGCCCACAGCCAGCACCCAATCTCCTACCTCCATGCCGTCGGAGTTGCCCAGCTTGGCGACGGGCAGTGGCTTTTCGGAGACGATCTTGATCACGGCCAGATCGGTTTCCTGGTCGGAACCGATCACCTTGGCATCGTGCAAAACTCCCGGCGGATCATCCAGGAGCTTCACCCGGATGCGATCGGCTTTCTCGACCACGTGCCGGTTGGTGACGATGTAGCCTTTGGCATCGACAATGACTCCAGAACCCAGGGAATGCTCGCGAATGGGACCATTGCCCTGCTGGCCACCGAAAAACTTATCGAAGAAATCGTCGAAAGGATTCTGATCATCGGGCTGGTCAGGATTCCCTCCTCCGCGCCGACGATGCGGGTTCTTGATGGTCGATTCGGTATTGATGTTGACCACACTCGGTTCCAGTTGCTTGGAGATTTGCGAGAACTGATTCGAGAGCTGCTGCGGCGAGGGGATGGTCAGGGGGGTCGCATCCGATGCCTTCTTCTCCTGGCCTTTGACTCCCTTTGAAACAAGGGTTCCGATGAGAATGCCGACCGTCAATGTGGCCAAAATCGTGAGCGTGTATGCCGGGCGGTTGGCCTTCAGGCGCGCCCAGAAACCGCTGGCAAGCGGGTCCATAGAACTTCCTCCAGTAGGATTAGTGCTTTGCCAATTATACCTTTTCATCGTGAGAGGGAGGAAAGCGGCTCCGACGTTGGCACGCTCCCAAAAGTTCTTACAGTTCTTCGACGTTTGATTCGGAAAGAGTGGCGAACGTCCTCCATGGGCTGTTTCGGTGGATGGGAGTTGGCAAACGCGAGGAGCGGCAACGTTCGCTTCTTGACGCAAAAGAACCCGATTCCACCTGAGTGGCGATGTCCCGGTGTGGGAAATGATTTTGAAGGAGGTACCCCCCTCCCCCCTGGTCTTTTGGAATGATGGGGTTACGGCCAGACTACCACCAAAATCTTTGAGGAATAAGGACTTATACGTAAAATATTCCGGAATAAGGAGTTAGCAGCCACTTTGGAATCCCGACGCCACCGGCGCGATTAGGGTTAATTTTTCAAGCAAGCTAATGCGTATGCATACACAATATCTTGCTGGCAATGAGAAGTAAAGGGCTGGTTGGCAGGGGACATTAATTTAGGGCGTGATTTCGAAGGCGACGCCCGAGTTGTAGGTGCCGCCGTTCTCAGTCGTGCCGAAGATGTTGCCTTTGTCATCGACGATTACACCCCAAGGGAAGGCGCCATCCTTGCCGGTGAACTTATGTAGCACGCTATACGTCCACGTGCCGCTTGTCTGTGGCGTCAATTTGAAAACCACTCCACAGGTGTAACCGCAATCCTGCAAGCCGCCGTCGCTCACGCCGTAAAGATTGCCCAGCTTATCGAACGCCAGCGTGCGTCCAGGAAAGCAGCCGTCCGCGCAGTTGGGGAAGTCGTACAACACAGTCTGCTTCCAGTGGCCGCCAATGAAAGCGAACTTGAAGACCGTGCCCTGGTTATGGACGCCTCCCAGACCTGTGACCCCGTAGAGGCCACCGGACGCGCCCAGAACCAGCCCGCCGTCTGGGGTTTGGCCATCCGTACGGAACGATGCAAAACGATGCAAGATGTGGTAGGTCCAAGTGTCATCCGCGTTGGGCGTCATTTTGAAGAGGACTCCACAACCGAAACTCGTCCAGCAGGCTGGCTGGCTAATCCCGCCATCGCTTGTAGTGCCGTAAAGGTTGCCCTTGCCATCCCAAATCGGCGGAGCCGGGGGTGCGTAACCGACCGTGGGGTTGAAGTTGAACAAGTCGGCGTAGGCCCAGCCATTGGAACCACGCGAGAGATCCCCAATGGCTCCTATGCCGAAATAGTTGCCCCCGCCTATTGCACCATAGAGATTTCCAACCCTGTCCATGAGCAAGCCTGGCCCGGCACCGTTGGTGTAAAGAATGCTGTAGCTCCAGCCGCGGGAGGTGGGGCTTAGCTCAAACACCTCGCTGTTGCTGATTGGCCCTCCTACGGTTGTGCCATAGAGGTTCCCTGCCCGATCACGGATGAAGGCGCCCCAAGGGGACCCATCGGCGCTGGCAAAGGTGTGCAGGATCGTCTCCTTCCAGTTCCCGTTCGCCTGGGGCATCAGCCCGAATGCCAAGCCATAGCCATATTGACCCGGTCCACCGCCCGTTACGCCATAGAGGTTGCCTTTAATGTCCAACAGTAGCGCGCCGGAAGGGACAGCCCCGTCCTTAGCAGCGCCAAAATGGTGCAGGACTTTGTATTTGCTGGCCCCCAAAGCTGAGGGACCCAAGAGGGTGGCCACCGCGAGCGCGACCGCCAGTGCCCGTCCGGTTAGGATCATTCGAAGACTTAATCTCACTTGACACCGCCTTGCGGCGAACCGACCGGCTCGTTGAGGGGGGCGGCAGAGGGGGGCGGCAGAGGAGGGTGTTCCTCGCCGCCCATTACTATATCACAATGAGGCTCTGCTGGCTCTTCTTATTAGTCCTCCTCCCCGGAAGTGCCGTCCGGGCCGGTCGGCATCGGGTAGACGCCATTCTGGGGTGTATTGTAGAAACCAGTGAATTTGCTGGGTGGATACGGAGTTAAAATGTTGGTGAAGTTGCGCTGGTTGCTCAAGCTGAAAAAGTCCGACAACGGAACGACCGTCTTATGGTCGGTGGACCAGTCGGGCGCGTTGTAGTCCGCATATCCGTCGTCGCCGCTCTGGTCGATGTTGGGCATCCCGAAGTTGTATTCCGTAAACGCCAGAATGCTTCCGAAATCGTGCACGTAGGGGAAAACCTTGTTTGGGCAACTCCCGGTGCAGGCGCCCGAGACGTAGTCCGCTTTGGTGTACTCGGAAACCACGAGCAGCGGCACCCGGAACCCGTAAACGTAGCCGCAGCCCCAGCCATTCTGCTGAACGGTGGTGGGACACGTTGTCGCCGTACCCTCGTAGACGGCAGGCGGGGGAACGTGGTCGTAGAAGCCACACCACGAAGATGGCAGTTGGCTCGGGCGTTGTGCCGGAATGGGCGGGATGGCCCCAATAGTCGCAGTTGCCAAGGCTGTTCTGGTAGCTAGAGCCGACGGCGTCGACGATATCGCCCACCCAGGACGGGCCCAAAGGAGGGCTAACGGTACCGTCGGATTGGGGATGGTCCGACCAACGGTGGTCAGGAATCACCCAGCTAATTTGCTGCAGAGTGCAATTCGCAATGTCGTCGAATATGGGCGCGCCATTCTGCTGGGTGGGGAGTTTGACGTGATCCGTAAATTCATGGGCGGTGCATGGGCCGTGGTCGTCTTGGTTGTGCCCATAGCAGACCTCTGGGATTCCTGCTGGCGCGTCCCAGATGATACCGGTGGTTGGAGTGTAGTAGCGCCAGCTCTTACCCTTGTCGCCGTTGGTATTGGTAACCAAGCTGTCGTGGGTGTAGCACTCGGATTTGTTCGTCCTGGGGTCCTCTTCGGGCGTGCCATTCGGTATGACCCACCCCGGCCAACCATTAGCTATGCCATCGTAGGGGCATCCGCTGTCGGTGAATCCAGCGTTGTCCGCTATGAAATCCAGATAGTAGTTGTTGGGGTCCTTGGGAGCGACAGGTGCCGAGGTTCCCGTGAAGAGGAACTGGTGCGCCGGGAAACTTGGCCCCTGGTTTGTCTGGAACATGTAATTTGCGAATCCGTAGCCCGTTGCGATGTCGAAGTACGGTTGCACATCCGACTTTTGCACGTACGAATAGGTTGGGCAATAGGTCGGGGGGGCGTATCTATCGCAGAAACCGTCCATATGCCCACTGTCGTAGTCGTCAACCCAGTCCCCGTTGAGATGGCCTGGGTCGAACTGTAATCCCATGTTCATCGGCAGCGAGGCGTTACAGATCGGCTGCTGCGTTCCCTTGACGTAGCCGCCGTTCTCGATATCGACGCCCGGCTCGAACGGGTCCTCCTGACTGCAGCCACCAATCCTCGGGGCGGCGCCGAACAGGTTGTCAGGCGTGCGGTTCTCCTGCACGATGATAATGATGTGCTTGAAAGTTCCAGCGGGAATGGTTTGGGCGGGCGCAAGCGCCACACCGAAGAAGAACAGCGTTAGCAAAAGCTTAGTTGAAGACCTCATGTTGAATCCTCCTTTTCGTGCAAGTCAGGGTGGGTTGACTGGATGTGGAGGTTTGGGAAAACAGCAGGGACCCGGTTACAGAAATCGCCCAAATTATGACTCCTCTGGTGGCTGTGCTAAATAAGAAAGTGTGTTTGTTACGAGATCGGAACAAACTTGCCTGCTGGGGCGACCGAGAGGGCTGAGGTTGAAAAGACTTCACCTGCGGCATACCTGAAAGCCGTGCCCTCCCCAAGACAGCATTTATGAAACCAGCTCTGGCACCAAGCGGCTGATGCATTTTCGATAGTGTTTGAGTTCCGGCCTTCGAGTTCTATAATTAATCGCGGCGGCTGTTGGAGAGCAGCCCGCGACTTGATCAGGAGGCTTCCCCGTGCTCTCCAAGTGCGCGAATCCGGCGTGTTTGGCTCGCTTTCACTACCTGCACGAAGGCAGGATCTTCAACATCGAGACGGGCACAGCCTCTTCTGAAAGCAACGGCTCACCAATCCGCAAGATTGAGCACTTCTGGCTTTGTGAAAGTTGCGCGCAAACTTTTGAAGTAGTGCTGGAGAATGGAGTCGTGATCACACGTCCGCTCCACCTGGAGCTTCCCGAGGGCGCACATCAAGAGAAATCTAAGAAAAAGCGGCACGTCGCGTAGCCTCAGGCGCGCTGTGTAGGGCGGACACTCTTGTCCGCCGCTTTTGATCTTGGTTTTGGTGTTGATTTCTTAAGCTTAAGAATCAAGGTCTACGGCAGCGGACAGGAGTGTCCGCTCTACACTTCTCGGGGGAAGGACTTGAAAGCCACTTCATGGGACTTGGAAGAGACTTTCTTGTTGGCGTCGGAGCGGTATTCCGCGAGCGTACCCTTCAAAATGTAATAAGCCTCGTCGGCTGGAGTTTTGCCTTCTCCGCGCTCGACTGTGCCCTTGAACTCGTACCAGACACCGTGCACAGTGTCGGTGGTGAAAGTAAGTCTGGTTCCGTCGAGCTTGCCCTGTTTGAAGAACTGATCGAGGAAGGCGCCGCGATCGCTTTCGGAATCGCCGTAGCGCGAAACGAAGCCGGTGACTCGTCCCTCATCCTCGATGGTGAGCTGCACGAATTCGCCGTCTTGCAGAAAGCTGTACATTCCCGAGTAGTCCTCGGCCGACTTTTCGGAGGAGTTTTGCGGGGCATTTTGCCCGGCCAGCAGCGAACTACAGGTAAGCAATATCAGAGGAAGCACTCCTGCCAGTTTCATATCGGTATTAGAGCACGGAAATTCGCCCTCGGGAACTTGTGAGTCGGCCGTGGATGCCGCCCGCCCAGCTATAATGAATTACTCCCGCCACTCGAAGTGGAGCATGAAACAGGGCCCTCTGCTGATAGATACCTCGCGTAAACGCAAGCCGAACCGGGTCCCCGTGCCAACGTTGCTGGTCACGCTGGCGCCGTGGCATAGAGTGTTTCTTCGCAACCTGGGGGACTTGTTGTGGCTGCGGCGAAAACCGCCGCTGCGGCTGGTGTCCCAGCCCGCGTCTTTTTGGCCGGACGTTTTCGTGCCCACCCGCCTGCCTTGGACCCAGTTCCTGCAGTCCACTCTTGGTCACATCGCAGTGATCGCGGCATTGTGGGGATGGTCTCAGCTCTGGCCGCAACGGCCGCACATCTTGGACCGGCCCGTCTTTCATAGCTCAGACGTTATCTATTACCAAGCTTCTGAGTACCTGGCGCCGCTAAACACCGGCGAAACACACGTCCAATTGGCCAAGAAGGGCGAACCGGAGTATGCGGCGCAGCCGATCATCTCGGTGCCGCCCGAGGCGGACAATCGCACGCAGACGATTGTCACTCCTCCGAAGCTGAAGTTAGAACGCGATGTGCCGTTGCCCAACATCGTGGCCTGGGCACGTCCGCAGCCAACGATTCCGACAGCGGCGATCACAAGTTCACCCTCGGATTTGAAGCTGCCCTCGCTGCCAACGTCCGTAGTCGCGCCGCCACCTGATGTAAGGAGGGTGCTGAAGCAAACCCCGGCTCTGGCGGAGCCGGTGGTAGCGCCCGCGCCGCAGGTCGATGGCGCGATTTCGAGGCGAGCTGTCAGCGCTCCCCAAGCGGCAATTGTCGAGCCTCCAACCGAGGTTGAGAACGGTGCTTCGCGGCGATTAACGGATATCAACATCGGGCGCGCGCAAGTGGTGGCGCCAGCGCCGCAGTTGCCGATGGGCGAGCAACGGGCATCGGCGAATATTGCTGCTCTGGGAAATACCAGCGCCGCAGTGGTGCCGCCTCCGCCTTCCGTTCAGGGTTCCGGAGCTTCGTCCGGGACTCTGTCCAGAACTTTGAACGATGGACGCCTCATCGCACTGAACATTCATCCCACGGCGCCCAGCGGACCGGTCGATGTTCCCGCAGGCAACCGGCGGGGGACTTTCGCAGCGACTCCGGAGGGCAAGCCCGGTGCGGCGGGAACGCCCGACATTCCCGCTGACAATCATCACGCTGCTGCAATTGGTATGGGCGGCGGCCACGGCAGCGGAGATGCGGCGGGTTCCGGCGGCAGTACAAGCGGCGTTCCGCCGGGACTCTTTGTGGGCACCGGCCCCAACCCGGGGAACAACTCTGCTGTTGCGGGTGGACCTCAGGGAGTCGCGAAGGCACAGCCCTCCGACAACTCCCCACTGCTGGCGAGCGCAACGCCGCCGCGGGTTAGTGCTGTTCCCCGGCGCTCTTCCGAGATGCCGGCCAATGCCGCGAATGAACTCGAGCGCAAGGTCTTCGGCTACCGGAAGTTTTATGCGATGACTCTGAACGTGCCCAATCTGAACTCAGCGGGCGGAAGTTGGGTCATGCATTTTGCTGAGTTGAAGGAGGACGAAAAGCAGGGCGAGTTGGTGGCTCCGGTGGCCACACAGGAAGTGGATCCTGGGTATCCGCTGGAGTTGATGCGGCAGAATGTGCAGGGCACAGTCATGCTCTCGGCTGTGATTCGCAGCGACGGATCGGTAGGCGAGGTACGAATTCTACGCGGAGTCGACGATCGTCTGGATCAGTATGCCAGTGCCGCTCTGTTGCGTTGGCACTTCCGTCCGGCCACCAGGAATGGCGATGCCGTGGCGCTGCAGGCTGTGGTTATGATTCCATTCCGGCCCATGCGCAGATCGGGCATCTAAAAGCGGAACCCAGAAATCCATTTACGTTCCGGTGCCTACCACCGGGATCGCCTGCGGGCTGCCGCCCCCGTCATCGCTGACTGCGAGGTTTGCGGAGCGCTGCCCTTTGGCTTGCGGCTGGAACCTCACCTTGATCGTACAATTGCCTCCGGCGGGAACACTGTTTCCGCAGTTGTTGGTTTGAGAGAAGTCTCCTGGGTCGGTCCCGGTGAATGCGATCTGGCTGATGTTGAGAGTAGTCGCCCCGACATTTGTTAGCGTGACCGGCACAGGCTGGCTCTTGGTGCCGACCTTCTGATTGCCGAAATTCACGCCAATGGGTGAGAACTTGACAACCGTCCCGGTACCACTAAGGCGGGTGGTTTGTGGACTGCCTTTGGCATCATCGGTGACCAAGAGCTGTCCGTTCGCTGGTCCTCCTGCCGTGGGCGTGAACGTCACCTGAATCTGGCAATTTTGGCCGACTGGGAGGCTCGACGGGCAATTGTTGGTTTGGTTGAACGGTCCAGTCGTCGAAATGCCGGAGATATTCACGGCCTGGTCGCCGGTGTTGGTCAAGGTCGCGGTTTGAGGCGAACTGGTCGTGCCCACCAGTTGCGTCGCATAGGTCAAGTTGGAGGGCTTCAAAGAAACGGTGGAAGGTGCGATGCCGGTTCCACTGAGCGCGACACTTTGTGGGCTGCCAACGCCCTTGTAGCTCACGTTCAGCGAAGCCGCTCTCGCTCCCGCGGCTCTTGGGGTGAACGTCACGCTGATGTTGCAAGTGGCGCTCGCTGGCAGGCTTGTTCCGCAGTTGTTGGTCTGAGCAAAGTCCTTGGAGTTGATTCCATTGATACCGATGTGTTTAATGACGAGCACGGAGGTACCGATATTCGTGAGCGTGACGATCTGTGGCTGACTGGTAGTTCCTACATTCTGGTTTCCGAATGCAAGGCTGGTGGTCGAGAGGCTGGCAGTGGTCTGGAGGAGGAGGAACCCGTTGCCTGCAATCACTTCTAACTTGCCGTCGTTGTTGAAGTCTCCAATGCCCCCGAACAAGCCATAACCGCTCCCCGTGGGGAACGCGAAAGCGTTCTGGAACGTGCCATCGCCCCTGCCCAGAAGAATCGCCAGTACCGGGAAGGACCCCTGATTCGACACCAGTGCAACATCTAAGTTGCCGTCACCGTTAAAGTCTGCGGTGCCTACAATCGCGCCACCGTAACTACCGCACCCACCGTTCGTGAAGGTTCCGTCGCCGTTGCCCAACAGGATGCAACTAGCATCCGCTATCAAGTCTAGTTTCCCGTCGTGATTCATGTTGGCGGCTGCCAATGACTGCTGGCCTCCCGAAAAAATAGTAGACGGATTGAAAGTTCCGTCGCCATTGCCGAGATAAAGCTGGTCTGAAGAACCTATTGATTCGGGAACGGCCAGATCGAGTCTTCCGTCACCGTTAAAGTCGCCGACGCCGGGGAGTCCGGCGAATATGGCAAATCCATTGATGTAGTAGGTCTGAAAAAGAGAAAACGTTCCGTCGCCGCTCCCCAGAAATATCTGGAACCACTGCACACCCAGGCTATGCCCACTGACATAAAAATCGAGCACTCCATCCTGATTGAAATCGGCGGCGGCGATGAAACTGCCAACACTCTCAGAAAGGTACGACCATTTTTGGCTGAAGGTGCCGTCTCCGTTCCCCAGGAAGACTCCCACAGTCCCTACGCTATCTGTTCCCGCCACATCAAGCTTGCCGTCTCCGTTGAAATCACCGACGATCATCTGAAATCCTGGCACATATTGTGTACTGCTTGAGATTGGCGCCTGGAAACCGCCTTTTCCGTCGCCAAGCGAGACGTTTAAGGTGGTCCCAGCCCAGGCTACGTCGAGGATGCCGTCACCGTTGAAATCGCCCACGGCGACCGCAGTGCAATTGTCAAACACTTGTTTCCCTGCCATCGCGATCGACTTTGAGGGTTTCCTGATCGGAAAGAAAACAACGTTGGAAACAATTTTTCCTGGGTTCACTACAGTCACCGAGGCGGTTCCCGCATTCGCCACATCGGCGGCGCTGATCATCGCTTGCAGGCTGTTACTGGAAAGCACCGAGGTCGGACGGGATGATCCGTTCCAGTTGAGCACGGCTGTGGACGCAAAACCCGTCCCGTTCGCGGTCAGGGTAGATTCCTTGTGGCCCGGCCTGACGCTTGCCGGAACCAACGGTTGATTGACCAGCGGCACAGCATTGGACTGTGCCAGCGCGATGGTGCTGATGAAAATCGTGAACAGGCAGGCAAAGCAAACTGATCTCATAGTCGCCCTCCATTCAGCGGGCGGAAATCTAGTGCGCTTGGTTCAAGGGTAACTGTAAAGGATATGCGCGTCAGTGGAGCTAACAATTCTTCGGCGGGCGGAGATCGGAATCAAGATGCAAACCCTGAGGATCGCGCTAATATCATTCGCCCACGCCGGCCAGGGCGAGCACGGTCAGCAATATCCGCTTGAGTCCCAGTTCGCGTCCGCCGCAGTCGAACCACTCTTGCAGGGTGTGGGCTCCGCCGCCGACTCCGCCGCCGCCGATAGCGATGGCTTCCCTGCCCAGCGACAATGGGATGTTGGCGTCCGTGGAGGCGCGCTGGATTTGCGCGGCGTTGCCCAGGTGTGTATCCACGGCGCGGATCACCTTCAGGATTCGAGCGGTGCCATCGAGTTCGCCGGCGGGACGATTGCCAATGGGCACGATTTCGTAACTGAGACCGGACGAGCGCCGCTGCGATGACGTGCGCCGGTCGCTGGCCTGCGATTCCTCTTCGATCGCCTGCTCGAGCGCCCGGCGCAAGGAAGCTTCCAGGCGCTCCATCTCGACCATCGAGGTGGATCGAATGTCAACGCGCATGCTGGCTGACTCGGGAATAGAGTTCACCGAAGTACCTCCCCGGATCACTCCGACATTGAAAGTGGTTTTCGGAGAAGATGGGAGCGAGGTCTGAGAGAAAGTCTGGATGGTCCGCGCCAGAACCACAATTGGGTTGGGCATGCCAAAATCGCTCCAGGAGTGTCCTCCAGGGCCGCGCACGATGATTTCAAAGCGGCGGCTGCCCAGGGCCTCGGACACAATCGTATCGGAACCGGCGCCATCCAGTACCAGGCTGTAGCGGATCGAGTCTTTCCAGCGGGCGTGGGAAAAAATGTGGCGCATGCCACGCAGATCGCCTTCACCCTCTTCCCCTACATTGCCAATGAAAAGTATGGGTGCGGCGAGCGCAACCTTCGCCGCGCGGAGGGCGGACGCCACAGCCAGCAACGCCGCGGCTCCGGCTCCGTTATCCGAAATTCCGGGTCCGTAGAGACGATTGCCCTGCTGACGTAAGTTGAGCGGAGTTCCAGCGGGAAAAACCGTATCGATGTGAGCACTGAGTGCAGTGTATTGCTGGGCTGGAACATGTTTGGCCGGATGCCTGGCACGATTACAACGCATGCCGAACACGTTGCCGATGTCGTCGGTGTGGACATCTTCCAGTTCCAGCGCACGAAAGCGTTCCTGAAGCCATTCTCCGCGGGCCGCCTCTCCGAACGGAGGAGCGGGGATGCGCGCCATCTCCAGTTGCCAGCTCGCGAATTGAGCTTCCTCGGCGCGAAGCCAGGCGAAAGCCGTGCGGGTTTCCGGCAGCGCAGCCAGGCGCGCGATCTCTTGCTGGACCGTGGGGGGCACTAGCGGCACTTCCGCGCGCGGAGTGGAGGGCATGATTTGACCAACGTCATCTTACAACGTATAGCCACAAGGCTGCCCGATATAGAATCTCGCTGGAGGCCACAAACGGAGATGAGAGCAATTCGGTCAGTTAGTTTCGGTTTCGTGATTGTAGTGGCTACGGCGTGCGCGACCCTGGTTGCCCAACTTCATTTCGAAACGGTGAATTCCCAGGTTGTCGAGCAGAGACTGAAGAGCTACAAGGGCAGCGACAGCGAGCGAGAGGCGACCGTGAAAAGTCTTTTTCAGTCGGCGGGCTGCTCCGAAGGGAAACTTATTGAACAACCGGTGAAGGGGTCGAAACCGCCCAACGTGATCTGTATTCTACCGGGCAGGACTGATTCGGTGATCGTGGTGGGTGCACACTTCGATCACGTGGATGCAGGCGATGGAGTTGTCGATAACTGGAGTGGCGCCTCCATGTTACCAAGCCTGTACCAGGCGCTGAAAACTGGACCACGTAAACACACATTCGTTTTCGTGGCTTTTGCCGCGGAGGAAAAGGGCTTGGTGGGATCCCGATTCTACGTAAACAGCCTCACATCGGACCAGGTAAAGAAGATCGATGCCATGGTTAATATGGATACGCTCGGATTGGGCCCGACCGAAGTGTGGGTAAGCCGTTCGGATCAGAAACTCGTACGGGCTCTCAATGGAATGGCACGTGCCTTGAAATTACCTCTCACCGGCCAAAACGTCGACGGGGTTGGACAGTCTGACGAGGAATCGTTTATTAATCGCAAGGTCCCGACGATCACTATCCATTCTTTGACCAAGGAAACCCTCCTGGTTTTGCACAGTTCCAGAGACAACTACAGCGCCGTTCATTTTGACGACTATTACAACAGCTACCGACTGCTGAGCGCTTATCTGGTGCTTTTGGATGGTGATTGGCGGGACAATGAGTGATCGTAAGGAGAGAATCTTGTCTCCATTCCCGGCAACTTTCCGTCTCAGCCTGCAATCTAACCTGGTAGGTTTTCCCTGTCCGATTTCGCTACACTGGTGTTATGAAACTAATGCGGATTGCATTCATGGTGGTCATGACCATAGTCTTGTGCGGCGCGGCATCGCTCAAGGCGTTCGGGGACGAAGGGCCGCTCGATCCCGCCCAGCCCAAAGGGGTGACGACCGACGAGATTATTCAGCGCTTCGCGGCTAAGGAGAAAGAGTTCAAACTGGCGCGCGATCAGTACACGTATCGCCAAACGGTGAGAGTGAACACACTGGATGGCGATACCGTGGACGGCGAGTACCGGGAAGATTTCGATGTTACTTTCGACAATCAGGGAAAAAGGATCAAGAACGTGGTTTTCGCTCCGCAATCCACGCTGCAGCGAATTTCCATGACCAGCGAAGACATCGACGACATCGAGAACCGTCTGCCTTTCGTCCTTACCAGTGACGAGATCAATAAGTACAGTATTCTCTACGTTGGGCAGCAGCAGGAAGATGATCTGCACTGCTATGTCTTCGACGTCGCGCCCAAGCAGATTGAAGGTAAGCAACGCTATTTCCAGGGACGCATCTGGGTGGATGACCACGATCTGCAGATCGTGAAAACCTACGGCAAAACCGTCCCCGATATCCGCAAGAAGAAAGACAACGAGAATCTGTTTCCCAAGTTTACCACCTACCGGCAGCAGGTTTCAGACGGACCCTATTGGTTCCCCGTCTACACTCGCGCCGAGGACACTCTGCATTTTTCCACGAGTGACGTGAAGATTCGCGAGATCGTGAAGTACACGAATTACAAGAAATTCGGAGCGAACGTGAAGATCACCTATGATGGGAAGGAAGTTCCGAAGAACGATCAGGGAAAAGACGCGAAGCAGCAGCCGCAAAAATAGCAGTCGGCATGCAGCCCCCGTCTTGGCTGAGTGCTGAATGCCGAGTGCTGACGGCTCAATAAAAAAGATACTTCCGCCACTTGTCATCGGACCGGCCCATCAGGCGCATGATGTGACGGCTGGTGTGGAGGTTGAAGGCGCGCGGTTCGCGCATGAGCTTCATGCCGGCTTCCGCCGGGAACTGATTGCCCTTGCGGCGATTGCAGAGATGGCAGCACGCCACCAGGTTCTCCCATGTGGAAGCGCCTCCCCGTGAACGGGGCACGACATGGTCGAGCGTCAGGTCGCCTGAAGAAAGCGTTTCGCCGCAGTACTGGCAGGTATTGCGATCGCGCAGCAGAATGTTCTTGCGGGAGAGAGCCCGCGTCTGGTGCGGGATACGCCGATACTCGAGCAGCCGGATCACGGACGGCAAACGAATGGCGAGGCGGGCGGCGTGCAGGAAGTGTCCGTTCTCTTCCTCGGTCATGGCAATGCCCTTTAGCACAAGGACGATGGCGCGGCGCGCGGCGCACACGTTGATGGGCTCATACGAGGCGTTCAGCACCAGCACCGGCGCGTGCAGTACGTGTGGGCCTTCGCTTTCCGAACGTACGCCCGCAGCGATGGGAGAGGACATGTGAGCCCGTCCCAGGCCACTCATCGAATTGTTCCACTTCCCTGACATGCAATCTATTTCGAACGGCCGAGCTTCGCTCTGGACAGCCGAGGGCAACTCTCCCCACGTGATTCTTACCCGGCGGCGGCCATGGCTTCCGTCTCGGACTCCCGTATAGCGTGCTGGGCTTCGGTTTTCAACGTCCGCGCCACTGTAGCTACGTACACTTTCGACGCTCCTCCTCGCCGCAAGATGCGCGCACATTCTGAAACTGTGGTGCCAGTCGTGAACACATCGTCCACTAACAGGACCTCGCGCCCAGCCACTTCGTGAGGCTTCCCCACCACAAACGCGCCGCGAATGTTTTCCCGACGCTGGTGCCGGGAAAGTCCGATCTGGGATTTAGTTTCGCGGCGGCGTTCCAATGCCGCAGTGCTCAGTTGGAACCTGCTGGCAGCGAACTTCAGCTTCAGGGCGGCACGAGCAATCAATTCGGACTGATTGAATCCGCGCTGACGCAGCTTTCTGGAGTGCAAGGGCACAGGTACAACCAGAACTTCACTTCCAGCGAGAAGAGGCTGCAAATCCTCAATTGCTTCCGCAAGCATGCGTCCCAGAACATTGGCCGCCGGTCGAACTTGGTTGTACTTGAGCAAATGAATCAGCTCGCGCAGGCCGCTCTCATAGCTCCCGTAGGCCGTGGCCTTGACGTATGGAGGTGCAAGACGACGGCATAGTCCGCAACGAGCCTCGCCGGATTCAGTCGAGCAAGCTTCATCTGAGCAAGGTCCGGCAAAGAATGCGAAGGGGCTTACCAGCCGCTCGCCGCAGATGGAACAGAGTCCGCCCGTAATCGGCCGCATTGCTCCAAGACAGTCTTCACAAACTGGCAGCCGGGAAATGTTAATCAGGGGAGCGCCGCAGAGACGGCAATCGGCGGGGAACAGCGTAGTGAACAGGCCCGCGGCGATGCCGCTGGCCCAGGAGACCAATGGATTATCTTGCGCAACAACCCTGGTCCCGGTGGCCCGAATTGGGGTCCCGTTACTGCTGAAGACGATCCTCCCTCACCCAGCCGCTGCTACCGGGGGCTCCGACCGGACGAATCTTTTTCAGTATAGCGGCGCTGGACGCTGGAAGCAACGAGGGCAGCCACAGCGGGTAGTTACGCGCGTCATGATAACCGTTAACGCAACCGCTCAGAATCGCGCATCTCACTGATTTAGGACATTCTCAGCGAGCGGGTCCTTTATAGAAACTAGCCAAACCCACTTGTAAAGCAGGCGGTGCCCGTGCTAACGTGCGCCGTCCTACTTTATGTTGATCAGCCCTGACCATTTGCGAGGATTTTGCCCATGAGCCCCCAAAGCACAGTGAATGCAACCGAAGCCCCCAAGAAATTCAAACCTTACGTCCCCGAGAACATGGAGATGCGGGAGTTCACTTTCCGCGCCGTGATGCTGGGGTTGGTGATGACGGGAATTCTGGGCGCCGCCAACGCCTACCTCGGCCTAAAGGCCGGGATGACGATCGCCGCCACTTATCCCGCGGCTGTCATTGGGATGTCGCTCCTGCGGCTGATGAAAGGGTCGCTACTGGAAGAAAACATCGCACGAACCGTGGGTGCGATTGGGGAATCGGTGGCTGCGGGCGCGGTCTTCACCATTCCGGCGTTTGTTCTGGCAGGACTCTGGCCCAGCCTCGGCATGGAGAGGTACTGGCAATCCGTAGCGCTGATGGTGATTGGCGGCCTGCTGGGCATTTTGTTCGTCACACTGCTGCGGCGCGTGATGGTGGAAGACCCGGAACTGCCCTTCCCCGAGTCGGTGGCGGCGGCGGAAATTCATAAGGCCGGACAGCAGGGGTCCAAGGCGGCGAAAATCCTGTTTGCCAACATGGGCTTTGGCGGATTGATGTACTTTCTGTCGCAGCTCAACCTTTTCTGGTACACGAAGAATATTCTGGTCAACATCCCGAAGATGGCGACCGGGTTGCGGTTGGGGCGCAGCACGGCCTCGCCCATGCTGGCGACTGGCGGAATGACGCAATTCACTTCGCCCGCAGTCAGTCCAGCCTATTTAGGCGTGGGCTATATTATCGGACCTCGGCTGGCGTCGCTGAACTTCGCTGGCGGCGTGGTGGCCTGGGGGTTGTTGGTTCCTCTCCTCATCTACTTCGTCGGACCGACCCTGCCCCCAATGGCGGCCGGCGCGAACCCAGCCGCATATTGGGGAGGCATCGCGTTCAGCGTATGGTATTCGATCGTGCGTCCGATCGCGGTGGGTGGCATGCTCGTCGGCGCCAGTTTCACGCTTTTTCGCATGCGCAAGCAACTGCTGGCCGGCATGAAGCGCGCGGTTTCTGATCTGAAGAAATCCGCCGAAGCGCATAAGGCGACCAGCCGCGTGGACCGTGACCTCAATGCGAAAGTTGTCTTCCTGGGCGTAGGACTGGTGTTCATCGCGATGATCGGGTTGTACTACTATTTCATCGCGGGCGCGCATAACTTGAGCTCGAGCAAGGTCGTCGCCGGCGCTGTGGTGGCCGCAGCCGTCATGATCGTTCTGGGCTTCTTCTTTGCCGCGGTTTCCGGCAACCTGGTCGGCATGATCGGTTCGTCCAACAATCCGGTTTCCGGCTTGACCCTGTGCACGCTGGTGGTTGCGGCGCTGCTGATGGTGGCGCTGGGAGTCTCCGGGGTAGGCGGCGTGGCCGCTGTGCTAGGAGTAGCAGCCGTGGTCTGCGTGTCGTCCGCGGTTGCGGGCGAGATGTTGCAGGATTTGAAAGCTGGCCACATTCTGGGCGGCACACCGGCAAAAATGCAGATCGGCGACATTTTTGGAACCATCGTGGCTTCGCTGGTTTTGTTCTTCCCGCTGATGATTCTCGATAAGGCCTATCACTTCGGCAGCGCAGCCCTGCCGGCGCCGCAGGCCGGCCTCATGGCAATGCTTGCCCAAGGCATCGTCGGCGGCAACATGGCTTGGCCCCTGGTGGTGGTAGGCATCCTCATGGGCTTCGCCATGATTCTGGTGGAAGTGAAAAGTCCCATGCTTTTTTCCGTCGGTATGTACCTGCCGCTGGAGACGACCTCTGCCATCTTCGTGGGCGGAGTGATTCGTTGGTTTACGGACAAGCTCCGCGACCGGCGCGGCTACAATGACGCGCAGAAGGCGCGCGTCGACAACGCGGGCGTGCTGACTGCATCGGGACTGATTGCTGGAGAGGCCCTATGCGGGTTGGTAATCGCAGGCGTGGTGGGAAGCAATCATCAGCTGTGGCATATCGATATTGGAGACTTCTCCTTCTCCGGCTTGATCGGTATGGCGGTGCTGGTTTTTGTCATGATCAAATTGCCGCTCTCGAACGCCGGCAGTCCGGATGAACCGGCGCCGCCGACGGCGATCATGTAAATTCTTCTTAACCACAAAGGACACGAAGATTCACGAAGTAAGAGCACAACGAATTCAGGTTTCCTTTGTGTACCGGAGCCTGCCCTGAGCGAGTCGAAGGGTGTCCTCTGTGGTCAAAGCTTTTTCATGTCGATTGCAGAGAATCTTGCCTGGGTACGTGAGCGGATCGATGCTGCAGCGCGGCGCGCCGGACGCCGACCCGAAGACGTCGCGTTAATGGCGGTTAGCAAGACTTTTCCCACAGAGTGCATCCGGGAGGCCTATGACGCCGGACTTCGGTTGTTCGGCGAGAATCGCGTGCAGGAATTCGCTGAGAAGATTGACGCACTTCGGGAACTGAACAAAGCCGAATGGCACCTGATCGGCCATCTGCAAACCAACAAAGCTGCGAAGGCGGCCGAACTGTTCGCCGCAGTGGATTCGGTCGATTCGTTGCGTCTGGCACAGAAGCTCAATGCCTCCGCACAACAACTCGGGAAAAAGCTTACAGTTTTGATCGAGATCAATGTCGGCGGGGAGACAGCCAAAAGCGGCGTGGCCCCGGACTCGCGCGAACTGGAGGAGCTTCTCCTGGCAGCGCCGGAGTTAGAGGATCTCGAGTTTCGTGGTCTGATGACAGTCCCTCCGTTTACTGACGATCCGCAACAGGCGCGGCCGTATTTCCGAAAGCTGCGCGAATTGCGTGACCAGATTGGGGCACGCAGACTGCCCGCCGCTAACATGAACGCGCTTTCGATGGGGATGTCGCACGATTTCGAAGTTGCGATCGAAGAAGAGTCGACCTGCGTGCGCGTGGGATCGGCAATCTTTGGGGAAAGAACAAAGGCGTAAGTATTCGATGATTCCGATCCACGAGACTCCCGCTGGCGCAACGTTCGCAGTCAAAGTCCAGCCACGGGCCAAGAAGAACGGCATTACCGGCGCACTCGGCGGCGCACTGAAATTGGCTTTGACCGCGCCTCCGGTCGATGGTCGGGCGAATGAGGCTTGCATTGAATTCTTCGCAAATCTTTTGAAGGTTCCGCGTTCTTCCATTACCATAGCGTCCGGCGAGACCAGTCGTAGAAAAGTCATTCGGGTTGCGGGATTGTCGGCAGACGATATCAGGAAACGACTTGGCGTCCACAGTGCAAAGAGTACCAATTAGCGAGCTTGGAATTCCCGTAGCGTTCGGCGGCTTAGTGGCTGCCGTTTGGAGCGCCGCGAAACAGGGCGACAGCGCCTCGATAAGAGTGTACGTGGCTCTTTTCGCGCTGGCAGCCTGCACTGTCTGGACATCAGCCTCCGTCTTGTGCCACGGTCGCGTCTATCATTGGTTGCGTCCTGAACGGCGGCCGCGACGGTGGGTATTGATCGCCATATTGCAGCTCTTCGCAGTTTTTTGCGCTTGGTTTCCGGTTTGGATAACTTGGCCACAAGCCTTCATGTCGCGTTTGCTTCTGCTGTCCTTCGGGATCGACTTTTTCGTTACTGGAATGATATTGAGATGGTTCACTCCCTTGGTGGATCGACTCGTACAGCGCAGGGGTGGCAGTCTGAGATGACGAGAATCGGGAGCGGCTTTTGACGTTTTCCGAACGCTTGCGCGAGATTCGTACTGGCTTCGAGCGGCCCTTCTGGGTCGCCAACATCAGCGAACTCTTCGAGCGGCTCTCCTACTATGCCGCCTTCGCATCTCTGGCGCGGTACCTTCACGAAACCTTGAATTTTCGCGTCGAGCAGGCCAGCAGCCTGACCGGACTGTTTGGAGGACTGGTATGGTTCCTAGCCGCGTTCGGCGGAACTCTTGCGGACCGGTTGGGATTCCGCCGGTCGCTTTCGCTCGCCTACCTGATCTTAAGTTGCTCGTATTTCTTGCTTGGGTCGATTGGATCGCCCTGGCTCGCTCCCGTGCGCAATGCCATGCCACTCGGCGTGCTGGTGACCATTGTGTTGATGCTTCCTGCGCTGGGCGTCGCGCTGGTGAAGCCTTGTGTGGTCGGGACCACGGCGCGGGCTTCCAAGGAGAACGTTCGCTCCATTGGCTATTCGATTTACTACACGCTGGTGAACATCGGCGGGGCCGCAGGGCCTTACGTCGCCTCATGGGTACACCAGCACATGCGTGTTGAAAATGTATTTCGCGTGGCGGCGTTGAGCGTGTTTGCCATGTTCTTTGCCGTGCTGCTGTTCTTCAAAGAGCCACGTCGTTCGGGCGAGACGCAAACTGTCAGCCTCGGCCAGGCGGCAAAGAATTTCGCAACCGTCATCGGCAATCCACGGTTCATGCTTTTTCTGCTGATTTTCTCCGGATACTGGGTCGTGTACTGGCAGGAATTCATTATTCTGCCGCTCTACATTCACGATTACATCAATCCGAAGACGGACACCGAACTGCTTCTCATCACCGGGCCGCTGACGGTGATCGCGCTGCAAATGGTGGTCAGTTTTCTCACCCAACGGCTGCCCGCGTTTCGCGCAATCACGCTGGGAACGCTGATCTCGGGCCTCGCCTGGATCATTCTGATCGCGCATCCCACGGTTCCGATGGCGGTTCTTACGCTGTTCGCGGTTTCGCTGGGCGAGATTACGCAATCGCCGCGTTACTACGAATATATTTCTCGGCTTGCGCCTCCGGGCCAGCAGGGGACGTACATGGGATTTGCGTTTCTTCCGATCGGAATCGGCTCGCTGATTGGCGGGTGGTTTGGCGGAATGCTGATCCATCATTTCGGAGAAGTCATGCACCAGCCTGGGCGGATCTGGTGGTGTGTGACCGCGGTAGGCGTGGCTACTGCAGCTCTGCTCTGGCTTTATGACAAGACTCTCGGGGCAACAAACACCGCTCCCACGCAATAGCTCACACTATGACCACACGCAGACCTTCCCCCGCAACTGTCACCGCTGAGATCCGGCATCTGCTCCGGGACGGAGGTTCCGCCGAGCACGCTGAAGGTGTGCAGTGGTTCTTCAAGGAAGAGGTCAAGTCGCACGGATGGTACACCGCCAAACTACGCAGTGTAGCTGTCCGCTTCCGGGGGAGGATTCAAAGAGAGTTAGGTCTCGACTTCCTTCTGCAAGTCGCAGACAAGCTTTTCGTCGGGCGAATTCTGGAAGAGAAAATCTTTGCCGTATTCCTGCTGGAGAAGCTAACTGAGGAGTTCAGTAACGCTGAGTTTCGATTGTTTGAATCTTGGCTGTCTCGGATCTCGAGTTGGGCTGACCACGATGCGCTGGTGCACTATCTGATCGCACCGATGGTTGCGGCCCAGCCAGATCGAACCCGCAGAGTTTTTCGCTGGGCAAAGGCGCGAGGCCGCTGGCATCGGCGGGCGGCTTGTGTCGCGTTGATCCAGGGGACACGCCGGAAGATGTTTTTTGCCGAAATCAAGCGCTTGTCCGATCTGCTTCTTTCCGATGAGGATGACATGGTTCAAAAGGGACTAGGCTGGCTGCTGCGAGAAACTGCCAAGGCCGATGCGAAGCGGACGGTGCCTTATCTGATAAGCATCCGCGAGCATGCGCCGCGTCTGGTGCTGAGGACGGCATGCGAGACGCTGCCAGTGGACTCCAAGAGGAGAATTCTGGCGAAACACTGAGGCGAACTTTCCCGATCTGGCACACCGACACAACCAAATGTTACTGGTTACCTTGCGGCGAGAGTGGAGGCTTCCGCACACTGTTTTTGGGCTCGTGGTGTAACGGTAACACGGCACTCTATCCAAGTCGCAGATGCGGGTTCGAATCCGTCGAGTCCATTCTCCCTTTCTGGTAGGTTCCGAATGGAGAATGATTTGGGGAGAAAACATAGAGATAATCTCCCCTGTAACTTGACAAGGGTGTACGGCGTTACCGATACTGGTAGTGGATAGAGTGCCAGGTACACTACGCAGGCTTTGGATGGCTCCGGCAACCGGAGCCATTTCTATTTGTGGGTTATCTTCAAGAAGCACGATTCGCCCAAAGCCGCCGACGTTGTTAGAATAGTTGTTTGCCCATGAACCTTCTTGCCATTCAGGCTGCCCTGCGCGAGCGGAATATCGACGCATGGCTTTTCTACGATCACCATCACCGTGACCCTATTGCCTACCGGGTGTTGGGGCTGTCGCCAGAGTTGATGGTTACCCGGCGGTGGTTCTACCTGATCCCGGCGGAAGGCGAGCCCACAAAGCTCGTGCACAAGATTGAGTCGCGCCACCTCGACCCCCTTCCTGGGAAGAAGCTTCAGTATGCCGGTTGGCAGGAGTTGTTCGATCAGGTGAAGGTTCTGTTGTCATCGCATCGCGATGTCGCCATGCAGTATTCGCCGAACAATATCGTGTTCACCATTTCCCTGGTGGACGGCGGCACGCTGGAGTTGATCCGGGGCTTGGGAAAAAATGTGGTGAGTTCGGGTGATCTGGTGGCGCTGTTCGAAGCGACCTGGACTGACGAGCAGATCAAGACTCACTTCGCGGCGCGGGATGCAGTGGATGCGATCACAGCAGCAGCTTTTCCGGAAATTGGACGGCGGGTGCGCAACGGGGGGACAACCGAGCATCAGATCCAGCAGTGGTTCATGGAAGCCTTCCGCCGTGAGAATCTGATAACCGACGATCCTCCCATCGTCGGAGTCAACGCCCATAGCGGCGATCCGCACTACGAACCTCGGGCAGAAAATTCAGCACCCATCAGAGAAGGCGATTTCGTTCTGCTCGATGTTTGGGCCAAGAAAAATACTCCTGGAGCCGTCTATTACGACATCACCTGGACCGGCTTCGTGGGCAAAGCGCCTTCGGATCGAATGCGTGAAATCTTCACCATCGTTCGCGACGCGCGGGACGCCGGCGTAAAGGCGGCGCAGGAAGGCATCGCCAGCGGTCGCACGATGTGCGGATGGGAAGTGGACCGGGCAACGCGAGATCACATCAAAAAAGCTGGCTTCGGCGACTACTTCATTCATCGGACCGGGCACTCCATTGGAACCGAGGTCCATGCCAACGGCGCCAACATGGACGATTTGGAAATTCACGACGAGCGCCGGATCCTGCCCAATTCCTGCTTCTCGATCGAACCCGGTATCTACCTGCCCGAATTTGGTGTGCGCAGCGAAGTAAACGTACTGGTGCGGCCCAAGGTGGCCGAAGTCACAGGTAAAATTCAACGCGAGATTGTAATCATCTGAATGGCAAATCCATCGACAACTAAAGAAACGGCAGCACTTCAACCTATGACCGCCATGTCGGTGGTCGCACCGGCAATCGGCTGGCTAATTCCAGGCGCGGGACACCTGATCCAGAAACGCTGGATCCGGGGCCTGCTGCTGATGGGCTCTATCGTGATCATGTTCGTGCTTGGGTTGGCGATGCAGGGACGCGTGTATCGGCCCAATGGCGGCGACATCCTGGATATTCTCGGATTCGTAGGCGACGTGGGCGCAGGAGGACTGTACATCGTGACCCGGGTCATGGATCTCGGACAAGGTGCGGTTGCCCATGCCACGGCCGACTACGGAACCAAGTACATCATTGTTGCGGGCCTGCTGAACTTCATCAGCGCGGCCGACGCATACCACATCGCGATCGGGAAGAAGCCATGAACCTGCAACTCTCCCATTTCAGTGCCGCTGTGTTATTCGGCGTGTTTGCTTCGGTGGTTTTCGGGATCACTCAGCGCAGCACCTCCCGCGAGCAGATTCGCTATGGCCTGTATTGCTTTGCAATGTTCGTTGGCGGAGTCTTCGTGGCGGGTTGGGTGATGTGGGTGTTGAGGCACTAAGCCAGCTATCAGCCTTCAGCTCTCGACCTTAATGATCAAGTCCCGGCCCACGCGTTAACTCTCTGGCCCTATCGCTACAGAACCGGAGAGGAGACATCCAGCTGATAGCTGACGGCTGAAAGCTGAGAGCTTTTCACTATCCTTCCCACACGAATGCATCGAATACCCGCTTAGTATCGAATCCCAGACGAAGGTAGAGATCCACGGCGCGGGCATTGGCTTCCGTAACTGTCAAAGACAGCAGGGAAAACTTTCGCTGGCGCAGGTTGGCTGTAGTCGCTGCCAGCAACGATTCGCCGATCCCGTGCGAACGGTACTCCGGCAGCACGCACACTTGCGTCACATGGCCCACGTCATGGCGTACGCGAGAACACAAAATCAGCCCGACCAGAGTGCGAGCTTGTTTGTGCACGGCCGCGAAGGACGATTCGGGATCAAACGTCCCGCATCCGGGAAAACGCACAATGTTGTTCAGAAAGCGCAACGAACCGCTCAAGGTGCGGTACTGATCGTTGATCTCCGAATCGACGTGCCCTCGATACGCGGTGGTGATCACGGCGGCGGCGGGTTGGTAATCCTGTTCCGACCATGGCCGGATTTCAATATCCGTATGCAACGGCAGCGCTGGCTTGGTTGCATTTTCCAATGGCAAGACCATGAAGAGCCGCGCATGCGGGCTGAAACCCTGCTCCACAAAGGGCTGGGAGACGACTCCGGTTTCGTGCATGAGCAATTGCGCTTCGACCCGATGAATGCCGGGAGACTGCTGCAGGGTTTCGATCACGTGCGTGAGCAGGCGAAATTCTACTTCGTGAGGAGCTGGTGAGCGGCCACCGTTGGCGACAAAAAGATCTCCGATGACGCCCTTGCTGCCTTCGTAAACAAAAAACGCGTAGCCGAAGATTTGTCCCCGATCGATGGCCGCGTAGCCTGGCAGGATCTTGGCGTCCACGTAGCGGAGGATCATGTCGGCGGAGCCACCGTAATCCCAGGAAAGCAGGCGTGACCACACGCTGATCTCGTCGTCCAATAAGGGACGCAGATCGACGGAGGAAAAATGCCTGAGATCGAGAATCTCCACCCGGGGCTCCTGGAGGGCTGCGCCTCAGCGATGCGACTAATTTGCGGCCGCGAAAACTGAGTGTATTAGCTTCGCACGCCGGGAGGCAAACGGGAGTATCTCGGAGGATTCACGCAATGTACTCGCTAAGGGCTAGCTCTTGACCCTGACACCCAGTAATAGTCCAATCCCTGCGGCGCGAAACTACCCAGGTAGGAGACGCGGCGACCGGCAACTTCTTTTGCAATCGCGGCCTGCGATCCCTCGGGGGCCACCAACAGATGTTCCCCGTCGGGAATCTGTCCCAATTCATATCGATCGACGATTTGGTTTCGATAGAACGCCAGGCCATATTCGGTTTGTCGAGAAACACCCGATACCGCAAGCGGGAGTGGCTTGTTCTCCAGGTGGCTGATCTCATTTGCCAGCGGACGGACCGAGAGCGTGCTATCAAGCGCAGGAACTCCCAGGCGCAGTATCGCCGCAAGGGCCAGGACTACTGGAACAAGCGTAATAAAACGCAATGCACTGAAGCCGAGCTTCGTGCGTAGCGTGATAGCAATCCCGATCGCTAATACAGCGGCAAACGTAACCGAGATTGCGGCTGCCTTACCCCATGGAAGCCGGTGCTGCAGAACGATGTACTGGATCATCAGCGCCGGAACAATGGGCGCCGCCGCAACGATTGCGTGCGGGACAATCAAGAAGATGCTGGGACTCTCGCCGGCCGTTACACGACGGCGGACGTACTCCGCCAGCAACAGCGTGCCCGCGGGCAAGGCCGGCACAATGTACCCGGGCAGTTTCGATTGGGAGAGAGAAAAAAACACGACCGGGACGGTCAGCCAGATCACCAGGAACGCATTGAGGGCGTCTCGAGACTCAATCATCGTCTGCCGTTCCGCCCACCACATGCGAATGCTTTCTGCAAACGCCGCTGCCATGAACACGGTCCAGGGAATCAAACCAAGCAGCGCGACCGGCACGTAATACCAGAATGGCTCCTTGTGGTGATAAAGGTTGGTGCCGAAGCGCGCCAAGTTGTGTTGAAAAATAAAGATGCGCACGAACTCCGAATTTTCCACCTGCACAGCGAGGTACCAGGGCAGGGCTATTGCGCAGAAGAGCAGCATCCCAGGGATCCAGAGCGTGCGCAAAACTAGCCGGTGGTCATGTTTCGCCATGGCAAACATCACGACGATCACCGCTGCCAGAAATGGCGCCACCGGCCCCTTCGCCAGCGCTCCTAGAGCCAGGAAGGCATAGAAGAGCGCCAAGTATCGTTTCGCTCCGCTCTCGTACCACGCATACCACGCGAGCAGCGCGATGGTGAACATGGCCGCCAGCGGCATATCTGTCGAAGCTGCCCGGGCGAAGCCGACGACTCCCGCCGCAGAGGCGGTCATCAGCGCACCGTCGAGGTGGAAGCCGGGGCGAAAACGTTTCAGAAAAAGATAGATCGCGACCACCATAAGTGTCGCGTCTACTGCCGAAGGCAAACGCGCGGCCCAATCGCTCACTCCGAAGACGCTGTAGGCCAGCATCGCCTGCCAGTAGTAGAGAGGCGGTTTCTCCAGCCACGGTTTGCCTCCGAGCGTGGGGGTAATCCAATCGTGACGAGCGAGCATCTCGCGCGCGACTTGAGCGTAGCGAGGTTCATCGACGCCGATCAGTCCAAAGAACGCAAGACCGAAGAAAAACAGGAACCCGCAGAATCCAGCAAGCAGAAACCAATCAGTGGACGCGCGGGAGGTCTTCACTCATGTCCCCGTGACTCATGTCCTCTTTGCTTTGCCAGCGCGTACACGCTGATCAAAGCCCAGGTCACTTCCAGCACGACGAAACCGACCTGAAAGGGATGAAAGGCAATGTAGGCAAGAATAGCGGAGCCGACGGCATTCAGGAAGTTGTACCCGGCCTTGCGGGAATCCATCCAGCTCATCTGGTGGCCCACATAAGCAACCAGGATGAGCAGCGCGCCGACAAACGAAGCGACCTGCCGCGCCAGCGAAATATCCATAGACAGCTATTGTACGGAGGGATTGGTCCGAAGTTGCGCCATGATCCGCGCCACCGCGACCGATAAGGGGCCGTCGAGAGCGCATCCGCTGGCACATGCGTGTCCGCCGCCGCCGAACTGCTCCGCGACCGCAGCCACATCCAGCTGTCCTTTGCTGCGCAGGCTTACGCGGTATCGGCCGTCGGGAAGCTCGCGGAAAAATGCGGCCACCTCAACATCCTGGATTGACAGCGCATAGTTCACCAGCCCTTCGCAGTCTTCTTCCTTGGCTCCAAAGCGCTCCATCTGCTCACTGGTGACCCAAATCCAGGCCAGCGGCCCTTCGCGCTGCAGGTTCGAGAGCGCCGCGCCCAGCAGGCGCATCTTGGCGGTGGAATGTCCGAAATACACATTGCGGGCGCAATGCGAAGGATCGGCGCCGGCCAGCACCAGCTCCCGCGCCAAAGCAAAAGTGTGCTCGTTGGTGCCCTCAAACATGAACGAACCGGTATCGGTGAGCACGGCCGTGTACAGGCAGGTTGCGATCTCGGGAGAAATCCTCACGCCAGCTTCGCGCGCCAGACGATACACCATCTCCGCCGTCGCAACTGCCTTGGGATCGATCCAGTTCACATGGGCAAAAGGCCGGCCGCTCACGTGATGATCAATGCTGATCAGGAAACGGTTCTCCAGTCCCTCCAGCCGGGTGCGCTGAATGCTGTCGCATTCGAGGATGATGGCGGCTTCATAGTTCCCGTTCACGCGCTCGGCGCGCACGACTGTGTCGGCAAAAGGCAGCGGCTGATAGATGCGAGGGACCCCATCGCGCAGAACAACATCAGCTTGCTTGCCCATGGAGCGCAGGATTTGGCTGCACGCGAGTACGGAACCGACCGCGTCCCCATCCGGGCGCGCGTGCGAAGTCAGCAGGAAACGATCGCGCCGCTCAATGTGGTTGAGAACCTCTTTCAACATGACTGCCTGCACTCCACCGACTCGCTATCGGCTCCTTTTCTTGTTGCGTTTCAAGAGCTCATCGATTCTCGCAGCGTACGTCTGCGAGCGGTCCAACTGAAAATACAATTCTGGTGAACGGCGCAAGTGTAAACGCTCAGCCACTTCACGACGGATGAAACCAACCGCCGCCGTCAATCCCTCCAACGTGAGTTCGGCTTCGGCATCGTCGCCCTGGACGACCACGAAAATCCGGGCTGAGCGGGAATTGCTGCCCAGCACCACACTGCTCACGCTGGCCAGTCCGATGCGAGGGTCGCCCAGTTCGCCCTCTACGATGGTCTCAATCTCCTCGCGCAGGGCCTCCCGCAGCCTTTCCCGATGATATTTAACCCCGCGCTTTTCCACTGCTCTTCCCTCAGTAAAACGAATGAGAATATCAGAAAATCGAGCTCGCGGCCTCACTATCGGCAAGCCTTTTGGGGTACTTTCGTGTCGAGCTGAAAGTGCCGTGAATGGAATGGATTACAACCGGCGAGGGTTACAGGTATTCCAGAAACGAGTCCGCGACATCCGCTCCACCGTTATTCGCGATGCGCGTCGCCTGACGTTCCACGTTCTTCATCAGGCCGTCAAGGTAATCGCGCGAGTCAGAAATGCTTACCACTCCCAAGGTCGCGTGGTTCCACAATCCACTCGCGTCCAGTTCCGCCACCGCGACATTGAAGTGCGCCCGCAGCCGGTCCTTCAAACTGCGTACGACCTGGCGCTTGTCTTTGAGGGACTGCGCGGCTTCGATGCGCAGTTCGAGGGTGAGAAAGGCGATTGGCATCATGTGTCAGAAGTGAATAAGGACTCGAAGCTCCCAAATGAGAGTGCCCACACCTAGAAGTGCGAACGCCGTAAATACAATATTGAAGCACTTCGAATAACTCAGGTGCAGTCGGACAGACGACCTTTTCTCCGCAGTCAGAACTTTCTCTCTCCTGAATACATGAGTCACGAGTATTTCTTTTCCATCTTGCTCTTCGTAAAACTCTAAGGCCGCTTCGGCGTTTTTTATCAAAAGCTTCGTTCGGTCGTCGAGCTTCCAGAAAACAAATGAAAACAAGACCAGCAGCAATCCGAGCAGAATTCGCGCATTTGGATAGCTGAAGTCCTTGCCAAAGGTCGCTACCAGCCCAGCGGCTATCGCGGAGCACAAAGCGATATAAAAATTGAAGATTGTCAATCTCTGGCCAGCGTGGAGTTCAAAATACTTCCATGCTAGTTCTTGAAGGTCGTTGCTCACTCTTTACCCTTATGCCATCGCTTCCGCCGCAACTTTTTCGGTCACGAAGGCCTCGATCACATCGCCGACTTTGATGTCACCATAGTTGGCGATGGAGATGCCGCATTCCATGCCGTTGGTAACCTGGCTGGCGTCGTCTTTGAAGCGGCGCAGCGAGCCGACCTTGCCCTTGAAGACAACGACATTGTCGCGCAGTAGGCGGACCTCGGAGTCGCGCTTGATGAGGCCATCGGTAACCGAGCACCCGGCGATGGTTCCGACCTTGGGAATGCGAAAGGTTTCCTTCACTTGAGCGCGACCCTGGTAGGTTTCCTTGATGGTCGGTTCGAGCAGCCCAGTCATGGCGCGCTTGATCTCATCCTGCAACTCGTAAATGATCGAGTGCAGCCGGATGTCGACTTTCTCTTGCTCCGCCAATTCCTGCGCCTTGCGTTCCGGACGCACACTGAATCCGATGATGATGGCATTCGAAGCTGAGGCCAGCAGCACGTCGGTTTCGGTGATGGCGCCCACTCCAGAATGCAACACCTTCAAGCGAACCTTGTCGTTGGAAAGCTTGGAGAGCAGATCGGTGAGCACTTCGACCGAGCCCCCGACGTCGGCCTTCAAAATGATATTGAGTTCCTTGGTGCCGGCCGTCTTGAGCTGTTCCGCCAACCCTTCGAGCGATACCCGCGAACTCTTGGCCAGCGTCGCTTCTCGAGTCTTTTGTTCGCGGTACTCGGAAATGCCGCGCGCCTTGTCGCGATCGGCAACCACTACGAACTGATCGCCCGCCTGGGGCAATCCTTCCATGCCGAGGATTTCGACGGGCGTCGAGGGCGGAGCTTCTTCAAGCGCATTCCCGCGATCGTCGAACATGGCGCGAACCTTTCCGTACACATTGCCCACTACGAAATTGTCACTGTCGTGCAGTGTACCGTTCTGCACCAGCACCGTCGCTACCGGTCCGCGGCCACGATCCAGTTTGGCTTCGAGCACAACCCCTTGAGCCGGACGGTCCGGCGTCGCCCTGAGTTCCTGCAGATCCGCCACCAGGCAGATCATTTCCATCAACAGGTTCAAATTCGTTTTTTGCTTTGCCGAAACGTCCACGAATACCGTGGTTCCACCCCAGTCTTCGGGCATCAGGCCGCGATCGCCCAGTTGCTTCTTTACCCGATCGGGCAGCGCGCCCGGCTTGTCAATCTTGTTCACCGCGACAATTATCGGAACTTCCGCCGCGTGCGCGTGGTCGATCGCCTCAAGCGTCTGCGGCATCACGCCATCATCGGCGGCCACGACCAACACGACGATATCCGTGGCCTTGGCTCCGCGGGAACGCATGCGCGTAAACGCTTCGTGACCCGGAGTGTCCAGGAACACAATCTGGCGGCCATAGGCAGGCGACTGCTTGTCCTGAACCGTCACCTTATACGCGCCGATGTGCTGGGTGATGCCTCCAGCTTCGCCTCCGGCCACGTCCGTGGAACGAATCGAATCGAGCAGTGTGGTCTTACCGTGATCCACGTGGCCCATGATTGTGACCACGGGCGGACGCGGCACACCTTCACTGGCTGCGCCTTCCTCACCCGCAGCGGCGTCGGAAACTTCCTTGGCGGCTTGCTCTTCGAAGGTGATTACATTCGTATCCGCTCCGAAGAAACGTGCCATCTCGCTGGCCAGTTCCGTATCGAGCGTCTGGTTGATGGTGGCAAATACACCGCGAGCCAGTAAGCGGGCGATCAAATCCTTGGCGCGGATTCCGAGCTTCTCTGCCAGGTCTTTGACACTAACCCCTTCCGTGATGGTGATGTTACGCGTGATCGGCTGCGGTTCGTTCGAAAGCGACAGCCGCGGCGGCGGAACGAAGCCCTTCATCGGGCCTTCTTTTACGCCTCGCGGAACATAGCGCTGACCGGGCCTGCGCGCGGGCGCACCCGGACGGCTGCCGGGGCGGGTCGAGCCCGGCGGAGGCGATCCTGGGCCAACTCCAAGGGGACGCGTACCCGTGGGCGACTGGCGAGTGGGATGCATCGGTCGACGTTCGCCTGGACGCAGTGCAGGACGCGTACCCGGAGCCGCACTGCCTGGGCGCGAGCGCTGGAAAATTGGCTGCCCCGGCACCGGACGCCCAGGCACGGGACGCGCAGGTGTTCCCGCCTGAGCTGTTGGCGCTGATGACCTGAGTGGCGCCTTGTACACCGGCCGAGGTCCCGTCTGGGGGACGATCATGCGGGGCGACGGCGGATGCGAATGCGCAATTGGAGCCGCTGGTTTCGCTGCCACTGGAGCCGGCGGCGGGAGCGTGGGAGAAGCTGGCGGCGCGGCGTGCGCCACAGCAGCCGTCGCAGCCGGCGGATTAACCGGACGCGCAGGAACTGGCACCGCCGGGGGCGTGGCTGCAGACGCTGGGGGCTGGGTAACAGGCGGCGCTGGAACGGAAAATGTCGGCCTCAGCGTCGGCGTCGGAACGATGACCCTCGGCGTCGGAACCGCCGCGGAAGTGGACGCCGGGGCTGCGGGAGTCGCAGTCAGTGCTGCTGGCCCCGTGGCAGCGGCTGGACGGGGCGAAGGAGCAGCTACGCTCACCGGAGCCTGTTGCTTACGAATGGCATTCAGAACGTCGCCTGGCCTGGAAATATTGGAGAGATCGATCTTGGTCTTAATCTCATCGCTATCAACGCGGGGGGGGCGCGAGGGCTTCGTAGAGGTCTGCGCGTCGCTGGCCCCGCGCAAGTAAAGGCGGACCTTCTCCGCCTCGTGCTCCTCCACGGAACTGGAGTGCGTCTTTTTCTCAGTGACGCCTACTTCAGGAAGTGCGTCGAGAATCGTTTTGCTTTTGACTTCCAGCTCCCTGGCCAGATCGTTAATTCGAATCTTACTCATCCGCCCTTTCTTTCCTCCGGACTGTCCCGCTAAGTCTTCATATCAACCTCACGGTGTCGGCGTTGGGTTGCACGCTTCCGCGGTTCGCGGAGAGTGTGTAAAGTTCGCATTACCCTTTTCCTTCGGAAGAAGCAGGCTCCTCCGCCGGTTCTTGCGTCTGCTCTACGGTTGCCTGTGCTATTTCTGCGGTTTCGATCTCGCTGGCAGCTTCAGCCGTCTCATTCCCCGCCACACCTTCCGGCGCTGCCTCTTCGGTGGGCGATCCGTCCGGCGAAGCCTCCTGACCTTCAGGGGCTTCCACGACTGCCTCTCCCTCAGGTCCCGCCGCTTCCCCGCCTTCGAGGCTGGAAAAATAATTATTGACCGCCAGGCTGATTTTTTCCACCGTCTTCGGACCAATGCCCTCGATCGCCTCGAGTTGTTCGGGCGTCATATCCGCCAGAGCTTCCACCGTGGTCACGCCAGCCGCGCTCAACTTCTCGACCAACCCTTCGCCCAGCCCGGGCACGTCTGCCAACGGAGTCGAAGCAGGAGCCACCAGTTGCGACATCTGCTGTTCCACTTCCTGCCGCTTCTCTTCCTCGCTCTTGATGTCAATCTTCCAACCCAGCAGCTTTGCCGCCAGGCGAACGTTTTGCCCCTTCTTACCAATGGCGAGGGAAAGCTGGCTGTCGTCCACCACGACTTCCAGATGCTTCTCTGCTCCCTCGAGCACGCTAACCCGGCTCACTTTCGCAGGCTGCAACGCCTTTTCGGCGAAAGTCACCGCATCCTCGTGATACTCGATAATGTCGATCTTCTCGCCCCGCAACTCGCGGATGATCGACTGCACACGCATGCCCTTCATGCCAACGCACGCGCCAACTGCGTCCACATCCTTGTCTTTCGACATGACGGCGATCTTGGTGCGTTCGCCGGCCTCGCGCGCAATTGCCCGAATGACCACCGTTCCGTCGTAGATTTCCGGCACTTCCGTCTGAAACAAATGCTGCACCAGCTCCGGTGCGGCCCGCGAGACCACCACCGCTGGCCCTTTCGAGGCTCTCTCCACCCTCGCAATCACTACCCGCACGCGCTCCCCGATGGCAAAAGACTCCAGTCGCGACTGTTCCTTGCGCGGCATGCGTGATTCCGCCTTGCCCAGATCGAAAATCACATCCGGGCCCTCGATGCGCTTTACCGTGGCATTGACAATCTCATTTACGCGCCCGATGTACTCGTTGTAGACCGTGTCACGCTCAGCTTCGCGCACCTTCTGGAAAATCACCTGCTTCGCCAGTTGCGCCGCGATTCGCCCGAGAATCCCTTCCGTCACTTTGGGAATCTGCAGTTCGCCGCCGATTTCCACATTGGGATCAACTTTTCGGGCATCGTCGAGCGTGACTTGCAGAAGCGGATCTTCCACCTGCTCCGGAGCTTCCACCACCGTCTTAACCGCAAATGCACGAATCTTGCCCGTATCTTTGTCGAGTTCAGCGCGCAAATTCTCCTGCGTCTTGTAATATTTGCGCGTGGCGACCACGATCGCATCTTCCACCGCACTCACCACAATCCGTGGATCAATGCCCTTTTCCCTGCTGAGGGCGTCGATAGTGTTGTAAAGCTCGCTTGCCATAAATGAATCCGATATAAAAATCGTTGAGATCTTTGTAGCGCCGGCATCTTCCCGGCTATCGCGAGGGCATCTTGCCCTCGGTGGTGCAAACAGAGCCAACCTCTCTTAAATCTCTGGCACCAGGTTCGCCTTCTCGACGTTGGCAAACTCGATTTCCAAAGTCTGCGGCGCAGCGTCTCCTGGACGCGCCTTCTTCCGCGACGCACTCACTTCCAAGGTCAACCGACCTTCGCGAAAACTCTGCAACCGTCCTTCGAAGTGCTGGTTTCCATTCACTGGATTCCGCGTCTTCAGCTTCACTTTGCTGCCCATGAAGCGTTCGTAATCGGCGGGACGCAACAGCTTGCGATCGAGCCCCGGAGAGGAAACCTCCAGCACATACGAGTTGCCAGGAATCACGTCCTCCACGTCGAGGATGGTGCCGACCTCCCGGCTCAAAGTCGCGCAATCTTCATGGGTCACGCCGGCAAGCTTGTCGCTATCACTTGCGGCAGCCCCGTGAATCTTGTCAATAACAATGCGAAGCATGCGCGCCTTACCCGCTCCGCGCAAATCCACTTCAACCACCTCCAACCCGCTGGTGGTGGCAACCCGCTCCACGATCTCGCGCACCTGATCGAGCTCAAATCCCATGAAACCAAATAAGTTATCGGGCTGTTGGGAAGTTCGGGAAGCGCCGTAAACTAAAAAGTGGGCTTGCGCCCACTGGTGTGCTCCGCCAAAATCTGGTACTACACAACAGTTTCCAAGCACCAATATACGCCGCTCCGAGGCAAAAAACAAATCCCCCGCCGGCTTAGCGCAGCAGATCCCATGCCTCTTTGTACGCTCTGTACTTGCTGGTCGGCCTGGACGGATGGAGAAGAATCGCCCTCATTTTCCCCGTCATTCCAAGCGCAGCGAGGAATCCCTACCCCACCAACCATGCCGGCGGTAGGATGCGTCGCTTGAGCATGACAATCGTCGGATGCCCCATTTTTCGCGTTCTTTGCGAAAAGTGGGTGACGATGGCGCCGGCCAACGGATGCGCATTCTTTCGTGTTCCTTGCGAAAGCTGACCAACGACGGCACCGAACAGAGGGATTTTCTTAGTCACGGAAGCATTACCGTTCGTGACTGAGTTTCCCGCCACTTCGCTTCCACCAGAACCACGGAGGTTTCAATCTGGCGTTCGGGTATGCTCCAATATTTCTTGAGCAGCCGGTCCTTCTCCTGGGGGCCAACTAGTTGAAAGCCGTATTTTTCGTAAAAGCGGATCGCCCAGACCGCATCCGCCCACGTGCCGATCAACACCGGACCGCTCACCAGCCCACGCAAATGGGACAGCAGATGCCCTCCAAACCCTCGCTTCTGGCTGCTGCTGCGAACATAGGCGTGCCGGATAAGGGTCACGACCTGTACCTGCTGCAACCCCATTACGGCTACCAGCATTCCGGCCGCCTCGTAGCCCCAGAACACAACACCTTCCTCGACTTCGTGCTGCAGTTTCTCCCTGGACATGTACGGTTCCGTCCAGCGATCTGCAGGGATGATTCCTTTGTACGCCCGTGCGCCGTCGTTGATGATGGCCCAAATCAGCTCAAAGTCGCGGTTGTCGCAGCGGCGGATCATGCGTACTCAGCCTCCCGGCCCGGAATCTCGAAATGCATTCGCAGGAGCGATCATACTCGTTTGACCAGAAATCCCGTGAGGTCCGTGGGAAGGGCATGGCTTCAACAGGCTGCGGAAAAACGCGGGATTCGTATCAGGGTATGCCTTCAGGCATACCGTAAGTCGCTGAAAATGGGTCCGGCTTTAGCCGCTGGGGTTCGACGTTTCTCCATCAAACAGCATTTTTCAGCCGCCTGTTCAGTCGTGCCGATCAGGCCAACAAAAATGCGGACTTCAGCCCCTGAGGTAGCCGGCAGTTCATTCCTTACCGCGATCTCGGGTTCCCCATTTCTCGCGCTCTTTGCGAGAAGTGGGAGACGACGGACGGGTGACGGGTGGCCCGGCCTTTCGCGTTCCGTCCGAAGGCTGGGGCATTTCAGCCGTCGGAGAACAAAAATCCCCGCCCTGTCTCTCCACAAACCGGAGAGACAAGGGCAGGGCACCCTCGTGAGTAAGATCAGAAAGAAAGCCCGGGCCAGCCCCCTCTGCCCCGGTCCTTCTGGCCTAAAGTTGGAATCCAATCTGCCGCAAACGAAGTCCACTGCGCGTCATTACAGGGCGAGTAAAATCAGCAAGGAAGGCTGGGCCAGTCCCCAATCCTCACGGAGCTGACCAAGAAATTTTTCCATCTGTGCCGTAAAATCGCAGCCCGGACCTGCCAGGTCTTGGGTCGCTCTTGATTTCAACAAGCGGCTGTCCGTGAACGTTTGCGAATCGCAAGCCGTCGGCAGTCAGCGCTGCGCGGTCTGTACCTTTCTCATCTGTCAGCCAAATTGCGGGATCGTCCGGATCCATATCTATCGCAACGCCCGCGGCCGCGGGTGTTCCGATGGTCAATCGTGCGCGGCCTTGACTGTCGCGAAGGACGATTTTTTCCGCTTCGACGACACGGGGTGCCTTCTGTGCCCCCGTAGAGACAATGAGAGCGGCGACCAAGACGATCAAGAACACAATCGCCTTGAACATTCGGTTCTCGTTCTCGACCCGTTCAAGCCGTTTGGTTAACATCTCGATTTCAGTCGGCATCCTCATTTTGCGGTGCTCCACCTTTCAGCGAGATCGTACCACGGCCCACAGTACCCAGTGCGGCGGTCTTTGTAACCAAAAAAGCGGCAGCACCTCGTACGAACCGGCATTAGCGATAAATAGTTTCGCAATAAGCTGAACAATCCTATAATCGTGGCATGACCACGATTCACATAACCGTGCCGTTGACCTACGCGCCGCCGAATAACTACACGTTGTTGCATCATGCCGTCGTGTGGGTATCGAGGGTCGGGTGCCATTCCGCCACGCAAAACGGATTTACTGCTGGTGATGTTCTGGCCAAATTGGGCGCTGCCGGCTTCCCCGACGAAGACATCGAAAGGGGAGGGAATGAGCTACTTGCTCATGGAAGAACGACTTTTGAATCGGACACGATTGGCGAGGACGACCTCCGAAGAGTAGAGCTAATTTAGGCGACGTCTCCCAAAAAGAACGCAATGGCTGAGTGCGCCATTTTTGCCGTTCCTTTCGAAAAGTGGGGGCAATGCCGCTGCCGGCATGTTGACAGCTTACATGGACGAGAGCTTTAACCAGCGCACTATGTGCGTTGGTGGATGGCTGTGTCACGAACAACTATGGCGACGATTAGAAAACCAATGGTCTAAACGCGTTGCGCTCGAAAACCGCAGATCGGCAAGAATGGGACTGCCGCCGATCTCGCGCTATCACGCCTCCGATCTGGCTAACCTACAAGGCGAATACCGAGAAAAAAACGGCTGGACCATTGAGCGCCAAATTCAATTCGCAAAGAAATTGATTGATATTATCGGACGGTTCAAGCCTGTCGCGATAACCTGCGGCCTCTGGTTCAAGGACTTAATTTCGGCCTCGCCAGAATGGGATAGAGATCATCCGCAGGACAAGTGGGAATGGGCCGCTTACCGCTTATGCATGATGACATGTTTGAAACTCGTCCTGGATACGATCCACCGATCTCCACAGCTAGCCGGGGAGAAAGTCGCCGTAGTCTATGAGCACGGTAAGTTCAACAGTGCTGGCCAAAGCGCATTTGACTCCACAAAGGACAGCCCTAAATTTCCAAACCGTGACGATCTCTTGACCATGGCTCCCATGGATTGGCAGAATTGCGCGTTGCTGCAACCCGCTGATCTAATAGCCTACGAGGGATTCAAGTTGGTCGACCGGAGACCAGAAAGTGTGCGCGAGTTTCGCAAGTCGCTACAACGAATTATCGGCACTAGGCTCACAGTTAGAGCGCATCTCATCCGGCGTGAAGGACTCGTTCAAATGATGGAGAACCACATACGAGCAAACGCCGAACCATCCGAACGACGTCAATTGGAATAAGCGTCTTGGCCCGTCACAGCTGCCTGCCCAGTACCGATCAGTCTAATAAATAGCTGGCCCCAATTTGCCTCAACCGCTCCCCGTCTCTAGAATAGAGGTTAATCGTTTCCCGAGACAAAATATGATTCATTTTCCGGTTCCTGAGGCGCTCACTTTCGACGACGTGTTGCTGCTGCCCGCCCGCTCTGATGTGGTTCCAAACCAGACCAATACCCAGACGCAGCTCACGCGCAATATCCGCCTGAATATTCCGATCATCAGCGCGGCCATGGACACGGTCACCGAATCGCACATGGCTATCGCCGTGGCCCAGCAGGGCGGGATCGGGATCATTCATCGCAACCTGACCATCGAGCAGCAAGCCAACGAAGTGGACAAGGTGAAACGCTCGGAGAGTGGCATGATCGTCGATCCGGTCACCATGTCACCAGACGCGAAAGTCTCCGACGCGCTCGATGTCATGCGGCAGTTCAAGATTTCCGGCGTGCCCATCACCAAGAACGGAAAGCTGGTCGGCATTCTTACCAACCGCGACCTGCGCTTCGAAACCCGCTTCGACATTCCCATCAGCAAAGTGATGACCAAGGAAAACCTGATTACCGTGGCGGTCGGCACCACGCTGGAGGACGCGGAAAAGATCCTCCACGAGCACCGCGTGGAAAAACTTCTGGTGGTCGACGACAAATACAACCTGAAGGGCCTGATCACGGTAAAGGACATCCAGAAAAAACTAAAATACCCCAATGCAGCCAAGGACTCGCATGGCAGGCTGCGCGCGGCTGCAGCCATCGGCGCCACTGGAGACTTTCTGGAACGCGCCCAGGAACTGGCAAAGTGCAAAGTGGATTTGCTGGCCATCGATAGCGCCCACGGCCACTCCACCCGCGTGCTCGAAGCCATCAAGGCAGTGAAATCCAAGCTGCCCGAAGTTGATCTGATCGTGGGGAATGTTGCAACCTTCGATGGCGCATGCGAACTGGCCCGGGCAGGCGCGGACGCGGTAAAGGTCGGCATCGGCCCCGGATCGATCTGCACAACGCGAGTCGTAACCGGAGCCGGCGTCCCCCAAATCACAGCCATTGCCGAGGCTTATCGCGCCACCAAAGACGCCAACATTCCAGTGATCGCCGACGGCGGCATCAAGTACTCAGGCGACATCACGAAAGCGTTGGCGGCAGGCGCAGCCGCAGTAATGATCGGATCACTCTTCGCAGGAACAGATGAAAGCCCAGGTGAGTTGATTCTGTATCAAGGCCGAACCTTCAAATCCTATCGCGGAATGGGCTCACTAGGCGCGATGGCGCAAGGTTCAAGCGAACGCTATTTCCAAAACACCGACGGCGACTCCTCAACCGCAATGGGCGAAGAATCAAACCGCCTAGGAAAGCTGGTCCCCGAAGGCATCGAAGGCCGCGTCCCCTACCGCGGCTCCGTCTCAGTGACCATCCATCAGATGGTGGGCGGGTTGAGGTCGGGGATGGGTTATTGCGGCTGTGGGAGCATTCCGGAATTGTTGCAGAAGACTCGCTTCGTGCGCATCAGCGGGGCTGGCTTGCGTGAAAGCCATGTGCATGATGTGATGATTACTCGGGAAGCTCCGAACTATGCTGTCGAGTAGGCCCGTATTTTGAAAGGATTCATGTTTTTCCAACCCGTGGGGGAAGCTCGCTCTTGACCCCCGATCAAAAGCAGATACTCAAGACTTGGATTGCTGCGCTTTTGTGGATGACGCTGATCGCGATCGAGTCTACTGACACGTTTTCGTCCGAACACACGGGCCGATTTCTGTATCCAATACTCCACTTCCTCATTGGTCTAGATCTGGCCCGCTTCCAAGTGTGGCATCACTACATCAGAAAATCCGGCCATTTTGTGGGCTACTTTACCTTAAGTTTCTTCCTGTTTCGCGCCTGGCGTGCAACACTGCATTTGCCGTGGGCTCCGCGATGGGCGCTGCGTTGGGCTACGATTGCTTTCTTTATGTCCGCACTGGTCGCGAGCATGGACGAATGGCATCAGACGTTTTTGCCTTCACGAACCGGCGCAATCAGCGATGTTATGTTGGACGGTTGTGCGGCGTTGACGGCGCAAGTTCTGATATTTCTTTATCTGACCTGGAAACCGCGCAGTGTGAGCGTTGCCGGCGATTGAGTGCTCGCGCTCCGGATTAACTCAATACATTGCGTCGTACTTCGTGATCACCCACTCACCATCCTTGTTCTCAAGCGTGACCGAGAACAGCTCCTTGTAGGTTCCCGGCTGGCCGGAAGCGTTCTGGCGCTTGCCACGATAGTGCAGGATGCGAAGCGGTGGTGCATCTTCCCAGTCCACTACTTTCCAGGAAATCAGCGGGTGTTGTGCCTCGGAGTCGCAGATGAAGGCGGCGTACTTCTTGCGATAGTCCTTCCCCCATGTGGCCAACTGCTCACGGCAGTGTCCGTCGCGCATGGCATCAAGGTATTTCGCCGCCAAGCGCTCGGTTGAACGGTCACGCAAGGGGTTCAATGAGATGGAATTTGGAGTCCCGGAAAGGGGATCGCGGTCTTCCGAGCGGGAGAGCACCGGGCCCTGCCCGTTCAGCCACATCAGATAGCCAAAAAAGATCAGGAGAACGAGCACGCCCGCGCCCACCGCAATGCCGATTTGTATGCGGGAAAACTTCATATCCTGCTGCAAGTGTAGCGCGATAAGGAATTGGGGCTAGATTACCGCAGTGACCCTCACAAGGACATGTACGAATGGAAAAGCGCACCCCGCAAACCGAGAGGAAGTGCGCTTCTGAAGATGAATAGTTCAACTGCCAAGAAGTGCGGCTGTGGCTCAGTCTTGGTCGGAGCATTGCCGCTTCTCTGGGCTCAGAATACCTCCGGCCATTGCTGCGCGCGGTGGTAGATGGCGAGGATCACGATGGGTTCTTTGTCGATGCGATAAGCGACAACAAAAGGGGAATTCGAAATGACCAACTCACGAGTACCGGGTACCCGGCCCGGCCTTCCTGACATGGGGAATGAAGCGAGTTGTTGAACACTGCTGGCGATATGCATGGTGATCTGGGCGGCAACCTCTTTGCTGTTGGATAGCGCGATGTAATCGTGAGCCTGATCCAGTTGCTGAGTTGCCTGTTCCGTCCATTCGATCATTGATATGCTCGAATCATTGATATGCTCGAATCATCGGCGTGCGCGCCCAGTCCTCTTGAGCCGGTTTACAACCTCCTCATGGCTGACAACCCGGCCGCGCCGCATATCTTCAAGCCCCTTGCGCACGGGCGCGTCCTGGTAGGCGTGCAGCTGGATGTAATTGGTGATGGCCTCATTGATGAGATAGCTGCGAGGGCGGTCCTGGGCTGCGGCAAGCGAATCGAGCGCATCAATCTTTTCGGCGTCGGCACGGAAGCTTATGGTTTTTTCTGTGTTGCTCATAATGCGATAACTATAGCATGTATTATTTTGTAATACAGGCGATTATTCTTTGACCGGCGGCCTGCACAAGGACATGTCCGAATGGAAAAAGCGCACCCCGCAAACCGAGAGGAAGTGCGCTTCTAAGCATGAATAGTTCAACCGCCAAGGAGTGCGGGTAAACGCGCTAGTACTGGCCGTAAATCAGCACATCCAAGCAGCCTTTGGAACCCGCGGCACCCACGCTATCGGCGTAAACGCTGAGCTGTGTACCGGGAACGTCGTATACGCGGGTCATTTGCGAGTGAGGTGTCAGCACGATGGTGTCGAGTTGCGCCACCAGCTCTTCACCCTCGGTGAAAGTCAGCCGCAGAATAATGTTGGCGGTCGAATCGATGCGCTCATCCGTAACCAAGCGGATGCGGTCGTACATGCTGACATCGACGACGCCCAACAATTTGGTTTGTCCGCCGGGAATGGAGATTGAACCCACTGGTGTACGGAACGCCAGTACGTTCTCAAGGTTGGGAGTTAGATGAGGTTGAATAGGAGTGGGGGCGATTCTTGATGACGTTGCCATTGGTTACCTCCATATTTAATGCGCCCGAAAGGGCGTTGGATTTGTGTTCTACGCGATGGGGGAGAATAGTGCCCGCTAACAAACGGATTCTAGGTCTGGGCAGATGGAAAAACAATGCTTACGGATCAAAATATGCGGGTTACAGGACCAAAATGGGAATGCTGCTTTTGCGGAGGGCGCGCGGTGAATTTAACTTTGCGGCAACGAGATCGCTTTCAAGCAAGATCGTTCGTGGACGATGGGGGGCGAGATTTAGTTCACTGGCCCCAGATACTGGTCTAGCCAGTTGAGGGTCTCCTTGATTAGTTCGTTGCGCGGGATGTTGTGACTGGTTTCGTAGAGCAGGTGCTTCTTCTGTTCTTTCCTCGATCCCAGCAGGCGATAGAAAGGCTCCTGGGTCGATTCCACCGGGAAGAAGAAATCGTAGTGTCCATTTAGCATCAAGACGGGCTGTTTCACTCTTGAAATGAAGTTAATGGTATCGACTTCCGGAAGCGATCGATGGAAGTCAAGTCCTCCCAGGGCGAGGACACAAACCTTAATTCGTGGATCCACGGCGGGCACAATGGCCCCCATTTCCGCGCCCCAGCTGTAGCCGTAGTAGGCCAGCTTGCTGTGATCCAGTTCAGGACGCGTCTCCGCATAGTCGATGGCGCGCGAAGCGTCTTTTACCCACATGACCACGTGATCTCGCCAGTCGCTGGTTACGCTCGCTACATCTGTTTCCATGCCGTCGCCTCGTTCATACGTGCTCTTGTAAACGGGGTACAGCACTGCGCGGCCGCTCCTGAGAACGGCATCCAGAGCCGATGTGGTGTAGAGCGAGAACTTCCGTAGCAAGAGTGCATTCGATCCAGGAAAGAAGAGGACCGTCTGGAAAGGCGGCTTGGCTTTCTTTGGAAGGAACAGGTAGGCGATGGCGCGCTCGTTTCCGTATGCGGCCGTGTAAGTGATCTTCTCGGCTTTCCAATCCTCTTCGTCCTGGCCATAAGGCTCTACCGAGGCGTTCAGCGGTGTCTTGTCATAGGAATAAACGCCGCGGTAGGCCTGGAAGAGTTGGTCGGAGACTGGTTTCTCCTTTGTTAAATCGCGCCGGGGTGAAGGCATGGGATCGGTCGCGATTTTTGGAAGCGATTCCGGTTCGATGTACTTGACGCAACGGAACCCAATATTCGACGCGCGGAGAAAGGGCGACTGCGCGTCCGGGTCGATGAACATGTAGTTGGGCTCGTCCCAGGCTCCACCAAGGACGTAGCGCTTGCCGGACTCAGCTTCGGTCCAGATCCACTCCTTCACGTTGCCCGCCATGTCGTAGTTGCCCCACGGGCTCACGTTTGGCTTGCTGCCGACCGGCAAAATACCCGGTCCGCCGAAGTTGCTTGCCGGCACGATGAACGCCGCGGAAAAAGGTCCCGCAGCCCGATTCCAGTGATAGATCGTGGGCAAACTCTTGCCGGCAAACTCCGCATAAGCCGCGGCTTCGTACCAGCTGATCCCAGTCACAGGGAAGTCATCTTGTCCTTTAGGATATTCGCCCTGGATCCAGTCCTTCGGTCCGGGCCGCCCGGCACTATCTCGGAATAGCGCCATCGCCTCTTCCCACGAGAGACGTTTTCCATCTCGCTGGAAATCGATTTTCCAATACTCGCGTTTTTGATATCCACCCTGATCGACAAAAAGTTTGAACTGGCGGTTCGTCACTTCATACTGATCGATCCAATAATCCTTGAGCGCCAACTCCGGCATACCTTCGTAGCCGGGAATAAATAGTGTCTTAAAGTATTTTGCAGGCGAGACCCTCACCATTCCGGGAGGAATATTCCCCACCTCGTCGAGAGTGACGCTTCCCTCTACGGGCTCGTCGGGAGGCACCGAATACCGCGGAATCAGCGCGAGTGTCGTCCGCAAAACCGTACCGAACCCCGGTTTCTCGAACTTCCAGACGAACATCCCGCGCGGCTGGCGGGCATTCTTCAGCGGTGTTCTTCCGACTGATTCCCAGGGCGCATCTGCGTTCACGTAATCTCGGCGGTAGACGTCTACGCCGGGCGGCGTTGTCTGCAGCGAAAGCTGGTACGAAAGTGCTGGCCACAGCTTCGCCAGCGCCGGATCGCCGGAAATCGATTTCTCAGCTTTCACAGCGAGCGCGTAAGCGTCGGCAAATTTCCCCTGGTCCGACAGTTTCGAGATCTCCGGCAAAGCCACGTCGCGCGCCCAGCGAGCATCGCGGTAGCGCTTTACCAGCCAGGCCGTTCCGGTGCCAAGAAGGATGAGCGTCAGCAGGAGCGGCACCAGCACGCGCGGGCGTTGCACCTCTCTGACAATCCGTGCCGGGTTCAGCATCGCTCCCGACTCAGGGAACAGAAGGTCGCGACAGTTCTTGAGTGTCTGGGTGAGCTCGGCGCCCGAGGCGAACCGCGCAGTCGGATCCTTTTTCAGGCAGCGGGTAACGATGCGGCGTACTTCCGGCGGGACATCTCGTTTGACTTCGCCCAACGGCTTCGGATCGTCCCGCATGACGGCCGAAAGCAACGCGGCGCTGGATTGGCCCTGGAACGCTCTGCGGGCAGTCAACATTTCGTAGAGCACCGAACCGAATGAGAAGACATCGCTGCGTGCGTCGATGGGTTCTCCTTCAGCCTGCTCCGGCGACATGTAGGCCACCGTGCCCACGATCATCCCGGGGGTCGTCGCCATGCTTGCCATGGTCGCATCTTCGCCGCTCATGGCGGACGCGGAGGCGGCTGGTTTGGCGAGCCCAAAGTCCAGCACTTTGACCAGTCCGCTCTCGTCCACCATGATGTTCGCGGGCTTCAAGTCGCGGTGTACGATGCCCGCAGCGTGTGCGCGCGCAAGAGCGTCGGCAACTTGCAGGGCGTACCTGATCGCTTGATCGGTTGCCATACCACCGGGAGGAATCAATTTGTCCAGCGTCTGCCCGGCGACATACTCCAAGACTATGAAGTCAACGCCATCGTGCGAACCGATGTCATGAACCACGCAGATGTTGGGATGTTGCAGTGCCGAGATGGATTTCGCTTCTTGCTCGAAGCGCGCATGCAATTCTGGGTTGGAAGACAGATGAGCAGGCAGGACTTTGATCGCTACCGTACGCTGTAGCCTCGTGTCTCGGGCGCGATACACTTCGCCCATGCCGCCTGCCCCGAGGAGCGATTGGATCTCGTACGGCCCGAATTTTGTGCCAGGGGTCAGTGCCATGGATCATGGCGATTATACCCTCGGCGTCCGATTGTTCTTGAAATAGCGCGGCGGCAGGCTGAATTTGTTAATTCACCTAAGGCGTCCGTCCGACTATTCTGCGGCTGCTGCTCTTACTTGATTTTGTCTTCGCCTTCGGCGCCTGGGACCGGGTGTTCGACTCCCTGCTGGGCTTCGGCTTCTTCCATCGCTCTCTTGGTTTCGGCGGCACGCTTGGAGCGGGCTTCGCCACGCTTCTGGCGCTTCTCGTCGAGCAATTTCTCGCTGCCCAGGAGTTCGACGAAGGCATTGTCGGCGCCGTCTCCTTTTCGCCATCCGGTACGGATGATGCGGAGGTAACCGCCGTTGCGATCGCCGAAGCGCGGTCCGATGGTGTCAAACAGTTTGTCGACCGCTGCGCTGGTCATGAGGTAAGCCAGTGCCTGACGACGTGCGGAAAGGTCTCCGCGCTTGCCCAGCGTGATCATCTTCTCGACTTGGGGGCGCATGGCTTTGGCTTTGGGGACGGTGGTCTCGATTCGTTCTTCGAGGATGAGCGAAGTGACCAGGTTTCGCAGCAATGAGCGGCGGTGGCTGGTGTTACGTCCCAGTTTCCATCCTGCTACTTTGTGGCGCATGGAAAAAACCTCAGTTCGTTAGTGGTCGATCGTCCGAGACCGTCCCAGCTTGCTGACAATCCCAAACATCAGAAAACGCAGCGGCTAAAGCCGGGCCGGTTCCAGAGCACTTGCGATATGGCTAAAGCCATATCCTGATACGGATCGTGGTTTTGCTAGCCGCCTGGGACGGGTCAGAGACCCGTCCCCACACGATCTCGTGTTCAGGAGTGCCCTTATAGATCGTTATCGTTGCCGTATGCCGACGCCGGTAGAATCTGATTTGACGTTGGACCGGGCACGGCATTGCCTTGCTCGTCGATCTTCATTCCCAGACTCAATCCCATGGTTCCCAGGATTTCCTTGATTTCGTTCAGCGACTTGCGGCCGAAGTTTTTGGTCTTGAGCATTTCGGCTTCGGTCTTCTGTACCAGCTCGCCGATCGACTGAATGTTCGCGTTCTTCAGGCAGTTGTAGCTGCGCACGGAAAGCTCGAGTTCCTCGACCGAACGATTGAGGTTCTCGTTCTTGATCTCGGGCCTGCGTTCCTCGGACGACGTCGAGGTCTCGATATCCTCCTCGAAGTTGATGAAGATATTCATATGGTCCTTCAGCAGCTTCGCGGCCAAGCCGATGGAATCAGCCGGAGTGATGGAGCCGTTAGTCCACACTTCGAGGGTGAGCTTGTCGTAATCGGTGATCTGTCCGAGACGCGCGGCTTCGACCGTGTAGTTGCACTTACGCACCGGGGAGTGAACGGAATCGATGGGAATGAAACCGATGCCCAGGTCTTCGTCGAAATTCTTGTCGGCGGAGGTGTAGCCGCGGCCACGCTTGAGCCGCATTTCCATATCCAGTTTGCCGCCTTCGCTGACGGTGGCAACGTAGACATCCTTGTCGAGGACTTCAACGTCGGCGTCAGCCTCGATCATGCCCGAGGTGACCACGCCCGGCTGATCGGCGCGCAAATAGATGGCTTTGGGCGCGTCGCCGCTGAGCTTGAAGGGAATCTGCTTCAGGTTCAAGATGATGTCGGTGGCGTCCTCAACGACGCCGGGGATCGACTGGAATTCGTGCAGCACGCCTTCGATCTTCACCGCTGTGACCGCGGCTCCTTCGATCGAAGACAGTAGCACGCGCCTCAGGGCATTTCCGATGGTGGTGCCGAAGCCGCGTTCAAAGGGCTGGGCCCAGAAGATGCCGTACTTATCGGTGAGGGTCTGAGTATCGACCGCCAGACGTTTCGGTTTTTGAAAGCCTTTCCAAAGCATTGCGTTGTTCTCCTTCGGCCGTTTGGCTCAGTCCTGACATCCCTGAACTGGTCCTGGTTACGTTCAGGTCAAACGTCAGGACAGGCTGATCTGGCTCGAAATGTGGACCAGAAAATCTGTCGTTGGTCGTTAGTCTTTAGCCGCTGGTCTTGACGAACGACCATCGACCGACGACTACCGACTATTTACTATACAGTTCTACGATCAACTGCTCATTCACCGGCAGGTGGATGTCTTCGCGCTTGGGCAACGACAAAACTCGTCCCTTGTAGTTGTCACGATCGATGTCCAGCCAAGTTGGTGCGTTCTGGTGGCTGGCGAAATCTTTCGCTGGCTCGAGCATTGGCAGCTTCAGGCTGCTTTGGCGAACCGCGATCTCTTCACCGACACTCACCTGGTAAGAGGGAATATCGACCTTGTGGCCGTTGACGTGGATGTGACCGTGGCGCACCAATTGGCGAGCTTGACGCCGTGACATGCCAAAGCCGAGGCGGTAGACCACATTGTCCAGGCGGCGCTCAAGCTGTTGCAGGAGGAGTTCGCCGGTGACGCCCTTGGAGCGCGCCGCCTTCTCGAAATAGTTGCGGAACTGGCCTTCCTGGGCGAAGTAAATGCGCTTGGTCTTCTGCTTTTCGCGAAGCTGCAGGCCGTAACCCACTATTTTCGATTTGCGGTCCTTGCCGTGCTGGCCAGGAGCAAAATTGCGCTTCTCGATGGGACACTTATCGCTAAAGCATTTGGTGCCTTTGAGGAACAGCTTCATGCCCTCGCGGCGGCAGAGACGACAGACGGGATCAGTGTAACGTGCCAAGTTGCTTCTCCTTTAGATGACCGGTTTACAGGTTTGGCTTCACCCTTCGTCCCGGACGACATTGTTGTGCGGTAGAAACGTAGCTAGCTACGTTTCTACAGATCGAGAGTTAAACTCTACGGCGCTTCGGCGGACGGCAGCCGTTGTGCGGGATCGGCGTGGCATCCTTAATGTTACGCACCTCGATGCCAGAAGCAGCCAACGCGCGAATGGCGGACTCGCGACCCGAACCGGGACCGCTGACCCGCACCTCAACGCTGCGCACACCGTGATCGCGCGCCATAACGGCGGCGTTCGACGCCGCTTGCTGCGCGGCGAATGGCGTTCCCTTGCGTGACCCGCGGAATCCCAGGGAACCGGAGCTCTTCCACGAGAGCACGTTTCCGGCCTGATCGGCGATCGTCACAATCGTGTTATTGAACGAAGCCTGGATGTGCGCAATGCCGTGGGAGACGTGCTTGCGCTCCTTCTTCTTGAACGTCTTCTTCTTGCCCTTTTTCTCTGGCGCCGCGGGGCCGCCTGCTGCTACTGGTTTTGCCATAGTGTCGTCAGTCCTTGGTCGTTGGTCTTTGGTCTTTGGTCGTTTCCTGTAACGACTAAAGACTAACGACCAACGGCGGTTTTATGTCTTAGTCGCAGTCTTCTTCTTCGCTGCCACTGTGCCTTTGCGCGGACCTTTCCGGGTTCGGGCATTGGTGTGCGTACGCTGTCCGCGGACCGGCAGATTCCGGCGATGACGGTATCCCCGATAAGAACCGATTTCGATGAGGCGCTTGATGTTCATCGAAACTTCCTTGCGCAGGTCGCCTTCCACCAGCCCTTCGCCCTCGATCACCTGCCGGATGCGGTTGACCTCGTCCTCGCCCAAGTCTTGAACCTTCTTCATCGGTTCCACCTTGGCCTGATCGAGAATGCGGACGGCGCGCGAATTGCCAATGCCGTAGATATAAGTCAGCGCGATATTGATGTGCTTGGTGCGCGGAAGGTCGACGCCTGCAATACGTGCCATGTTTTATCCTCTATCCCTGGCGTTGCTTATGTTTGGAAGTCTCGCAGATCACTCGCACCACACCCTTGCGGTGAATGACCTTGCACTTATCGCAAATTTTCTTGACTGATGCCCGGACTTTCATAAATTCAGTTCCCAGTTGTCAGTGGCTAGTTGCCAGTTCTCCTGACCTAGCCTGACTTTCTCAAAGCGTCATTTATATCGATAGACAATCCGCCCGCGATTTAGATCGTAAGGCGAAAGCTCGACCGCAACTTTGTCTCCCGGCAGAATCCGAATGAAATTCTTGCGCATCTTGCCCGAAACGTGCGCCAGCACCTGGTGCTTGTTTTCGAGTTCGACTTTGAACATGGCATTGGGCAGCGGTTCAACCACCGTTGCCATCACCTCAATCGCGTCTTCTTTGCTCATCGACTCCTTAAAAAGCTCTTGGCTGTTAGCTCTTGGCCTTTTGCTAAAGGCCGAGAGCCAACCTTTACTGCGTCAAAATCACTGGACCTTCTTTTGTAACCGCTACGCAGTGTTCGAAATGGGCACTGCAGCTTCCATCGGCGGTTACCGCCGTCCACTTATCGTCTAACACACGGGTCCCGGGCTGGCCAAAATTCACCATCGGTTCAATCGCCAGAACCATGCCCTCGCGCAACCGGGCGCCGTGTCCCCGGGCACCGAAGTTCGGTACTTGCGGCTCTTCATGCAACCGGGTCCCGATACCGTGTCCCACGAACTCGCGCACCACGCTGAAACCGTTGGCTTCAACAAATTCCTGCACTGCCGCGCCCACATCCCCGACCGCATTTCCAACTCGCGCTTGCTCAATGCCTTTGTACAACGAGGCTTCGGTGACCTCGAGCAGCTTGCGAACTTCCGGTTTGACCGAATCGTCCACCGGAACCGTGATCGCAGCGTCGCCGTAGTATCCATCCAGGACTACGCCGCAATCGATGGAAACAATGTCACCCGCCTGAAGCACCCGTTTTTCCGACGGAATGCCGTGAACGATCTCTTCGTTCACCGAAGTGCAAAGCACGCAAGGATAATTGTAGTAGCCCTTGAATGCGGGCTTCGCGCCCAAGTCCTTGATCTTCTTCTCGGCGGCCCGCTCCAGATCCATGGTCGTGGCGCCCGGCGCTACCAGCGCACGAACGTGATCAAGCACTTCCCGAACGATGCGGCCGCTGTTCCGCATCCTTTCGATTTCGGCCGTCGACTTACAAACAATTGCCATCCCGATGCTCTACCACCCAGAAAATCTGCCCGGTGACTTCGCCAACTTCCAAGTCGCCATTCACCGAAACCAGGCGACCCTTCTGCTCGTAATATTCCGCCACCGGCCGGGTCTGGAGGTCATATTCCAGCAGACGTTTCCGGATCACTTCCTCGCGATCGTCGCTGCGGATTATCAGCGGAGAACCGTCAACATCGCAAATGTCCGCGACGCGAGGTGGCTGGAAATAGACGTTATAGATGTGTCCGTTGGAGAGACAAGTCCTACGCCCGGTGAGCCGCTTTACCAATTGATTATAGTCCACGTCGATGCGGATCACAATTGGCAGGCACTTGCCACCACGTGAGTTGTCAAAGAGCTCGCTCTCAAAAAAAGCATCCAGCCAGCCGGCCTGTTTGGCCGTGCGCGGGAATCCGTCAAGGATGAAACCGCGCTCGCAATCCGCGTCCGCGAGACGGCAAGCCACCATGTCGCACACCAGATCGTCGGGAACCAGTTCGCCGCGGGCCATAATAGCCTGGGCTTGCACGCCCAACTCGGTGCCGCGCTGCACGTTGCCCCGCAGAATGTCTCCGGTGGAGATCTGCGGGATGCCGTAGTGTTCGGCTATCCGCTTGGCCTGCGTACCCTTACCGGCGCCCGGCGACCCAAGCAACACAATTGGCCCGATGTTTTGCGAGGTCTCCATCGAACTGACTCAACTACGTTCCCTGCTTCCAGGCTCACGGCGGTCAGCTCCATGACCACCCGCCGACCGGGCGGTACGGCAACCTCTAGCCCCCTATGACCAGGTACGGCGGCCGCGAATACGTCCGCTGCGGGGCGTAAATCCATCGTAATGGCGCATGATAAGCTGCGCTTCAATCTGCGTCACCGTGTCCATCGCCACGCCGACCACGATCAACAGCGACGTGCCCCCGAAATAAAACGTTACTCCCAGACCGTTTGTAACCCAGGCGGGCAAGCGCTCGAAAAATGCCCCGACCGGTCCATACAAATGGTTCAGATGGATTCCCGTGATCATCCACTCGGGAATGAAGGAGATGATGATCAGGTAAAGCGCACCCACCAGAGTTATCCGAGTCAGAATCTCATTGATGTGATCAGCGGTACGCTTGCCCGGCCGGATGCCGGGAATAAAACCGCCATACTTCCGCATGTTGTCGGCAACCTCGTTGGGGTTGAAGACAATTGACACGTAGAAATAGGCGAAGAAGATGATACCTACAGCGTACAGAAACGTGTAAAGCGGTTCACCCCACCCCAGCCAGTGGATCAGGTCGCCAAAGTACCGGTTGTTCTTCAACCCCTGACCTACCATCTGCGGCATGGTCAGGATCGACGAGGCGAAAATCACCGGCATCACGCCGCCGGCGTTCACCCGCAACGGCAAGTGTGTGGACTGGCCTCCCATGACTTTGCGCCCGACGACGCGCTTGGCGTACTGCACCGGAATCCGCCGTTCGCTGCGTTCGACGTAAACGATAAACGCCACCACAAGGATCATGACGCCTACCAGCATCGCCATGGCGATTGGTGTAAACGGCCCCCATGCGGCGTTCTTGGTCTTATCGATCAGGTCGGCAACCCCGCGCGGGAGGCCTACCACGATGCCGGCGAAGATCAGGAGCGACATGCCGTTCCCGACGCCGCGTTCGGTAATCTGCTCGCCCAGCCACATGATGAACGCGCTGCCCGTGGTCAGGGTCAGCATGGTCATAAGAATGAAACCGGGGCCCGGGTTCCCTACGAAATCCCCGCCGCTTTTTTCCAGGCCGATCGCGATCCCAAAAGATTGAACCGCACTGAGGATTACGGTCAGATAACGCGTCCACTGCGTGATCTTCTTGCGGCCCAGTTCGCCTTCCTTCTGTAACTTCGCCAGCGGCTCATAGACCACCGTCAAGAGCTGCAAAATGATGGAAGCAGTGATGTAGGGCATTATGCCCAAGGCGAAAATGGTCATACGGCGCAGTTGGCCACCGGAGAACAGATCGACAAACCCCAGCGCCGTGCCGCGGTTCTGCTCGAAGAACTGCTGCAGCTTGTCCGCATTCACACCAGGGGTGGGAATGTGCCCACCCAGGCGGTAAACCGCCAACAGGCCCAGCGTGAAAAGAATTCGCTTGCGCAGGTCGGGGATACGAAATACGTTGGCTAATTTCTCGAGCATTACTGCAAGACCTCAAACTTGCCGCCAGCTTTGGTTATCTTCTCCTGAGCTGACTTGGAAAATTTGTGCGCGTGCACGGTGAGCGCGGTCGAAACCTCCCCGTCGCCCAGGATCTTGACCGGGTGCTTGGTTCTGATGATGCCGGCCTTCCGCAAAACTTCGGGAGTGATCGTGGTTTCCCCGAGCGCGGTCAGTCTTTCCAGATTCACGACGTTGTATTCCTTGCGGAAGATGTTGGTGAAGCCGCGCTTGGGCATGCGGCGATGGAGCGGCATCTGGCCACCTTCAAATCCACGCATCATGCGCGAACCGCTGCGCGAACGTTGGCCCTTGTGTCCGCGGGTGGACGTTTTGCCCATGCCGGAACCCATACCCCGGCCGACGCGCTTCTTGTTCTCGTTCGCCTTCTTCGGTGCTCGAATATTCGAGAGATTCATAATTGCTCATCCCTGCTGTGTACAGACGTAGCTAGCTACGTCTCTACGAAAAATTGCGCTATAGCTGGACGATCTCGACCAGATGCGGGACTTTAGCCACCATTCCGCGAATGGCGGGGTTGTCGGGACGCTCAATCACCTGGTTCAGCCGCGTGAACCCCAGTCCCTTGACCACCAGCTTATGTTTTACCGGGGCGCAAATCGCCGAACGCACCCACTTCAGATGAAGCTTTCCGCCGCCCGCATTCGATTTCTTTGCCGTCATTCCAGACTCCGTCCTACAACTCTTCTGCCGTCTTGCCGCGCATGGCGGCGACATCCGCCCGGTTCTTCAGTTTCTTAAGCGCATCGAACGTCGCCTTGATGACATTGTGCGGGTTGGTTGTCCCAATCGACTTGGTAAGCACATTCTGAATACCCGCCGATGTCATGACAGCGCGCACCGCTCCGCCCGCAATTACGCCCGTGCCTTCGGGAGCAGGCTTCAGGAGCACCATGCCCGATCCGAAACGCCCCAGCACCACGTGCGGAATGCTGGTTTGGGTGAGGTTGATCCTCATCAGATTCTTCTTCGCCGATTCAATTCCCTTGCGGATGGCCTGGGGAACCTCCTTCGCCTTCCCTGAACCGTATCCAACGACGGCCGCACTGGGATCTCCCACAACCACCAACGCAGCAAAGGAAAGATTCTTGCCTCCCTTGACCACCTTAGTGACCCGGTTAATTGCCACTACCTGGTCTTTCAATTGGTAGGAACCCGCATCGAGCTTCTTGATGACTATTGGCATTCTGTGATTCTCGTTTCTTCTCTCCGCCGAGCTTCGCCCGGCCCGGCCGGGTCAAAGACCCCGGTCCCACACAAAACTTAGAACTGTAATCCGGCTTCGCGAGCCGCGTCAGCCAGGGCCTTCACTCGACCGTGATAGATGTAACCGCCGCGATCGAAAACGACTTTGCTGATCCCCTTGGCCTTCGCCCGCTCTGCAATCAGCTTGCCCACTGCCTTGGCCGAGGCCACGTTTCCGCCGGTGCGCTGCTCGCCCTTCTTGCCCTCGGCAGAATGCGCGAAGACTACCGTGTTGCCCTGCATATCGTCTATCAGTTGCACATAGATGTGGTTCAGCGAACGATAGACGTTCAGCCGCGGCCGCTCGGAAGTTCCGAGGATCTTCTTGCGGATACGCTCGTGTACGTGCCGCCGGTTTATGTTTTTCGATGTCCGCGTAAGCATTGTTTTGGTCCTTTGTCGCTGGTCGTTAGTCGCTAGTCAAACCCACGACCACAATCTCTCACAGCTTCTACGTCGCCGATCAAAGTCCATTCGCCAGAAAACAGTCTTGGCTAACGACTATCGACCAACGACTATTTTGCCCCCGTCTTGCCCACCTTCTTCTTCAAACGCTCGCCGGCATAACGCACGCCTTTGTTCTTGTACGGATCGGGCGGGCGCAGGCTGCGCATTTCGGCGGCGACCTGTCCGACTTTCTGGCGATCAATCCCGGTGACGCTCAGCTTGGTCTGCTTGGGATCCACTGTCGCTTCAATGCCTGAAGGCAGCGGATATTCGATCAGATGAGAGTAACCGAGACTGAACACCACCGTGCTCTTGCCCTTCATTTCGGCGCGATAGCCGATGCCGACGATTTCCAAGTCCCGAGTCCATCCTTTGGTGACGCCTTCGACGGCGTTGTTGACCAAGGCGCGGGCCAGACCATGGACAGCGGCCTGGGAATCATTTTCGCGCACCGCCAGGAGATGCCCGTCCTGCTGCTGTACTTTGATTCCCGCGGGCAGTTGCGTGTCCAACTTGCCCTTCGGACCCTGCACGGCAACCGTGTTGCCCTCGATTTTGACCGTAACTCCCTTAGGGAGCGGGATCGGTTTCTTTCCAATTCGTGACATAGATTCAGCTCTCAGCCTTCGCTGTAGAAACGTTGCTTGCAACGTTTCGAGACGCAGCAAGCTGCGTCTCTACCAAACTTCACAGAGCAACTCGCCGCCCAAGCCTTGCTTGCGCGCTTGGCGTCCGGTCATCACGCCGCGGGGCGTGGTGAGAATGTTGATGCCAAGACCGCCCAGCACTCGGGGAATCTCAGTACGCCGCACATAGACGCGACAGCCAGGCCGGGAAACGCGGTTTACATTCGAGATCACCGCTTCATTGTTGTTGGCGTATTTCAGGTAGATACGCAGGATCTTGTGCCCTTCCTCCTCCGTCGCCTTGAAATTGGAGACATAGCCCTCTTCCTTCAGGATGCGGGCGATCTCCAGCTTCAGCTTGGAGGCGGGAATATCCACCTTCTGGTGCCGGGCGCTAATCGCATTGCGAATTCGCGTCAGCATATCTGCGACCGGATCGGTCAACCTCATGCGTTCCTTCTCCTCAATCGCCCGTTTGCTTCAGCCATTCTTGCTTTGCGCCGAAGAACCCGCGACGACATCTTCCGCCTAACCTCAGGGCCAAACCCCGCGTCGTTAGGCGATCGTTACGACACAGCCTGAAGCCGTGCCCTTCCCAACTACCAGGACGACTTCGAAACCCCAGGAATCTCTCCACGCAGCGCCAATCCGCGGAAACACAGGCGGCAAAGGCCGAACTTGCGCAGAAAAGCGCGCGGACGCCCGCAGATCTGGCAGCGATTGTGCTTCCGCGTGGAAAACTTGGGCCGCTTTTCTTTGTTGTCGCGCGCCGTCTGAAACGTCTTTTGGATCTTCGCGTCCTTAACTCGTTTTGCTGTAGTCATGCAATCCTTTAAAGAATCTTTGTCGTCGAACTGTGAAACCTTGAAACTATGAAACCTTCACTGCGCCCGGAACGGCATGCCCAGATGACGCAACAGGGCTCGCGATTGGTCGTCGCTGCGGGCTGTCGTCACAATGGTGACGTTCATGCCCTTCTGCTTGTCCACCTTGGCATAATCAATCTCAGGAAAAATCAGCTGGTCGTGCAAGCCGAGCGTGTAATTGCCACGGCCATCGAACGACTTCGTCGAAACCCCTTTGAAATCGCGCACACGGGGCAACACAACATTCACAAGCCGATCGAAGAATTCATACATACGGTCGCCGCGCAACGTGACCATGGCGCCAATCGCCTGCCCCTCGCGCACCTTGAAGGCCGCGATGGACTTCTTGGCCCGCGTCACTACCGGCTTCTGACCTGTAATCTGGCCAAGCTCATGCACCGCCGGATCGAGCACCTTGGCATTCTGCGTGGCTTCGCCCACCCCCATGTTGACCACGATCTTATGCAGATGCGGCACCGCCATGGGATTCTTCAGGTCGAATTCCTTCATCAGCGTGGGAGCAACTTCCTTGTGGAAGCGCTCTTTCAGCCGCGGCGTCTCCTTGGCGCTGTGACGCGCGACTGCGGGAGCTTTCTGCTCTTCCTGCTGTCCGCCCTTTTTTTCTTTTTTCTCTTTCGCCATTGCTCGGTTACCTTCTCCAAGAATTGGGCGACTTTGTAATCGGGTAATGGAGTAATTGAATCCCCGTCCCTTTTTCAAATTGCCCAATTACACAATTGCTTAATTACCCAATCTACTTGTCCAGCGTCGTTCCGCACTTCTTGCACACCCGCACCTTGCGGTCGCCGCGGACTTCGTGGCCGATGCGCACCGGTCCACAGGTCGGACAGACCAGTTGCACGTTCGACAGCGCGATGCGACTCTCCTGCTCCGCAATCCCGCCTTTTACGTTGCGCTGCGGGTTGGGGCGCACGTGCTTTTTCACCAGCATGACGTGTTCGACCAGAATCTTGTTGTCGTTGGGGAACACGCGCAGGATGCGGCCCTCTTTGCCTTTGTCCCGTCCGGCGATCACCTTCACGGTGTCGTTCCGCCGAAGATCAACTCGCTTATGTTCCGTGCTCACTGTTCTCATTTCAAGCCCTTCCACTCTCTCGCGGTAGAGACGTAGCCAGCTACGTCTCTACAGAACCTCTGGTGCCAAGGACACGATCTTTAAAAACTTCTTCTCGCGCAATTCACGGGCAACCGGTCCGAAAACGCGGGTCCCGACGGGCTCGCCAGATTCGTTGATGAGAACAGCTGCATTCTCATCGAAGCGAATATAAGTGCCGTCGCGGCGGCCATACTCCTTGTGAGTACGCACAATCACCGCTTTGACCACCGTTCCCTTTTTCACCTGCCCATCCGGGGAGGCCTCTTTCACGCTGGCGGTGACCACGTCTCCCAGGCCAGCCCGCAGTCCGGTCGAACCGCCGAGCGGCAGGATGACCTGTAGTTTCCGGGCGCCGGAGTTGTCGGCGACCTCGAGCCAAGTTCTCATCATCACGGCCATAATTCAGTCTCCCTGAAGGCTCTGCGTCTACTCGACTTCATTTACTTAAATTCATTTACTTAATTTCCGCGGTGATGTGCTCGGGCGCCAGCGAAGTCTTGCGAACAATCTGCTTGAGGCGCCAGCGCTTCAGTTTAGATAGTGGCCGGGTCTCTTCCAGACGCACCACATCGCCGATGCGAGCCTCGTTCTTTTCATCGTGGGCGTAGAACTTTTTCGCTTTCGAAACCACGCGGCCGTAAAACGCATGCGACTTCTTGCGGACCACCTCGACCACGATGGTCTTCTTCATGCGGTTGGAAACCACTTCGCCAACCACTTCCTTGCGCCGGCCCGCAGCCGCTGGCTGGCTCTGCTGTGTCTTTGTCTCTGGCATTACTTACGCTCCGTTTTGCCACTGGCGGCGAGTTCACGCTCCCGGCCGATGGTCTTCACGCGCGCGATGTCCCGGCGCATGCCGCGAATCTTCTTCAGGCTCTCCGTCTGTCCCATGTTGAGCTGGAACTTCAGCTTGAAGAGCTGATCGTTGAGATCGCGCTCCTGATGGAGAAGCTCGTCATCGGTCAAGTTGCGGATTTTTTCCGATTTCATAAGTCAGTCCCAGTTCTCGCTATTAATATCAATGCGCTGCCGATTCGCGCTTCACGAACCTGGTGCGCAAGGGCAGCTTGTGCGAAGCCAGACGCATAGCCTCCGAGGCGTCCTGCGGCGAAACGCCTTCCATTTCGAACAGGATCTTGCCGGGACGAACCACCGCGACCCAGTGATCCGGCGCTCCTTTGCCTTTTCCCATACGAGTTTCCGCTGGTTTCTTGGTGACGGGCTTGTCCGGAAACAGTCGGATCCAGATCTTCCCCCCACGCTTGACGAAACGCGTCATGGCGACCCGGCTCGCCTCGATCTGCCGGTCGGTAATCCAGCCCGGCTCCAGCACCTTCAATCCATAGTCCCCGAAAGCCAGCTCGCTGCCGCGCCACGCCTTGCCGGTCATGCGTCCGCGCTGCTGCTTGCGGTACTTTACTTTCTTTGGCATCAACATAAGTCAGCTCTCTCTGTACAGACGTTGCTTGCAACGTCTCTGCTGGCGGCGTGCGGGAGACGTAGCAAGCTACGTCTCTACAGCTTAAAATGCGCCCCCAAGCTGCTGGGGTTCGCGCTTCTTTGCGGCGGGCAGAATCTCGCCTTTGTACACCCAGCACTTCACGCCGATCACGCCGTAAGTAGTCCGGGCTTCGGTGAAGCCATAATCGATATCGGCACGCAGCGTGTGCAGCGGCAAACGGCCCTGCAGATACCATTCGGAACGGGCAATTTCATTTCCGTTCAGGCGCCCGCTGACCCGGACCTTGATTCCCTTGCAGCCGAAGCGCAGCGCCGAATCGACGGCCTTGCGCATGGCCCGCCGGAAACCCACGCGCTTTTCGAGCTGCAGCGCGATCGATTCCGACACCAGTTGCGCATCCAGCTCAGGCTTATGCACTTCCTGAATGTCGATATAGATTTCACGACCGTTCATGCGCTTCTGCATGTCCGCCTTGAGCTTGTCGATCTCAGCCCCTTTGCGTCCAATAATGATGCCCGGACGCGCGGTTTTGATGATGACGCGCAGCTTGTTACCCGGACGCTCGATTTCAATCGAGCTGACGCCCGCCGACTTGAGCTTGTCCTTGAGCTCATTCTTAAGCTTGACGTCTTCCAGCAGCTGCTTGTCGTAATCCCGCTCGGCAAACCAACGCGACTTCCACGGCTTGGTGTAGCCGAGGCGAAAACCATAAGGATGAACTTTCTGTCCCATCGTGTCTCCTATAACAACCTGGCAACGACCCGGCGAATCTTATCGTGCTCCCGAAAACTTCTTGGCAACCTTGGCCCTGCTTTTCCCTGCCGCCTCTTTACCTTTACCCTTGGCTTTGGTTCTAGGTTTCGATCTTGCCGACGAAGTACCGCTCACTCTCTCCGCGCCAACCACGTTTGCGATGGCTTCACCATTCTTGCCGCGTTCCGCCAGTTCGATCTCGATGTGCGAGATCCGCCGCACGTAGTGAAAAGCACGGCCCATCGGTGCCGGGCGAATGCGCTTCATCCGCGGCCCATCATTGGCGATGGCGCGCTTCACATACAAACTGTCCACGTCAACGTCCAGACCCTTTTCCGAACTCAAGTAGTTGGCATTCTCCAGCGCCGAGCGAAGCAACTTCTGAACCGTTGCGGCAACCCGCTTCTTGGTGAAGGTCAAAGTATTGAGCGCATCCTCCACCCGGCGCCCCTTGATCAGATCCAGCACCAGACGAGCCTTCTGCGGCGAGACGCGCATGAAACGTGCTTGAGCTCGGAATTCCATAATTCTCTCCTCTTACGCCTTCGGCGCCGGGGCTGCCGGAGCCGCTCCCGCCGCCGGAGCCGAAGCCCCCGGACCACCCGGGATCCCGGCCGGCTTGGCTGCGACCTCGGTCGCCGCCCTCATCGAGTGTCCCTTGAACTGGCGGGTAAAACTAAACTCGCCCAGCTTGTGGCCCACCAGGTTCTCGGTGATGTACACCGGAATAAACTTCTTGCCGTTGTGTACGGCGATAGTGTGGCCCACCATTTCTGGGATGATGGTTGAGCGCCGCGACCAGGTGCGCAGCACCTTCTTCTCGTTGCGCGAGTTCATGCCTTCCACCCGCGTTTGCAGGAAACCATCGACGAACGGGCCCTTTTTCGTTGAACGTGCCATAAAGTCAGTCCTATTTCTTGCCGCGCCGGTTGACGATAAATGCGTCCGTGCGCTTATTGTTCCGCGTCTTGTATCCGCGGGTCGGCTGACCCCACGGGGTCACCGGATGACGGCCACCGGAAGTCTTGCCTTCACCGCCCCCGTGCGGGTGATCCACTGGGTTCATCGAGACCCCGCGATTGTGTGGCCGCTTCCCCAGCCACCGCGAGCGGCCAGCTTTGCCGATGGTTATGTTTTCGTGATCGAGATTGCCTACCTGGCCAATCGTCGCCATGCAGCCCTGCGCAACTTTGCGAATTTCGCCGGAAGGCAGTTTGACCAGCGCGTACTCGCCTTCCTTGGCAACCAACTGGGCCGCGCCGCCAGCCGAACGCACCATCTGCGCGCCCTTCCCCGGCTTTAACTCGATATTGTGAATCGTAGTGCCGGGGGGAATGTTGTGCAGCGGCAAGGCGTTGCCCACCAGAATATCGGCGTCGGGACCACTCAACACCTTTTGCCCCACCTTTAACCCGTCCGGCTGCAGAATGTATCGCTTCTCGCCATCGGCATAGCTCAACAAAGCGATGCGCGCCGAGCGATTGGGATCGTACTCGATCGTGGCCACTGTCGCGGGAATGCCGATCTTGTCGCGCTTGAAGTCAATAACGCGCAGCTTGCGCTTGTGGCCGCCACCAATAAACCGCATGGTGGTCTGGCCCGAATTACGCCGCCCGCCAGTCCGCGGCTTAGGTTCGAGCAACGGCTTGTGCGGCTGCGTGCTCGTAATATCGTCGTTGACCAGCGTGGTGCGATAACGCAACGTCTGGGTCGTCGGTCTGTAAGTCTTGATTGGCATGATAGCTCTCTGTAGAAACGTTGCTTGCAACGTCTCTGCTAGCATCTTCCCGGAGGCGTTGCAAGCAACGCCTCTACAGGTTCTGCGCGTACTCCGGCATCTTTTCGCCGGCCTTCAGCCGCACATACGCCTTCTTCCAGTCCGGACGGTAGCCGGCAAACTTTCCCCGCCGCCGTTCTTTTCCCGGATAGGTGGCGGTGCGGACCGAATGCACTTTCACTTTAAAAATACCCTGCACCGCTTCCTTAATTTCCGTCTTAGTCGCCGCCGTCGCCACCTGAAAAACCAGCGTGTTCTGGTTCTCCTTGATGGCGAGACCTTTCTCGGTGATGACCGGACGCCGAAGGATCTGGTATGCGGATTTCATCAGGCCACCTCCGCCGCTTTTTCATGCCGGGTGCGGCGGCGCGGAGAACGCGAGGCTTTCTTCGGCGCTTTTCCCTCGCCTTCCGCCGGCTTGTGCTGCCGCTTCGAAATCGAACTCTTCAGCGAAATCTGCAGCTTCTCAATCGCCGGCTGCGAGAAAATCGCCCGGTCATAGCGCAGCAAATGATAAGGATGAACCTCATTGCCACTCACCAATTCGACGCCATGAAGATTTCGCGAACTCAGCGCCAAATTCCGATTCTCATGCTTGGGAACCTCGACCAGAAGCGCGGTGCTGTCCACTTTGAGCGCATCCAGCGCCTCGCGGAACTGCTTGGACTTGGGTTCCTTCACATCAAACGCGTTCACGATGATCAACTTGCCATCCGCGAACTTGGAAGCCAGCGCGGAACGCAATGCCCCGAGCAATTTCTTTCGCGGAAAAGCGTAGTCGTAAGAACGAGGCTGCGGACCGTGCACCGTGCCGCCATGCCGCCACAGTGGCGAACGAATCGAACCCACACGAGCCCGTCCAGTGCCCTTCTGTTTCCAAAGTTTCTTGCCCGCTCCAGAGACCAGTTTCTTGTTCTTGGTCGCGTGAGTCCCGGCCCGGTGGGCGGCGCGATAATGTTTTACCGCCTCCCACAGCAGGTCCTCGTTCACTGCCCCGAAGACCTCGTCAGCCAGTTCAAGGCGGCCGACTTTGGCTCCGCTCAGATTGTGAATATCAATGCTTGCCATGATCTGATCCTGATAACGTCTGATTCCTCTTAAGCCTTCTTGGCCGCGCGCTTGGCTGCCTTCAACGGGTCAACCGTGGCTGATCCGGCGAATCCGCGACGCTCTCTCGGCGGTTTCTTGGCCTTCGTGATCACCAGGTACCCGCCCTTCGGGCCGGGCACGCTGCCTTCGACCACCAGCAAGTTGTCTTCTTTATCCATGCCGAGCACGCGCAAGTTGCGTACAGTTACCCGGTCCACGCCCATGTGTCCGGACATTCGCATCCCCTTAAACACACGCGACGGAAACGCCGATGAACCGATCGAGCCCGTGATCTGAAACATCGAGCCATGCGACTTGGGACCGCCCGCAAAATGATGCCGCCTGACTACGCCGGAGAAACCACGTCCCTTGCTGATACCGACAACGTCCACAAATTTCTCGCCGTCGAAAATGTCCACTAGCACGCGATCCCCAGCCTTCAGCACTCCGTCGCCGTTGCCTTCTGCTTTTTCTTCGACTTCAATTGGAACCTCACGCATGAACTTGACCGGCGGCAGATTGTTCTTACCCAAGTGTCCGCGAGCGGGCTTGGTCAGCCGCGACTCTTTCACGAACTCGACCAAGCCGATCTGGGCGGCAACATATCCGTCCTTAGTCTGCGTCTTATGCTGCGTGATCACGCAGGGTCCAGCTTGCAGCACGGTCGCGGGATGAACGTCGCCCTTGTCGTCGAAGAGCTGCGTCATGCCGACCTTCCTGCCGAGAATTCCAGTTACCTTTGCCATTTTCTCTTCTTCTCCGCTAGACCAGCGTGGCCGCTTGGCTATTGGCTGGGGCTTCTCGCTCAAACTGAAAGCTGAAAGCTGACGGCTGAAAGCTACTTATGTTCCTTGCCAAACGCCTTAATCTCGACGTCCACACCTGCGGGCAAGTCGAGCTTCATCAGCGCGTCCACCGTTTGCTGCGTCGGTTCGAGAATATCCAGCAGACGCTTGTGCGTACGGATCTCGAACTGCTCGCGTGACTTTTTGTCCACGTGCGGCGAACGCAATACGCAGTATTTGTTCTTCATCGTGGGCAAAGGAATCGGGCCCGCGATCTGCGCCCCAGTGCGCTTGGCGGTTTCGACGATCTCACCCGTGGACTGATCCAGGATGCGGTAGTCGTAAGCCTTCAACCGAATGCGAATTCTTTCTTTTCCAATCACTTTTGACTCTCGCTAACCCCTCCCGGCTGTCCGGGAAGAAAGAACTGGCGGCAAACTGCAAGCCGCAGATTTTGTCCTCCACTAACGCTTCTACTGCACAATCTCGCTGATCGTTCCCGCGCCCACCGTATGCCCGCCTTCGCGGATCGCGAAGCGCAAGCCTTTCTCCATCGCCACCGGCGTGATCAGCTCAATCACCAGGCTCACGTTATCTCCCGGCATCACCATCTCGGTGGCCGCCGGCAGCTCCGCCACGCCCGTCACGTCTGTCGTCCGCAAATAAAACTGCGGACGGTATCCCTTGAAGAACGGCGTGT
>Ga0209118_1000072_pt1 | contig 74020 bp, 62 predicted proteins | sample BlaSpr_A8_Ref_M1_FD_187988 | JGI IMG/M metagenome (GOLD analysis project Ga0209118, IMG submission 187988) | Forest soil microbial communities from Thunder Bay, Ontario, Canada - Black Spruce, Ontario site 2_A8_Ref_M1 (SPAdes) (version 2) | ecosystem: Environmental > Terrestrial > Soil > Boreal... | reverse complement strand
AATCAGAAAGAGAGCGAAGAGCAGCGAGCCGTAGTAACCGATGTTGGCGTTGGTCGCAGGGATTCCGGACTTTGGCAGCACGTCACGCAAAGCAGGAACCAGGACGAGAGCGTAAATGAACGAGTCCATGCCGTCCAAGGTCCATCCGCCCCAGGCGGCCAGGAAGCCGCGCTTCTGATTGGAGGTGAGTTTGGATTTGGGCGGCGCCGTTGCCACACTTGCGTTATGCATCAGAAGATCTTCCTCGATTTCGCTGCGGCTGATTTAAGCGCATTCGTTAAGAGGCAGTTAGCCTACACCAGACGAAGCGAGGTTTGTTCACCAGTTTTTTGGGATTGAGAAAATGCGGAGAGCGTTTTCCGCGCCAATCTTCCGCCTTAGATCGCCGGGAAGTTGATTGAGCAGAAGCACCGCCATCTTCCAACGCTGAGGGCCGGTCATCGGACGACCGGAGTTGTAGTGCTGGTCGGTGCCGATGACAAATCTGTCGGGAAAATCCTGAAACAGCTTCAGCCATTCGGGCTTGATTTCACCGTTTGCAACGGGCGGATTTTTGCCGAGGTCCAGTGGATCGATCTTGATTTCCATGTACAGATTGGGATGCGCCTGAAGCAAGCGACGGCAGAGATCCGGCGTGCGATTCCCGACATTGTCAGAGCCTGCGTGGGCCCAGACGATTTTGGCGCGCGGGTTATGGTTGAGGAGCCGTTCGAATGCTGCGAGGTTTTCACCGATATTCGAGGGATTGGGCGGGGATTTGAGGTCGAGAGGAAGTGGAATCGCGTGAGGGACCACGTCCAAGTGAAGGTCAATGGGAACGCCGTGATCGGCCGCGATGTCCGCCAGCAAGAGGAACAAAGGATGGTCAGGAGGAGCAGTCTCGTAGGCTTGCCCGGGCAGGAACGAAAGATGTTCAGAACTCAACTCGCCGAAGCCTACGGCGCCGTCGCGCAGAATCTGCTCGGCGCGCTCCTTGAACTTCCGCTGGACTTCCGGGCCTGCGTCTCCCGAGCGCACCGATTCCTGAATCATGGGATTCAGGCTGCCACCGCCTCCTTGAAAAGCTAGTTTGTCCGCATGCTTCTTCACTGCGGCGAGAAAGGCATCGTGGTCGAAGCGGTTCGGATCATCGGGGAGAAAAGGTCCCGGCAAGAACATCAGCTTCGCGGCGTTTTCGTGGCCCATTTCCCGAAGCGCTGCATCGATCTCGCCGTTCGGGTCAGAGAGGATTTTCGCGTCGAAGTGAGCGTGCGTGTCCACATAGGGGGACAGCGCTACGATGGACTCCACACTTGCAGGCGGCTGTTGCATCCTTGCGGTGGGTTGCGCCAGTCCGCGCCATGAAATGCCTGAGAGAAAAAACACTACGGCGAAAGCGAAGAGCATCGCACTAAACCCTTTTTGAAGTTTTGCCAACGGAAAGCCTTTCACGAAGCCGACCCTCCGCTCTCGCGCTGTTAGGGTATGAGCAGCCGGCAGATGTTATCACCAAACGGGTTCCCTTCTTCTCCACTAGGCCGCGGCATTGCATGTGGAACGTGTCAGGCATATATTACCGCTGAGACTGGGAAACGAAATGATGCAGACATTTCAGAAGAAAGTCGGGTCATCTGTTCTCGCAAGACCCGTCGAGAAAGAGAGCTCGCCATGGCGCGAATCTCACTGAATGTGAACGGTACTTCGCGAGTTGCTGACACCGACCCAAGCACGCCGTTGCTGTACGTCTTACGGGATGACCTAGGGCTAAATGGGCCGAAGTTTGGCTGCGGACTTTCTCAGTGTGGAGCGTGCACGGTCCTGATGGACGGAAACGCGGCGCGATCCTGCACCCTTCCCGTGAGCGCAGCGCGTAACCACAAGATTACGACTCTGGAAGGCTTAGGGAGTGTTGCGCATCCGCACTGGCTGCAGAAGGCGTTCGTCGAAGAGCAGGCGGCACAGTGCGGTTATTGCATGAACGGGATCATTCTGACCGCCAAAGTTCTGCTCGACAAAAACCCCAACCCGACTGATGCGGAGATCAAAAAAGCTTTGGACAACAATCTATGCCGCTGCGGCAGCCATCTGCGGGTTATCCGGGCCATCAAGCGGGCCGCACGTGAGAGAGCCTGAGTAAGGAGTGTTCAAGATGGACGCTAAAACGATTTCCCGCAGAGAGTATTTGAAGAGCACAGGCGCGCTCATCGTAAGCTTCAGCTTTTCGGGGCCAGTATCCCGCGTGCTCGCTCAGACGGCGACTCCCGCTGGCGCGGAGCCGGATGCGACATCGCTAGACTCCTGGCTTGCGGTGAGCGCAGACGGAAGCGTCACCGTTTTCACGAGCAAGGTGGATCTGGGTACCGGTGTTATCACCGCGCTGGCGCAGATCGTGGCGGAAGAACTGGATGTGGCTTTTAAGCAAATCAAGATGGATGTGGGAGACACGGCGAAAACGATTGACCAGTTTTCTACAGTCGGCAGCAGAACGATTGAAAGGGGAGGACCACAACTGCGCCAAGCGGCGGCGGCGGCGCGACTCGAATTGTTGAAACTCGCGGCGACACATTTGGAGACGCCCGTAGAGAAGCTCACGGTCAGCGATGGCGTTGTTAACGTTCCAGATAGTCCGGAAAAGAAAATTTCTTACGGAGATCTCATCGGGGGCAGGCGCTTCAACACAAAAATTACGGCTACCGGAACGGGCTGGGATTTGAAAGTGGCACCGGAAGTGCACGCCAAAGATCCTAAAGACTACCGGATCGTCGGTACGTCTGTGCCCCGCACGGATCTGCCTCCGAAGTTCACCGGGGAGTTCACCTACGCGCAGGATGTGCGAATTCCCGGGATGCTCCATGGCCGCGTTGTGCGCCCGCCGGTGGTGAACTCGAAGCCGCAGAGCGTGGACGAAAATTCCATAAAGAATATTTCCGGCGTCACCAAAATTGTACAAGAGGGAAACTTTTTGGGCGTAGTGGCTGAGACGGAATGGGCGGCGATCCAGGCGGCAAGGGCACTGAAGGTGACGTGGTCGGCTCCAACGACAAAGCTTCCGGCCAACCCCGATGAGCTGTATGCCTATCTGAAGAACACCAAGAGCTTCCGCGATCAAGTCGCTACGGACAAGGGGAATCCGGACGCTGCAATTTCTCAGGCGAGCAAGAAATTTGAAGCGATCTATCGCTGGCCGTTTCAGTTGCATGGCATGATCGGCCCTTCGTGCGCGGTCGCGGACGTCCAGGGGGACAAAGCAACGATCTGGACGGGAACACAAGGGCCGTTCCGGACGCGAAAGTCTGTAGCCGACTTGCTGGGACTTCCGGAAAAAAACATTCGTGTCATTTACAGCGAGGGTTCCGGTTGCTACGGGCGATTGAGCACAGACGATGCCCCGGAAGATGCGGCGTTGATGTCCCGAGCAGTGGGCAAACCTGTGCGGGTGCAGTGGATGCGTGAAGACGAACACGGCTGGGAGCCGAAAGGGCCAGCTCAACGGATAACGGTGCGCGCCGGAGTGGATGCCCAGGGCAAAGTCACTGCGTGGGATTTCATGGATCGGAGCTTCCCCTGGACCGAATCGCAAGGGAATCCGCTGCTGGCGTCCAAGCAAACTGGACTGAAATCTGCTGGGCAGGGGAATTCCAACGGGACCGGGGGAGGCGGCGACATTTACGCTTTCGAAAATCAGAAAATCGTGGCGGCAGGGATCCCGTGGCTGCACCAAGATCCGACGCCCCTGAGGACCAGCAACCTGCGCGCGCCGGGAGAATTGGCGCGCTGCTTTGCCAGCGAGTCCTTCATGGACGAAATCGCTTCGAACCTGGGCGTGGATGCGGTTCAGTTCCGTCTGCAATACCTGAGCGGCAACAAACGTGCTACCGAGGCTCTGCTGGCGGCGACAAAGAGAGCGGAATGGAAAGAACGTGCATCACCTGCCGCTGCCGCGAGCGGATCCAAAGCTGCGGGAAGAGGCGTGGCGATGAGCAACCGTGGGAACACGATTACCGCCGCGGTTGCAGAAGTGGATGTGGACAAGACGAATGGCAAAGTGGCGGTGAAACGAATCACGATGGCGCACGACTGCGGCCTAATCGTGAATCCAGACGGCCTAAAGAATCAGATTGAGGGAAACATCATCCAGGGAGTGAGCCGCACGTTGATGGAGGAGGTTCAATTCGACGCTTCGGGCGTCAAGAACCTCGACTGGGCGAGCTACCCGATTATCACTTTCGGGGAAATTCCCGATGTGGAGATTGTGCTGATTAACCGTCCGGAGATGCCTGCGCTTGGCGGCGGTGAGCCATCGATCGTTGCCGTGCCGGCGGCGATTGCCAATGCCATCTTCGATGCCGCCGGAATCCGCTTGCGCGAGATTCCGCTTACTCCGCAGCGCATCTTGAGCGCGCTTAAGGCCTAAGTGTCTGCGACCGCCCGCTTTCACTAAGGAATCAACAACAGTTTGCCGGTTGTCTTGCGGCCTTCGAGGTCGCGGTGCGCCTGCTGCGCCTCTTGCAGTTTGTAAACATGTTCGATGCGCAATTTCAATTTTCCGGCGGAGATCATGCCTAGAACAGCGGCGGCGCGCTGCTCGAGTTCTTCACGCGTGGCGATGTAATTCCCGAGCGTGGGGCGCGTGAGGAACAACGAGCCCTTTTGCCGCAGCTTGTCGAGATCAAATGGTGGGACCGGCCCGCTTGAGGCGCCAAAAAGCACCAAATAACCACGCGGGCGAAGAATGTTCAAATCCTTTTCAAATGTGCTTTTGCCGACGCCATCGTAGATGACGTGGACTCCTTTTCCCTCGGTAATACGTTTGGTTTCTGCTTCAAAGTCCTGCCGGTCGTAGAGAATCACTTCATCAGCGCCCGCTTCGCGCGCCAGCTTCGCTTTCTCCTCCGAGCCAGCCGTGCCGATGACGCGCGCTCCGATGCTTCGAGCCATTTGTACGAGAAGGAGCCCGACTCCCCCGGCTGCAGCGTGAATCAGCGCCGTCTCCCCCCGCTTTAATGGGTAGGCGCTATTGATGAGATAGTGTGCCGTCATGCCTTGAAGCATGGCGGCGGCCGCCTGATGGTCGGTGATCCCTTGCGGAACGCGTACAGCACGGTCGGCAGGCACGGCAGCGTATTGCGCGTAACTTCCCAAAACGCCTGTGTATGCCACGCGATCGCCGGGTTTGAGCGACGTTACCTGCGGGCCGGTGTCAGTGACAACCCCGCAAGCTTCCTGGCCATTCACAAACGGCAGCGGAGTGGAATAGCGCCCTTCGCGAAAATAAACGTCAATGAAATTGACGCCTGCAGCGGAGACTTTTACCACTACCTCATTGGGTTTCGGCTTGGGGACAGGAACGTCCACGAGCGTAAGGACTTCGGGACCTCCGGACTTTTGCACCTGGATCGCTTGCATGGCGTGGAACCTCGACCTGTAGTTTGACCGACGATTCGGCGCTCCATGGTACATGCGTCCGAACCCGAGCGGCAACACAACGAGCTCACGGCTAATGGGTCAGTTTCCGATTAGCGCGCGCGTTTATCGGGAGTTAGCCGTCGGAACCTCGTGATTTCGCGGGGAACTGCTCTGGGGGCAAATTCGTTGTGTCCGGTGCAGGAGAGGCGTACGATGCGCGAGTCGGACGTCCAAATCGGCAATTCCGGCTTATATGATCGAAGCGCCGCAGGCCGAACTCCGTTCGCGCTTTCGACTTTGAACCTTAGATTCTGAACCGTGGAGAAGCTCATGCCCAAGCTGGCAGGAAAGTTCGCGCTGATCACCGGAGGCAACAGCGGCATCGGCCTGGCCACCGCGAAGCTTTTCGCCGCCGAGGGAGCGAAAGTGGCCATCACCGGGCGCAACGCCGAAACGCTCGCGCGCGCCGCCGGTGAGCTGGGAAAAACGGCGCTCGCCGTTCGCGCCGATATCACCAACGCGGCCGACCGCGACGCACTGTTCTCCGCGGTGAAGGACCGCTTCGGCGCGCTCGACATCCTCTTTGCCAACGCGGGCGCGTCCGCCTTTACGCCGCTTGGCTCGACCGAAGTGGCTGCCTTCGAGAAGCAGGTGCAGCTCAACTTCACTTCCGTCTTTTTCACCGTGCAGAGCGCGCTATCGCTGCTGCGCGAAGGCTCGTCGATCGTGCTCACCGGCTCGCTCACCAGCAAGATGGGCCCGCCGGCCTACGCGGCCTACGCGGGCAGCAAAGCCGCCGTGCGCGCCATGGCGCAGTCGCTGGCCACCGATCTGAGCCCGCGTGGAATTCGCGTCAACGTTGTGACGCCGGGCTACACGCGCACGCCGCTCTGGGAGCGGACCCGCACACCGCAGCAGATAGAAGCGATTTCCGCTCGCCTGCCGAAGATTGTGCCGCTGGGGCGCTGGGCCGACCCGGAAGAAGTGGCCAAGGCGGTGCTCTTCCTGGCCTGCGACGACTCCTCGTACCTGCAAGGCGCGGAGATTGTGATTGACGGCGGCGTCAGCAGCGCTTTCGGGGGCACGCCCGCCTTCCGCGGCTGACGCATCGGATTATCGGAAACTGACCCACTACTAGATCACGCACCCAAATATTGCCGCCGGTTTCCGTGATATAGACGATCGCAAGCGGATGCTACGGGGCCTGAGAAGCCACGTAGGCGGAGATGGCCAGAATATCGTCGTCGGACAAGTTGTCTACGGCTTTTTTCATCATTCCGGACAGGGGGCCGGCGCTTTGGCCGCTCTGGAAGTTATAAAGTTGGCGGGCGATGTAGACCGGCGACAGCCCTGCGATTCTGGGGACCTGGCCCATCCCTTTCAGGCCATCGCCATGACAGATTGCACATTGAACCGTTTTGCCGGAGCCACCGGTCGTAACCAACGGTTCGCCTTTCGCGAGGCTGCCCACCGGCACGTAGGCGATAAATCCAGAGTGCGGGTCACGCGCAATCACTCTGGCGGGGTCTTGCGGGACTTCAATGATGCGATTACCAATGGGCTCCGTGCCGCCTCCCGGCAGGGGAAGACGCTGACGCGCCTTGTTGAAGTAGGTCTTGGGCACGGTATCGGCTTCGACCACTTTCGTCCAGACGACAGGCTTGAGAGACGCAAACCACTCGGCGGATTGCTTCACGTCGTCTTCGGAGACAGCTTTTCCGATGGCGGTCATCCGCGCGGGGTCTTTTCTCGCGCCGCTTTTGAAATCGGCCATCGTAGCCACGATATATGCAGCGGAAAGACCGGCGAGATTCGCGGATTCGGGATGGCCGTTCCCCGACATGAGATGGCAAGAAGCGCAGGCGGGCACGTCTTTCCCGCTTCCCCGCACGACGACCGCCGGCAGCGGAGGGTGCTCGTCGGGGAACCAGTCCGGAGGATTGAAGAGATCGTCGATCTGCGCTTGCGTGTAAGTCCAGGTGCTGCCTAGGATGCGCTTTGGTGCACTTTCGTCTTCCGCGGGCGGCTGCTCTTTGTCCGCGACGGGGAAGGCCCATGCGGGGTGGCCCACCGTCGTTTGTTGTTGCGGCCGAGCTCCATCCGCGAGAAAGCAACTCAGGCCAAGGGCCATTACCCAAAAGAAATTCCTCACAAGAGCCTCCGAAGAAAGTACTGCTGCGGCCGTCAAATATCAGCTCACGTTCACGCCGGCAGCGGTTTCCCCTTGGTCTCCATCCCGAAGGGTAGGAGCAGGATTCCCACGACAAAAGCGAACGCTGTCATAGCCACTGGAGTGCCGAGAGTCTGAAAGTGACGAATCCCGGCGCCCACGAGGAAAGTGAATCCTGCCGCAGCAAACCGCCCAATGTTCGTCGTGAAGGCGAACGCGCTGGCGCGGCATTCCGTTCCGTATTGCTCTGGCAACCAGAAGGAATAAACGATGAAATTGGCTCCTCCGACCCCAAGCAGGAAAGCGCAGACCAAGAACCAGGCAACAGCGTTCGTTTCCATGTAAAAGACACGGCCAAACGCCGTCCAGATGGAGACCGCCATGACGCAATAGAAAATGCCGAGCGTCACCCTGCGCCCCAGCCAGTCGGCAATGAGCGGAACAATGAGGGCGGTGAGAACTGTGCCGATTCCAAGAAGCGCTGTCGAATAAGATGCGAGGCGCGCGGCATTCACCGTTGTCTCGCCGGTTCTGCCCGCGATGTAAGTGATTGCGGCAGGCACATAGACCGATCCGGCCCACAATCCAATCAGCGAGACGATCAGGTAGGCGGAGTTGAAGATCGTCCGACGACGGTACTGCGGTGAGAAGAGTGCGGAGAAGGAATGATACATGCCGCGCCTCTCGCCGAGCTCTTGTTGTTTGGTCTCCCAGCGCACTGGCTCCTTGATGCGGCCGCGAATGAAGGCGATCAGAAACGCGGGAGTTCCTCCCACGACGAACATGGCTCTCCAACCATAGCGGCTGCCGATAAAGTAGTTGGCTGCAGCGGCCAGGAAAAATCCTAGATAATAGCCGGTGTGCATCAGCGCCGCGCCCATGGTACGGCGTTCTTCCGGCCAGTCTTCAGAAACAAGCGAAGCCCCGATGGACCACTCTCCACCGATACCGATTCCGGCGAGTAGGCGAAAGAGTGCAAGAGTCCACACTCCAGTGGCAAATGCTCCTGAAAGCGTAAAGACGGAGAAGCAGAGGATGCTGAACATCATCGTGCGCACGCGGCCGAAGCGATCCGCGATGGGGCCCCAAACTAGAGCGATCCCCCACCCAATCATGAAGAGCGCGAAAAGCAGACCGCCGTAAAAGCCGACATTGGCGGTGGTCGGGGGAATTCCCGACCGGGGCAGGAGTTCGCGCAAAGCAGGGACCAAAACGAGTGAGTAGATGAACGAGTCCATCCCGTCCATGGTCCAGCCAGCCCATGCGGCCCAGAAACTGCGCACTTGATTACGGCTTAGCGTTTGTTTGAGCTGGGGAGACTCCACTAGAAGTTTTCTCGCTGGCAATTCTGCTTAGGGAAATGCAATTCGCTGGTGGAGTTCGAGGGCGTCGTTGCCATATCAAATTATTTTGCGGGAACCAACTTATTCTCCTACGTTCGAGCATGAAATAGACGGCCGAATCCCCGCTGCTGGCCGGAACCTGCGGTTAGTTTTTTGGCTCTTCCGCTAACTTGTTTTGCAGATCAAGGAAATTGGCGTTGTCCTCGCAGATCAATTCCATGATGTTCCACTTTGGCCGCAACTGAAAGTATTGTTTTGCCGTCCACGTCTTTGTATACGCTTTCGGGTCGTCGATGGTGAATTCAATTTCCAGAGTGTCGTGGTCGACGCGCCGGATACGTTCCGTCAAATGAAGAGCTTCCGAGTGCGGGTGGCCTCCCCGATCGAGCCAGGTCTTATCGTTGAAATTTGTGGTATCGACGACCAGCGTGTCTCCCTCCCACTTGCCGGTGGAGTCTCCCATCCACAAGGGAGCTAAATTCTTGTCATGCCCTCGCCCGTCCGTAAAAACTTGGCGCACAAAATGATTGAATTCGTAGATGATGAGCACACGCCCGGGAATCTGAATGATTTCCATGGGGAAAGGGTGCTGATAGATGCGCGGCACGCCCGGGGGAGAACAGCCGATGGAATTGCCAACGGTCGGATTCACAGGATCATTCGAATCCGGAACAGCCCTGGGGCCAAATGAGGGCTTGTTGGCTTTGAAAAGCGCTTCAGCCCAAGGCGTCATGGGCAGCTCCTCTTTCGTAAAAGAATATAGCGCATACGCTCGAGAGCCCGGCGGGGCGTGTTGCCGCCAAACTCCGGCCAGGTCCGGGGCGGCGGCTGGCGCTTGCGACTTGGCAGGTTCCGCGGTTTGGGCGGAGAGAGCCGAAGCGGAAGCCAGGATCGCCACCATCACAAGGATTATATTCATGATGCGATTTCGCACTGTGAAACTCCTCCCGTAGCTCGAATTCGAGAAAGTCGACTTTGCTCCACACTTCGAACTTAGGGCATGACAAAAAGTAAAATAGGCGGAAGCCTTAAATGAAAGCGATCCACCGTCCGGCGGCCACGATGCCGAACCAAAATAAAATAGACAACGCTCCTGCCACCTTGGCCCCGATCGGTGTGGCAGGTGTGTCACCCCACTTTCCGACCGAGCGATAGGACGTCCACTGAAAAAACATGGCATTTATACCCGCCAGCAGGATCATCAGCATCTTCAGGCGAAAAGCTGGATTGGGGTACATCTTCGAGGCTTCCGACGAGAAGAGAAGGAATCCGGTTACGGTCTGAACCACGAAACCAGCCCAAACCCAGGGTTGGAGGCGCCCGACAATTTTCGAGACAGGCTGTTCCCTCATGGTGAGGCCGAGGAGACGCAAATCAAAAAACGAGGTGGACCCTACGAGCAGGACAATGCCAAACAAGTGCAGCGTCTCGATTGTAGGAAACAGCCAGAGCGACTCGCGCACGTGGGTACCAACCAAAGTGTGTTCGAGCCACTTGCACAAGCTGAGCAAGTCAGGCATTTCTTTCAACCTCACTTTGTTCAAACAGAGGCCGCTGTACCAGAAAAAAGAGTCCCGCAATGGCGCCAGCTTCGCCTGAATGATGATTTCACGCAATCGGAGCCGGGTTCTCTTACTCGCCGCCCTCTGATATTTCTTGGCCGTTGGCTAACACCATTTTCTGGAAACGCAAGACAGTCGAGCCGTTCTTGGCGCGAAAGCCGCTGATGGTGATCTGGTCCCCCGCCTTAATGATGTCTTTGCTCCAGCCAGCCCTGACCAGGTGGTTTGGACTGGTAGCCTCAGCCTGCCAGTGTTCGATAACTCCCTGGTCGGTCTTCACGTCAAAGAGAATCAATGTATGTGGATTGATGAACTGAAAATCTGTGACGGTTCCTTTCACTGTGACCACTTTCGTCATGTCGTAGTTCGCCGTTCCATGGTGCGCGAACGCGGAACCTGAAATAGAAAGAAGAGAAACAAGCACCGCAATCAAAACAAATGGCTTAACTTTCAAAGCCGCCTCCAAAAATTGATCCGTGCACTCCGCTGGGTGGTTTCCATCGCGTGCCAGAGATTTCTGATTGTATCCTCACAGAATGGGACGTAAAGCCTCTCGCACTCGTTTCCCTGGGACCATCTTGATGGGAATTCAGCCAGCTCCCTCGGCGCCCGCATCCCGGCGCACCTGACTCACCCGGGTTCCGATGCCGGGAGTGAGGCGCAACCTTTGACCGAGCAATCTCCGCATTCAGGAAAATCTTTGCGGGAGTCAATAAAGGAAAAATCCCGAAAAGGAAAGAGGAGGCTAGCTTTTTCCGTTGTGTCTTGAGGATCTTGCCGTGCCTCCCATCGAAGCGATATGCGAATATATTTATCTCCCGCCGTCTTTGATTGTCAATACCCAATTCGGGTTCGCTCGCGCGCATCTGTGTCTCACGTTGATCGAAAATTGTGATCGCGAATGCAAACAGGATGCTACGATTCCGTCACAAGTTGCTTCGCCGTCCAGTCCGCAAGGACCGGCGGGCGCAAATCTCTCGGTCCCCCGGCATTCGAGGCTTGCGTGTGGCCGGTGCCTTCCACCATGTCGCGTTTGGAGTGCACCGCCGCTTCATATAGCCTGTACGCTCCTTGTGGGTCCATAATTCGGTCATCCTTGCTGTAGCCGATCAACATCGGACATTCAATGCGTCCCGCTCTGCCCTCAAGCGTGTACTCTGCTAGTTTTTTGCTGGCATCTCCCAGGTCTCTCGCCCCGATGATCCAGCGCATGCGCTCCTGAATCGGAGGATAGTAGTCAAAAAGATCCTGCTGCAAATTGTAGGACCCGCTCATCATCAGGGCCGCCTTAAGCCGTTTTTCCGCGCTGGCAACTCTGGGTGTGCCATAGCCGCCCATGCTGATTCCCTGCATTGCGATCCGTCCGGCGTCCGCATCAGCACGCGTCTCCAGATAGTCAATCAGAATCTTGCCAATCTTTTCAGTGTCGGGGGGAAGGTGCAGATCTTTAAGGCGCAAAGATCCGCCCTGACCGGGCAGATCCACTGCCAGGTAGGCCATGCCACGCGTCACGTAGGCGCCCGCGATCCCCAATATAGTGGCCTCGGCCATCGTATCCGCGCCTTGAAACGCAATCACGGTCGGAAACTTTTTCCCTGCTGGGCCGTTCGGTTTCCGGAAATATCCTTCGATGGATTTCCCCTCATAACTGATTTGCACGCGCTCGAACGGCGGCCGCGTCAATTGCCAGGCTTTATCGAAAGTCTCCCGCATTTTTTTGTACGTAGGGAGCATATGGGGGTCACTCTCCGGCTGAGGCCAGCACGCCTCCCGGTAGAAGTTTGATGCGCGAAGATAGTATTCATTCGCCGATACTTTGAGTCCCTCGTCCGCAAACTTCTCCGCCAACTGCTCGTTTTTCTCTGCCACTCGCATCCATTCCGTGATCCAGGACTTTAGATCGAATGGCCTGAGTCGATGGGCTACTTCGAGTTGATCGGGGTCACTCGTATAGATCGTGGCGGTCAGCCGGATTTCCAACTGTCCACCTCCGGGTAGACCCTTCGCAGGATAGAGCTCCTCTTCCGCTCTTCCGCCGACCACTCCGATCTTTCCTCTCTCCGGGCCGGCATCCTGGGCAGAAGCAGACGGTGCCAACTCTTTCGAAAGTGCTGGAACGCCGGCTGAGATCAATCCCCATTTAACGAGGTCTCTCCTGCTAAGTTTTGACGACGAACCCATGCTCTCCCTCCTTTGTTGTCAAGAGAATCTCTCCGGCCGGCGCGCCTATGAGGCGTCTACTTTGGTCCTTGAGCCTCGCCCTGAGGCTTTCCCTCTGGATGTTGCTTCCAATAGTCGACGAATCCAATGAGGTCCTGGTTGAACTGTTCCGGATATTCCCGGTACATAAAGTGGCCCGCATTGTTCTGGATAATCATTCGGACTTTTGTGTTCTTTGCGGCAAGGACATCGAACAGGGCCAGTTCTCTCTGCAGTTTGGCCGTTGGATCATTCACTCCCCAATCGAGCACGTCGTTCTTCGCTGCGTACAGCAGCACGGGCATTTGGAGAACGCCATCGTCTTTGACGCGATTCAGCATCTTTTCCCGGTACGCGGGGAATTCCTTTGTGCGCAGTGGCTCTCCGGCGCCGGCAATCAATTTCGCCCGGGCCTCCTTCGTCTTGGGCAGACTTGCCATGAAGGAATCCGCCGCCCAATATTCCTGGTCGAAGGTAGTCGGCAGCCACGCCAGAATCGTCACCCTGCACTTCAAACCTTCGTATTGCGATTGATCCGGACACTTAGGCAAGCTGGCGTCCAACTTAGTCGGGCCGGCGATCGCATTTGGGTCTTCCGGTCCTGCAGCGATGATGACGAGTGTTTTGACTGCGGCTGGATGTTCGATGGCCATGAAGAGTGCGATGCCGCCTCCGGCAGAATGGCCGACCAAGTGAACTGGGCCGAGCTTCAGGGTTTGAATGAACTGGTAGACGAATTCTGCCTCGGAAGCATAGTTGTAGTCCTTGTCTTCCCGCGGATTGCTCGTCATGCCGCTGGCAAGCCGGTCCAGGGCGAAGACGTGAAAACGCTTGGCAAGACCGGAGATGTTCCTGGAAAAGACGTTCGCGGTTGACGATCCAGCCATGGAGCCGCCGTGAAGCATTACCATCGGCTCGCCCTTGCCTGCCTCGTAATAGCGCGTCTTGACTCCACTGACCTCAATAAACTTGGCTTTGAGGCCGCCGATGGATGCGTCCGGTTTTACATCTGCGATTGATCTAATTTGTCCCCCGAAGAACACGAACAACAGCACCACACCAAGTGAAATTGTTTTCGACCGCTTGGACCGAAGCGGGCGGCGAAGCAGCAACTCAACCTCTTCGCCGGTATCCTGCGGAATAAACATAAATCACCACTCCAATCTTGTGGATGCCGCCGTCCATGTGATTAAAAGAGCGCCCGCTTAAATTAGTTTCTGCCTTGCGGCACTTCGCTGCCGCATTTTTTCCAGAGATCGAGGAAATGTGCAACGAATTTCGGTTACTACACTTTCTTCTGAACTACTTCTTCGATGCTGGTGCCAAAATCCTTCAGCATCACTGTCGCTGCGTTTCGCCCGGGCGCACCGGTGACCGAACCTCCCGGAAATGTAGTGGCGCCTGTTTGATACAAGCCCGGGATGGGCATGCGATGTTGCGCCCAGCCCGGTACCGGGCGCATTGCGCCGGACTGTGCCGGGCCCGATGCGCCAGCGTGAACACTGCCATGCCAGAAATGCGGGTTCATGCGCTCGAGGTCGAGGGGGCTTTCCACAAACCGGGCAAGGATCTTATCGTCGGTCAAATTTGGCGCGAAGCGCCGCAGATAATTCAGGTTCGCATCAGAAACCTGGTTCTTGATTTCATCCCAGTGCTGCGGCCCTTCCTTCAGCTCGTAAGGTTGCCAGCCCATGACTTTCAAGGTGTGCATTCCCGCGGGGGCGCGGGTCGCATCCGCAACGCTGCAACAGACGACTTGCAGCGGCGGCTCCTCGACATTGACCGCACCGCGCGCATCGTCATACGCGAAACGCAACGCGCGTTCGGGGGTAGCGAGGACGACGGATTCCGTCGGCGCAAGCGTGCCGCCGGCAATTGGGTATTTCGGCGGCTCGCTTGTGGCGTAATGCGTGACGAACATCGAGCATTCGCCCTGAAAAGTAGCCACGCCGTCGACAAAATCACGGCCCCACGATTCGCGCGGCGCCATGTCAACGAGGTGTTTGACGTGGATGGTGGAGAGCACAGCCTTGTCGGCCCGGTACGCGCTGCCGTCGGTACATTCCACGCCAGCGCATTTTCCGTTTTCCACGATCAGCTGCTTCACCCATTTGTTTGTGAGGATTACGCCGTCGTGCGCCTCGATGAAGCGCGCCAGCGCTTTCGTCAATTCTCCCGAGCCTCTCTTCGGAATGGGACGCCCCCCGCGCTGTTGTCCTGCAAGCGTGTAGGCGCCTCGTCCGGTCGCCGGGAAATCCGGCGGCACCGCGCCCAGATGGCCCACTGCCAGCAGGAAGGCACGGCTACGATCATCCTCAAAAGCGTCGCGCACGACCTCCCAGGCGGACATGGCCAGACGGCGCTGCCATTGCTTGCCTTGGGGATGTGCGGCCAGGAGTTCGTTCAATGGTTTTCCGAAACCCACCGGCGTGAATGTAGTCGCGTCGAAAATCGGCTTGACAGACTCAAAGTCGGCCAACATGCGCCGGTAGGTTTCTGCATCTTTTTTTGAGTACTTGGCAAATTCCGCGCAAGTGCGATCCAGGTCGCGCCACTGAGTCAGATAACTCCCGTCGGGGAAGGGAATGTGCATGATGGGATCGGGATCGATATATTCCAGCCCGTATTCCCGCAGCTTAAGTTCGTCGTTGCGCAGCAGCGGATTGGCTTGAATTCCGGTGTGGGCAGTGGAGCAGGTATCGTCTTTGAATCCCCGCAGCGTCAGTTCCGCGGTCTTCACGCCGCCGCCGACGATGGGCCGGCCTTCCAAGATCAAACAGCGATAGCCGGCTTTCGCCAGGTAGGCGGCTGCGACCAAGCTGTTGTGCCCGGCGCCGGCTACGACAATGTCGAAGCGATCTGATTTTAAATTCTGCGAAGCATGCGCGAAGGCAGGAAGGGCTAGGGGCGCAATCGCGGCCCCTTTGACGAAGTCACGTCGCGTTATCGCACTCATAGGGTCCCCCTTCTCTCGCAAGGCGGGGATTGTAGCACGGTCGCGCCGAGGTGATTCGACGGTACCGGAACTTCCGATTTAGCCGTCTACTTTTTGTATGAATAGGACATTTTCAACTTGCATGTATCTAAGATTTAGCTTGACATACTTTACGGCGTGGTGGTACAGGGGTCCAACAACATTATGGTGGTACAGGGGTCCGACATCGTCGGGGCAAGTGTCGCATTCCTACAAAATTGCTCGGAGGAGATCCTTATGAATTCGGTTACTCTCAGGATCAGCTCATTCGTGTATCTGTGGGTTAAGAAAGCCATTCCGGTCCTCGGCTTGAGCCTGCTATTGCTTTTGGCTTCCGTGCCCGCGTTCTCACAAGGTACTGCCCGCATTCTGGGAACGGTTACGGATTCGAGCGGCGCCCCCATAGCGGGCGCTACCGTGAGCGTCACGGATATTGCTATAGGCGCCACACGAACCCTGATCACCGATTCGGCGGGCGCGTACGATGCTCCCGTATTGCGTCCCGGCGTCAAAAAGATCCGCGCCGAATACAAAGGTTTCAAGGCCATCGAGCGCGAGAACATCCGCTTGGAAGTGGGCGCGGAAGTTCGCATCGACTTTACCCTCCAGCCGGGCGCGGTTACGGAGACGGTTACGGTAGAGATAGCCGTCCCGCTCGTGGAAACGACCAACGCCGAACAGGGCGGAGCGCTGAGCAACCAGACCATCAATGACCTGCCCTTGAATGGCCGCAACTTCCAGAACCTGCTCACCCTGCGCCCGGGCGTGACCATTTTCTCGGGCGGCGGAGGATGGACCCAGAGCAGCAACGGTATTCGTCCCGATGACAACATGTACCTGGTAGACGGTCTGAACCAGAACGAACCCTGGACGGGCATGAGCATCGTCAACGGGTCATCGCTTGCGGGAGATGTGCAAACATTTATACCGCTGGACGCCATCCAGGAATTCAGGACCGCGCAGAACGTCCGGGCGGATTCTGGCTTCAAGCCCGGCAGCGTGGTCAACGTCGGCTTGAAAGCGGGGACCAACAATCTGCATGGCACCGCCTATGCGTTTGGCCGCACGGATGCCTGGGACGCAAAAAACTATTTCGACACAACAGCCAACGGCTTTCCACCATTTCCGTTGTCCTTGAAGCAATTCGGCGCAACGGCGGGCGGTCCGCTCAAGAAAGATAGGCTCTTCTGGTTCTTGGCTTACGAGTCGCAACTCTATGATACGGCCGGTTCGTTCACGACCACTTCACCCGTGACTTGCGGCGGAGGTACTCCGGGATGTGGGCTGACAGCACCTGATCCGACCATTAGCCTCGTGGACGCTTGCCTAGATCTGAAGGGCAACACCAATGCTACAGGGGCACCTGCTCAGATCACTCCGCTCAGCGCGGCGCTGTTCGGCGTCAACACCGCCACTTGCGCTATTAACGCGAATCCTACAGGCCACACGATTGTTCCTGGAAGCGGCGTGGGTCTGTTCCCCGTCAATAATGCGACCACCGTGCCGGGTACCGACACCGTCTTCCCCAATTTATCGAACACCAGCCGGTCTGATAACGGGCTGGTCAAGCTCGATTACCACGTCAACGAGAAAAACGTTATCAATGGCTACTACTTCATCGGCCAGAACAACGGAACCTGGAATGACTCGACTGCCCAATTAGCGCCAAATTGGGAGTCGCTTCTCTACGTGCGCTCCCAAATCGCCAGCGGGGGCTGGGTCTGGACACCGAATTCCCGGTGGGTGAATGAGTTCCGGACTGGGTACGCCCGATTTACGCAAAGTTTTTATTCTGCCGACCACAACATACCAGCGTCAAAATTTGGAATCAACACGGGCGTAACGAATCCCCTATTTGGCGGATTGCCGATTCTCTTTTTTCCAATCGACTTCAATGGCCAGCTCGGAGCGAGCTGGCCCAAGCTCGTAGGGCCCGACCATGTGGTTGATTTCGTAGACCATGTTTCCTACCTGCGTGGCAAGCACGCCTTCAAGTTCGGCGGCGAGATCACCGACAATGTACATACGGGGACCATAACGCAGTTCGGTAAGGGAAGGCTCAAATTTAAGCCTTTTAACCCCCCATTCAATAATACGCTGGAAAATCTCCTTACCGGCAATGTTGGCACGGGGTCTTCCCTTCTGACGGGGAACGCCTTTCGTGAATCCCACATGTGGGGGTACGCAGGCTTCTTCCAGGACGACTGGCGCGCCACTTCGCGCTTAACCTTGAATTTGGGAGTACGTTACGAATTGAACTCAGTCCTGAAGGAAGCCCATAACTTGCTTGCAAATTTCGATCCGACACTGGGGATGGTGCAGGCTGGCAAACAGATTCCATCTCTCTATAACGGGGACCACAACAATTTCGCGCCGCGAGTGGGCTTTGCGTGGGATGTGCGAGGTAACGGGAAAACCGTGGTCCGCGCCGGAGGCGGCATCGTTTACGAACAGATTGCCCAGCAGTCGTTTATGGCCCTGGGCAACTTGCTTGGTGCACCTTCGGTCCCCACTGCAGCTACACTCGTTACCTGTTCAGTGACGTTCGATTTTCAAAATGGTGCATGCCCCGGGACCCCCGTTGTGACACCGGGCACCGGCACCATCGATCTCGAGGCCCTTGTATTCAATGGGCCAGGAAGGAAATTCCTCGGCGCGAACTGGCAAAGCAACGGTGCCACGCCCATCTTCCCGGTTGGCGCGGGGGCCGTGTGCGGTGATGGCACTGCCGCTCCCGGCATTCTTGGCGGCCAACCGACTACGCCTTGCACAATCTTTGCCGTGGATCGTAATCTGCGTACACCGTACGTCACCAACTGGAACTTCGGCATCCAGCGGGCCATCACGAATAACATGTCCTTGGATGTTTCTTACGTTGGCAACCATGGGACGAAGCTCATCGGGTTCCGTGACATCAATGAGATCAATCCGCAGGATCCTCGAGAGGTTGTTCCTTGTGGGTCAGATCCAACCCAGCTTGTGCCCCATTGCGAGGACCCGACCCATGCTCCCTTTGGTACCAAGTTCCCTTACCTGAATTACGTCAACAAACTGTCGGGGCTCTACCACTCCAATTACAACGGCCTGCAGGTGACGCTCACCCAGCGAGTTTCCCACGGGCTGAACTTCACGCTCGGTTACACTTACTCTCACGCTCTCGACAATGCTTCCTCCAATTGGAGCGGCGCCGGCGTCATAGACAATGGCTTCTCGCCGAGTTCGTATTACGGGAACAGCGACTTCGACAACCGGCATCGCTTCTCGGCCACGGTGACCTATGCCCTCCCCGGAAGAAAGGGCTTTGCACAGATGCTGGAGGGCTGGCAGATCAATTCCATTGTGACGCTGCAGGACGGGGGACATTGGGGCATGCTGGATACGGGTAACGACTACTCGGGGACCGGCGAGACGAACAACATCCCCGCCGCTCTTGGCGAGCACTGGGATTTCTTCGGCAAGATCAACGACTTCAAATCCAACCAAAACTCAATACCATTTTGCAGCGGCGACTTTACAAATCCTGCCAGTGTCAGTTGCCAACAAACCACGCCGGGCGGCAATGTCTCTTTGTCGGCTGCACAATCCCTTGCGTTTGCCACCGCTTGCGCGGCGGCCGCCAGTGGCTTGGGACAAGCCGCAATGGACTCCCTCAACGGGTTGACGGCTGGCGGCGGCGGTGGCTGCTTTGCGCAGGGCAAGTCGGTCATGATTCCTCCTCCCTTCGGAACCTTCGGCACCGCGGGCCGCAACATCTTCCCCGGCTACCCCTTTAAGAACTGGGATGCGTCGGTGTCCAAAGATTGGAAGATCAAGGAACGGTTGACCTTCCAGTTCCGCGCCGAGTTCTTTAATCTCCTCAACCATCCGCAGTTCGCCAACCCGGGTGGCGGGCCGAACGGGTTCAACCACAATGATCCTTCCGTGACCAACCTGTTCGGTTGTGGCTGCGCAACTCCCGACGTAGCGGGTGAAAACCCTGTGCTCGGTTCGGGCTCTAACCGCGCCATGCAATTGGGCTTGAAGATCATCTTCTAGCACCCGAAGGAAGTTTCAAAACTGGAGGGGCCGGAATAGCTTCCGGCCCTTTCCTTATTTTTCCGCAAGGAGAGGAGTCTCATGGGAAGCTCGATCAAGAAAATTGCCGTTGTTGTCGCGTGCATTGCCATCCTGGCTGTGTTAACGAGCAAGCCGGCCGCCGCAGCGGACGACGCTGTGGTGCAGGCAGATCACGTTCTAGTACAAGCTCTCGAGAAAGGCGACAAGGCCGCGGCTGAGAAGCTCCTTGATGCGGATTTCACGTGGATCGATTCGGACGGCGTGATGTGGGCCAAGGACGACGCCTTCCGTGCGGGACTAAAGCCGTTGGTGGGCAGCGCGAGCGACGTCAAAATCATCGAGCACAAGTACGGCAAGGTAGTCTGGATTCAGGAGAGCGTCGGCAACAACTACGTCGCGCACTTTTGGGTCGAGCGGCCGAAGGGCTGGCGGCTGCTGCACACCACCGAGATTGCCGTCCGCGAGCGCGACTTTGAGCCTGTCCGACCCACCTATGACATTCCCTGCGATAATCCCTGCAAGGAAGTGCCCTACAAGCCGATATCCCCGGGCGAGAAGGCGGCTCTTGACGAATGGCAGGAGCAGGAATCAAGCCAGGCGAACTGGGAAAAGCACGTTGCCGACAATTTCGATCAGCGCGTGGTCAGCACCTATGGCGGGCCCTCACCCTCGAAGGCCGACCGCATCGCCAACATGAACAAACGAAAGGCTGCGAATCCCGACGCCCCTAAGGTCGGGGCAGCCCCGGCATTGTGGATCCGCACGTGGGACTTCGGGGACGCGGTCGTGATGCTCTCGTGCCAGCCGACTTATGGCGAAAAAGCGTATTGGTCCAGCCGCGTGCTGGCGCCTGTAAACGGGCTTTGGCAGATGGTGGAAAGCTACCACAACTACATCAAAGCTTCGCCCGTCATGACCGCTGTGCCAACCAAACCCAAGAATTGAAGCTCCGTCGATTGCCTAGCCTCGCGCGGCTCAACCGAGCCTGAGCCGGAGCAGCTTTCGCGCATTGTCCTCGTAGATTTTCTTTCGGTCCTCGCTTGGAACCGAGAGCTCATCGATGCAACGGATAGTTTCTCGAATGTATCCAGGCCCCTTCTCCGGATCAAAAGGCGAGTCCGAAGCGAATAGAGCATGATCGGCGCCGAAAAAAGCGAGTCCGCACTCCATCGCGGGGCGCGAGCCGAACGTGGCCGTGTCGGCATAAAACATCTTGAAATAATCTTGCGGGCGCTTCTTCAGCCTGCGCGTATATACCGTCAAATCTTCGTCCTCGGTTCGCGCTCCAAGCTGGTCCAGGCCGGGGCCGGTACGCCCGGAGAAATAAGGCACCATGCCGCCCATGTGATGAGTAATGATCTTGAGATTCGGCCAGCAGTCAAAATAGCCCGCAAACAAAATTCGCGCCATGAAAATGCTCGTCTCATAAGGCCAGCCAAACACCCACCAAAGTTCGTATTTGGACTTCTGCTCGGTTTGGTAGTCCGGAAAGCCCGCGCCGCGCGCCGGATGCACCCAGATCGGGCGATCTAACTCCGCCATTTTCTCGAAAATGGGAAGAAACGCCGGCTCGTCCAGAGGGCGGCCATTCACGTTCGTGTAAATCTGAACTCCGGCCGCGCCCAATTTCACAACCGCGCGCTCGATCTCCTGAACCGAGGCATCCGGATTGTTCATCGGCAAGGCGGCCACGAAACCCGGGAAGCGATCCGGGTGCTTGGCGACAAGCTCCGCCATCCCATCATTGGCGATTTGCGCCAACTCCGGTGATTTTTCCGGAGTTGCAAAGGCTTCGATCGGCGGTGACGGGAGACTGATCACTTGAGCATAGTCACGAAATCCGTCCATGATGCGGAAGCGAAGATCCAGATCGAAGAGCGCCGGGATTTCTCTGATGCGTCGCTGCATGTTCGAACCCTTTTCGCGGAGTGCAGACATGCGTTCGAAAAACGTCTTCGGCAAAATGTGATTGAAGACATCAATCTTCATCTCAGAATCTCCTCCGCGGTCCGGCTAGGAACCCAAATGCCGGAGATGCAACTGTTTACGTATCTAAGGTGGCCTGTGCAGCGATCGAAAGGACGCGAAACATGTGGCGCGATATATAGTGACACGGCAACAATTTGTCAAGCAGGGGCTTGCTGTGCTTGTCTTCACCTGTTTTCGCAACTGACGTACAATAGCTGCATCGCGACGCGCAAAATACTGGTAATGACGTGTGGTCGGCGGGAGTCCCGCTGGAGAAAGTCCAATGGCAGCAAAGAACGGCGGACGCTATGTGATTTCAGAAATTCAGAATGGTCTCATTGCGCCGGCGCACCGTTCCCCGGACGACAAGATTCTCGCCACGCTTTCCGGCCGCGAGCTACAGCCCAATCGGGGAATCGCTATCAATCTGGACTGGATAGAAGAAGTCCGCGTCAACACCAGCGCGGTGGAGCGCCGGGCGCAAACGCTCGTAACCCGCCGTACCGTCAAGAAAGAATGGCAGGCCGCCTGGCTCCTTCGCGCGATTACCTGCATGGATCTGACCACCCTCTCCGGTGATGACACTGATGAGCGCGTGCGCCGCCTGTGCGCCAAAGCACGGCAGCCCATTCAGCACGAGTTGGAAAAACAATTGGGTGTCGAAGAGCTTGGCATAAAAGTCGCCGCGGTGTGCGTCTATCACACGTTTGTGGAAACGGCGCTCCGTGCACTGGTAGGCAGCGGCATCCACGTCGCAGCTGTTTCGACCGGCTTTCCGGCGGGTCTCTCGCCGTTCGAGGAGCGCGTGGGCGAAATCCGTCGTTCCGTGGAGGCAGGCGCTCACGAAATCGACGTTGTCATCACACGCGCGCACGTGCTGGGCGCAAAATGGCAAGCTCTTTACGACGAGGTCGCGACCTTCAAGATCGCTTGCGGCCACACACACATGAAGGTCATCCTCGGCACCGGCGACCTCCTGACACTTCGCAATGTGGCGCGCGCGAGCGTCGTTGCCATGATGGCGGGCGCTGATTTCATCAAGACTTCCACTGGCAAGGAAGCCGTCAACGCCACTCTTCCAGTTGGTCTGGTCATGACGCGCGCGATTCGCGAGTACGCGCAGGAGACCGGCATGGCCGTGGGCTTCAAGCCTGCGGGAGGCATTCGAACCGCGAAGCAGGCTCTGGAGTGGTTATCCTTAATGAAAGAAGAGCTCGGACCATCCTGGCTCCACGCGGAACTCTTCCGGTTCGGTGTAAGCGGAATGCTCGCGGATATCGAACGCCAGCTGGAACATCATGCCACGGGAAGATACTCGGCAGATTTTCGACATCCCATGGCTTAGCGTGCGAGCCGCGTCACGAATGACGTTAGAATCGAGCGTAAACGAATGAGCATCGCCGAGAAATTCATGAGCATGGATTACGGTCCCGCGTTGGAGGACCCTCGCGAAGCCCTCCTTTGGCTCGATGCTCATGGAAGACGATTCGGCCATTTCATCAACGGTGGATGGCAGCCGCCTGTCGCGGGCCAATACTTTGAAACAGCGGATCCCTCCACCGGCGATTCTCTCGCCTCCATCGCTCAGGGATCGGCCGCGGACGTCGACGCGGCAGTAAAAGCTGCGCGCGCAGCACTCCCGTTGTGGCAATCGCTCACGCCCCATGCCCGGGCTCGCTATCTCTACGCCCTTGCACGGCAGATTCAAAAGCACTCTCGCCGGCTCGCAGTTCTGGAAACGATGGACAACGGCAAACCGATCCGAGAAAGCCGGGATATCGACATTCCGCTCGTCGCGCGCCATTTTTATTACCATGCGGGATGGGCGCAACTCCTGAAGCAGGAATTTCCCGGCCATACCGCCTGTGGGGTCGTCGGCCAAATCATTCCCTGGAATTTTCCGCTGCTCATGCTCGCCTGGAAGATTGCCCCCGCGCTTGCGACGGGGAACACCGTCGTCCTAAAACCTGCGGAATTCACACCGCTGACGGCGCTCGCCTTTGCCGAAATCTCCCGGGAGATTGGCCTTCCCGCAGGCGTCGTGAACATTGTCACAGGCGACGGTTCAACCGGCGAGGCTCTAGTGAAGCACCCCGACGTGGACAAGATCGCCTTCACCGGCTCGACGGAAGTAGGGCGCGCCATTCGCAAAGCCACAGCGCAGAGCCACAAGAAATTGTCTCTCGAACTGGGCGGCAAATCGCCCTTCATTATTTTTGAGGATGCCGACCTCGACAGTGCAGTGGAAGGACTGGTTGACGGGATCTGGCTCAACCAGGGCCAGGTTTGTTGTGCGGGCTCGCGCCTTCTGATGCAGGAAAGCGTGGCGGAAATTCTGATCAACAAAATTCAGAATCGCATGAACACTTTGCGCATGGGTCCGCCGCTCGACAAGGCCATCGACATCGGCGCAATCGTCGCTCGCGTTCAACTGGAGCACATTCAGCGCCTGGTCGATCAAGGTGTTGCCGAAGGCGCGACTTGCTGGCAGCCCGCGCTGCCTATGCCGTCCCGCGGCCTTTATTTTCCGCCCACACTGTTAAGCAACGTGCATCCCACCTCGGTCGTCGCGCAGCAGGAAATCTTTGGTCCCGTGCTCGCGGCAATGACATTTCGCACGCCTCGCGAAGCCGTCGAGCTGGCTAACAATACCGTTTATGGTCTGGCCGCGAGTGTGTGGAGCGAGAGCATCAATGTCGCTTTGCACGTCGCCGCGCAACTCAAAGCCGGCGTCGTCTGGGTGAACAGCACCAATCTTTTCGACGCGGCGTGCGGGTTCGGCGGCTACCGCGAAAGCGGCTTTGGACGCGAGGGTGGCAAAGAAGGTCTGCTCGAATATCTTGAACCTGTGTGGTTTAAGCAAGCTCCACTAGTTCGCCCCCCGACGCTCGCGATCGACCAACCGCCGGATGAACGCGTGGATTTTGCGGCTCCTCCGATCGACCGCACCGTTAAGCTCTACATTGGCGGCAAGCAGGCGCGGCCGGATTCAGGCTACAGCATAGAAGTGCGCGGCGCCGATGGACGATTGCTGGGCGAAGCGCCGCTCGGCAATCGCAAGGATATTCGCAATGCCGTTGAAGCTGCGCGCAAAGCGGAATCGTGGGCCAAGGCAACCGCGCACAATCGCAGCCAAGTGCTCTACTTTGTCGCCGAAAACCTTGTACAGCGTGGAGACGAATTAGCCGCGCGCCTCGCTGCCGTCGTTGGTCAAAAGCAGGCCGAAGCGGAGGTCCGGCTCGGCATTGAGCGGATTTTCTCTTACGCTGCCTGGACCGACAAGTTTGAAGGCACCGTGCACGATCCCCCTTTCCGCAACGTGACGCTGGCAATGCGCGAGCCAATCGGCACCGTGGGAATCGCTTGTCCCGTCGAAGCCCCTTTGCTCGGCTTCCTGTCTCTGGTGATGCCCGCCGCTGCTCTCGGAAACACCGTAATCGCCATTCCGTCGGAGGCCTACCCGCTCATCACCGGCGATCTCTATCAAATCTTCGAAACCAGCGATTTGCCCGATGGCGCAATAAATATGGTTACGGGCCGCCCCGCGGAACTCATAAAGGTGCTGGCCGAGCACGACGATGTGGATGCCATCTGGTGTTTTCGAGACGAGGCCAGCAGTGCGACGGTGAAATCTCTCTCTGTTGGTAATTTGAAGCAGGTTTTCACGAATGAAGGCCGCGCCGTCAACTGGTTTGACTCCAATCAGGGAGAAGGCTCCTGGTTCCTTGAGCACGCAACGCAAGTGAAAAACATCTGGGTACCCTACGGAGAATAGCGCTCCGCTCATGACCTCCCGACGATGGAGGTTTTCCTGTGCGACACCTCGAGGTGAAATAAATGAAGGCGGCGGTCCTCTACGAACTCAAGAAACCGCTCGCCATTGAAGAAGTTGCGCGGCCCACCCCCGGCCCCGGCGAGGTTCTTATCGAAGTCGAAGCTTGCGGCGTATGTCACTCCGATTTGCATGTCGCCGATGGAGATTGGAAGCAGTTGGCGGGCATCGTGAAGAAGCCGCTCATCCTTGGGCATGAGATCGTAGGCCGCGTCATTGAAAAAGGAGCAAATGTTCACGATTTGCAAATTGGCGACCGCGTTGGCGTGCCGTGGGTGCACTGGACGTGCGGAGTCTGTGAATTTTGCAGAGGCGGCAACGAAAATCTTCGCATCGAGCAGGCGATTACCGGCGTAACGGTAGACGGCGGATACGCTGAATTTGCAAAGGCTCCCGCGAGCCATGCGATGAAAATTCCATCGAACCTGCCCCCTAAAGAAGTCGCCCCGCTTTTCTGCGCCGGCGTCACCGTTTATCGCGCCCTCAAACACGCCAAAATTTTAGCTGGGCAGCGCCTCGCCGTTTTCGGCGTCGGTGGCCTGGGGCACCTCGCCATTCAGATCGGCCGCGGTCTTGGTGCCGAAGTCACAGCCATCGATATTTCCGATGAAAAGCTCGCGCAGGCTAAGTCACTTGGCGCTTCGCACACACTGAACGCGGCATCGTCCGATGCGGTAAAGGAATTAAGAGCCAAGGGCGGCGTCCACGTCGCAATCGTAACCTCCGCGGCAAAAGCGGCCTACAATATGGCCTTTTATGGTCTGCGGCCCACGGGAACTCTTCTTGTAGTAGGATTGCCCGCCGAAGATATCTGTTTCCCGCCGATCATGATGGCCGCCGCAGAAGTTCGCATCCAGGCTACCGCTGTCGGCACGCGTGACGACTTGCGGGAAGTTCTCGCGATGGCGGCGGCGGGGAAAGTTCGATGCCAGGTGACGAGTCGCCCGCTTGCTCAGGTGAACGAAGTTCTGGAAGACTTACGCCGCGGGAGAATTGCCGGGCGGGTTGTGCTCACGCCGCACTGAACAATGTGCGAATGCTAAAGGAGCCTTTGGGCGATGAACGTCAAACAGCTCTTTGATCTCACCGGACGCGTCGCGATCGTCACTGGCGGTTCCATCGGCCTGGGCCGCCAGATGGCCGAAGGGCTCGCGGAAATGGGCGCAAACTTGGTGCTGTGCGCTCGCAAAAAGGAACGCTGCCAACAAGCCGCCGAAGATTTGCAGAAGCTCGGTGTGGAGACACTGGCTCTCGCCTGCGACGTAAAGAATCCCGACGACATTCACCAGGTCGTGGACGTGACGATGGCGCAATTCGCCCGCATCGATATCCTGATCAACAATGCCGGCACTTCCTGGGGCGCGCCCGTCGAGGAAATGCGTCTCGAACAATGGAATAAAGTCATCGAAACAAATCTGACCGGGACATTTCTCTTTTCTCAAGCTGTAGGCAAAATTATGATCGGCCAGCGTCGCGGAAAAATAATCAACATCGCTTCAGTGGCCGGGCTCCACGGTGCTCCCCCGGAATTTCAGGCCATCGGTTATCACGCCAGCAAAGGCGGAGTTATCATCTTCACGAAAGATCTGGCTTGCAAATGGGGAATCCACAACATTCAGGTCAATTCGATCGCCCCGGGATGGTTTCCCACGAACATGTCTCAAGTCCTCATCGAGAGGAACAAAGATACTTTCCTGAAAACGATTCCCTTGCGGCGCTTTGGCAATGCGAACGACTTAAAAGGAGCCGCTGTTTTTCTCGCTTCGGCTGCCTCGGATTTTGTTACCGGCCATGTGCTCGTGGTTGATGGAGGGCAGACTGCCTAGCAAAGACAGAAGACGCAATGAATATCCCGCTCACGCGACCGCAAACAGGAGTTACGTAGATGGATTTGAACCTGAGCGCTGAAGAATTGAAGTTTCGCGATGAATTGCGAGCCTGGCTCGCTGCCAATGTCCCGAAAGATTGGGACGAACGCCGCGAGGATTCACTCGAAGTCCGTTTCGAGTACTTACGGTCTTGGCAACGCAGGCTTTACGAAGGCGGCTGGGCTGGCATTTCCTGGCCGAAAGAGTACGGCGGTCGCGGCGCCAGCCTGATGCAGCAAGTCATCTTCTGGCAGGAGATGGCGCTTGCCGGAGCGCCGCCAATGGCCAACGTACTCGGCCTCGGCCTGATCGGCCCCACAATTATCGCTTTTGGCACTGAAGCGCAAAAGAAACGATATCTGCGAAAGATTTTGAGCGCCGAGGAAATATGGTGTCAGGGATTTTCCGAACCGAACGCAGGCTCCGATCTCGCAAATCTCCAAACCGAAGCGCGACTCGATGGCGGCCATTACGTTGTCAACGGTCAAAAAGTGTGGACCAGTTACGGTTGGGCGGGTGACTGGTGCGAATTGGTCGTACGCACTGATCCTGGCGCTCCCAAGCACAAAGGGCTCACAGTTTTGCTGGTGGATATGAAGTCGCCCGGAGTCGAGGTACGTCCGCTTCGCCAGATGACGGGTGAAACTGAATTCAACGAGCTTTTCTTCCGCGATATGCGCGTTCCGGTGGAAAACGTAGTCGGCAAAGTGAACCAGGGTTGGGATGTCGCCATCGGCACGCTTATGCACGAACGAGGCACTTTCGGCGCAGGCCTTCAGATTATTTATAAGCGAAACATGGACCGGCTCATCGATCTTTCCCGCACTCTTCACAAAAATGGCCGCCCTGCAGCTCAGGACCCGCTCACGCGCCAGAAACTCGCGCAATGCTACGCCGAAATCGAAATCATGCGGCTCAACCAGATGCGCGCCTTCAGCCGCATCAATGCTACCGGAGTACCCGGCCCCGAAGGATCCATCCAAAAGATTTTCTGGAGCGAACTGAACCAGCGCTTCCAGCAAATCGCGCAGGAATTGCTCGGCCCGTATGGCCAGCTTGACGCGGGCGATAGCCACGCGATCGACAGCGGAATCTGGTCTTACGGATATCTGCGCGCGCGCGGCAACACCATCGAGGCGGGCACCTCGGAGATTCAGCGCAATATCATTGGCCACTTTGTTCTTGGCCTGCCTCGAAGCTACTAGAGCCCGGGCCCACTTGAGGGAGAAGCAATGCAATTTGGATTGAGCGAGAGTCAGGAAATTCTAAAAGACAGCGCACGAAAGTTTTTCGCTGGTGAGTGCCCGATCGCCGAAGTGCGGCGTCTGATGGAAACGGATACGGCGCACGACCCAGCTCTGTGGTTCAAGCTGGCCGAGCAGGGATACACGGGCATCATTTTTCCAGAAGAATACGGCGGCGTCGGTCTTGGCAAAGTCGAACTCATCCTCTTAATGGAAGAGGCAGGGCGTGCGCTATTACCCGGACCTTTTTTCTCCACCGTAGCGCTGGCCGGCGCTGTACTCGACGCGGTCGCTACCGCTAACCAGAAAAAGAAATACCTCGCGCCCATCTGCCAGGGCAAGGCACTCTCCACCGTCGCTGTTCTGGAAAGCAGCGCAAGTTGGGAACTTTCTGAGGTGCGCATGAGCGCGACAAACGGACTCCTTTCTGGAGAAAAATTGTTTGTACCTGACGCCGCCGTTGCCGGAATGATCATCGTCGTTGCCCGCAACGGCGTCTTCATCGTCAACATGAAAGCGCCGGGCGTCACCATTTCGCCCATGTCCGGTATGGATCTCACACGCAAGCTCTATTCCGTGCATTTCCACAACACACCCGCTGAGAAGCTCGGCGAAACGTCCGCGCTTTCAAGAGCGCTGGATGTCGCTACGGCTGCTCTCGCGGCCGAAATGGTGGGCGGGATGCAGCGCACATTGGACATCACCGTTGAATACGCGAAGACGCGCAAGCAATTCGGCAAACCCATTGGAACGTTCCAGGCCGTACAACACCAGTGCGCCGACATGTATCTGGAAACGGAGAGTGCCCGCTCGGCCGCTTACTACGCTGCGTGGGCCCTCGAAGAAAATGTCCCCGACGCCGCGACAGCCGTCTCCATCGCCAAGATGTACGCAAGCGACGCCAGCCGCACGGTGGGTAATCGCGGCATTCAGATTCACGGCGGAATGGGATTCACCTGGGAAAACGACCTACATTTGTATTACCGGCGCGCAAAAGCCTCGGAGACAGCATTCGGCGACGCTACGTTTCATCGCGAACGCATCGCCAGATTGGTAATTGACGCTAGTGCGGTCTCCGCTCATAGAGCGTAGTTAACTAAACAAAGAGAGCGCATAAGATGACTGAGCTAGTCCAACTTACGAAAGACAATGGCATCGCCATCATCACAATCAACAATCCCCCCGTAAACGCTCTTAGCCCGGGCGTGCCCGAAGGCATCTCCGGGGCAATCGATGAAGTCGATCGAGACGACAGCGTCAAGGCGGCTGTCCTCATCGGCGGAGGCCGTACTTTTGTTGCTGGAGCGGACATCAAGGAATTCGGCAAGATCACCTCCGGCAAAGCTACGCGCGGCGAAGGATTCAAACCGCTGCTCCTGCGTGTCGAAGATTGTCGCAAGCCTCTGGTCATGGCGATCCACGGCACCGCTTTCGGCGGCGGTCTTGAACTGGCCATGGCAGGTCACTACCGAGTTGGCGCACCCACTGCGCAGGTCGGCCAACCGGAAGTAAAACTCGGCATCATTCCCGGCGCAGCCGGAACGCAGCGGCTCCCGCGCCTTGCCGGCGTTGCCAAAGCTGTCGAGATGTGCGCTGGTGGCAGTCCAATCTCCGCAGCTGAAGCTGTGAATTTCGGCATCATCGATAAACTCATTGACAGCGATCTGCTCGCTGGCGCCGTCGCCTTTGCCCGCGAAATTGCCGGCAAATCGGCGCCGAAAACCCGCGAACGCAACGACAAGCTAGGCACTCTGGAGCAGAACGCCACTATCTTCGCCGCAGCCCGTGAAAATACCCGCAAGAAGCAACGCAACTTGATTGCCCCGCTCGCCGCCATCGACGCTGTGGAAGCCGCGACGACGCTGCCCTTTCCGGAAGGCTGTCAGAAAGAGCAAGAGCTCTTCGCAAAATGCCTTTTCTCGGATCAATCCAAGGCGCTCATCTACGTTTTCTTTGGAGAACGCGAAGTCGCAAAAATCCCCGACATTCCAAAAGAAACGCAGACTATTCCCGTAAACACAGTCGCCGTCGTCGGAGCAGGAACGATGGGCGGCGGCATTGCGATGGTTTTCGCCAACGCCGACTTTCCTGTTTTGCTGAAGGAAACCGATCAGGCCGCCCTCGACCGCGGCCTTACCAATATCGAGAAGAATTACGCAAATTCGGTGAAGCGCGGCCGTTTCACCCAGCAATTCGTCGACGAGCGCTTGAAGTTAATTCGGCCAACGCTCAGTTATGACGGATTCGCCCGGGCCGACATGGTGGTCGAAGCAGTTTTCGAAGGCATGGCACTCAAAAAAGAAGTCTTTGGCCAACTCGACCGCATTTGCAAACCTGGCGCCATTCTCGCCAGCAACACGTCGACGCTGAACATCGACGAGATCGCCTCGGCCACCGCGCGCCCGCAATCCGTAATTGGCACGCATTTCTTCAGCCCCGCAAACGTGATGCGCCTCCTCGAAATCGTCCGCGGCAAAGCCACCAGCAAGGATGTCATCGCCACCTGCATGCAGCTCTCTAAGAAACTCGGTAAGGTCGGCGTGCTCGTCGGGAATTGCATGGGCTTTGTTGGCAATCGCATGTTCGGACCCTATCGGCGTGAAGCCCAGTTCCTCGTTGAAGAAGGCGCCAGCGTGGAAGCCGTCGACACCGCTCTCTATGAATACGGCATGGCCATGGGGCCACTTGCCACCGGCGACCTCGCCGGACTCGACGTCGGCTGGCGCATCCGCAAGGAATATCGGCAACTGCAAAAGCCCGGGGTCCGTCAGCCGATCGCTGAAGACCGTCTCTGTGAGCTCGGCCGCTACGGACAAAAGACGGGCGCGGGTTGGTACAAATATGATGAAAACCGCCAAGCGACACCCGATCCAGAAGTCGCTGAACTCGTTCGGAAATGGGCCGCCGAAGCTCGCATTACCCAACGCCAAATCTCCGCGGAGGAAATCGTCGATCGCTGCCTATACGCGTTGGTAAACGAAGGCGCCCGCATTCTCGAAGAAGGGTACGCATTGCGCCCCGTAGACATCGACATCATCTATCTCAATGGCTACGGCTTCCCCGCCTATCGTGGCGGACCGATGTGGTATTCCGACACCGTCAGCTTGAGAAAAGTCTACGAACGCATCTGCGAGTTTCACCGGCAGCACGGCGAGCTCTGGACGCCAGCGCCATTGTTGAAGCAACTGGCCGATCAAGGTAAGACCTTCGCTGAGTTCAGCAAGGAGCAAGGCGCCGCGGCGTAGCGTCCACCCTGAAGTGTGAGTCCAGTCGACATTGATGAGTGACTTCCGTGACCAAACAAGCGCGGTACGCCCTGGCGAAGAACTCGATCTCGCCAAACTGGAACCGTTCCTACGAAATCATTTTCCCGTTGAGGCAGGCCCGCTTGTCGTGCGCCAATTCCCCAGCGGCCACTCCAATCTGACTTATTCCGTTCATCTAGGTGCAAGGGAATTTGTTCTTCGCCGCCCGCCCTTTGGAAGCAAGGTCAAGACTGCCCACGACATGGGCCGCGAATTTCGCGTTCTCTCGAAACTCCACTCCGCCTACCCGCCCGCGCCCAAGGTACTTCTTTACTGCGATGACGATTCCATATTGGGCGCGCCGTTTTACATCATGGAGCCGATCCGCGGAATCATTCTTCGCAGGAACCTTCCCACTGGATTGGAATTTTCCGCCGAGACGGCCCGCCGCCTCAGCGAATCGTTCCTCGACAACCTTGCCCTCTTGCACAGCTTGGATTACGCGGCGATTGGTCTCGCCGACTTGGGAAAGCCTCAGGGCTATCTCGAGCGCCAGGTCCGCGGCTGGACCGAGCGTTACTACGGCTCGAAGACTCACGATTATCCTGAAGTCGAGAAAATTTCCGCTTGGATGGCAGAGCACATACCTTCCACGAGCGGAGCTGCGCTCATACACAACGACTACAAATTTGACAATTTGGTTCTCGATCCGAACGATCTCACTAAAATTGTCGGTGTGCTCGATTGGGAGATGTGTACCATCGGCGACCAGCTCAGCGATTTAGGCACCGCTCTGGCGTATTGGGTGGATGCTCAGGATTCAGAAGACCTCCAGAAAATTCGCTGGGGTCCCACGACAGTTCCGGGCAGCATGACTCGCGCTCAACTCCTGGAACGCTACGCGCAAGCAACCGGCCGCGACGTCTCGAGAATGGATTTCTACCTCACCTTCGCGCGATTCAAAATCGCCGTAATTATTCAGCAAATCTATTACCGCTATCACTTGGGTCTGACCAAGGACGAGCGATTTGCGTCCATGCCCGGAATCGTCGCGCTACTCTTGCGCGCTTCGCTCCTCTGCGCCCAAACAGGCACGATTTGAAGTTGTGGACGGTCTTGCAATTAACGTGAAGGATTCAGGGAAAGGTTGATCCCAAAAATTTCAGCTGTAGTAACGCACAATCCACTCCGCCACGCAGCACGGCTTGTCCACTCCTTCGCTCTCGACTGTCACGGCAAACACGGCTTCAAGCGCATCGGACACTTCTTTCACGCTCAAAAGTATGAATCTCCCACGGATCTTCGAATCAGCCCGAACTGGGGAAGGGAATCGAACGCGGTTCAAGCCGTAATTCACAGCCATCCGAATCCCGCTTTTGATTTGAATGGTTTGTTTCATCAGAAAGCTGAGGAGGGAAAGCGTCAAGAATCCATGCGCGATTGTCGTGTGATAAGGCGACTCGCGTTCCGCGCGTTCGTGGTCTAAGTGAATCCATTGGCGATCCTCGGTGGCCTCCGCAAACTGCTGAATGCGCCCCTGTGTAACCACGAGCCAGTCCGTCATACCGATTTCCCGGCCCGCAAGGGATTTCAAGGCCCTCGCGTCTTCAATCACGAGTGGCGCCATTTTCCAAGTTCCCATTTCGCGATCGCTTCCGTGTGCACTTCGTCCGGGCCATCCGCCAGCCGCAACGTGCGCACGTTCGCCCAGGCGCTTGCCAGAAACGTGTCTTGCGAAACGCCCGCGCCGCCGTGTGCCTGGATCGCGCGGTCCAGCACGCGTAGCGCCACGTTCGGAGCAACGACTTTGATCATCGCAATTTCGCTGCGCGCTGTTTTGTTTCCCGCTGTATCCATCATGTAGGCTGCCTTCAGCGTCAGCAGCCGCGCCTGCTCGATCTCCATCCGTGAAATCGCTATGTCCGCGCGGATGGTGCCTTGCTCAGCGAGGGGCTTGCCAAACGCCACTCGTTCGCGCACGCGCTTGCACATCGTTTCAAGCGCCCGCTCCGCAACGCCGATGCACCGCATACAGTGATGAATCCGTCCCGGCCCCAGCCGGCCCTGGGCAATTTCGAATCCCCGCCCTTCACCCAGAAGCATATTCGATACGGGAATATGCACATTATCGAAGCGAATCTCTGCATGGCCATGCGGCGCATGATCGTAGCCATAAACAGTGAGCAATCGCTCAATTTTCATTCCCGGCGCATCCATCGGCACCAGCACCATGGACTGCTGTTTGTGCGTCGGCGCGGTTGGGTCCGTTTTCCCCATGAATATCGCAATCTTGCATCGCGGGTCGCCCGCACCCGATGACCACCACTTCCGCCCGTTGATCACGTACTCGTTTCCGTTCCGTACAATGCTCGCGCGGATGTTGGTTGCATCCGAAGAAGCGACGTCCGGCTCGGTCATCGCAAAGCATGACCGGATCTCACCGGCCAGCAGCGGCTTCAGCCACCTCTCTTTCTGTTCCGGCGTGCCATAACGCGCCAGCACTTCCATGTTCCCGGTGTCCGGAGCCGAGCAATTGAAGACTTCCGCCGCCATTGTGCTCCGTCCCATGATCTCGCACAACGGGGCATACTCCAGGTTTGTCAGCCCGGCACCGTTTTCATCATTGGGCAAAAACAAATTCCACAGTCCGGCCACGCGAGCTTTCGGCTTGAGTTCCTCAATAATCCGCGTTGGCTTCCACCGCGCGTGCTCTATCTCCTCCAGGAACCGCTGCTCGTTCGGATAGATATGCTCATCCATGAACGCCTGCAATCGCCGCTGCAATTCCTTCGTTTTCTCGTTGAATTCGAAATTCATACGCTTCGCCTACCTGCCGGTAAACCTTGGCGCCCGCTTCTCCACAAAATGCGCAACGCCTTCCTTAAAATCTTCGCACTGCAAACTGGCCAGCATCTCGCGTTCGGAGGTTTCGAACGCCTCCTCGAGTGTTTGGAACATTCCTTCGTAAACCTGGCGTTTGATCACCCGCGTGGAGCGCGGGCTCACGTTGGCCCCCAGGTCGTGCGCATATTCCTGCACCTTGCCGGCAAAAACGTCTTGTGAAAACACTTGGTTCACCAGCCCCATGCGCAGGGCTTCGGCGGCGTCAATCATCCGTGCAGAGAATAACAGGTCGAGCGCGTTCGCATGTCCAATCAGGCGCGGGAGCATCCATGCCATCCCGTATTCCGCAATCAACCCGCGCCGCGCAAACGCCGTCCCGAATCGCGCTGCCTCCGACGCAAACCGCAAATCGCAGTACAAAGCGATGACTAGTCCTAGCCCCACCACCGGGCCATTAATCGCAGCAATCATTGGTTTTCCCACCGCCGGAAAGTACGAATATTTCCTTTGGAAATCAGCTCGCGCTCCTTCACGGCCCCCACTCCTGCTGTTCTGCAATGCCTGTGCTCTCCCTTTCTCATCGAGACCATGTTCCGCCACCGTGCTCAAGAGCGACATGTCCGCGCCCGCGCAGAATCCCCGGCCGGCGCCGGTCAAGACGATCGCGCGCACATTGTCGTCGCGCTCTGCCTCTCCGATCGCCGCGCGTACCTCGTTTTCCATAATTGCGGTCCAGGCGTTCAATTTATCAGGACGATTCAGGGTAATCGTCGCCACACGGTCGGAGACCTGATACTGCATTTCTTGGTTTTGCATGATGGCCGCGATTATATACAATGCCCGCCGTGTTAGACACTCTCGTCTGTCAGCGGCTATCACGTTTCGCCGTGTAGGGCTCGCTTCATCGTCCAGCGCGACTCATCGAACCGGGGGCATTCATGGCATTTGTTCAAAATCGGGGAGCGCAAATTTATTGGGACGACGCGGGGAAAGGTTCTCCCATCTTGCTCATCATGGGACTCGGATGGCCATCATATTTGTGGCATCGCACCCGGCCCGTCTTCTCCGCGCGCTTCCGCAGCATCGCCCTCGACAATCGCGGTGTCGGCCAGAGCGACGTGCCTCCCGGCCCTTATCCCATCGCGCTAATGGCTGCTGACGCCGCCGCCGTCCTCGATGCCGCCGGCGTCGAGCGCGCGCATATCTTCGGCCTCTCGATGGGGGGCATGATCGCTCAGGAATTTGCCCTGCAATACCCCAATCGCGTGCAATCGTTAATCCTTGGATGCACTTCTCCCGGCGGAACCCACGCCGTTCTCGCTGAGCCCGCGGCAACCCAACTCCTCCTCTCGCGCGGCCTGAGCCCCGAAGATTTCTCCAAGGCCATCAATCCTTTCATCTATGATTCAGGCACTCCGGAGGAACGCATCGAGGAGGACTTTGTCCTTCGCAAGCAATGGTATCCTCGCCCGGAAGGCTACATCGCTCAGTTGCAGGGCATCCTCGCCTGGGAAGCATACAACCGTCTCCCGCAGATCTCTGCGCCCGCGCTCGTCATCCACGGAGAATCCGACCGGCTCGTCCCGCCGGCTAACGGCAAAATTATCGCGGAACGTATTCCCGGCGCGAAACTCGTGATGATCCCACACGCCAACCACATTCTCAGCACCGACCAGCCAGAAGCTGTGCACCGCGCCGTTCTGGACTTCCTCGCTGCGCAGTCCAACCATCCTCTCCACATGCAAGCCTGAATGCGGATCCCTCAGCTAGGATCAAACTATCTGCCAAGGCAGAGAACGAGCTCCACGTTCAGGTATAATCGCTTCTTCTCGCCGTCCATCTGAGGAGGAATCATGGCGGAGCCATCCTACGAAGAACTCAAAGCGCGTCTAGCGGAATTGGAGAAGCAGGGCACCGGACGCCGTTCCGGAAATTTGGAATTCAGAGTCGGCGAAAAAGGCGGCGTGAGCGTTTATGGCCTCGGCCGCTTTCCTGTCACGTTGTATTACGAGCAATGGACTCGCCTCCTGGACGCCATTCCGCAATTGCGCGCGTTCCTCGATGAGAATAAGGCCAGCGGCAAGCTCAAACTAAAAGAGAAGTAGCATTATTCCCGCCTGCCGCTCGGCGGCGCTGCAGCATCCACTGAGTGCGGACAAGCGGTCAATCGCGGCCGCTTCCTATCTCAAGTTTCCACAGCCCGGTAGATAGCTTCGAGTGCGTGCACACATCAGAGACACGAACGACGAACTATATCCAGTGTGGCATTTCCTTTCTTCTCGAATATATTCAAGAAATCGAAACAGCGCACAAATATCGTACTTGACGAAATGGAACATTCTCGATTAGATGAAAAGACGCTATTAAATCGTTTTAGGGAGCAAAGAATGAGTCGATGGAGCAAACGAAATGTGTTGTCGCTGCGCTTGTTGCCCGCCATGTTGTTTCTCTTCTGTGCGGGTGAGTTGAAGGCACAGAGCATCCACGTGGACGCGACCCCCAGCCACGCGGTAAACACGGTCCGTCCGACCGAGGCTCTCGGCGCCGGCATCGACCGGCTCCCCTACGGCGCAGCGGACAAGCTTTTTGTGGACGACACTATCAAGCAGGTGCTCTCCGCAGGATGGCAGACGGTAACTTACCGCCAGAACACGGAACTGCATACCGAAGCGTGGCATTGGAATCCGCAGGGAACCTGGAGCGACCCCGCGGGCAAGGGATACTTCACTGGCAGCGCAACACCGGGCACGGACATGATCCGCCACTCGTACGGTTATCCGTTGCCGCATCGCGGCGTGACCCGCGACGACGGCACAGACACCGTCGGCTATTCGCGGCTCACGGACGGCGATCCGGATAGCTACTGGAAAAGCAATCCATATTTGACACAAGCATTCACGGGAGAGGACGACGCACTCCATCCCCAATGGGTGATTCTCGACTTGGCCAGCAAATTGGACGTTACGGCCATCCGCATCGCCTGGGCGGGACCCTACGCGACAAAATATCTCGTGCAGTATTGGACAGGTGACGATCCGATCCGGAAACCCACTGCAGGAGTGTGGCAAACATTTCCGGGCGGAGTTGCGACCGAAGGGGAAGGCGGTAGTGCGACTCTCCAGCTCGTGACGGAGCCTTTGGCCGTGCAGTACGTACGTATCCTGATGATGGCGTCATCGAACACCTGCGACACTCACGGGTCGGCAGACAAACGAAACTGTGCGGGCTACGCCATCCGCGAAATTTATTTGGGAACAACCACCCCGGACGGCAAGTTCCACGATTTGGTTCGCCACACGCCGGACCAGGATCAGACGGCGACATTTTGTTCTTCCGTGGACCCGTGGCACGAGCCCGGCGACCTCAATGAACGCGCGGGCGACCAGGTTGGGTTTGACCTTTTCTTCACCAGCGGCGTGACCCGCGGACTGCCCGCCATGATTCCGATTGCCATGATCTACAGCACGCCGGAAGATGCTGCGGCAGAAATTTCCTATATCGAAAAGCGCGGATATCCGATCTCCTATGTGGAAATGGGCGAAGAGGCCGATGGGCACTACACGCCCCCGGAAGATTACGCGGCGCTTTACGTGCAATTTGCAACAGCCCTCCACAAAGCAGACCCGAGACTCAAGCTGGGTGGTCCGATTTTCACCGGGGTGAACAAAGACATCGAGACATGGCCCGATGCACAGGGCAAGACATCTTGGGCGCGGCGGTTCGTGGATTATTTGAAAGCGCGCGGCCGGTTGAGCGACCTGGCGTTTTTTTCCTTCGAGCACTATCCGATGGAGCCGGGGAAGATTCAGTGGAGCAGCCTGTACGATGAAGCAAACCTCGTGACGCAAATCATAAAAGTATGGCGAGCGGACGGGGTGCCCGCTAGTGTGCCGCTGTTCATCACGGAGTCAAATATTTCCTGGCAGTCCTCGGAAGCATTCGTGGATGTCTGGGGCGCGTTGTGGCTGGCGGATTATATCGGCGCGTTTCTGAGCGGCGGCGGGGACGCAGTCTACTATTTTCACTACTTGCCGGAAGGCTTGAGCCATGGGCACAATGGCTCGCTCGGGACTTTTGAATTTTTTTCCGCGGATCGCGACTTGAAAATCCGCCAGCTGCTCTCGCAATATTTTGCCAGCCAACTTATCAACCTCGAATGGGTTCAACCGGGTGACGGCGTGCACAAACTGTTCCGCGCAGCAAGCGACATCGGTGATGGAGCCGGGCATGTTTTGGTAACTTCGTACGCTGTGCAGCGGCCGGACGGTCAATGGGCGCTGCTCATCATCAACAAGGATCAGGAGAATTCCCACACAGTGAGCATCTCTTTCGATGACGCCGCGAAGGCCACAATGGGATTTTTCAGCGGGCTCGTCAGCATAACGACGTTTGGAAAAGATCAGTATCAGTGGCACCCGAACCTCAACGGCGGCACTGCCGATCCCGATGGTCCTGCGGTGAAATTCACAATCAAGGGAGAACCAGGGACGAAATTTTCACTGCCAGCAGCGTCCGTGACGGTGATTCGCGGCAGAGTGTCCACTGCCAAGACTGAAACGAATCTGCGCTTGCGCTAGCCGCGGCTATGCCCGCGCTTTGTCAATCATCTCTTCCCAAACGCCCTTCGACTTCAGGATGAGCTCGACCACTTCGCGAATCGCACCCTTCCCCGCATGCGCTCTCGCGACATAGTGCGCTGCTTGCTTTACTTGAGGAACTGCGTCGCCGACGGCGATCGCCAACCCGACGCGGCGCATGATCGGCAAATCGGGTAGATCATCGCCAACATAGGCGACAGCTGACTCCGAGACGCCAGCTTTATGCATGATTTCTTCGAGGGCCGACATTTTCAGCGGCTGCTTCTGGTAAATGAATTCCATTTGCATTTCGCGGGCGCGCCGCAGTAGCGCGGGGCTTTCGCGCCCCGTGATGCAGCCGGTCCGGAGGCCTGCCGTGTGCGCCAGGGTCAAACCCTGGCCATCGTGTGCGCTAAACGTTTTTATTTCGAGCGCCGTGCCGTCGGGCTGTGACACCAGCGTGACCGAACCATCCGTCATCGTGCCGTCCACATCCATGAGCAGCACTTGAATCTTCTTTGCGCGGCTCATCACGCTAGCCGGAATTTTCTTGCCTCCCTTCGCCAATGCGTTCTCCTCTTTTCCTCTGTGCGCTCTGTCTTGAAGTCTAGTTTTCTCGATCCGTTGTTTACATCAACTCCAGTGTCCAAAGATCGTGCAAGTGCACGACGCCCAGAACGCCCCTGGCTTCATCCACGACGACAACGGAAGTGATCTTTCTCTTTTCCATAAGATTCAGCGCTTCACTGGCCAAAACGTGCGCGCCAATCGTTTGCGGATTGCGCGTCATGCAGGCGCCTGCGGTCATCTCCAATGTCGCGCCTCGATGTTTTTCCATGAGCCGCCGAAGATCGCCGTCCGTCACGATTCCCGCCAGCCGTCCATCCGGTTCGAGAACCGTGGTCATTCCCAGACCCTTCCGGCTCATCTCGTGAATGACGTCGGGCATCGGCGTGTCCGCATAGACCCTCGGTAAAGCATCTCCCGCATGCATCTTGTGTTCGACGCGGAGCAACTTCCTTCCGAGGCGCCCCGCGGGATGAAGCGCTGCGAAGTCGTCGGGACGGAATCCGCGCCGCTCAAGAAGCGAAATCGCCAATGCATCGCCAACCGCCATGGCCACGGTTGTGCTTGCGGTGGGCGCAAGGTTCAGCGAGCAAGCCTCTTCGCGCACGCTCACATCGAGAGCGACATCGCTGGCTTCGGCGAGCGTGGAGTGAATTTTCCCGGTCAGAGTGACGAGCGGCGCTTCCAGACGCTTTAGCGCTTCGAGCAGTTGAATAATTTCCTCCGTCTCGCCGCCGTAGGAAACGGCCAGCATCGCGTCACCTCTCGCAAGCATACCGAGATCGCCGTGCAGCGCTTCTGCCGCGTGCAGGAAAAACGATGGCGTGCCCGTACTCGAAAAAGTCGCGGAGATTTTTCTGCCAATCAGGCCGGACTTGCCCATCCCTGTCACCACCACGCGGCCTTTGCATTCGAATAGCACATCTACGGCTTTTTCGAAGCTCGCATCCAAACGTGCGAAAACATCCTGAATGGCTTGTGCTTCAATTTTCAAAACACGGCGCGCTGTGTCCAGGCTCATTGCGCGCTCCAACGCCGGACGAGTGAAGAAAGTTCTTTCAATTGCGCCAGCAGGCCAGCGAGTAGAGAGAGAGGCAGGGCATTAGCGCCATCCGATAGTGCCGCGGCGGGATTGTCGTGCGTCTCCAGAAAAATGCCGTCAATTCCTGCCGCCACTCCCGCGCGCGAGAGCGGTTCGATGAATTCCGGCTGGCCGCCGCTCGCATGGCCCTGTCCGCCGGGAAGCTGGACGGAATGCGTCACATCGAAGACCACTGGATAGCCGATTTTTCGGAGGATCGGGAAAGACCGCATATCCACCACGAGATTCTGGTACCCAAACGACGTGCCACGCTCGGTGAGCATGATTTTCGTGTTTCCCGTGGCGGCGATCTTCTCCGCCGCATTGGACATGTCCCACGGCGACAGAAACTGCGCCTTTTTCACATTGATGATGCGGCCGGTCTTGCCCGCGGCTTCCAGCAAATCCGTTTGCCTCGAAAGAAATGCTGGAATTTGCAGGATGTCGCAAACTTCGGCGGCGGCCGCGGCATGCGAAGGTTCGTGAATATCCGTCAGAATGGGCACCTTCAAATCGGCCTTGATCTTTCCAAGGATGCGCAAGCCTTCCTTGAGTCCCGGCCCTCGAAACGATTTCACGGACGAACGATTCGCCTTGTCGTAAGAAGCCTTGTAGATGTAAGGAATTCCCGCATCAACGGCAATTCGCATCACCAGCTCGCCGATCTTTCGCGCATGCGATTCACTTTCGATGACGCACGGCCCGGCAATTAGAAAAAGCGGATTTCCTCCGCCGAGGCGCAGGGAGCCGAGGGGAATCTCACGAGTGGTAGTCATTCGGAGCATTGAAGATAGCACAGGGAGCGAAAAAAGCGGCGCGAAGACGGCCTGTCCCAGACTATGCGGCGGCGTGGGGCGCAGCGCGAAGCACCGGTGTTCTTGGCGATTCCGTAGCCGGGGCGCGCGGTGATTCACTCCGGGCGGTGGCTGGCGCGAGGTGTGCCTTCTGCTTCTGGTTCTCCAGCGCCGCCCCGATGAAGGCCGCAAAGAGCGGATGCGGTTCCAGCGGTTTGGACTTGAACTCCGGGTGGAACTGGCAGCCGAGGAACCACGGATGCTCCGGCGCCTCGATAATCTCCACGTAATTTCCGTCCGGGGTGCGTCCGGTAATGCGGAGCCCGGCTCCGAGCAGGGTTTTCTCGTAATCGCGATTGAATTCGTAGCGATGGCGGTGCCGCTCGCTGATTTCCAGCCTGCCGTAAGCCTTGTGTGCAAAAGAGCCCGGCTCGAGCCGGCAAGTCCACGCGCCCAGCCGCATGGTGCCGCCCATTTCGTCCACGCCAAGTAGTTCGCGCAGCTTATAGATGACGCGGTGCGGCGTCTGCGGATCAAATTCCGTGCTGTCCGCCTGTTTCAATCCGGCAACGTCGCGCGCGTATTCAATCGTGGCGCATTGCATCCCCAGGCAGATGCCGAAGAACGGAACTTTGTGCTCACGGGCATACTGGATGGTGTGCACCATTCCTTGAATCCCGCGCTTGCCGAAGCCCCCGGGAACCAGGATTCCGTCGTAGCCGCGCAGCCGCGCCGCGGCAGTCTCCGTTGAATCAATCTCCTCGGCTTCGATCCATTCGAGCACTGTTTTCTGATTGTGCGCCAGCCCGCCGTGCAGCAGCGCTTCCCGCAAACTCTTGTAGGCGTCTTCGAGCTGCACGTACTTGCCCACGACGGCGATGTGCACTTCCCCCTCGGGATGATGCAGCCGGTGCACAAGGTCCAGCCATGGTTTCATGTCCTGCGGACGCTCAGGGAGCTTCAGCAAGCGCAGAATCTGCGCGTCCAGACCTTCGCGGGCCAGCTCCACAGGCACCGCGTAAATCGTGTCCACGTCTTCCACGGAGATGACGCAAGACTCGGCCATGTTGCAAAAGAGCGCAATTTTTTTCTTAAGCTCGGGGGGTATGTGGCGGTCGCTGCGGCACAGCAGAATATCGGGCTGAATGCCGATGCCCAGCATCTCTTTCACGCTGTGCTGCGTCGGCTTGGTTTTCAATTCCCCGGCGGCGGCGATGAACGGCACCAGCGTGACGTGAATGAACAGCGTATTTTCCGAACCCAGCTCCAGGCGCATCTGGCGGATGGCTTCCAGAAAAGGAAGCGATTCGATGTCGCCGACGGTACCGCCGATTTCCACGATCACCACGTCCACGCCTTCGGAGACTTTTCGGATGGTAGCCTTGATTTCGTCCGTGACGTGCGGGATCACCTGCACGGTCTTGCCGAGATAGTCTCCGCGCCGCTCTTTCGTCAGAATGGTTTCGTAAATGCGCCCGGTTGTCCAATTATTGTCCCGGGAAAGTTTTGCGTGCGTGAACCGCTCGTAGTGGCCCAGGTCGAGGTCCGTCTCCGCTCCGTCTTCCGTCACGAACACTTCTCCGTGCTGAAAGGGACTCATCGTCCCCGGATCAACGTTCAAATACGGATCGCATTTCTGAAGTGTGACCTTGAAACCGCGACTTTCGAGGAGACAGCCAATCGAGGAGGCAGCTACGCCTTTTCCTAGGGAAGAAACAACACCGCCGGTTACAAAGATATATTTTGGCGCCATCCGTGTAGCCCGCGTCTGATTCGCTCCAGATCGCCGAGGTTGTCAACCCTCCACAGGAGTGACGTACAACCAATTATGGACGTCCCTCGCAAAACTGTCAATTCGAACTCTTTTGTCTTCTCCTGGGAATATATATGTGTGGAGGCCGCGAAACTATTTCACGCGCAACGGGTTTACACAAACGGAGAGTACTTTCGCGCTGAGCGGAGTCTGCAAGGTATTGCAGAACAGGAAATTGCGCCCGACACGCAGCAACCGTCGCCGGGGGGCGCACCGTCTAATGAATCGAACCATCGCTCCTAGCCTCGAGAGAGTTTTTGCACTGAGTTCCGCGACGTAGAAACGTTCGGAGCTGGACTTTGCACTTGGGAAAGGGAAATGAAACCTACAATTCAAAAAATGACGGTACTTCTTATGCTCGCAGGCACTCTTTCTTTATGCATTCCCATTGGCGCACAGCAAGCCACGCAATCCAGCGCGCTGCGGTTCCAATCCTATGATGTGAAACGTGAAGTCAATCTCCTGGGCACCGTCGTCAAATACGATGCGGCCTCCAGCGCGGCTCCGATGGGAGCCCACTTGCTTCTCCAGACAACTTCCGGCCAGGTGGACGTGCATCTAGGCAATGCCAAGGTGCTGCAGGCCAATCATTTTGAACTCAACCCCGGCGATCGCGTCCGCTTCATTGGCGAAGACCTGACCGTCGGCAACGGCGCCATCTTCGCCGCTCGCATCGTGCAAAAAGGCGTCCAGGCCGTCGCCGTCCGCAACACCAAAGGCTTTCTGACCTCCCCGGCCTCCACGATGTCGCCTGCACAAATCGAAGCGTTGCGAGGTGTGCGATGAAACGCCTCCTCCTAGCTTGTCTCGTTGCCGCCGCTCTCTGGAGTGCAGCTTGCGGTGGCGGTGGCGGGTCCGTTGCAACTCCGCCACCCCCGGTCGGCGGATTCACAAACGCGAACTTGAATGGCCAATACGCGTTCGTTACCAACGGTGAAGTTTTCGCCAACGGTGCCGTCACGCCCACCCCCCTCGCGCGCGTTGGGAGTTTCACCGCCGATGGAAATGGCGGCATCACCAACGTCGGGATGGAAGACACGATCGCTTTCGGAATCGGCTTTAACCCAGCGGTCCCCATTACTGGTGGAAGCTATACAGTCAATGCCGATGGACGTGGAACACTAACCCTGAACTTGACTTCAGGAGGCGTTCCATCCTCGATCAACTTCGGGATTGTTTTGACTTCCACTAGCGACGGTCTCATCATTGATGAGACCTCGACCGCCGCTCAGGCTTCCACCGCCAGCGGAAATTTCTTCAAACAGGATCCGACCGCCTTTACGAATCCCGTGCTTCCCGTAACGGCCTCTTATGTTTTCGATTTTTCCGGCCTGGATGGAGGCGGGGCCCCGGCTTCGTTCGTCGGCGAATTCACGGCCGGCAGTGGTGCAATCACCGCGGGATTCGAGGACGTGAACGACAATTTTGTGATCACTAACGGCGCTATTCCCCCAGGAACGTTAACTCAGGACCCGGCAAATACTTCGACCTTGACATCTTTCGGCCGCGGTGTTGCCCAGATCGCGGGAGCGAGTTACGTCTTCTATGTCGTGGATTCGACCCGAATCCGGTTCATTAACTCCACCGGGGCGATGCTAACGGGCGACGCGGTCATTCAGTCCAATACCATTCCAACCACCGTCAGCAGCATCAACAGTGGCTTTGCCTTCATCGTCGCCGGCAGCACCAGTGCCGGCGGCCTCACTCGAGTCGGTCGCCTGACCGCCACTGGCGCAAGCGTCAGCAATGTTCTTGTGGACTCCAACAGCGCTGCCACGTTCACACAGACGACCGGTGCGACCAATGCCAGCATCACGCTTGATTCTGCCAACCCCGGCCGCGGAACACTCACGTTCCTTGGTAACGGGCTCGGCACACCGTTCATTTTTGTCTTTTATCTGAACTCCGCCACGCAGGGCGTAATTCAGGAAACGACCCTAAGTGGCGGCGCCCCCATAGCTGTTGCTGACGGCACAATTGCGGCGCAATCCGGAAGCCCCTTCTCCAGCAGCAATATCACCGGCACCTATGCCCTCAACTGGAGCGGGCAGAGTCTGCAGAGCGGAACCCCAGAAGAAGAAGACCTCGTAGGCCAGGTGAAGGCATCCAGTTTTAATCTCACTGGCGCGGCAGACATCTTTCAATTCACCGCCCTCGCGGCGCAAACGAACGTTGTCGTTGGCGGCTCAATCATGATCAACGGCGATGGGAGCGGCGGGGACGGAATAAGTCGCAATACCATGAGCGTGACACTCACCAGCAGCTCGTCGACGACGGTAAATTTTGTGGTGTACTTCGTCAATCCACAACTCGCCTTCATCGCGAATAACAACCAGACCACCAATCGCATCGTGGCTGGAGTCCTAAAGGCTCAGACGACTCCGTAGACTCGCCATCTCAGCTCAACTGACACTCACTGCCCGGCCATTTCCCGCCGGGCGGTCTCTATTTATGTAGGAGTTTCTCTACGCGCGCCACATCTTCCGGCACATCCACGCTGACAGCATCGTGCTCGACTTCCGCGACGCGAATCTTCCACCCATTTTCCAGCCAGCGTAATTGCTCCAACTGCTCGACGCGTTCCAGCTCGCCCTGCGGCAGCGTCGGGTATTCCAGCAGCGCATCGCGCTGGAAGACATACAGCCCGAGATGCTTCAGGTGGCGCACCTGAACTTTGCCCGCCGTGTCGCGCACCCAGGGGATGGGAGCGCGTGAAAAATAAAGAGCATTCCCATCAAAATCCAGAACGGTCTTCACCACGTTGGGGTCCATGATATCCGCCCGCGTCTTGATCGGCGTGGCCACCGTCGCAATCATCGCCGGCTCTTCTTCCAGCAGTGCATTCACTGCCGTATCTACCGCCACGGGATCCAGCAGCGGCTCATCCCCCTGCACGTTCACAAAAAATTCGCCCTCGACATGCGCCGCAACCTCCGCCACGCGTTCCGTGCCCGTCCGGTGGTCCGGCCGCGTCATCCGCGCTTCGCCACCAAATGCTTCCACGGCCTTCACGATGCGGTCATCATCGGTGGCCACAATCACGCGGTCAACCTTCTTCGCCATTCGCGCGCATTCGTAGACGCGCTGGATCATCGGCTTGCCCGCCAGGGAAACGAGCGGCTTCCCCGGCAAGCGCGTCGAACCATAGCGTGCCGGGATGACCACCACCACTTTGACCGGGCTCATCGTGTTCGCGTCTCCAGCGCGCAGGAATTTTTTTCGCAAACTTCAGTCTAACGTAATGGAGGAATCACAGTAAGCCGCGATGCTACCACACCGCAACTCCTGGACTCGTGCGCGGATCGCCCGGCATTGCCTGTTTGATTCTTTGGGCTTGTCTTCGCCCACCCCAGTGGTAGAATCCCTCTTAGTCCACACCCGCGCGGCCATCCCGGCAAGCCGGGATGATGGGGGCCCCGTGAAGCGCGCAATACCCCGGGTTCTGATTTTTTCATTCGCTATTCTGCTGATTACCTCCCTGCTTGCGTGGCCTTCTACAACAATCGCCATCGCCCAAGCCGCGCCCGACGATCCGAAACCCAAAGACGATGTGAAAAAAGATACTGCGGGGATTCCCATCAAGCCCGGTCAACTCCTGCACATGGACGTGGACCTCGCGCTCGTCAACGTGACGGTGACCGACCCCTACAATCGTCTGGTAACAGGCCTCGATCCCGATAATTTCCGCGTATTCGAAGACAACGTGGAACAGGAAGTGGTCACCTTCTCTTCCGAGGACGTGCCCATTTCGATCGGTGTGATCTTTGACCTGAGCGGTAGCATGGCCAACAAAATCGGCAAAGCGCGCGAAGCCGCTGTACAATTTTTCAAGACCGCCAATCCGTCGGATGAATTCTTCCTGGTGAGCTTCAACGAACGCGCCGAGCTAACGAGCTCCTTCACCAACAGCGTGGAAGATTTGCAAGGCCGCATGTTGCTCACTGCGGCGAAGGGCCGCACCGCTCTTCTCGATGCCATCTACCTCGGTTTGAGCCAGATGCGGGGTGCACACAACGCCAAGCGCGCCTTGCTCATCCTATCCGACGGAGGAGATAATCATAGCCGGTACAACGAGAGCGATATCAAGCGTCTGGTGAAGGAAGCGGATACCCAGCTTTACGCTATCGGCATATTCGATCCATTCGCCTACCGGAACCGCACTCCGGAAGAACTGAACGGTCCCTCGCTGCTGTCGGAAGTCACGGAAATGACCGGGGGGCGAGTCTTTGCCGTCGAGAATCTGAATGATTTGCCGGACATCGCCTCGAAAATCGGCATGGAGCTGCGCAATCAGTATGTTTTGGGATACAGGCCGAGTAATAAAGCGCACGATGCTCGTTGGCGCAAAGTTAAAATCAAGATGCATGCGCCTAAAGGACTGCCGCCGCTCAACGTCTACGCAAAAACCGGCTACTACGCCCCCAGCCATTAAGCCGGAAGGAATCCAGATGACTCGCACCTTTCTTTTTGCAGGTTTGCTCTGCGCGCTCGTTTTTTCGCCGTTCTCGGCCTCCGCGCAGATCCCCGTTTCGACTCCGCCGCCTCCTCCGCCGGGCCAGGCCTCAAGCGCCGAAAAGCAAGGTTCGACCATAAAAGTTCAGGTGAACCTCGTCGTTTTGCACACCACTGTGCTGGACGATCGCGGCCGCTTCGCGGACGGCTTGAAACAAGAAAATTTTCGCGTTTTGGAAGATAAGGTCGAACAGAAGCTCTCTGTTTTCAAACGCGAAGACGTCCCCGTCAGTATGGGACTCGTCATCGACAACAGCGGGAGCATGCGCGACAAACGGCCCCGCGTGAATGAAGCGGCCATCACCCTCGTGGAGTCCAGCAATCCCCAGGACGAAGCCTTCGTCGTCAATTTCAACGACGATTTTTACCTCGACCTCGACAAGGATTTTACGAGCAGCGTCCCCGAGCTGAAGGAAGCCCTCGAACGCATCGATTCCCGCGGCAGCACCGCTCTCTACGACGCCATCATCGGCTCGCTCGACCATTTGAAAAAAGCTTCAAAGGACAAGCGCGTCCTCCTCGTCGTCACCGATGGCGAGGACAATACCAGCCGCAATTCTCTGGAAAAAACAATTCGCGAGGTTCAGAAAACCGACACGGTCATCTACACCATCGGCTTGCTGAGCCAGGAAAGCAAGAAGAACGCCAAGCGCGCGAAAAAAGCTCTCGAAGACATCGCCAAAGCTTCCGGCGGCCTCTCCTACTTCCCGGAAAACGTCGAGGACGTGCACAACATCTGCGAACAGGTCGCGCACGATATCCGCAACCAGTACACCCTGGCTTACTATCCTTCGAACTCCAGGCGCGACGGCACCTTCCGCGCCGTTTCAGTAGAAGTCATCCCGCCGCGCGGCCGCGGAAAACTCGTCGCCCGCACCCGCAACGGCTACTACGCTCCGAACAGTCCTGCCTCCACTGCTTCGGGGAACTGACACTCTCCATCGCGGCCCGTGGACCACGCGAAGTGTCTGGCACTCTCGTGTAGAGGCCGATCTTCAGGTCGGCTCTTTCAGTTCTCCCGACTCAAGTTGCCGCCTGCCCGCCACGGGCGGGCCTGTCCGACGCCCCTCTTCTTCTGTCATCTCGACCGGAGGGCCCGGCCCGGTCGGGGGCATATGCCACCTGTGGCGGTTGTCTTCTATACTAGTCTGGAGTTCTACCCCATCTTGAGGAGGGACGAATGCCCGAAGCGAAGGGGATGTTGGAAGGCCTGACAGACTTTACATTCCGCGTTTACGCTACCCCGAGGATGCTGAAATTCCTGTACGCACTGCACCTCCTCGTGGGGCTTGTCGCCGCGGTCGCCTGCGTCGTACTAGCATTCCAGCAGGCGCCCGTGCAGGGATTGCTCACACTCCTGGCGGCGCTGCTGGCCTATTTTTTCTGGATTCTCTACTGTCGCGTCGTCCTTGAAGCGCTCGCGGCGCTATTCCGTATTGCCGAGGCGATCGCGCCCGACCGCGGCGCCTCGGAGCAACGCTAGTCCGATCAGCTTCGTTCGGACATACGCACCTGCTTGCCGCGCGAGTCCCGGCTCCCGACTCCGTCGTGTTGCTATCGGGGCCCAGCCCTCTCAAACCAGCAACCTCGTTAGAGATAAATCGTGTCCCCGATACCCTGTCGCGGACGCAGCGGTTTGACTCAGTCATGCAGCACGACACTCAAGAGAGAGGTATTGACCTCGATTCCGCCGTTGTACTTGATGAAACCCAGCTTCCTGAATTTGTTCATGAACAAATTGACTCGCGCGCGCGTTGTGCCGATCATCTCCGCCAGCGTCTCTTGCGATACTTTGGGGAGTACTTTCTGAGGTTGGTCTTGCTTGCCGTATCGGGCGAGCAACAGAAGAGTGCGGGCGAGCCGCTTCTCGCTCGAGTTGAATAGCTGATCGATCAAGTCCTCCTCGACTCGAATGTTCCGTACCAGCATGAAATGGATGAACCGGTCGGAGAGGTCGTGCTGCTCGTGAAGCACCTTTAACATTTCTTCCTTCTCAATGACGAGCACAGTGCTGGCTGTGATCGTGGTAGCCGTCCCCATTCGAACGGACTGACCTGCCAGACAGCCCTCACCAAAGAAGTCGCCCGGTTCCAGAATGGCAACGACCGCCTCTTTGCCGATTTCACTGACGACAGAGAGCTTCACGCGGCCTTCTTGCAAGTACATTACGCTCTTTGCGGCATCGCCTTGTGAGTAGACGGCTTCCGCTCCTTTGAGCTGTTTGATCTTTCTCGCCAAGCCGGCCGTATCAAGGAAAGCTTGGGTGTTGAATGCGCCTTTTTTCTTGGACATACTCTCGGGGTTTTTGTTGTTGGGACTCATGGCTTGCTCCTATAACTCCTCCTCAGAAACGGTGTGCGGCCTCGCCATTGATTGTTCTTGCGCCCCCAAAAGATCTTCTTCCAGCGTTTTCTTCTTGATTCCTTGATCCTGTTCGGTTGCTGTTTCCCGCCGGAGTTGTTCTTCAACAATCTTTCTCACTACCTCCATCGGAACTTGCTCGAAATGTGTTCTCGGCTCAAGCATTGGAACTCCTTTGAATCGCCTAGAGGCTAGCAGGCCGGAAGTCGTACGGGTCATATCTTTTGGAAAACGGACTGTGGCGTTAGTCGCGGCCCAGCGGCTCGTATAGCCGAGCCCGGGGTTCGTACCGCTCCGAGGTGGGCGGACCCTATGCCCCCCGCCCCCGTCCCGCCTCGCCCCGCCCTGCGTTTTTTACTTGCAGGACTCGCTGCGATGAGATACGATAGCGCCACGTTTGTTTAACGTGTCATCGCGTAGGAGTGACTATATGAGGAGCGCAAACGTGAGAATTGGGCCAACGCACTTCAAGACCATGGTGCAATTGGATGTGCCCCAAGGTCGCAACGGAAAGCACAAGCTGATTGTCAACACAATCCTCAAGGACCTCGACCGTCTGAAAGCTGGTTCCGCACTCAAGGTCCCATTGGCTGAATTGGTACAAACAAAAGAAAAAGTTCGTTCCGCGCTAAATCGCGCAACTCGTAAAGCGAGACGTAAGGTTGCGACCGCCAGCGACGCCACTTTCTTGTATGTGTGGAACGTGAGCGAGTAGCCAGTCCTTCCGCCCTTTCCCGCCAGTTATCCGCCCTGGGGGCGGCTACGCCTGATAACTCGGGTTACCGGACATTTGAATATCACATGTCCGGTTTGCGCGTTTACCAGGCATTGAGTTCCTGGTTGGTGGGGAACCCCATTTCCTCGGGGCCTCTAGCATCGATCGGGTGCTTGATACTCAGTTTAACTTTTCGCCCTCCGAGATTGTTGTCAGTTGAAGTTCGGCAGAACTGAGCGCGAGCGCCGGAGTGACGGGCGCCGTTGTGCGCGCCCACGCCCAATCAGTGACGTATTTCCCCCCGTAGCAAGCGAATACGCCCCCTAAAATTAGCAGAGCCAGCAAGACAAACAGTAAGCTGAAGAATAGCCAGCAGACTAGAAGTTCCCGTACCTGGTAGGAATACAGGCTAAGTCCCAGGAGCAACCCACAGGATCGCGACACACGATGGTTTTCTCGTAGATAATTCAAAGGTCCTTCTCTCTCGCTCGGCTTGGTATGGAAGCCGTTTCCCAGGGTCTAGATGAGGAGAACAGCGGGAGGGGGGATACGGCACGGCCCAGCCCTGCATCCTGCAAAATGTCACTCTTTCTCGCCGTCTACCGCAACATCGTAGACGCTTCCAAAACAATTAACCGTGCTCTTTGGGACATTCGCAAGGAATTTTCTTGGCAGGCTATCGACGCTTTTTCAGGGGAAATGAGTTCGGGGGGCGTCCGCGCCCCCCGAATATTCGCTTCTAGAGCTAATGGCCTATCAGTTTTGGACAGCTTTTCGTCGTTACTGTTTGGGTTTGGGCTTTCTCTTGACTGGCGGCTTGACTGGCTGCTTCTTTTCTCCGCCCTTGGTGTTGATCAGAGCTAAGTAGTCTTTCGCGTTAAACGGGAACCGGCGAGTGGACTGTTGTCCGGTGGTACTCAAGGTGACATCTACGCGCCGATTGTTGGCCAGGACCAACACCCGTAGATTATTTAGCATTTGTTGGCGGTCGTCTGGACTCAAGTCGGGATTGTCTGCAATCTGTTGCTTTACCTGGTCGGCTGTCAGTTGGTCCTCTTTGCCAAAAGACCGCGTGTCAATGTGGTCTCCAGGGACGCCGTGTTCCACCAGGAAGTTCTTGGTGCGGTCCACGCGCCGCTCCGTAAGACCCTTGTTGTATTCCACCGTGCCGCGGGGGTCTGCGTGGCCACCGATAATCAGGTGGGCATCAGGCTTGTATTTCAGGTAATTTTTGTAGTCCTCGGCCAGGGTTTTCAGGATTTCTGCCTGACTGTCGACCAGGCCACCCTGGGGATTGTCGACGGTGGGCCGAGCGGTTTGAAAATAAATACTATGGAGGGCAAGCCTGGCTTCCAACTCCTTGATCTGAGGAGGAGGAGGCGGCGGAGCTTCCACGTTCACCATGGTGGTGGACGAAGCCGTGAGCGGCGGAATGCGGTCATCGCCTACGTTGCAAGTGACCGTAATACGGCCCGGTTGTGCGCCCTGTGTATTCAACCTGGCGCTGTCACCGTTGCCGGAGATCTCGCCGGCGCTTGTGGTGTAGCTGTAATTCAGCCTGCGGCCATCCGGGCTGCTGGCCCTCGAGTTGATGGTTGAGGTCCCACCCGTCCGCACGCTCCCCGGATCTGCCGAGCAGGTAATCACGGGTGGATGGGGCTCTTTGACGGTGAACCTGGCGCTGCAGGCTGCAAAACCATTTTTGCCGCCATCATTCAAGTTGGCCGTAACTGCGTATGAGCCGGGCTGCAAACCCGTGGTGTCAATCTGCGTGGAGGCATCGCTCCCCGATACTTTCACCCCGGTGCCGTTCCAGCTGTATTTGACCGTGCGCTTGGGATTGAAATTGGATCCATTGGCCGTCGCGGTCACAGGCTCGCCGGCAAAGACTTCGGTCGGCTGTACCGAGCAAGCCGCGCTGGGTGGCGCTGGAGGCTTTTCGCCGCCAAACATAAAATTGAGGCCAACCTGTAGTCTTAGGCCTCGGATGTCAGTGGACGACACACTCGGGGGACCATACTGGTAATTCGAGATTACGTAGTCGGCCCTGATCAGCCGTAGAGCAACGTGTCTGGACAGGTTGATATCAAGACCGCCGCCGAGCATGAGACCTAACTTGTCGATATCGTGGAAGGCATCAGGCATAAGACGATGGTCGCCCACTAACGCCTCAACAAATGGCGAAAAACGATGGCTGCGGAACGTAACCTTCGGACCTATGGAGAGGTTTGAGAAAGCGGCGTCGTCAATTCTTTTCGCGAACCCACCTTCGCCGCTCCCCCAATGGGTGCTGGTATCAAGAGTCAATCCAAACCAACGATTGAAATTATAGGTAGCACTGAGCCCAACGCCGCGCGGGTTCGCTTCCATGCGGCTGCTTAACGGGAACAATGCTCCTGGAAGTGTGCCGTGCACATCCGCGCCTGGTTGAAAGAAGGAGTATCCGCCGTAAAGCTCCCACTTCGGAGCAGGCTCGTCCTGAGCTGCGGCGAGGGTGGCAAACGTACACAAGACAGCAATCATTGCCGGCAGCATTGCCAAGACCCGACCAGGATGGCTCTTTGATTGAGATGACATGCGAATATTCCTCCGAACTTCAATAACTCGAAATCTTACATTTCCAGCCTGACCGGTAGTGGACCCGCCTCAAGCTGGTCTCACTACCGAATACCTCATGGACAGGGAGGTATAGTAACCGTATTTTTGTCCAATGTGACCGAACCCGGGGTTGATTGCAGCGCTCTGCCGTTCAGCACCGCGCCGGTGCCAAGCGTGATGGATCCGCTGTTCGACAGGATGCTTCCGTTGAAGACAGCGGTGGTTCCCAAAGTCGCACCTTGGCCCACCGTCCAGAAGATGTTGTGAGCCGAGGCCCCGTTTTGAAGTTTAACCACGCTACCAGTATTGGCGGTGAGAAACGAACCTACCTGGAAGATCCAGACAGCATTTTGATCGCCTCCACCGTCGAGCGTGACAGTCCCGGTTATTCCCACCGTGGAAGCGGACTTCCAAATCCCCGGGGCGAGGGTTCGCCCCCCTATATCCATCGGCGTAATCGTAGTCGGAGCAGGCGCGGTGCGCCCAGCCAAGTCGATATACGCGGCAGTCAAGGCGGTTTGGGCGGCGGCGGCGGTGTTGGGCGCCGCCGGCGGAGGATCCGTTATGTGTATCACCCCGGTCACGATCCCCGTCCCGCCTGTGTTGGACCCTGTCCCCACGAACGTGTTAATTGGCGCGATAGCCCAGCCAGTCATCGAACTTCCTGGACTCAGTCCCACGTCTCCCGTAACTTGGGTGGTGGCCGTAGCGGTGACCGTGACCGTCTGGCCGGCCAGAATTCCGTAACCGCAGGCCGCTCCCAACGATACGGCTCCGACGCACGCAACGGGGGTCGTGAACGTCCACGAGAAATTAGCCTCCAGGTGATTGCCGAACGTGTCAGCCGCCCCAGTGGTAATCGTGGCGGTATAAGTGGTTTTCACCGCAAGAGGATTCATAGGTGTAAAGGTCGCAACCAAGCCCGCTGTATCAAGGGCAACTGTTCCAGCAACGCTCGCCCCGCTTGGGTCGGCCAAGGTAAACGTAGCGGTGTTAATCGTCGCAGGGTTCATCGCCTTGGTGAATGTAGCGGTGATAACCACGGGGTTGGGGCAAAGAACGACCGAGCCGACCGGCGGAGTCACGGAGCCCGGGGGCACTGTAGGCGGGGTTAAGGGTCCCCCAGCCGCTCCCGCACCCTTGTCCGGGTCGCCGCATCCGGCAACAAGAGCGGCCAATAGGAACGCCAGGATCCAAATTTTGCTAACCTTCAATTTGCGCATTAGCTTCTCCTCTTCACCCAGTGACAAGGCGTTCCACGCTTCTATAAACCGCCGCAAAGATATACCAACTTCAGGTTTAACAGTCAAGAACACAACACATCAGCGCCCATGGATATACTAACTCCGGGTTTAACATTCTGTCCAATATTGAACACAATCCCTTGACGACCCCGTGCATATTCCAACGCCTGAGTTTTGTTGTCTGTCTTGTTTTGAACACCAGCGGCGGAAAGCTCTCAAAACAGTTGGCTGCTCTCTTTTGTACCGTTTTGGGAGGAAGCTCCTTGGTAACGTATGAGCGGGCGTGGAGCGGCCATCTCCAGATGGCCTTTCTATTTGATTCTGAAACCAGGAAAACTCAAGAAAAATGGAGAGATCGCCTCTTTCGACCCGCAGGTCCTTCTCGATACCGCAGGAGTGGAGAGAAAGAATCCAGTATTTCGGAGAAGCAATTCGATCTACTCGCAACGCGAGGCTGCGGATACCGAGACGCTTTGTGGGCTAGCATGATAGAGGGCCCCGGAGCCGGACCTTCTCTCAAGATGCTGATCAGACTTCTTTAGGGATTGTGTTTTTGACTTCCCGTTCATCCCGCTCCAGCCGCGAGAATTGCCATTCAACCCCTCACTTCAACCATTCCCTGAATAACCCTTAGGTTATAGTCCCCCGCATGCTATCATTCCGCGTGTTTGCCAAGCTCCAGCCCCGACCCGAGCGCCCTAGCGCACTCTCACCTCGTCCTCTCGTCCATTCCCGTCATGCAACCCCTTTATTTCCAAAGGTTTCTGGACTCTACTTACGCAATGGGCGCACATCAACCTCTTTCCTTTCAACCGCTTGCGGACTCTTTCCATCGCAATGGGGGGTGTACCCCCCTCCCCTTGCTTTTGCTCCGGCTGCCTTGCGATCCTCTAAGTCTTTTATTTGCCACTCATACAGATTCAAGCTCCTGTAAGTCCTTTCTTTGCCACTCATACGAAAATACCCGGGATATATACCAACTCTTCCCAATGTGGAACTCGCGGCCCGGAGTTTCGACCCAGATGGATCGACTCGTGCCGCTCACCAGTCATGTGCCCCTTCCCAATTCACTCAAGAAACTCTTCCCATGCGGAATCTTGCCCCCAAAATTCCCCGCAATGGTCTGCCCCATGTCGGCCAGCGTCTGGCGAATCCCCAGATTCGTACCTGTCCCGCTCGCCGGGGAAAAAGCCAGGATCGGCACATACTCGCGCGAATGGTCGGTCGTCGGCCAGCGTGGATCGGGGTCGCACCCATGATCGGCCGTAATCATCAGCAGGTCGGACTTGCCAAACAACGGCAGAAATGGTCCGAGCAGGTGGTCAAACTCTTCGAGCGATTTTGCAAATCCTTCGACGTCTTTGCGATGTCCGTAAAGCATGTCGAAATCAACCAGATTGCAAAAAATCAACCCCTTCTTTCGTTCGTGAACCGCCGCAGTGAGCTTCTCCATCCCATCCGCGTTGCTTTTCGTCGTGACATAGTCCGGGACGCCGCGCCCGTTATAAATGTCGTGAATTTTCCCCACGCCGAAAACCGGCACGCCGCGTTCCGTGAGCACATCCATCAGCATCGGCTTTGGCGGATCAACGGCATAATCGTGCCGCCGCACCGTCCGCACAAAATGTCCCGCCGTGCCCTCGAAGGGACGCGCGATCACGCGGCCCACCCGGTTGGGTCCATCCAACAGCTTCCGTGCAATCTCGCACATGCGATACAGCTCGGCGACCGGTATCACGCCTTCATGCGCCGCGATTTGGAACACGCTGTCCCCCGACGTGTACACAATCGGCTTGCCCGTGCGAACATGCTCTTCGCCAAGCTCCTTGATAATCTCCGTGCCGGAGGCAGGCTTGTTTCCAATCGTTTCCCGCCCAATCCGCCGCTCGAATTCCGCAATCAGCTCGCGTGGGAAACCCTTGGGATACACAGGAAACGCTTGATCGAGCCACACGCCCGCCATTTCCCAATGTCCCGTCGTCGTATCTTTTCCCGGCGAATGCGTCGCCCCCTTTCCATACGCGCCGAGTGGCGCTGCCGGCGGAGTCAGGTGCTTCAGCGGCGCGATATTTGCCAGCCCCAGCCGCACGAGATTGGGCAGCGCGAGCGGCCGTGATTCCGCGACGTGCCCAAGCGTATCGCGGCCCACATCACCGTATTCGCCGGCATCCGGAAGCGCTCCGATGCCCACGCTGTCCAGAACGATCCACACGATTTTTTCAAATGGTTTTTCAAAAGCTGCCATGGCATACCTCTGCCGCCGTTTCAGTGGAACTCTAGCATAGACAAACTGTCGCGTTTTTGCCCCATCGGCTCATCGCGAAGAAGTTTGACCGCGCTCACGACTCAGACTATCCTCCCATTCATCCATTGAAACACTCGCGCGCTGAACTTTTTGACGCCAGCGTGCGTATTCAAGAATGGAAAGGTGTGCGATGGCTCAAGACGGGGCATCCCGGCATGGTTCGCTCGTTTTTCCGATTTTGCTCATCACCATCGGCGGACTATTTTTGTACGCCAATTGGCGTCCGTCTTTCGATCCCTGGCCGGTCTTGATGACCTATTGGCCGTTGATTCTCATCTTTCTCGGATTGGGAAAAATTTGGGATGTCTCGCGACGCCGGCAGAATCCGGACGCGCCGCCGCGTTCTTCTGTCGGCGCTACGGTGGCCATGCTTGCCTTTGTTTTCGTGTTGTTCGTGCTTCTGTGGCATGGCCGCGCTTTTTCGCACGGACGTGGATTCTCCTCCTCCGTTCGCCACGACACTCGGACTCTGGATCTTGCGGACGCCAAAACCGTGCGCGCCGACTTGAGTATCGGAGCCGGGCAGCTCAACCTGCGCGGGGGATCTTCCCATCTGCTGGACGCCGACTTCGATTACGCCGAGCGGGAAGGTTCTCCACAAATTGAGTACACCGTGGATGCGGGGAAGGGTGAACTGAAAATCTCGCAGGAGCATGAAGGGCCCAATATCGGAGGATCGCGCAACAACTGGAGTCTTCACTTTAATGACAACGTGCCGCTGGATCTGAACATTGATATGGGCGCCGGTGAGGGAGACTTGCGCCTACGCGACCTCGATGTGACGAATCTCACCGTGAATATGGGCGCCGGCAGGGTCGAGGTGGACTTGACCGGCGACCGCAAAAAGGATTTGGACGCCGACATCGAGGGCGGTGTCGGCCAGGCCGTCATTCGGTTGCCGCGAAAAATCGGTGTGATCGTGAACGCTTCCGGCGGAATCGGCACCATTGACGCGAGCGGTCTCAAGCACGACGGCGACGAATACACCAACGCCGCCTACGGCAAGTCCTCCGTCACCGTTCGTCTGAAGGTCCAAGGCGGCGTCGGCCAGATCAGCCTCATTCAGGAGCCGTAGTCCGCTGCATTCCGGCGTTTGCTCCGATTTCGCGCCAGTCGTATAATTTAAAGTTTAGGCAGTGCGCTCCAAGCGCGCTGTCTGGGCTTCTCCTTGGCAACCAACGAAATCGCCCCGACACTGACGGAACAAGAGGTTATCCGCATCCGTGGCGCCCGTGTCCACAATCTGCGCAACGTCACCGTCGAAATTCCCCACAATGCCATCACGGTTCTGACCGGCGTAAGCGGTTCCGGCAAATCCTCGCTCGCGTTTGACACCATATATGCCGAGGGCCAGCGCCGCTACGTTGAATCGCTCTCTGCTTATGCGCGCCAGTTTCTCGAGCGCATGGAAAAGCCGGACGTCGACGAAATCAGCGGCATCGCGCCGGCCGTCGCCATCCGCCAGAAAAACTCCACGCGCAATCCGCGCTCCACCGTGGCCACCGCGACGGAAATTTACGATTACCTCCGGCTGCTGTTTGCGCGGTGCGGACAGACATTTTGCATCAAATGCGGCGCCGAAGTTCGCCGCGACAGCCCTGACGAAATTGCTACTCGCGTGCTCTCCCTTGCGCCCGGCCGGCGATTTTATGTTCTTTATCCGTTTCGAATCGCCCAGCCGCAGCCGGGCGCGCACCGCGGCACGAAGAAAAAAACAGCCGCGCCGCCGCAAGAAGCGGTCCGCCAGGCGTTGCTCGATCTCCAGAAGAGAGGCTTCAATCGGCTTTATCAGGACGGGCGCGTGCACGAATTTTCGTCGCCAGAGACTTTGCTCGACGTTGATTTCACAAAACCCCTCTACGTCCTCGTTGACCGTCTCGCGGTCAATCCCGAATCGCGTTCGCGGCTCGTCGATTCCGTCGAGATTTGTTACCGGGAAGGGCAAGGCGAAGCCATCCTTGAATTTCCCGCCGACAGCGCCGGAAATCCCGCCGAACGGCTCACGTTCAACGAACGATTCGAATGCAAGAACGACGGCACCCTCTATCAAGAGCCGGAACCTCGCCTCTTCTCCTTCAATAATCCTTATGGCGCGTGCCCGCGCTGCCAGGGCTTCGGCAACACCATCGATTTCGACCTGAATCTCGTGGTCCCCGACCCGAGCAAGTCGCTGGAGGAAGGCGCCATTGAGCCCTGGACCAAGCCGCGCTATCGCGCATTGTTTCAAGATGCAAAAAAATGGGCGCGCGCGAAGGGAATTCCCACGAACGTTCCCTGGCGCCAACTTTCCGCGGAACAGCGGCGTCACGTGCTCGAAGGCGATCCGGAAAAGGACTTCGCGGGCGTAAAAGGTTTTTTCCAGTGGCTGGAGCGGAAAAAGTACAAGCTCCACGTGCGGGTTTTCTTAAGCCGTTACCGCGGCTACGCCACCTGCCCCGAGTGCGGCGGGACACGATTGCGTCCGGAGGCCAGCGCCGTGCGCGTCGCAGGAAAGTCAATCACTGATCTTTGCAAGCTCACGGTAAAAGACGCGCGCGCTTTCTTTGTGAATCTGCACCTCACGGAGGCGCAGATCAAGATCGCCGACAAAATCCTGGAAGAAATGAGAACACGGCTGCAATTTCTCGATGAAGTGGGCCTCGACTATCTTTCGCTCGATCGTCTGACTTCTACGCTTTCCGGCGGTGAATCGCAGCGCATTCAACTCGCAACATCGCTTGGCTCGCACCTGGTCGGAGCACTCTACGTTTTGGATGAGCCGTCGATTGGTTTACATCCGCGCGACACGCAGCGGCTGATTGATATTTTGAAATCGCTGCGCGATCTCGGAAACACGGTCCTCGTTGTGGAACATGACCTGGACACGATTCGCGCCGCGGATTGCATCGTGGACCTGGGTCCCGGCGCCGGGGAGCTCGGAGGAAAACTACTTTTCGCCGGTACGTACGAAGACATGCTGAAAGAGCACCGCTCCATCACCGGGCGCTACCTGAGCGGCGAGCTGCGCATTCCCGTTCCGAACAATCGTCACAAACCATCCAAGAAATTTCTCAAGCTGTTCGGCGCGAGCCTCCACAATCTGCAGAACGTGAACCTGATGATTCCACTCGGAACGTTCACCGCGGTTACCGGCGTGAGCGGCTCCGGAAAATCGACGCTGGTCCACGATGTTCTCTACCGTGCGCTGGCAGCGCGGCGAAATGGCGGCAGCGTAAAGGAATTTTGTGACCGACTGGAAGGCGATGCGCACGTCAAGGAAGTCGTCATCGTCGATCAGTCGCCTATTGGCCGCACGCCGCGCTCGAATCCGGCGACTTATCTCAAGGCGTTCGATGCTGTTCGTGAGGTTTTCGCTGATACGCCGGACGCCAAACGCCGGGGTTACGCCGCCGGCCATTTTTCTTTCAACGTGCCGGGCGGACGGTGCGAAACCTGTCAGGGAGACGGCACGGTCACGGTCGAAATGCAGTTTCTTGCCGACGTGGAACTGATTTGCGAAGAATGCCGCGGGACGCGCTTCAAGAGCGGCGTGCTCGAGGTTCGCTACCGCGGAAAAAACATTCACGAAGTGCTGCAGTTGACGGTGCGCGAAGCGCTGGTCTTTTTTTCCACGGTTCCGAAGATTGTTTCGAAGCTGAAAATCCTGAACGAAATCGGGCTGGGCTACCTGCGGCTCGGGCAATCCGCCACGACGCTCTCCGGCGGCGAGGCGCAGAGGCTGAAACTCGCCGCGCATCTCTCGCGCACGGAAAATGAAGATGTTCTCTATATTCTGGATGAGCCCACGACCGGCTTGCACTTTGATGACATCGCCAAGCTGCTCGCCGCTTTTCGCAAGCTGCTCGATTCGGGCGCCTCACTTCTTGTGATCGAGCACAATCTTGACGTCATCAAGTCGGCCGATTGGCTGATTGACCTGGGTCCAGAGGGAGGAAACCTGGGGGGCAAAATCATCGCCACCGGCACGCCGGAGCAGGTCGCGCGGAATGCGCAGTCGCACACGGGGCGCTATCTTTCGCGCGTGTTGCAAGCGAATGGCCAGGCAAAACGTCCCGCGAATGGCGCATCCAAATCTTCTGGACCTTCGGCTGCAATCGGCACCGGGACGAACAGCTCCTCCGTCGAGCCATGAACCGCGCCTGCATCTGCCTTGTGCTTGCTCTTTTCGCCGCGCCCCATCGACCGGCGAGCCGCCTCCCTTCGCAGAATCAGGCGGGGAAAACGCCCCCGGGCAAGACTCAGAAGCTCAGCAATCCGTTGAACGATCTACTGAACGAAGCGCAGCGCGACATAGACAAGAACGATTTCGAAGCGGCAATTCCGCCGCTTCAGAAGGTTTTGGCGGAGCAACCCGAATTCGCTTACGCGCATTTTCAGATCGCTTACGTATATACCGCGCTGAAACGCACCGAAGACGCTCGCGGCGAGTACGAGCGCGCCATTTCTCTCGATCCGAAAATGGCGGAAGCGTACCTCAACCTCGGAATTCTGATGCTCGATCGGCAGCCTGCCGCCGCCATTGCTCCGCTGCGCAATGCGGTTGACCTGCTTCCGGCACAAAGCAGGCCGCGGTCTCTTCTGGCGCTGGCGCTGGACCGATCCGGTGACGAAGCCGGGGCCGTGGAAGCCTTTGAAGGCGTCTTACATCTCGATCCCAAAGACCTAACCGCCATCAATTACCTCGGATGGTTTTCTCTTCGAAAGAACAAACCGGCGGGCGCGGAAACAAGATTCCGGCAGGCATTGGAAAATCAGCCGGGCGATCCTTCGGCGCTGAAAGGTCTCGCGGAGAGCCTTGACGCGCAAAAAAAGCCTGAAGCGGCGGATGCTTACCGTGCCTACCTCGCGATCCAGCCTCAAGATTCCGCAGTGAGAGCACGGCTCGTGCATCTCCTGCTCGACCAGCAGCAATACGACTCGGCGCTCGCGGAACTCGATCACAACGACGCCGATCAGCCGCCTTCTCTGGATTCGCTTCGCTTGCGCGCCGATATTCAGATCGCGCAAAACCATTTAGACGACGCCATCGCCACGCTGCGGAAAGCCATTGCTCTCTCTCCCAACGATGCGCAGCTGTATGGCGGGCTTGGCCGTGTGTTTCTGCAAAAGCGCGATTTCCCTGCGGCCGAGAAGGAATTAAATGTGGCGATCCAGCAGGACGGGAACAATTTGACGTATTGGAAAGATCTCAGCTCCACGTTCTATCTTGCGGGGAATTACCAGGGCGCCCTGGCAGCGTTGGACGTCATTGCGAAATCGGAAACGCCCGGCGCGGGCGCGTGGTTTATCCGCGCGCTCTGCTACGATAAGCTGAGCCAGGCGCAGCCGGCATTTGACGCTTATCAAAAATTTCTCGAGCTGGCGCCGGACAAGAACTCGAATCAAGTTTGGCAAGCGCAGCAACGCAGCAAGGTGTTGCGGCGGTTGCTGGATCAAAAAAGGTAAAAAGGAATGGGCTCCCCCAGGGTTCGACTGGCCGTTCTTACCGGCACAATATTCTTCATCTGTACGGGAGTGTTCGCCGCCGACAAAGTACAGGAGCTTCAGGCTAGATTCGACCGCGAGACGGATGCAGTTCGAAAGGCGAAGATATTCGAGAAATTGGGCGATGCGCAATTCGAGGAAGCCCGCAAATCCGAGCAGGCCGGCGATTACAGCGCCGAGGGTTTGACGATGGAAAGATATCGTGATGACGCGAGGGCGGCGTTCGACGCACTGAAGAAAAACCAGCCGGATGCCGAACGCCATCCCAACGGGTACAAGCAATTGCAATTTCATGTGCACAGGTCGCTGCGCGAACTGGAGGAGATCCTGGTCGTGGCTCCCGTCGAATACCGGCCGCCGCTGCGACTCGTGCGCCAGGACCTTGGCGCGATCGACGACGAGCTGCTTCACATGCTCTTTCCGCGGCGGCCGGGAGAACATCCTGCCACGCCGCCACCCGCGGAGAAGCAGCCATGAGATCGCGTTCTAAACTAATCTGCATTTTTCTCTTGCTCCCGCTCGGCACCAGCAACGCTTTCGCCAAGGCAGCGCAGCAAAAGGATTATCTGAGCGCGATCGAGGCCGACAAAATCCGCGACGCGGAAACCACCAATGATCGCGTCAAGCTGTTCCTGACGTTTGCTGACGACCGGCTAAAGAAATTTCAGTATGAGCTCGATCATCCCGCGCTCAATAAACATGAAGATATACTCAACGCGCTGCTCAACGCGTATGTCGGGTGTGTCGACGATGCGGCGGACCTGATTCAGCTGGGAATTCACAAACAGGAAAATATCCGCAAGGGAATCGACTTGATGGCCACGCGCACGAAAGAGTTTCTCGCGATCCTGGAGAAATTGTCGGCCGACGGACCGGAACTCGAAGTCTACAAAGACAACCTCGACGACGCGGTCGAAGGCACCAGGGATGCCATGAACGAAGCGGAAAAAGCCAAAAAGGAAGTTGCTCCGCCTCCCGTGCGGCGCAGGAACTAGCACCGATGCGAGCCATGCGGCGGCAAATCACTCTTGTTCTTGGCGCACAGCCGCTTTTTCAGCGCATGTTCACGCGGCTTGGCTGTGAAGGCCGCCCCCCAAGGTTTCACGTGGAGTTCTATCCCTACAGCAGCCTGGTCCTCACCATCCGCCGCCGCGATGAAGCGGTCTACGTCCGGCTTTCGGATCTTTTGTGGCGCGCGCCTCGCACGGTGCTCGAAGGCGCGGCTGCGCTGCTTCTTGCGCGTTTGTATCGCCGGAAAGTCCCCGCCTCGCTGGTGGCGCCGTATCTTGAATATGCGCGTTCGCACCGCACGCGCAGCCGCATCAGCCGCATGCGCAGAGCTCGCGTTCGCCCTGCGGCCACAAAACCTCGCGGGCGTCACTTCGATCTCGACAATTTATTTGAAAAGTTGAACGGCGTCTATTTTGGAGGGCGTTTGCGGCGTCCGCACATCGGGTGGAGCTCGAAGAACTGGCGGCGCCAGTTTGGCTGCTATGATCCCGGCCCAAACCAAATTCTCTTGAATCGCCGGATGGACCGGCCCGGCGTTCCGCAGTGCGCGGTGGAATACGTCCTGTTTCACGAGATGCTGCACGTCAAGCATCCGACGCGGCGTTCAGGCTGCAGCCTGGTCTCGCATTCGAAGGAATTTCGGGAAGAAGAAAAACGCTTTGCCGAATTCGAAAAAGCCCGCCGGGTCCTCGACCATTTAGCCCGCTGATTTTTTCCCTTTGCCGACCTCGCCCCAGAGTTTGTCAATCCGTTTGCGGATTTTTTCGGCGTCTTCGGCATGCGGGTAGAGATCGAGATAACGCGTGTACGATTTGATGGCTTGCTTCTTCAGACCCTTTTTCTCCTGCGCTTCACCGAGATAGAGGTAGGGAATGGCATATCCCGGCTTGGCGGTGGTGGCGTCTTGGAAGCGATCGATCGCTGCGTCCCAGTCGCCCTTCTTCATATAAAAGCGGCCGACTTCGAGATCTTTCTCCGCACGCAGAGGATCCCACGTCGGCTGGTCGGGAGCCGATTGCATGGCCGAATCCTGGTTTGGTTTTGCAGGAGATTTTGGCTGTGGAGCCGGCGGCGCGTCGGCCGGCTTCGAAGAAGATTCTTGCGCGGATTCGCGCAACGGCGCCGCGAGGATCAGCAAAGCGAGGGTCGTCAGACAAAAAGTATTTCGCCAAAGCCGGCTCATATGGACCCTAAGATGCGCTCTGCATCGGGCATGTTGCACCATCTCCTCCTCCGCGAGTCACCATTCATCAGTCACGAAAAGAGAGCCACGAATCTAGTATGATGGAAGCTGTCCGGCGTTTGAAGAATTCCCTGCGAAGCCTCCATGGAACCCCGTGAAAAAGCCGCGCTTCTACCGGAAAGTCCGGGCGTCTACCTGTTCAAGGACGCCGTCGGTACGGTTCTCTATGTCGGCAAAGCGCGCTCACTCCGCAACCGCGTGCGTTCGTATTTTCTGGAGTCGCGCTGGGCCGATGCAAAGACCGGCTCGCTTGTCCGCGAGATCGCTGACCTCGAGACCATCCTGGTCGGCAATGAGCGTGAAGCTCTGGCTCTCGAGCACAATCTCATCAAGCAGTATCGTCCGAAATTCAACGTCGTTCTCCGCGACGACAAGACTTACCCCTACATCAAATTCACCCTCGCGGAAAAATATCCGCGCGTGTACTTCACGCGCCGCATCAAGAAAGACGGCTCGCTCTACTTTGGCCCGTACTTCCCGGCGAGCCTGGCGCGCCGCATCCTTCACTTCGTGCATAAACGCTTTTTGATTCCTTCCTGCACGGTGGATCTTACGCGCACGCACCCGCGGCCCTGTTTGCAGTATTACATCAAGCGCTGCCTCGGCCCCTGCGTTACCGGACTCACCACCGACGAACGCTATGCGGAAGCGGCCCGCGATGTGCGGCTTTTTTTGGAAGGGCGACGTCACGACCTGATCAAAAGTCTCGAAGAGCGCATGACGGCCGCTGCGGAGAGAGAGCTGTACGAGCAAGCCGCGGCGTACCGCGATCTGCTTCGAACGCTTGAGGACATCGAGGAACGCCAGCGCATCGCTGCCGCGCAAGGCGACGATACCGACGTGCTGGCCTATTACGTGGAGCTGCCGCTGGTTGCTGCCAATCTCTTCCATTTGCGTGGCGGCCGCGTTGTGGATCGCCGCGAATTTTACTGGGAAGAACTCGAGGAATTCGATCCGCAGGAATTTGTGCCCTCACTGCTCAAACAGCTCTATCTCGAAGCCGAATATTTGCCAAAGGCAATTCATGTGCCGGTGGAGTTCGAAGACCGCGAGCTGCTGGAAGAAACTCTGACGGAGCGCGCGGGACATAAAGTGGAAATCCGCACGCCGCAGCGCGGCCAGAAGCGCGCGTTTCTGGACCTTGTCGAAAACAACGCGAAGCATTCCTTCGAGCAGCGCTTCCGCGTGTTGAAGCCGACATCCAAGGCGATCGGCGAAGCGATGCAAAACGCGCTCAATTTGCCGGAGGAGCCGCGGCGCATCGAGAGCTTCGATATTTCGCACATCCAGGGAACGGACACGGTCGCTTCGATGGTGGTCTGGGAAAACGGACGGATGAAAAAATCGGACTACCGAAAATTTATCATCCGCGGCGAAGAAACGGGCAACGGGGCGCGCAGTCAAAACGACGATTTCGCCAGCATGCGCGAAGCGGTCGCGCGACGTTACCGCCGGCTGCAGGAGGAGAAAAAACCGCTGCCGGGCTTGATTTTGATTGATGGCGGAATCGGCCAACTCCACGCTGCGGCGCAGGCGCTCGACGCGTTGCAGATCATCAATCAGCCCCTCGCGAGCATCGCCAAAAAAGAAGAAATTCTCTACATCTTTGGCCAGGAAGATGAGCCCGTGATCCTGGAACGCCATTCTCCGGTTCTCCACCTGATCCAACAAATTCGCGATGAAACGCACCGCTTCGCCGTAACCTTTCATCGCCTGCGGCGCGGGAAACGGCAGACGGAGACCATACTGAGTGAGATTCCCGGGGTTGGACCGAAGACGGCGCAGAGGCTGCTGCTCGAGTATGGGAGCGTGGCCAATTTGAAGAAGGCCGGTCAGGAGAAATTAAGCAAAGTAGTTTCCGCCAAGACGGCGGAAAAAATTCTGGCGCATCTCGAAAGCGAGGCAGGGTCAGATAACCGGTATTAAAGACACTTACAGGTTAGCCCGTATTGCCGCTCGATGCGTGCTATGTTACTGTTTGCGAGGAGGTTGTTATGGCGGACAACGTTGGTTCCAAGGTGACTTATTTCCTCGTGGGTCTCGGCGTCGGCGCACTGGTGGGAGTTCTTTTCGCTCCCAAGTCTGGAGATGAGACACGCGATTTCCTATCAAAGAAAGCGGACGAAGGCCGCGACTACGCGCAACGCAAGGCGCGTGAACTACGCGAACGCGCGGACGATTTGATCGAGCGCAGCAAGGAGGTGGCGTCGCGCAAGAAAGATTCGATTTCTGCCGCGGTCGAGGCTGGCCGCGAGGCCTATCTCCGGGAGTCGAAGTCCTGAAGCGGGATGAGCCGGTAGCAGGGTAGTGGAAGGATTCTGCCCCTTTTGAGGGGCACGCGGGGTTGGTATGCAAACGTGGTTGGCGGTGTTCATTGCGGTGACGGCGGTGGCCGTCGTTCTCCAACTGACAATCCTCGCGGCGTTGTATTTCCAGATGCGCCGCACGACGGAGAACGTAAACCGGCTAGTGGGGGAATTGCAGTCGCGGGTCGGCCCCATCCTGACGCGCATTCAGATCCTACTCGATGATACGCAGCCGAAGATTTCCGGCATGGTGTCGGACGCTTCTCACATTGTTTACCTCGCAAGAGGGCAAGCGCAGAAGGTGGACCGCGTTTTCACGGAGGCCGCCGACCGTTTGCGGGGACAGCTTGTTCATGCCGACAGGATTTTGACGGGAGCGCTCGAAGCGGTGGAGGACGCAGGATCGCAATTCCGCACGAGTTTCTGGCGCCCGGTGCGGAAAGCTTCGGCGCTGGTGCAAGGCATCAAGGTGGGACTCGATCTGCTGCGTTCGCGGCGCGGGAGAGTGAATCCCGACGAACCGCTCGAGCATGAGGAAGAACTGTTCATATAAAGCTTGACGAAAATTTTCCCTCGAATTGTTTTCATCTCTAGCGAATCCAGCCGCCGCCAATAACCACATCGGCGGAATAAAAAACGGCACCCTGGCCGGGTGTGATGGCGCGCTGCGGCGCGTCAAACGTTACGCGCGCACGCGCGGAGTCCAGCGCCTCGACGGAAGCGGCGGCGGCTTCATGCTTGTGGCGGATTTTCACGGCAGAGCGCACGGGCGCCTCAGGCCTCTCGCAGGAGATCCAATTCACGTTTTCAATTTCGCACACTGACGTTCGCAGCGCGGCGTCTTTGCCGACAACGACGCGATTATTTTTCGGATCGATGGACAGGACGTAGAGAGGCTTGCCCGCGGCAAAGCCAAGGCCCTTGCGCTGGCCAATCGTGAATTGATGGACCCCCGTGTGGCGGCCAATCACGCCGCCATCTTCGGTGACAATTTCTCCTTCTCCGTTTTCGAGCGGGGCGCCGCGTTCGCGCGAATAGGCCTGGATGAACTGCACATAGTTGCCATTCGGGACGAAGCACAACTCCATGCTTTCGGGCTTCTCCGCGACGGGAAGATTGACGCGGCGCGCCAGCGCGCGCACTTCTTCTTTGGTGAGCTCGCCGAGGGGGAATACGCTGCGCGAGAGTTGTTCCTGCGAAAGTCCCCACAGGAAATAGGACTGGTCTTTCGATTCGTCGCGGGCGCGCAAGAGTTCCCACCGTCCGGATACTTCGTTCTGCCGAATTCGCGCATAGTGGCCGGTCGCCAGGCGCTGCGCACCAATCTGGCGCGCCATGCGGAGAAGCGGCTCAAATTTCACATCGGTGTTGCAGTTGGTGCAGGCGATGGGCGTGCGTCCCGCAAGATACTGATCCACAAAGGAGCGGATGACGCGCCGTTCAAATTGCTCCTCAAAATTCACGACGTAGTGAGGGAAATTCAGATGCTGCGCGACGCGCTTGGCGTCGTAGACATCGTCGAGCGAACAGCAGCGGTGCTGTGCCGGGCCATCACCCTGCAATTCGGGGAGGCGGCGCTGGTTCCAGAGCTGCATCGTCAGGCCGACAACTTCGCGGCCCTGCTGCTGCAGGAGGGCGGCGACGGTGGAGGAGTCCACGCCACCGGACATGGCTACGGCGACGAGGCCGGATTGCATTTCGGCGCAGGCGGGCAAGGTATCGAATTGGGACGATGCGATCATCAGAATTCTATTTTACCGGGCTTCGGCCACCTTGCGATAGGTGGGAGAGAGTTCGCGCAACTGCGCGACGGCGGCGGGGACAACTTCGAGGGCGAAGTCGATCTCTTCGGCGGTGGTGTGGCGTCCGAGGCTGAAGCGCAAGCTGGCGCGCGCCTCTTCCGGCGGAAGACCGATCGCGGTGAGCACGTGCGAGGGCTCGAGGGCGCCGGAAGAACAGGCCGCGCCCGTGGAGCAGGCGAGGCCCTTCAAGTCGAGAGCGATTACAAGTGCTTCGCCTTCGAGGCCGGGGAAGAGAAGATTTGTCGTGTTCGGCGTGCGCGGCGCGCGAGCGCCGTTCACGCTAGAATCGGGAACGCGCGCGAGCAAGCCGTGCTCCAGTTTGTCGCGCAAGGCGCTTAAGCGTTTTGCATCCTGCGCGAGCGCGGCGCGCGCCATTTCGGCGGCTTTGCCGAGGCCAACGATGCCCGCGACGTTTTCCGTGCCGGGCCGGAATCCCCGCTGGTGATGCCCTCCGTAGAGCAACTGGCGCAAACGGGTTCCGCTTTTGATATAGAGGGCGCCAATGCCTTTCGGCGCGTAGAACTTGTGACCGGAGAGGGAGAGCAAGTCCACTCGCATTGCCTTGACGTCGATGGGGAGCTTGCCCGCGGACTGAACAGCGTCCGTGTGGAGGTAGACGTCGGATTCGGCAGCGATGCGGCCAATCTCCTCGAGCGGCTGGACGGTGCCCAGCTCATTGTTGGCGTGCATGATGGAGATGAGCAGAGTTTCGGGCCGGATGGCGCGGCGCAGAGCTTCCAGATCGATGCGGCCGTCGCGGTCGACGGAAAGATAGGTGACGGCGACACCTTGCTTTTCGAGAGCCTGGCAGGTGTTCAACACCGCTTCGTGTTCAATCGCGGTGGTGATCACATGCTTTTCGTGTCCGCCCGCTGCTTCGACGATCCCAAAGATGGCGTGATTGTCGGATTCCGTGCCGCCGCTGGTGAAGACGATCTCCTGGGGGCGCGCCCCGAGCAAGGCGGCGACGAACTCGCGCGCGGTCTCGACGGCTGCGCGCGCCCGCTGGCCGAAGGAATGAATGGAAGCGGCATTGCCGAATTCGGCCGACAAACAGGGCAGCATGGCGTCGAGGACTTCCGGCTCGACGGGCGTGGTGGCGTTGTAGTCCAGGTAGACGCGCTTCATGGCTGTATCACTTTCAGGATAGACCCCGCCGGGAACAAGGGCAAGGGAGTGAAGTAAAGCAAGGAGGCAGGGAGGAAGAAAGGGGGGTACCCCCCTCCCCCCCATGCAGAAGGCAAGTGTGGCAAGGAAAAGAGTTATTGCGAAAAAGTGCGCAATTCGTGCGTTCTATTTGCGCTCGTGGAGCGCACAGTGGCTTTGGGCGAATGGCCCGCCACGGCGGGCGGCCGAGTGGCGAGTTCCACAATGGGAAGAGTTCATATACACCCCCCATGTTTTTGTAAGAGTGGCAACTAAAGGACTTACAGGACCTTGGGTCTGTATGAGTAGCAAATAAAAGACTTAGGGGATCGCGGGGCAGGCGCCGACAGCGGGAGGAGGGGAGCAGGCCGGGCTGGAGCTTGGCAAACACGGGGAAGGATAGCATGCCAGTACGGATGTGTTAAGTAATAAGCAGGGAACGGGGAAAATTGAGGAGTGAATGGCAACGGGGCGGGTTTAACGGTGTGGGCGGCAGCAAGAGGAACAAGAAAAATGCAAAGTCAAAACCCGCACCCTTAAAGGCGAAGGGTGCGGCACCCGCTGGAAGCGAAGAATGTCGAATACAAAGAAATCACCGCTGCCGCTTAATGGCATAGCGATGGTTTTCGTGTATCTTGCACCGATAACTGATTTCTAAATCGCGAGTCGCATCTTCATACCACATACACTTATCATTAGCCCACGTCCCTGTGCCATCTGAGTAGACGAATCTGGCTAACAAATAAACTGCAAGCACATGATTCTGTATCCCCAAAATATCCGATTCCGATATTGCGTCGATTTGGAAGGGAAACATTGCTGGCACGTTTGGCTCAACTGGTAATCCTTCACGGTGTGGAGTCTTCTCCCACCATGCGTCGAAATCCTTCGCTATTTTTTCTTGATCTTCCAGACTGTTGGGTCTACCAACATACAATCTGGCCTCTCTAAGGAAATGTGTTGCTACTGCATTGCCACTATTGGTGAATCTTATGTAATTGATGTTTAGCTTGCGCTCGACAGTGATTGTCGGCACGTTGTAATTTACCCGTTGAAACTCTATGACTGCCCTTGGTGCAGTATTGGAAAGCGTAGCTCGTGTGGTACTTAAATTCGTTTGTAAGTTGTCCATCTCTGACTTGAAATTTTCTTGAGCTTGCTGAATGGTCTGACTGAGCCCGCCTGCAATATCCTGGAAGTGTTTAGCTTCTTGCTTCGCAGTTTCCTCTTGCTGTTTGTCGTGCGCAACTCGGTCTTTGCTCATCATCCAAATTTCACCACACATGAACGCGAAGAAAACGGCTATCCAGACTACTTTCTCTCGCCGCTTTGGCTCTCCGCGAAACACAATCGCAGCCGCCACAAAAGCCAAAATCGCGATAAACACACCAGGACAGAAAGGCCAGTGCAAACATTTGGGCAACCATAGAGCAAACCCCATAAGGACCTCCCCTCTGGCTTAAAGGGGAGTCTACGTTGGCGCTTACTTTGCGTCGAGTGCATAATCCCTTTTGAAGTTTTGTGGATTGATAAAGCTGCGGGGTGCTCGTATGAGCTGCAATGAAAGGACTTGCGAGCATGGGCTGTCCACGCAAGGTGGCGCGGGACAGGCCCGCCACGGCGGGCAGGCGGTCCCGCAAAATCATCCGGGATGTAAAGTGCGCAGATGACAAGCGGAGGGGTGACGAGAGGGGAATGCCGCCGCGACAGGGGCGCTCAGATTCATTCAGCCAAGCCTTCACCACTCTGAAAGCGGATTAGCTAAAGGAATGGGTCTGAAGACCCGCCACTACACAAGCGAGCAGGGCGAGTGCTTGGCCGAAAAGCAGATCCCTCCCTTCGTTCGGGATGACCCCTGCAAGAAGGGCGAGGAGAAGGATGGCGCCCTAAGGGGACGCCGTTACAAAGGCATGAAGGAACGGGTCTGAAGACCCGCCACTACACAGGCGGGCAGGGCAAGCCCCACCCCTACGAACGCACCGGCAAGAACGCCCGCGACGGTCCGCGGCCGCTACATGGACAAAGACGCAGGACTCGAGCAAGAGGGCGCCTCTACAAAGGATGAGAATGAGTGCCGCGCGCAACAACACGGTGGAAATAAGTGGGCGGCGGGTTGTGGTAATCTCGCGGCGGGAGAGTGGGCATGTCGAACTTTATCCAGGTTACGCCGTTCATGCATGTCGAAGACCTGGAACGGGCGGTAAATTTCTTCACCGACATATTGGGATTTGAAACACGTTTGCGTACCGCCGACTATGCTTATGTGCATCGCGAGACGGCAGGTTTTCGTATCTTAGAGCAGAAGGGGGCGGACGGCGCTCCCCCCAGGCAATCGGCGCTTCGCGTACTATATCGACGTTCGCGACGTGGATCGGCTCTACGCTGAACTGAAGCCGAAGCTCGACACTTTGCCCAAGGGCGATGTCTATGGACCGGTGAACCAGACCTACGGCCAACGAGAGCTGCTGGTGCTTGCGCCGGACGGGAACCTTATCGCGTTTGGGCATGCCATTGGCGGCGCGTGAAAAGCAAGAGTCGAAACTCAAATGGAAAGGCGAGATGGGCGTACAATGTTGCCGATTTCGCGGCGAAAAGGGAAATACCCGTTAATGACCAAACTGTCCGAGTACCGTGTGCTCATCTCAGGTATCCTTTCGCCGCTGGCAGCCCTTTTCTTGTATGCGCTCGTCTATACGACACTGACCCGAGTCAGTGCCGATCGCGACAAGGATTGGCTCTTGCGTCTCTCCTTGGCGACTCTCGCGATGACGGTGCCGTTTCTCGTCACGTTAGCTCTCGCTGTGAAGGACCGCCGCCGGCGTGCGCTTTCCGTATCCGGGAAAGTAGGTCTCGCCCTCGCGATTCTCTCACTGGGCCTCGCTTGGAATCCTGTAAGCGACGGCATCACCCGCTCGAAGCAGTCCCGAAACCTGGCGATGCGGGACGTGGCCGCGCCGCAGTTCGATACCCCGGACCTTCTCGGGAAAACGCAGCGCCTGGGTGATCACAAGGGCGAGGTCGTGCTCGTCAATATTTGGGCGACCTGGTGCGGGCCGTGCCGGGCGGAGATGCCGAAGCTCGACCGGTTATACCGAGAGCGGAAGCAACAGGGGTTCATTGTGTTTGGGCTGTCGGACGAGGACGTCGACCTGCAACGGAAATTTGTAAAACAGGTCCCGGTGAGCTACCCGCTTCTCACGCTCGGCGGGGAAATCCCCAAACTCTATCGCGACATCGCGCGTTACCCGGCGATTTTTCTGATCGATCGCCGGGGACGACTGCAGCCTGCGCCAGGCCCGGACCAGCCTTTCGAGAAGCTTGAGGCTGCCGTCGATGCCCTCCTCAACAGCGGGTCTTATTAGTTCTCCGCATTTGTCCTCATTGGCTTCCGCTTCTGACGACTGAAGCCCCTGTTTGATGCGCCTTCGAGGCCGGGCGTCTATGTTTCCGCGATGACTGCCGTCCCCAGCTCCCCCCTGAGATATAGGATCTAACATCACGTCACAGGCTGCTACCCGCTGCGATTTTCCGGGACTCCGTTCAGGGAACCATCCAGGAGAGGACAGGAGTGGATTGCAGATAAACCAGCAGACTCAATACGGCGGTCATGAATACAGTCCAGCCGAAGACCTGACGAAATAGATCCCCTTCGCGGCCCGCCAAACCCACCGCTACGGCGGCGATGGAGAGATTCTGGGGAGAGATGGCCTTACCGCAGACCCCGCCGGAGGTATTCGCCGCGGCAAGAAGAATGTCTGAAAGTCCTGCGTG
>Ga0209118_1000071_pt1 | contig 74732 bp, 67 predicted proteins | sample BlaSpr_A8_Ref_M1_FD_187988 | JGI IMG/M metagenome (GOLD analysis project Ga0209118, IMG submission 187988) | Forest soil microbial communities from Thunder Bay, Ontario, Canada - Black Spruce, Ontario site 2_A8_Ref_M1 (SPAdes) (version 2) | ecosystem: Environmental > Terrestrial > Soil > Boreal... | reverse complement strand
TGGACATTTCACCGCAGTGGCATGGGCCCCCTGATAGGCCTATAATGCAGGGGGTAGCGTGTGTTCTGCTGCCCCCGAGTAGTGCGGGCCTATTTCGCCATCCTGACTTGCCAAACCGACAAAAATGATAACCGACACCCAAGTCGTTCCCATGCTGAAGGCCCTTGGCCGATACCGGGTACTGAAAGTGCTCGGTGAAGGGGCCATGGGCACCGTGTATCGGGCCTTCGACCCTCTGATCGAGCGGGCGGTCGCGGTCAAGACCATCAGTTTGCGCTTTGACCGCGGAGAAATGGAGGGCTTCAAGGAGCGCTTCTATCGCGAAGCGAAATCAGCGGGACGGCTCAATCATCCGAACATCGTCACCATCCATGATGTCGGCGAGACCGGTGAGATCGCCTATTTGGCCATGGAGTTGCTTGAGGGGCTTTCTCTGCGGCAGGTGATTGACGCCGGGACCAAGCTCGCACCGGAACGCATTGCGCGCATCGTCGCGGAAGTCGCCGACGCGCTCGCCTACGCGCACGACAACGACATCATCCATCGCGATGTGAAGCCCGCCAACATCTCGCTCACGAAAAGCGGATTGGTGAAGATTACCGACTTCGGCATTGCCCAAATGCCGGCTGCCTCCCATACCATGCCCGGCATCATGGTGGGGTCGCCCAAATACATGTCCCCTGAGCAAGTGACCGGCACGGCGCTAGACGGCCGCACCGACATCTTTTCTCTGGCGGTGGTGCTGTACGAATTGCTGGTAGGCCATACCCCGTTCGAGGGCCGCGATTTCGCCAATCTGATGTACAAGATTGCCCATCAATCGCCGCTGCCGCCCAGCGTCGCCGCGGCCGGCGTACCACCTGCGTTCGACGCGGTGGTGGCAAAGGCCTTGGCAAAAAACCGCGAACATCGCTACCAGAGCGCCCGGGAGATGGCTCGCGATCTACGCAATCTGTGTCAATTGCTCATCGCTTCGCCGGCGCCGGCCAAAGTGCCCGGCGCGGCAGTGGAACTGGAGGCATTGCCCCATCATCCCGGTAACGCCATGGTTCCCCTTGGGGCCGGACGCTCCCGGAGCCGACCGAGGCTACGTGCTCACTTCGTCTATGTGCCGCTATTCGCCGCCATCTTGGGCGCTGGCACAGTCATCGCTCTGGAGCGGCTGGTACCGTCACATACCGATCCGATCGTGGACATCGCGCAAGGTCCGCCCTATATGGGGATGCAGGTCCCGATTGCGCTCGCCGAGGCCGGACAAGCTGATCCGGCACCGTTCGCCGAACTGCCCAGGAAAGTAGAAGAGGCGAAACCTGACGAATCCAGGCCGCCAGTCAAGAGTAACGCTAAGAGCGTAATGCCCTCGGCGGCTCGCACGGTGATGCCGCCCAGCGCACCCAGGAGTCGCGCCGAGGAACTTGACGACCGGCTGAGGCAACTGAAGGCGGATCTGATGGATCTGCGCGCAAGGTACACCGAGGAGCACCCCGATGTGGTCATTGCGAGGCGGCAGATCGATCAGCTGGAGAGAGAAATAGAAGAGGTCAAATAGCCGGAGCGGCCGAACCTTCGCGTGTCGTTCCTGCTGTAAACCTCGTCCCCGCCCTATGGCAAGACCGACAAGCTGATTGGGCTGTTAGCCGCTTTTGACGGACCTCGCCAAGTACTAAAACTAAAGTCGAAGATTGCGGTCCAGCAGCCGGCCTCAGCGCTTCTCCCGATCGACGGGGCGGGCGGCGACGTCTTCGATGTCGATGCCTGCCTTCGGGCGCTCGCTATCGGAGGGCCTCGTTAGATTGCAGGATCGTCTTCACGCCGGCCCGTGTACCAGCGCGCGTAGTACTGGGCGACCACCGGCCCGTCACTCATCAGTGCATGGCATTTGTCGAGCTGGAACGGCTTCATGCTCTCCGGTTGGGTCACCTCACCGGCCAGGGTCTGATAGGCGGCAGTGGCAACGGAGCCGATCAGCTCGGTGATATGGGTGCACCCTCGCGCGCCACGGAACATCTCGCGCACCTTGGTGGTGAAGCCCGGCAGCAGGCTCAACCCGACCAACTGCTTATAATCCGGCGTAATGACTTCGCAGTTCCCCGGATAGGGCCCGGCGTCGGTCTGTGCCTCGGCGTCCACGATGTTGAGCCGCTTGTTGATGGTGAGGCGCACCCACATTTCATGGACCGGCTCGCCTGCCTTGCGGATACCGGCAGTCAGCGTCAGGTCATGAGACTTGACGTCGCGGAGATGCCCTTCGATGTCGAATAAACCGTCGGCGCGACGATAGCCTCTGACCTCGACGTTGCGAGTGTGCAGACGCTCACGTGGAGCGGTGGAGGGGGTGAGCGGCATGCTGGTTCTCACTCGTTAGATTGTTGCAACGCCTAGCTCCTTGCGGACGAGGGTCACGGGCAATGCGGCAAGCTGGACCACCGTGTTTGCAACGGAACCCGGCACCGGGTCCGCGAACAGCGAAGTGCCACGCGCACCCATGACGATCTGCTCGGCACCCAGTTCCATGGCGAAGCGTACGATGGTCTCGGTCACATTGCCGATACGCTTGAATTGCTTATCATCGAGAAACATCTCGCGTGGCCTGAGGTGACCGGGCGCTGCACGGTGACCAGTGAACGTCCACCGGCAAACAGTGGGTGGGCAAGTACAGCACGTGACCGAGCACGCGACTGGCGCAGTCCGATCCATCAAAAGGCACGAGTATTTTCATGATTCGTGAGTCTACACGCTCAGCGGCCCGGTCTCGACTGCCGGCCTCTTCCAATATTCGCGCCGATGATCTGTGCGAGCGCCACGCGGAGTCTCGCTTGCAAAACATTTCGAACACCAACATTTCGAACACCATGCGGCCACCCCGGCTGCAATTGAAGACGCGACACTATAGAATAGGCGCATCATCGCGTCATCTTGCGTCACTGCGTCGCGTTAATACTCTGCTCCCCGCTGTGGAATCTTCTGTGATGTTTTGTTGTTCATTGCCTGGCGTTCTGCGCCGCCTGCTGCACACGACGGCGCTTGCGATCGGGCTGACGTCCGCTGCCGGTTTTGCTGCCTCCGCCGACGAGCTGTTTCTCGCTGCGCAAGATGCTGTGCGTGCCGCCGATACACAGAAGCTCGATACGCTCGCGGTGAAATTGCGCGGCCATCCACTGGAATCCTACGTACGCTACTGGCAGATTAACGCGCACATGAGTAGTGCGACGCCGAATGACGTCCGAGGTTTCTTTACGCGTTACCCCGATTCACCCTTGATCGACAAGCTGCGCGGGGACTGGCTCAAAGACTTGGGTATGCGCGGGAAGTGGGACTTGTTTCTGGCTGAATATCCGTCGTTGGTGAACGGCGACCTGGAAGTCACCTGTTTCGACCTCCAGGCGCGCGCTGCGCAAGGTGAACAGGAGGCGATGGGGGTGGCGCACTCGCTGTGGTTCACCGGCAAAACGCTGCCGGAAAGTTGCACCCCGCTATTCGATCGCATGATCGCCAATGGTCAGCTATCCACCAGCGATCTCTGGGAACGCGTTCGCTTGGCGCTGGACGCGGGCAACCTGCAATTGGCGAAGCAGTTGAACATCCTCGCCCCCGAGGGTCAATTGTTCAAGCAAAAAACTCTGGAACGCGTCGCCGCCGATCCGCAGCGCTTTTTGGAAAGGCCCCTCGAATTTACGACTCGTGCCGACCGGGAACTGCTCATGTTTGCCCTCGGCCAGCTGGCGCGTTCCGACGCGCCGCGAGCGGCGGCATACTTTGAATCCGTCGCGGCGCGTTTCCCGGAGTCCGAGCGCGGCTATCTGTGGGGACAGATCGCCTACCGCGGCGCCCTCAATCTGGAGCCGCAAGCCCTCGCCTGGTACGCGAAGGCGGCCGATTCACCGCTCAGCGACAGCCAGCTCGCCTGGCGGGCACGCTCGGCTCTGCGAGCGCAAGACTGGAATGAGGTCTTGACCACGATCGAGCGCATGGCCGACGCTGAGCGTAATGAAACGACCTGGCGATATTGGAAAGGGCGGGCGCTCGTGGCGCAAGGACAGCATCTGCAGGCCATGGATATTCTCGTACCCCTGGCCCGAGAAACCAACTTCTACGGCCTGCTCGCGGCCGAGGAAATCGGAGCCACCCTCTCCGCACCACCGGATATCTGGAAGCCGCTCGAAATCGATCTGAAAAAGATTCAGGCCATTCCGGGCATCCAGCGTGCGCTTGATCTCAACAGACTGGGCCTGGCGCCGGAAGCGCTGCTCGAATGGCTCTACGCGAGCCGCGATTTGGACGATCGGCAATTGCTCGCTTCAGCCGAAGTGGCCAAGCGCGCCAATTGGGTCGATCGCGCGGTCAATACAGCCGACAAGACGCGCCAGGTGCACGACTTCAGCCTGCGTTTCCCGACGCCCTACCGCGAACTTTTGGCGGCAGCGGCGCAGGCCAACCAATTGGATGAAGCGTGGGTCTATGGACTGATGCGCCAGGAAAGTCGCTTCATGCCGGAAGTCCGTTCGCACGTCGGTGCCGCAGGACTGATGCAACTGATGCCGGCGACGGCACGCTGGGTCGCCAAGAAGCTCGGCGTAAACGGCTTCAACCAAGATCAGCTCACCCAAGTGGGCACCAATCTGTCCTTTGGCGCCTACTACCTCAAGTACGTTCTGGACAAGCTCGGCAATCCGGTGCTCGCTACTGCGGGCTACAATGCCGGGCCCAATCGACCGCGCCGCTGGCTCGCCGAGGCACCCATGGAAGGCGCGATCTACGCCGAGTCTATCCCTCTCAACGAAACCAGAGATTACGTGAAAAAGGTCATGACCAACGCCACCCTGTACGCCAACCGGTTGGGACTGCAGTGGCGGTCACTGAAGGAGCGTATGGGAACCATGCCGGCACGCGCCAACGTACCTGATCCAGCCGAGGGAACACCCCAGGGCAGTTGAGGCGCAGCGAGGCTTGCGCCGCAGATGATCGACGTCCTCAACCGGGTCCTGATGCCAAATGTTTGTCGATATGCCAGCCAACAAAATAAGCCTGAGCGAATAACAACCATGAAAGTGCGAAACGTTTGCATCCTCGGTGGTAGCGGCTTCGTCGGGCATTACTTGGCCGAAGCTCTCACCGAGCGTGGCCTCGAAATCCGTATATTGACGCGCCAGCCGGCCCGCGCACGCGACCTGCTGGTGCTTCCCAGCACGGAAGTGGAGCAAGCGGATGTGCACGATTCGGCCCAGTTGATCCACCAGTTCAGCGGCATGGACGCTGTCATCAATCTGGTTGGCGTTCTGCACGACGGCCGGGACAATGGCAGCTTTTACGGCGCGCACGTGGACTTGGCCGATAAGGTCGTCGATGCGTGCGCGCAAGCGGGCGTGCGCCGCTTAGTGCATATGAGTGCGCTTAAGGCCGATCCGCAGGGGCCGAGTGCTTATTTGCGCTCCAAGGGTAAAGGCGAAGAGACTGTCCGCGAAGGTGCGCTCAAGCAGGGCATCGCCGCGACCATTTTCCGTCCCTCGATAATCTTCGGACCCGGAGACCGCTTCCTAAATCGCTTCGCCCAGCTCATCCGGTTAAGTCCGGTGATTCCGCTCGCTTGCCCGAACGCACGCTTCCAGCCGGTCTTTGTGGAAGACGTGGCGCGGGCGTTTGCGGAGTCCCTGGATGACCGTGGCAGCTTCGGTCAAACCTACGATCTCTGTGGCCCGCAGACGTATACGCTGAAGCAACTGGTCAGCCTGGTGGCCACGCTGACCGGGCGCACCCGCACGATCATTGGCCTGGGCCCAAGTTTGTCGCGGATACAAGCGCGGGTGCTCGAGTGGCTCCCTGGCCAGCCGATGACGCGCGACAACCTGCTTTCGCTGCAAGTGGACAACGTTTGCGCCTGCGCCTTTCCACGTGATTTTACGCCGACGGCGCTCGAAGCGATTGCTCCGCTCTACCTCGCGGGGACGAGTTCCCGCGGACGTTATGCCTATTTTCGCTACACTGCCGGGCGTTAGCGATTCGTGCGATCGACCGCTGCGAGCAGGACTGGGCGTATTAGCGCACCCGGCTGTGCAGCGCGACCAGAATAGTGTGCTGGTGGTGCTCAGCGATACGCACACGCCTGGAACGGGCGTGCCGGCGAGACGGAAGCCTCTGGCGGCGAAAGCCGCCAAGCCCGGGTCGAAGACCCGCGAAACCCCCGCGACAACGCCGCACGGAGTTTAGCGTTGGGAGAGTTCACAACGTATCTCGTGGGTGGCGCGGTGCGCGACGCGCTGCTTGGACTACCCACTCAGGACCGTGATCACGTCGTCGTCGGTGCCACACCGGAGCAAATGGTGGCACTCGGCTTTCAGCCGGTCGGGGCAGACTTTCCCGTCTTCCTGCACCCGCAAAGCCACGAGGAATACGCCTTGGCACGCACTGAGCGCAAGACGGCTCGCGGCTACAAAGGCTTCCAAATCCATACGACCCCCGAGGTCACCCTAGAGGAAGATCTGGCTCGCCGCGATCTCACTATCAACGCCATGGCGCAGGACGAAATGGGCCGATTGGTCGATCCCTACAATGGCGCCGAGGATCTTCGCGCAGGGGTGCTGCGCCATGTGAGCGAGGCCTTTGCCGAGGATCCAGTGCGGATTTTGCGGCTAGCCCGCTTCGCGGCGCGCTTTGCCGAATTTAGCGTTGCTGCGGAAACTATCGCGCTGGCGCGGCGTATGGTGGCCGCGGGCGAAGTCGATGGACTGGTACCGGAACGCGTCTGGCAGGAACTGTCGCGCGGCCTAATGGAGCAAAAACCGTCGCGCATGTTCCAGGTGCTGCGCGATTGCACCGCGCTCGCCAAAATTCTGCCCGAGGTCGATAAGCTGTTCGGCGTGCCGCAACCTCCTGAGCATCACCCGGAAATCGATACGGGCGTGCACGTCATGCTGGCAATCGACTACGCGGCCAAACAAGGTTGGTCGTTGCCCGTACGCTTTGCCGCACTCACCCACGATCTCGGCAAAGGCAACACGCCGGCCGAACTGCTCCCTAAACATCACGGCCATGAGGCGCGCAGCGTTGCTTTGTTGGATGAGCTGAGCCGCCGCTTGCGCGTTCCCGCCGACTGCCGCGATCTCGCTCGGCTCGCCGCCCGCTATCACGGCGACATCCATCGGGCACTGGAACTGCGTCCAGACACTCTAGTGAAGTTGTTTCAGTCCGCGGACGCGTTTCGCCGTCCCGAGCGCTTCAGCGAGTTGCTGCAAGCGTGCGAAGCAGACAGCCGCGGGCGGGCGGGGCGGGAGGACAAACCCTACCCGCAGGCGGCGTATCTGCTTGGCGCACTGCAAGCGGCGGCAGCAGTCGATGCCGGGGCAGTGGCCGCAGCGCAGACCGATCCAGCCACCATCGGCGCGGCGGTTACCTCAGCTCGCATCGAGGCGGCGCTCCGTTACAGGTCGCAAATCCGGGGCCAGAGCGTCGAGTAAGGCGCACTCATATCGCTGGAATGGCGTACTCTAGGGGCGTACGGTTGTGGCGCGCGAAGGGCGGCCGCGATGGGTTCGCGGGCGCCCAATGCGTCCATTGACCTGCCGCGGCACATCGAGCGTTTCAGTGCGCGCCATCGGTCATCGCGTTGCCGCACGATCCACGCGGAACGATTTCAGGCGGGTCATTATGTTTCGATGGGAAGGAAACTCCATGAGCAACGAAGATTTCTCGGCGTTGGAAGCCTTTTCCGGGCGTATCGTCAGCCAGGTTTGTGGCCAGTGGGGCCGCTCCGAATTCGAGAAATTTGCCGCGGAATTGATTATTGACGAACGTGGCGACCGCAAAGGCTTGCCGAAAGAGGTGCTCTCCGAATTGCTTTTCCTCTATGCGCTGCATCTGCATATGTTCGGCTACGACCCTCAGGACTCTTTCAAGCCGTTCAGCAATTAGCTGTCCGGGCCCTGGAGCACCGAAGCGCAAAGCGACTCGCAACGCACAAATGAAAAAAACCCCGCGATCCGCGGGGCTTTCATTTTCAGCTGGAACTGCCTTAGGCCTGGACAATCACTGGCTTTTCGATCGCGGCGAAGGCCGCGGCGATATTGGCCTGTGCGGTATCGGAGGCTTGCTTGCTAACCTTGGCGAACTGATCGATCGCGTTGGTGGCGGCGGACACGGCGGACTTCACAAAGGCCACGGCCGGCTCGCTTCCCGCAGGAGCACTTTGGGTGGCCGTATCGATAACACTTACGACCTGTTTGTTCACTTCCGCGGCGTGACTTTCTGCGATTTCCTTGATCTCGGCGTTGGCCTTGGCGAATACTTCGTAGACGCTTTTGGTGAAAGCAACAGCCTTCGCGGCACCTGGCCGGGCTGCGCCGGTTTGCAGTGACAAAGCCTCCTGAACGTCTTTGACCGAGGTCAACGACTTGGCGCTTTTGACGCTGTCTTCCACGAATTCACGGGTGGCGCTCACTTGCAGCTCAAACAAGGCCTTGGTGCTTTCCAGTTGCACGTTGGCGACTTTGACCAGACTATTGATCGCGGCTTGCTGTAGAGCGGCAAACTGAGTTGGGGTATTGAACATTTAAAACTCCTTAGTAAATATGGGGGTGGATCAGCGGGGCGGGTTCACTTCATGTTGCACCGCAACAATTAGCATTATTGCCCTCGCCGTGCCCCTTGTCAATAGCCCGTGCTAAATATTTGTTGCGTCGCATCATCCATGCGCTAGCAGCGCTCGGCCAGCTCGTTGGCGCTCTGGGAGTCCGGCGCTTTATCTGGCCGGCCGCCTGTGTAAGACCACCTTTTTCATCGCCAGCACACGACCAAGCCGATGCCGACGAAGTCGAACAGCGCTTTCGGGTAGACCAAAAGCAGCCCGGCAGCGATCAGCAAGAGACGCTTCGATGCGAGTCGTTTCGCGCAACAGCCAGTTCTGCACCTCCCCGGCCAAAGCAGGTGAAGCCGAGGTCCTGTTTTCCAGCGCCAATCAACGGCAGGTTGGCGACCGCGGCGCCGGTGACCTCAGCGGTAGCCTGCCAACCTGGGACATGCTTTGAAAGGATGTTGGCCGTCCCGCCGCCCAGCGGGTAATACACCCCTCCCGTGCCGCCGGTATCGATCGATAGCCTCACGTCCTGCGTGAAAGCGTTCGCCGCAGCCAAGGGAATGCCCGGGCAGGAAATGGCCGCGATCCAATTTTTTATACGGCGCCCCTCAGGAGACCCTCGCGGCGTTACGGGTTTGACGCTTCGCCGTCAGCTCTACCATCGCTGTTCGGCCGAGGCACCATAGCAACGCCACTGCAACGCGGTAAGATCGCGGCGACTCGGAGGGGGAAAGCGGGAATCCGCGGCCCGCGCGACCAGAGCGGGTTCCGCGATCACGACTGGCAGCAGCGCGATGGTCGCTTTCGCGGCGCGCGGTGGCGGGGTCACCTGGAGCAACGCGCTTCCGCAGTGCCGCGTCGACGGGCGGGGCGAAGCCCGGTTAGCCTGAAAGAGTCGCTGGACCCCTCCCGAATTGCCGGAGAGTCTCCTCGGTGGACGGCTAAACGATAGGCGCCTCAGCGTGAGCTCCTCTGTTTCGCCTGCCCGAGCGCGCCGCAGCACCTTTTCGCGACCTCCGGTGCAGCGCAAGCTCGCGGACAGCTGCGCTATTCGTCACCCCACGCTTCTTCTTGCAGCTATCAATTCAGCATTCGCCTTGCGGTCTGTGCCCACCCGCTGCACATGTGGCCGCTCGGCCATCATCTTGAGATAGGTTTTCAGGGGAGCGATCTCTGCCAGGCAATCGCGGCCCAGGACCGCTCGGGTGGCCACGGTGACCAAGGGCAGATGCACACACGCCGCGCAATCGGCAAGGGTGAATCGATCGCCGGCGACGAACGGTGCAAACTTGGCGAGCCTGCCGAACGCTTTCACCCCTTTGGCGAGACCGCGCTCCACTGCCGTCTTCGTTTCGTCGGAGACCTTGCCGCCAAAGAACGCTTCGGCATAGAGGCGCCGCGCCGTCAGTTCCACGTAGAGTTCCATAAAGCGCATCAGCTCGCGGTTTTTCGCGCAAGCGTAAGGCTCCTGCGGCAGAAGCGGCACTTGTGGATACGATTGCTCGAGGTATTCGACAATGACCATCGATTCGGTGAGAACGCCGTGCGGCGTTTCCATAAAGGGCACCTTACCCATAGGCGAGCGGGCCAGGAAAGCTGCATCCTGAGATGCCCATACCAATTCCTCTTCGAATGGGACCCCCTTTTCGAGCAGCGCAAGCTTCACCATGTTGTAGTAGTTGCTCGCCGCAAAACCGCAGAGCTTGAGCATGGCTTCTCCTGAAAGCGGACTCGATTGCGCAAGACTAGACAATGGGAAGGACAGACACAAGCCTGTCAGCCGCGCTGCGAAACCGCTGCGGCCCCAGGGTCCATCAATAGGGGCATGCCGCGCCGCTGCGGTGCATGCTGCTGCATCATCGCCCCCGAAGAACCCAGCCCTCAGAAGGCGAAATGCTCCGCGGGCAACTCCATCAAAACGTTCGCTCCACCCTTGATTGCCGCCGCGAGCGCTGCGGTTTCGGGAAACACTCGGGCAAAGTAGAAGCGCGCAGTGGAGAGCTTGGCGTTATAGAAGTCGGGTTCGCTGCCGCCCAGCTTCGCCAGGGCGACTTGCGCCATGCGCGCCCAGAAGTAACTAAAGCAGAGATGACCGAGTAGGCGCAAATAGTCCGTCGCCGCAGCGCCCGCCTCGTCCTGGTTTTGCATTGCCCGCATGCCAATCCACATCGTGAGATCACCCAGTTCCTTGTTCAGCTTGGCGAGCGGCTCGATGAATTCGCTCATTGCCGGATCGCTGCGCCCGGCCTCGCAAAACTTATGCACGACCTTGGTAAACTTGCGCAGCTTCTGGCCCTGGTCCATCAGCACCTTGCGGCCGATCAGATCGAGCGCCTGAACGCCGTTGGTGCCCTCGTAGATCATGGCGATCCGCGAATCGCGGACCAGCTGTTCCATGCCCCACTCCTTGATGTAACCGTGACCACCAAAACACTGCAGGCCGAGGTTCGCACCGCAGAAGCCATTGTCGGTGAGAAATGCTTTGGCGACGGGCGTGAGCAACGCGACCAGGTCGGCAGCGTCGTTGCGCGCCGCCGCGTCGGGATGGTGGAACTCGGTGTCGATCTGCAGTGCGATCCACGCCGCCATGGCACGGCCGGCTTCGCAGTAGGCCTTCTGGGTGAGCAGCATGCGCCGCACATCGGGATGCACGATGATCGGATCGGCCGGGCCATTAGGGTTCTTCGGGCCGGACAGCGAGCGCATTTGCAACCGGTCCCGCGCGTAGGCGAGCGAGCTCTGATACGCCACTTCACCCGTTGCGAGACCTTGCAATCCCACCCCGAGACGCGCTGCGTTCATCATGGTGAACATGCACTGCATCCCGCGGTTCGGCTCACCGACCATCGTACCCACCGCGGCGTCAAAATTCAGTACGGCAGTGGCGTTGCCGCGGATACCCATTTTATGCTCGATCGACCCGGCCTTGACGCCGTTGCGCGCGCCCACGCCGCCCCCCTCGTTGACCAGCAGCTTGGGCACCAGAAACAAGCTCACGCCCTTGATTCCGGAAGGCGCATCAGGCAACCGGGCGAGCACGAGATGGAGGATGTTCTGCGCCATGTCGTGTTCGCCGCTGGAAATGAAAATTTTCGTGCCGCTAACGCGGTAGCTACCGTCCGGCTGAGGAATCGCTTTGGTGCGCAGCAGACCGAGGTCGGTGCCGCAATGCGATTCGGTCAAGCACATCGTGCCCGTCCATTCGCCGGAGATCAGCTTGGGCAGATATTTGTCTTTGGTGGGCCGATCGGCATGCGCCTGCAGCGCACTGCGCGCACCGTTGGAAAGATGCGGATACATCGCCCATGCCATGTTGCCCGAAATCATCATCTCGGAAACCAGCATTTCCAGAACGTGGGGCAGACCCTGACCGCCGTCGGCCGGATCCACATCGATGCCCGGCCAGCCACCCGCGCAATAGGCTTGATAGGCTTGCCTGAAGCCTTTCGGCGTCGTCACCACGCCGTCGTTGATGTGACAGCCTTCCTCGTCGCCGCTGCGACTCAGCGGGAACAGTTCGTTCTCGGAAAATTTGGCTGCTTCCTCCAAAACCTGGTCCAACACGTCAGGCGTTGCCTCCGCGTAGCCCGACAATTGGGGCAGGACGTCGCCGACTTCCAGGACTTCGTGCAAAACAAAGCGCATGTCGCGCAGCGGTGCTTTATAGACTGCCATGACTCTCGCTCCCATCGAGTGGTTTCGTTGCCTCGGCGGGCTCACCGCCACGACCCTTGCGCAACGAATAGCTTAGACGCAAACTGCGCCATACTGTTAGGTATGGTAAGCGCCCGGGAACCCCATGTCAATACTGTAGCGTATGGAGTATATTACTGATATGCAAGATAAAAATATAAAGCTCATCTCACTCAGCAATGAAAAGTGGGCTGAGGCGGCCCTCGATGCGATCGCCACTTCAGGCGTGGCGCAGCTTTCCATAGAATCGCTCGCCCGCGCCCTCGGCGTAACCAAAGGCAGCTTCTATTGGCATTTCGCCAACCGCAGTGCGTTGATCAAGGCAGCCGTTACGCTCTGGGCGCAACGCGAAACGGAGGATGTGCTGGCACGGTTGGACCGCGAACCGGATCCACGCAAGCGCATTGAGCGGATCGTCGCGGAGGCGGTAGGCTACAGACGCAAGGCGGCCACTTATCTCGCACTCGCCGCGGCATCCGATGACGGCAACATCGGCTCCGTGTTCCAGCAGGTGGTCGAGCGGCGCATTGCTTACCTCGCCGCCTGCTTCGAGCAACTGGGCGTACCCGCGCCGCGCCATCGGGCGCTCGTCGCTTTCAGTCAATACGTCGGAATCATGCATACGATACGCGACGCGCCCGAGTCGGTGCCGACGAAGGCGGAGTTCGAGGAGTTCCTGAAGGTAGCCATCGAGACGGTCATCCCGCGCTAACACGGCAGCGTAGGGAGGCAGCGCACCGGCGCAACCCAGGGAATACTCAATGCTGCTCGCCGAACTCGCAGCCACTTCACAACGCGTCGGTGCGACCAGCCGCCGCCTGGAAAAAATCGCCGCGCTCGCTGCCTGCCTGAAGGCGCTCCTGCCTGAAGAGATGGAAATCGGCGTGCGCTTCCTTTCCGGTGAGTTGCGGCAAAGAAGGCTGGGGGTGGGCTATTCACTGTTGCGTGATGCCTCCCCCGTCGTTGCCGCGACGACGCCGACTTTAAGCCTGCTCGACGTCGACGGGCAATTCGCCTCGATTGCAGAAGCGGCAGGGCCCGGCTCAGGGGCGAAGCGCAAGCAAGCGCTGTCTCGGCTGCTCGCGAGCGCCACGCCCGAAGAACAGAATTTCCTCACCCGCCTGATCGTCGGCGAACTGCGCCAAGGCGCGCTCGAAGCGATGATGGTCGAAGCCGTTGCGCGCGCCTGCGCTCTGCCCTTGGCCGAGGTGCGCCGCGCGGCCATGCTCGCCGGCGGCGTCGCAGCGGTCGCGCGCGCCGCGCTCGTCGAAGGTTTAATGGGGCTCCAGCGCTTTGCGGTCGCGCTCTTTCAGCCGATCCAACCGATGCTGGCTCAGCCCGTTGAGGAGCTCGCGGATGCGTTGCAGCAGTTTGGCCGTGCGGCCCTGGAATGGAAGCTCGATGGTGTTCGCGTGCAGGTGCACAGGGAAGGCGACGTGGTTCGCCTCTACAGCCGCAGCCTCAACGACATCACCATCGCGGCCCCGGAGATCGTTGAGGCGGTGCTCAAACTCCCAGCGCGCACCTTGATCCTCGATGGTGAAGCGATTGCCTTGCGAGCCGACGGCGTGCCCCTGCCGTTTCAGGAGACGATGCGCCGCTTCGGACGCAAGCTCGATAGCGAAGCGATGCGCGCCGCTCTGCCGTTGCGCGTTTATTTCTTCGACTGCCTTTACCTCCAAGGGGAGCCGTTGATGGATCAACCGACGCTTGCGCGGGTAAGCCGACTCGGCGAAATTGCCCCTGAGCACCTTTTGATGCCGCGCCTGATGACCGATGACCCGGCGCAAGCCGATGCCTTTTTTCAGGACGCGCTGTCGCGCGGGCACGAAGGCATCATGATCAAATCGCTGAGCGCCCCCTACGAAGCGGGCAGCCGCGGCAGCAGCTGGTTGAAACTCAAGCAGGCGGCCACCCTCGATCTGGTAATCCTCGCCGCCGAGTGGGGCAATGGACGGCGTCGCGGCTGGCTGTCCAATCTCCATCTCGGTGCGCGCGATCCCGCGAATGGCACCTACGTCATGCTCGGTAAGACCTTCAAGGGGATGACCGACCGGATGCTTGCCCGGCAGACTGAAATGCTGCTCGGTTTGGAAGTCGAGCGCGATCGTTACACGGTGCACGTCCGCCCGGAGATCGTGGTGGAGATCGCGTTCAACGAAGTTCAGGCGAGCTCGCAGTATCCCGGTGGCTTGGCGTTGCGATTCGCCCGGGTGAAGCGCTATCGCCCGGACAAGACGGCGCAAGAGGCCGATACCATCGATACCGTGCGAGGCCTGTTTGCGCGGCTCGCGGGGCGGCAAGAGCAGCGGCTTCGCTTTATTGCCAAGGATTGAGCCGCGGCTTAAACTGCCGCGTGGCAAAAGCGACACCCAAATGAAGCTCTCGGCTCGCGCATCCGACCTGGGTCCGCTACTGTCAACTGCCATTGGACAGCCGACCAGCGGTTCAATCAGTGCACCCCGTCTGGTGAGAACCACTTGACGGTTGCCAGACTCATTTCGCAAAGCTTAACGGGAGATTAGTTCGATGAGAATTGGCATTCCTGCCGAGACCCGGGCGGGTGAGCGACGTATCGCTGCTACGCCGGAAACGGCAAAAAAGCTCTTGGCCGGCGGCCATCATCAGGTGCTGGTGCAAGCGGGTGCGGGCTCGGCGGCGAGCATGCCCGACGATCAATTTCAGGCGGTCGGTGCGACGATCGTCGGCGATGCGGCGCAGCTTTACGCGCAGGCGCAGATCGTACTCAAAGTACGCGGACCCAGTAGCGAAGAACTCGCGTTGCTGCCGCGCGAGGCCGCCCTGATTGGCCTGCTCGACGCGCGCACAGCCGGCGTTGCCGACGCATTGGCGAAGCAAGGCATCAGCGCATTTTCTCTTGAATTGCTGCCGCGCATCACGCGCGCGCAGAGCATGGACGTGCTGTCCTCGCAGGCCAACATCGGCGGTTACAAGGCGGTCCTGCTCGCCGCCAACACCTATCAGCGCTTCATGCCCATGCTGATGACCGCGGCGGGCACCGTGAAAGCGGCGCGCGTGCTTATTCTCGGTGCAGGTGTCGCCGGGCTGCAGGCAGTCGCCACGGCCAAACGCCTGGGTTCCGTGATCGAAGCTTTCGATGTACGCCCCGATGTGAAAGAGCAGGTGGAATCGCTGGGCGCCAAATTTGTCGAGGTGCCGCTCAACGAGGCGGAGAAGGAACTCGCCAAAGGCAGCGGCGGCTACGCCAAGGAGATGACCGAAGACTATAAGCAGCGCCAGGCGGCGTTGATTCACGAACGTGCCAAGGCGGCGGACATCATCATCACCACCGCGTTGATACCGGGACGCCCCGCGCCGGTGCTGGTCACCGAGGATACCGTGAAGGCGATGAAACCGGGCTCGGTGATCGTCGATATGGCCGTCGAAGCAGGCGGCAACTGTCCGATCAGCGAGCTCGACAAGATTGTCGTGAAGCACGGCGTCACTCTCATCGGAATTGCCAATCTGCCGGCACTGGTTGCCGCTGACGCGAGTGCGCTCTACGCGCGCAATGTGCTCAACTTTCTGGGCTTGCTGTTGGATGGCAAGACGGGAGAGTTCAAGATCAATCGCGATGACGAGATTGTCGCCGGCACATTGGTCTGCATGGGCGGCGCGGTCATCAAGAAATGACACGCGCTTTTGCGTGAGTGGTCACGGCCGGCCGAGCTTCGCCACCGGCGAAGTCGAATAAGGGAGAAAGTCATGGGTGAAGTCGATCCTATCGTTGTCAGTCTGACCATATTTGTACTCGCCATCTTCGTCGGCTACCACGTCGTGTGGAACGTCACCCCTGCGCTGCACACGCCGCTCATGTCTGTGACCAACGCGATCTCCGGCATCATCATCGTCGGCGCCATGTTGCAAGCGGTCGACATCAACGGCGAAACCGTCACCTTGACCAGCGTGATCGGGGCGCTCGGTGTGCTCCTCGCCTCGATCAATGTCTTCGGTGGATTCCTGGTCACACAGCGCATGCTGGAGATGTTCAAGAAAAAGGAACGCGGCGGCACAGCGGAAAAGAAGGGGGCGCACTGAATTGGCTAACGCTCCGCGCTTCGCTTCAGTGCGCAGCGGTGCGCTCGACGCGCACCCCGCTGTGACCAAGAACCAACAACCGGCCCTGAGGGTAAAGCATGGCTAACTGGACGGCACTTGCCTATCTGGTCTCGGCAGTTCTCTTCATTCTCGCGCTGAAAGGCCTGTCCTCGCCGATGGCGGCGCGGCGCGGCAACCTCTACGGCATGATCGGCATGGCAATTGCCATCGCCGCCACGCTGGCCGCTTTGCACAAGCCGAACCTCGGCATGATCGGCGGCGGCATTGTCATCGGCGCCGTCATCGGCGCGACGCTCGCGAGGCGGGTGCAAATGACCGACATGCCGCAGCTGGTCGCTGCCATGCACTCGTTGGTCGGCTTGGTCGCGGTGCTGATTGCAGTCGCTGCGATTTACCATGCCGGCGAGCAACACACGACAGCGCAGCGCGTCGAACTGTTCATCGGCGCATTCATCGGCGCCATCACCTTCACTGCCTCGATCGTCGCGTACGGCAAGTTGTCGGGCCGCTTCGGCTCCAAGCCGCTCCTGTTCAGCGCGCAGCACTGGCTGAACTTGCTGCTCGGAATTGCCATGCTGGGCTTCGGCATTGCGTACTTCTCCACTGAGAGCGTCGCCGCCTTCTTGATGATGCTGGCTATCGCGCTGGTGCTGGGTATCCTTCTCATCACGCCGATCGGCGGCGCGGACATGCCCGTGGTGGTGTCGATGCTGAACTCCTACTCCGGTTGGGCGGCCGCGGGCATCGGCTTCACGCTGAACAACTCGGTACTGATCATTGCCGGCGCATGCGTCGGATCCTCGGGGGCGATTCTGTCCTACATCATGTGCAAAGCAATGAATCGTTCAATCATCAATGTGCTGCTCGGTGGCTTTGGCGCCGATGCGGTCGCCGCTGGCGGCGCGAGCAGCGTGCAGCGACCTTATCGCAGCGGCAGTGCGGACGATGCCGCTTTCATCATGGGCAACGCCGAGTCGGTCGTCGTTGTCCCGGGCTACGGCCTTGCCGTCGCCCGTGCGCAGCACTCGGTCAAGGAACTCGCGACCACGCTGCAGGCAAAAGGTGTCACGGTAAAATACGCCATTCATCCGGTGGCGGGGCGCATGCCCGGACACATGAACGTACTGCTCGCCGAAGCGGAGATCCCCTACGATCAGGTGTTCGAGATGGAGGAGATCAACAGCGAATTCTCCAACACCGACGTCGCGCTGATCCTGGGTGCCAACGACGTGGTGAACCCCGCGGCAAACGTTCCCGGCAGCCCGATTTACGGCATGCCTATCCTCGAGGCGGGCAAGGCGAAGACGGTGATCGTGGTCAAGCGCTCCATGGCGCCCGGTTATGCCGGATTGGACAATGACCTTTTCTATATGGACAAGACCATGATGGTATTCGGCGACGCCAAGAAAGTGGTCGAGGACATGATCAAAGCGCTGTAGTCAAGGCACTCTCGCTCTGCAAAGGCGCGGCAACCCTCGCGCCTTTCCCTGACCGGTCGGCTCATGAAGGCAAGCCAGAGACAAAGCAAGGAGCAGATATGCAGCTCGATAAAGTGCTGGTCTTTGGCTTGGGCAAGGTCGGCAAGCTCGTTGCCACGCTGCTGCAGCAATCGAACTTCATCGTCACCGGCGTAGACCACGCGCCCGAATCCGGGCTGAGTTTCCCCACGCAACGCCTTGAGCTCAGCGATCCCGCGCAATTCGCAATGCCGTTCGGCCAATGCGATGCGGTCGTCTCCTGCCTTCCCTATCATCTCAACACCGGCGTCGCCAAGGCAGCTCACGCCGCCGGGATTCACTACTTCGACCTGACGGAAGATGTCGCCGCTACGCAGGTCATCCGTAACATGAGCATGACCTCCACGGCCCTGATGGCGCCGCAGTGCGGCTTGGCTCCCGGGTTCATCGGCATAGTCGGCGCGCACCTCGCTTCGCACTTCGAGCAGCTGCGCTCGATAGAATTGCGCGTCGGTGCGCTGCCCATCCATCCGCGCGGTAAATTGGGCTATGCGCTCAACTGGTCGCCCGAGGGAGTGATCAACGAATACATCAACGACTGTGAAGTCATTCGCATGGGGGAACGGCAATTCGTGCCTGCGCTCGAGGGATTGGAGACGATTCTGGTCAATGGGCTGGTGCTGGAAGCGTTCACGACGTCAGGCGGGCTCGGCACGATGTGCGAAACCTATGCCGGCAAGGTGCAGGAGCTTAACTACAAGACCATGCGCTATCCCGGTCACGGGGAATTGATCCGCTTCCTGTTGAACGAGTTATACCTCAAGCATGACCGCGAGCTCGCCGGCAAGATCCTGCGCAACGCATTGCCTGCCGTGGACGAGGACGTCGTATTCGTCCACGCGGCTGTGGAAGGCTTGAAGGACGGCAAGCTCTCGCGCGACGAGTACGTACGCGCCTACCCGGCGATGTCGATCGACGGCTGCTACTGGCGCGCGATCTCGTGGACCACGGCGGCGAGCATCAGTGCCGTAGTGGAAATGGTGCGCGATGGCGTGCTCCCGCAACGAGGCTTCCTGAAGCAGGAGGCAATTCCCCTCGACGCCTTCCTGAAATCGCGCAATGGGCAGCTGTATCTGCGCGGTGAAAGCAAAGCATTCGGGCAGCGGCAATAGCGGGCAAGCGTGGATTCGATCCGCACGAAGCGAGGCGCGATGGATCCCGCCCGTCCGCGTTGCACTGAGGGTATCGGCAGAAGCGCATTGTTAAAAGCGACAAGACAACGAGCGGCAGCGGCGGCGTACCTGGCTCACGTGATCGGCAGGTTCGAGACTCTGCCGATACCGACGTGTGATGCGCGAATCTCGTCACAAGCCGCCGGCGCTAGCGCACCAGCACGATGTGCACGCGGTAGGCACGTGCGCGCCGATCACGTTCGTCTGCTCGATGTCGGCGGTGCGCGATGAACCTGAAATAAAGTTCACCGCGCGCGGCATCTTCCCATGTTGCGCCCGCAGCAGCGCTCAAGCTTCTTCCATACCGCTGAGAATGCGTCCCGCCGGCAAAATGGCGATGTGAGTTTCCGGTAATGGCGATGTCGCCGCCGGGCTTGTTACGCCGGACAGAAACATCAACGCGCCAGTCTCCGCGATGCCGGCGAAGCAGCCGGTAACGCCGATCAGGTCGCTCGCCCGGGCCGCGCGAGCCTCGGCTGCAACGCCTTCCCCCTGCCAGTTCAAGGCGGCCAACTCCGGCCAGCAGACGACCGATTTCTGTAAAACCTGCGTCTCAAGACAACGCCGCACCGCCTGCGGCACGGCGCTTTGCCCGACCACTTCGGCAACCGTGCTGCCCAGTGCCGCAGCGCGTTCGAGAAAGCGCATGCCGAGATCGGGCCATTGCGCGATCGGACGGGGCCGTGCGGTGGTGGCTCGCAGTGGCGGCGCGTTCGTCGCCTGCAGGCTCGGCGCCGGGCAGGCCGAGACAGGCTCGAATGCGAGCAAGAATGCTTTCGCGCGCGGCCATCATTGCACCTTCCTTTTATAGGCAGCGCGAAACGTCTCACCGCTTGGCGCGGGCATGTCACGCCCTTCGGTCCAGCCGTCCGAGCCGGGCAGCTTGTGCAGCAGTTTCTCTTTGCCGCCGAGCAGCGCCAATAACTTCGCGCCGATCTTCGCCAAGATTGCATAGGCACCGGGCCGCTGCGCTGGCCAGCTCCACGCGTTGATCGACCAGGCGCTCTTGCCAGGGGCAGGTCCAGCGCATTCTCCAGGCCGATATAGGAGGGGTCAGGACCGCGCCGATTGGGGCAGCAGCCGCCGCGAAGGCGCACCAGGGCGTGCAGGACGCCCTCAAACGTCCCTGGAAGAGGTGTCGCGAGCGCGCAATCAGTTAAGAAATGGGCTTGTCCGGTCCCCGGTTTGATTTTATATTGTGAAATGTGGCAGCGAAGAGCGCCAGCTGCGGCGTTTCGCGGGTAATTCATTCGCGGGTAATTCAATTACAAGCAGCAGAATTCAATTACAAGCAGCAGAATTCAAGTAGGGGAATTCCGTGGCGGAGAAAGAAGGTAAGGCGTCGATCCAGGTGATCGAACGCATGATGCGGCTACTCGAGGCTTTGGCGGCAGAACCCGGCACGGCAAGCCTGAAAAACCTTTCCTTGGCAACCGGCCTTCATCCATCCACTGCCCACCGTATTCTTGCGGTGATGGTCGACAGCAATATCGCCGAACGCGTCGAAGCGGGAAGCTATCGTTTGGGGATCCGGCTGCTCGAGCTGGGCAATTTGGTGAAGCTACGCATTAATGTCCGTCAAGAGGCCTTGCCCTATCTGCGCGAGTTGCAGCGGGAACTGGGAGAAACAGTGAACCTGTGCGTGCGCCAGAAGGACGAGGTGATCTACGTCGAACGCATCGTCGGCAGCCAAACGATGATGCGTGTGGTGCAGGTGGTTGGTGCTCGGGCGCCGCTACACATTACTGCCGTGGGGAAGATCTTTCTTGCCGCCGATGGGACCGCGGGCTGCCGCGAATACGCCAAGCGCACGGGGCTGCCTGGGTACACGGAGAGCACCTTGACGACCGAGCCCGCCCTGTTCAAGGAGATGGCGGAAATCATCCGCCGCGGTTATGCCTTCGACAACGAAGAAGCGGAGAAGGGTGTCTCCTGCATCGGAGCAGGCATCCGCAACGATGAGGGCAAAATCGTAGCCGGGCTGTCGGTCTCTGCTCCGTCGGATCGGCTGCGCAAGTCCTGGGCCACCCAGGTAAAGGAAACTGCCGAGCGTATCTCGAAAGCCATCGGATTTTCCGCATGAAATGCTTGGAGTGCGCTGTCGGGTCGCGCTTCGCAGCCATCGGATAGCCGCGGCTAGCTAGGCTAGATGCCCGAAAAGAGAGCCGCCATTGAGTTCTGCGGTGAATTTCGCGCTGCTACAGGGAGCGCTCCCGGAAAGGGAAGCGACCAATGCCGCGGGATAGCCGCCGCCGGCACGCTTAAGAGCTGACCCCTGCGCGGTTCGGGCGAGGCGCAACTTGGCGGGCTTATATCAGGTCGGTCCAGCAGCGAGCGGGCTTGCCAGCACGTGAGTCTCGATCCATTTACGGACACGGTTGGCATCCGCGATTCGCGAATATTTGCCCACTGCGTCGAGCAGCACGATGACAAACGACCTGGTTGCGATATTGGCCTGCATTACCAGACACTGTCCCGACTCGTTGATGAACCCGGTTTTCTGCAAGCCGATGTCCCAGCTGGAGTTCTTTACCAAGCGGTTGGTGTTGTTGAAAGCGAGGCTGCGATGCGAATTGGGCAGGGTCAACCGCAAGCCCGGTGTGGTGGTGTATTCTCGGATCAGTGGGTTCTTATAGGCAGCCGCAACCATTTTGGCCAAATCGCTGGGCGTAGAGACGTTCATAAAGCTTAAGCCCGTGGAATCGACAAAATGGGTGTTGGTCAATTCCAATTCTGCCGCGTGTGCGTTCATTTTCGCGACAAAAGCAGGTGTTCCGCCAGGAAAGGCCCGGCTTAAGGCGGCCGCCGCGCGGTTTTCCGAGGCCATCAGCGCGAGCCGCAATAGGTCGCCACGGCGCACAACCGTTCCCACCTTCAGGCGCGAATGCGTGTTTTTGATGGTGTCGACGTCAGCCTGCTCAATGACAATCGACTCGCTCAGGTCCTGATCCGCCCCCAGCACGACCATGGCTGTCATCAACTTGGTAATGGAGGCGATGGGCAGGATGTTGTCCGTGTTCTTGGAGTAGACCGAATGGCCGTCTTCCTGATCGATGATCAACACTGCACTCGACAGGAGGAACAAACCCTGCGGCTCGGTTGTTGTATTTGAGATCTGCTGCAAGGAACCGGTGTGGTGAACGTGCTTATGCCGCCGGCTCTTGGCGATCGCCGATCCGGCACGTTTGCCAAGCGGCGCGCCCGTCTCAGCGCTGGGAGCTGACAGGGAAACGTTATCTGAAACAATAACCTCTGCGTCTTCCGCAACGGAGATTGCCGGCCAGGCTCCTATGAGCCCGGCCAGAAGAAAACCCTTCCACATCATATTCTTACCCTCATCACCACGGCGATTTCCCTAGCGAAGTGCGTCGGGCTATCTAAGTTCTAAGTATAAGATAACAAAAATATAGGCCTACGTGAAGTTTCTCATAAATATTTGAAGTTTAATCGGCGCCGACGAACGGGCCTTTAGCGCATACCGAAATTTCGGGTCGTTACCCAGATTAACGCGCAATGCGGCAAAAGGTTTCGGGGCGGCCGGTAAGCTAAATAAGCCAACGCTTGGCGCCGCGGAAAAGGTGCAAGAATTATTGTTAAGGAACAGTACGATAGTTCCGTGTGGTGCAAAACCGGCAGCGGGCAAGCAGGGGTGACGTGCGCGTTTCGCGCTAGACCGCGTCGAGCGCCAATTCTGGCGTCTCGGCCCGTACCTGCTCCTCCTGTTGCTGCAACGCCCACATGGCCGCATAGATGCCACCCTCCTCGAGTAGCTCTCGATGGCTACCCCGCTCGACGATGCGCCCGGCTTCCATGACCAGAATCTGCTCCGCATCGACAACCGTGGAAAGCCGGTGGGCAATGACCAAGGTCGTGCGGTTTTCGGCGATCTGGCGCAGTTCGGCCTGGATGATTTTCTCGGTGCCGGAATCGAGCGCAGAAGTCGCTTCGTCGAAGATGAGAATCGCTGGATTCTTAAGCAACGTACGGGCAATTGCCACGCGCTGTTTTTCGCCACCCGAGAGCTTCAGCCCGCGCTCTCCCACCATGGTGTTGAATTTATCCGGCAGGCGCTGCACAAAGTCGTAGATATGCGCCGATTTGGCCGCCCGTACGATTTCCTCATCGCTCGCTTCCGGCCGACCATACGCGATGTTGTACCAGATCGTGTCGTTGAACAGTACCGTATCCTGGGGAACGATGCCGATCGCCTGACGCAGCGACGCCTGAGTCACCGCGCGGATCTCCTGCCCGTCGATCAGGATGCGTCCGCCGTTCACATCATAGAAACGAAACAAAAGTCGCGCGAGCGTAGACTTACCGGCGCCGCTGGTGCCGACGACCGCTACCTTATGGCCAGCCGGGACCTCGAAGCTCAGATCGAACAGAATCTGCCGATTCGCCTCGTAGGAGAAATCCACGTGGGCAAAGCGGATCGCCCCTCCGGCGATCAACAATCGAGTCGCGTTCGGGTCATCGTCCACTTCGCGGTTTTCGTTCAGCAGGCGCAGCATCTTTTCCATATCCGCCAACGACTGCCTGATCTCGCGGTAGATAACCCCCAGGAAGTTGAGCGGGATATAGAGCTGGATCAACAACACGTTAACGAGCACCAGGTCACCCACCGTCATGGTGCCTTCCACGACGCCATTGGCCGCAAGCACCATGAGAGCCGTGACCGCACTGGCGATAATCAGGCTTTGCGTCGCGTTGAGCACACCGAGCGAAGTGCGGCTTTTTACCGACGCCGTCTCCCAGCGCTGCATATTCTCGTCGTAGCGCCGGGCTTCGAAATCCTCGTTGCCGAAATACTTGACCGTCTCGTAGTTGAGCAGGCTATCGACCGCGCGCGTGTTCGCCTTCGAGTCCAGCTCGTTCACGGTGCGTCTGAAATGCGTGCGCCACTCGGTGATGGTTACCGTCAGAGTGACGTAGGTGAGAAGCGCGCCGAACGTGGTGATGCCAAACCAGAGATTGTATTTCTTGATCAGGATCGTTCCGACCAGCGCCATCTCGACGAAAGTCGGGATGATGCTGAAGATCGCGTAGCTCATCAGGCTGTCGATTCCCCGTGCGCCGCGCTCTATGTCGCGGGAAACACCGCCGGTCTGTCGCTCCAGGTGAAACCGTAGCGAAAGCGAATGCAAATGGCGAAACGTCTGGAGCGCGATATTGCGGATCGAGCGCTGCGCCACTTTGGCGAAGACGATATCGCGCAATTCGCTGAACAGGGTGGAAGACAGGCGCAGCAGGCCATAGCCGATCAACAGGAATATCGGCAAGGTGAGCATCGCCTTGGTCTTATCCAGCGAATCGACGATGTCCTTGAGCACCAGTGGCAAGCCGACATTGGCAAGCTTGGCGATCACCAGGCAGGAGAGCGCGAGCAGCACGCGGCCGCGGAATGCCCAAAGGTAGGGCAGCAAGATCTTGACGATGCGCCAGTCGCTGGGGGGGGTTGTGACGGGTCCGGCGTGACGGGAGGGTGAAACGGAATCGCGACGCATCGGTGAATTGTAGCGCGCGCGGATCGGACAAAGGAAATCTCGACACGTCAGGTTAGTGGCGAGGGCTCCGTGGCTCGTGCTGATCGCAGCTCGAGAGGCGGTGCCTGGATCTGCGCGGACCGTCGGTGAAGCTGCGCAGGACACCGGGCCAAGGCGAAATAGTAATCCTCCCCGGCACTCCCGTCGCACACGGAATCTGGACCTGCGCTTTCACGGGCGCCTGGAACGCGAAGCGGGTCGCTGCGGGGCGCGGTCCCCATCGAACTGCTGTGGAGTCGGAGCGCACCGGTTGCTCTGCAGCATGCGCTGTTGCATTACAAGGCTTCAAGAATCCCTGCCGCGCCCATCCCGGTGCCGACACACATGCTCACCATGCCGTATTTCTGCTTGCGCCGGCGTAAGCCGTGCACCACGGTCGCCGCGCGGATGGCGCCGGTCGCGCCGAGCGGATGGCCGAGGGCGATTGCGCCGCCCAGCGGGTTGATTTTGCTCGGGTCGAGGCCGAGGTCGTTGATAACGGCAAGTGCCTGAGCGGCAAACGCTTCGTTCAGTTCAATCCAGGCGAGATCGGCGAGCTTCAGGCCGGCGCGGGCGAGCGCAAGCGGGATGGCCTCCTTCGGCCCGATGCCCATGATCTCGGGCGGCACACCTCTCACTGAAAAACTGACGAAACGGGCCAGCGGCGTGAGATTGAACTGTTTCACAATCTTCTCCGAAACCAGGATCAGCGCCCCCGCGCCGTCGGACGTTTGGGAGCTGTTTCCTGCGGTAACCGAGCCTTTTGCGGCGAACACCGGGCGCAGCTTGGCCAATGCCGCGAGCGACGTATCGGCGCGGGGCCCTTCATCCGACTCCATCTTGCGGGTTCTAACGTCGATCTCGCGCTTTGCAAGATTGGGCAGCCGCTCGACGATTTCGAACGGCGTAATCTCGTCGCGGAATTCGCCGGCCAACTGTGCCGCGACAGCTTTCTGGTGCGAAGTCAAAGCGAACTGGTCCTGCGCCTCGCGCGACACCTTCCATTGCGTCGCCACCTTTTCGGCGGTGAGCCCCATGCCGTAGGCGATGCCAACGTTCTCATCCTTGAATATGCCGCTGTTCATGGCGGGCCTGTTGCCCATCATAGGCACCATGCTCATCGATTCCGTGCCGGCGGCTATCAACACATCGGCCTCTCCGACACGGATACGATCGGCTGCCATGGCTAGTGCCGTGAGACCGGAGGCGCAAAAGCGGTTCACCGTCACTCCACCCACCGTTTTGGGCAGCCCCGCCAGCAGCACGCCCATGCGCGCGACATTGAGTCCCTGCTCGGCCTCGGGGATGGCACAGCCGACGATCGCGTCTTCGATGGTGTTCGGGTCCAGATCCGGCACCTGTGCCAGTGCCGATTTCAGCACATGCACCAACAGATCGTCGGGTCGCGTGTTCTTGAAGCTTCCCTTCGGCGCTTTGCCGACCGGCGTACGCGTGGCAGCAACGATATAGGCGTCCTGCACTTGCTTGGTCATGATCATTCCTTCGTTGAGAATCTGCTCTTGGCTACCACCCATTTCCCAACCGCGTTCACCGACATTGTCTTCGATAGCGTAGTCGCCACCATCCGATCGCTTGGCGCATCGCCCACGACGACAAGCAGGGCATGCGCGCTGATTTTATCGCGCGGAGCTGCACCAGAGAGCTGCCTCCTCGGGCTGACGCGCCACGCTCGGAGAGTTGGCTGATGCTATCGCGTCGCCTGCAAGGCGAAGAAGTCTAGTTTCGCACCGGTTTGCCAGTCTGCACCATGCCCATGATTCGTTCCTGCGTTTTGGGGTTATCTACCAAAGCGACGAATGCCTTGCGCTCCAGGTCGAGCAGCCATTGCTCATCGACCAGGCTGCCCGGCTCGACTTCGCCCCCGCACACCGCTTCCGCGATTTTCAATCCGAGTGTGTAATCGTGTTTCGAGATGAAGCCGCCGTCGCGCATATTGATGAGTTGCGCGCCAATGGTGGCTACGCCTGTCCGCCCCGCGACCGGGATCGCTCTCAGTTTGAGCGGCGGCCGGTAGTTCGCCTCAGCGAGCGCCCGTGCCTCTTGCTTCGCCACATAGAGAAGTTCGTAGCCATTGAACACAATCGTGTCGCTTGTTCGCAGATAGCCCATCTGTTTGGCTTCCAACGCCGATTTGGACACGGTAGCCATGGCGGCGTTTTGGAAATAGCCTTTTACGAAATCGAGATAATTGTTCGAGCCGATGGCCTGTGCCGCAGCCGCGGCGCGCACTGCGGCTTCCTTCAAGCCACCGCCGGCGGGGATCAGACCGACCCCGACTTCGACGAGCCCGATATAGGACTCGATATTGGCGACGCACCTGGCACAGCTCATCTGCAGCTCATTGCCGCCGCCTAGCGCCATGCCGGAGACTGCCGCCACCACTGGCACATTGGCATATTTGACGCGCATCAAGGTGTTCTGAAACTGTGCGACCGCCGGTTCGATCGCTTTCGACCCGCCCGCCATGTACGCCGGCAGCAATACCTGCAGGTCGGCACCGGCGGAGAACGGCTCGTCGGGCGACCAGATCACTAGCGCGCTGAATTTCTGCTCGGCAAGATCGACGGCCTTGGCGATACCCTCCAGCACACCGGGGCCAATCGCGTGCATCTTGCTCTTCAACGAAACGACGAGGATGCCATCGCCTATGTGCCAGATGCGCGTGGAATCATCCTCATGCACGGTGGTGCCGGCAGACTTGCCCTCGCCGACTCCTTCGCCGAGCAACGGCGCGCGGAATATCTGCCTTGAATAGACCGGCAATTGGATGCGTGGCACGAACGCCTTCCTCGCCGGCGACCAGGAACCGTGCGCGGTGTGCACGCCGCGATTTTCCGCTACCGGCCCGGAGAACGCCCAAGCGGGCAGCGCCGCATTCGAGAGTGCCTTGCCCGATTCGATATCTTCCTTGACCCAACTCGCCACCTGCTGCCAGCCCGCGGCCTGCCAGTTTTCAAACGGACCGGTGGACCAGCCGAAGCCCCAGCGCAGTGCAAAGTCCACATCGCGCGCGTTATCGGCAATGGATTCCAAATGCACCGCGATATAGTGAAAGGCATCGCGAAAAATCGCCCAAAGAAACTGCGCCTGCGGATGACTGGATTCGCGCAATGCCTTCAGGCGCCGGCCCGCGTCCTTTTCCTTGAGAATCCTCGCCACGCCTTCGTCGGCGGTCGCCTCCGAGGCCACGTAGTCGCCCTTGGCGGGATCGAGACGCAGAATGTCCTTGCCGGCTTTCTTGTAGAAACCCGCGCCCGTCTTTTGCCCAAGCGCACCCTGACCGATCAGCCTGGCAAGAACGGCCGGTGTCGCATACACGGCGCTGAAGGGGTCGTCCGGCAGCGTGTCCTGCATAGTCTTGATGACGTGGCCCATGGTATCCAGACCGACGACATCGGCAGTGCGAAAAGTGCCCGATTTGGCGCGGCCAAGCTTCGCGCCCGTGAGGTCGTCAACCACGTCGTAGCTGAGGCCGAACTTCTCCGCTTCGGTAATCGTCGCCAGCATGCCAAAGATACCCACCCGGTTGGCAATGAAATTAGGCGTGTCCTTGGCGCGCACTACCCCCTTGCCGAGAGTCGTCGTGAGAAAGGTTTCCAACCTGTCGAGGATATCCGGCTTCGTCGCCGCCGCCGGGATCAACTCGACCAGATGCATGTAGCGGGGCGGATTGAAGAAATGGACACCACAAAACCGCGATTTCAGTTCAGCGTCGAAACCCTCGGAAAGCTTGGTGATGGAAAGTCCGGAAGTGTTGGAGGCGAAGATCGTGTTTGCGCCGATGTGCGGCGCCACCTTTTTGTAGAGATCGTGTTTCCAATCGAGCCGCTCGGCGATGGCTTCGATCACCAAATCGCATGACGGGAGCAGCCCGAGGTTGTCCTCATAGTTCGCTGCTTCGACGAACTGAGCGTTCTCCGGCACGGCAAAAGGCGCGGGACTCAGCCTTTTCAAGTTGTCTATCGCCTTGAGGACAATGCCGTTCTTGGCACCTTCTTTCGCCGGCAGGTCGAACAGCACGACCGGTACCTTGGCATTGACCAGATGCGCGGCGATCTGCGCGCCCATGACCCCGGCCCCGAGGACCGCTACTTTTTTGACGATGAAGTTTTCCAACTTGATTTCCTTTCCCTCCAGGATCCGCGCGCATCCTCGTTCACGCCCGGGGACGAACAGATCAGTGACATTTCTCACCATACGCATGCGTATGGTAAAGGCATTTTGCGGCGCCGAATAGTCCCCCCGCGGTCATTTGCTGTGCGGCAGGGGCGGCACCAATCGGCGCTGATGCTTTTCATCGATCGCGACGAAGGTGAGCGTCGCCTCGGTGACTTTGACGACCCCGCGTTCCGCACCGCCGAAGTTGCGCTCCGAAAAGCATTCAACGAACACCGTAATGGAGGTGCGGCCCACCTTGACCACATCGGCGTAGAAGCTGACCAGATCCCCTACGAATACCGGTCGCTTGAACTCGAAGGAGTTCACCGCCACCGTCGCGACTCGCCCTTGCGCGCGCCGTACGGCGGGAATGCTTGCCGCCAAGTCCACATGGGCCATGATCCAGCCGCCGAAGATATTGCCCAACGCATTGGTGTCGGCGGGCATGGTGATCATGCGCAAGGCAGGCTGTCTGCCTTCGGGGAGCTCGGTCGTTTCGGAGTTCATGTTGGCGACGGAAGGAATGGGGATTCCGAGTTTAGTCTTGCCGGACAGCGAGGGCCAGTTTTGTTCTCGGCATAGCCGCGGTATCCGGCCGTACCGGGGGTATGGCGACGCCGGGCTCGTATTCGGCACCCAGTCGCCGCCTTCCTCCTTGGAAGGGCGGCTTGCAGTGCGCGGCTCAGCCCGGACGATTGCATCGCCTACATGGATTTGCCGAGCGCCTGATCGATGTCCCACAGAATATCGTCGATCGCTTCCAAGCCGACGGAAAGGCGGATCATATCGGGCGTAACGCCGGCTTTGATCTGATCGTCCTCCGACATCTGCCGATGCGTCGTCGACGCGGGGTGGATCACCAGCGTTTTCGCATCGCCGACGTTGGCGAGATGGGAGAGGAACTGTGCACCCTCTATAAACCTTACTCCCGCTGCCTGTCCGCCCTTGATGCCGAAAGTTAGTATGCCCCCCGCGCCCCTGGGCAGATATTTGCGCGCCAGCTCCGCGTACGGACTATCCGGCAAGCCGGGATAGTTGACCCAGGAGACGCGCCGATGGTCTTTGAGGAACTTGGCGACCGCCAGCGCGTTCGCGCAGTGCCGCTCCATGCGCAGATGCAACGTCTCCACCCCCTGCAGCAAGAGGAAGGCGTTGAACGGCGACAGCGAAGGACCGAAGATGCGCAGCGTTTCCATGCGCGCCTTCATCGTGTAGCCGAAGTTGCCGAAGGTCTCGTGGAAGATCACGCCGTGGTAGCCCGCCGAAGGTTCCACCATGCCGGGAAAGTTGCCGTTTTCCCAAGGAAATTTGCCCGACTCGATGATGACACCGCCCATCGTGGTTCCGTGCCCGCCGATATATTTCGTCGCGGAGTGCACAACGATATCGGCGCCGTGCTCGAAAGGCCGGCACAAATAAGGCGAGGCGAAAGTACTGTCGACGATGAGCGGAATCCCGGCGTCCCTGGCAATCGCGCCCACCGCGGCGATGTCGAGCACGTTGATCTGCGGGTTGCCGATCGTTTCGGCATAAATGGCCTTGGTCTTCTTGGTGAGCGCACGGCGAAAATTCTCCGGCTCATCGGGATCGACGAACGTGGTATTTATGCCGAGCCGGCGCAGGCTGACATCGAACTGCGAGTAGGTGCCGCCGTAAAGCGTGGACGCGGAGACCAGCTCGTCACCCGTTTGCATCAGGGTGAGCAACGCGGTCATCTGCGCCGCCATCCCGCTCGCCACTGCAAGCGCCGCCCGGCCACCTTCCAACGCGGCCATGCGTTCCTCCAGCACGGCGACCGTGGGGTTGCTCATGCGGCTATACACATTGCCGAAGGTCTGCAAATTGAACAGGCTGGCCGCGTGATCGGCACTATCGAATACGAATGACGTGGTTTGATAGATGGGCGTGGCGCGCGCACCGGTGGCCGCATCGGGTATCTGCCCGGCGTGCAGGCAGAGCGTTTCCAGGGCGAATTTGCGGTCGGGCATGGCGGAAGTCGGTCGAGGGATGAGTGAACGAATTCTAGCCAACTGCCAAGCATTGCAGAGAGAAAGTTTTCCAGGCTCGCTATTGCGTAGAATCTCTGCTTCAGCATTCGCATTCTCATCCCGACCCATCAAATTGAGTCCACGATGAACCATTCGACCAATCCCTACGCAGCGCCGAGCGCCGTGGTCGACGATGTCGCCGCACCAGGCACCGTCGAACTAGCCGGCCGCGGCAGGCGGCTGGCTGCCGCGATCATTGACTCCCTCATCCTCGCCATTCCCTTCATGCTGCTCGGGGTCTGGTTCGCCGGCACCGGCGCGCGTAGCGGCGCCCCGGCCGGAGCGGTGATGCGTTGGATCGTGATCCATCCGTTCGCCTATCAGGCGGGAGCGAACCTGCTCGGTTATCTTGCCTTTCTGGCGTTCAACGGCTATCTGCTCCACAGCAGCGCTCAGACCATTGGCAAGCGCCTGCTCGGTATCCGCATCGTCAGAAGCAATGGCGAAACTGCCGATTTCGGCCGCATCGCCTTTCTCCGCTACTTGCCGACGGTACTCGCCCAAATGATCCCGGTGCTTGGCAATATCTATCCGCTGATCGATGTGCTGCTGATCTTCCGCAGCTCGCGTCAGTGCCTGCATGACAGCATCGCCGATACCATCGTGGTCAACGTTTGACTCCGCGTCGATGCTCGACACCATCCGCGCTATCGAAACGCCCGAGGGCGTAACCATTGAACTTCGGGTCGCCGGGCCGGTGCCGCGGGCGCTTGCCTGGGGCATCGATTTTGCCATTCGCGCAGTGCTCTACATGATCGTCGCGGGCGTCGTACTGCGCTTCGGCAAACTCGGTCAAGGCATGCTGCTTATCACCGTGTTCCTGCTCGAATGGTTCTACCCCGTTTTGTTCGAGGTGTACCGCAACGGTGCGACTCCCGGCAAACAGGCACTGAATCTCGCCGTCGTGCAGGATGACGGCATTCCCGTGGGCTGGTCGGCGTCGATGGTGCGCAATCTGCTGCGCACCATCGATCTGCTGCCCTTTCTCTATGGCTGCGGGCTGGTGTCGATGATGTTGGGCCGCGACTTCAAGCGCCTGGGCGATATCGCCGCGCGCACGGTGGTCGTGTACCGCGACAAGGCCCGGCCGCTGCCAGCCCTGCCCGAAGCAGCACCGCGTCATCCGCCGGTGCCGCTGAGTGCAAGCGAGCAGCAGGCGATAGTCGCTTTCGCCGCGCGCACTCGGCGCCTCACCGTCGAGCGTGCCGAAGAGCTGGCGCAAATCGTTGCCGCGGTCGGCGGAGCGTCTCGCGCCGGTCTGAACGAACTGCTTGGCTATGCTCGATACATCGCCGGGGAACGATGAACTCGACCGATTTTACCCGGCGCCACGAGAGTGACTGGCTGCGCCTGCAGGCCATGATCGACGCCGCCCTGAGCACCCGGCGTCGCCCCGGGCGTCGTGCGGGCGCGAGCGCACCGGGCGGCGACGCCGAGTTTCCCAGTCTCTACCGACAGCTTTGCCAGCAACTCGCGCTGGCACGCGATCGCCGCTACCCGCCGCACATCATCGATCGCCTGAACGTACTGGCGCTCACCGGCCATGAAGCGCTGTACGGCTCACGCCGCGGCCTGTGGCGCGCAATCCGGAACTTCGCTCTCGAGGGCTTCCCGCTGCTGGTGCGCCGCCACTGGCGGCTGTTCTGGGCCGCCACCGCGCTAACTTATCTACCGGCGCTGGCGATGGCCTACGTCGTGTGGTCACAGCCGCAAATGGTCTACAGCCTGATTGATCCGCAGCAGGTGCTGGAATTCGAAAACATGTACCGGCCGGGCCGTGCTCACGTCGGCTTCAAGCGCGACGCCGACGTGAATTTCATGATGTTCGGCCACTATATCCAGAACAACATCTCGATTGGCTTTCGCTGTTTCGCCGGTGGACTGCTGTTCGGACTGGGGGCGGTTGCCGCATTGGTGTTCAACGGCCTGCTTTTGGGCGCTGTTGCCGTGCACCTGACGCGCCTCGGCTACGCCGCGCAATTCTTCCAGTTCGTAGTGGGTCACGGCGCATTCGAGTTGACCGCGATTTCCCTCTGCGGCATGGCCGGGCTGATGCTGGGACAGGCCTTGATCGCGCCGGGCCGGCTCACCCGCCGCGACGCTCTGGCCCAAGCGGCGCATGACGCGGTGAAAATCGTCTACGGCGCCGCCGCGATGCTGCTGATCGCCGCCTTCATCGAGGCCTTCTGGTCGTCCAGCCGTTGGGTGCCGGCCTCGGTTAAGTTCGGCACGGCGGTGCTCCTGTGGACGCTCGTCGCCGGCTACTTCTTGTTCATGGGTCGACGGCGTGCGCATTGATTCCCTGACGCTCGCCCTGCGCCCGCGCCAGCCCTACGAAGCGATGGACCTCGGTCTGCGCCTGCTGCAGGCGCATTGGCGGCGCGTCTACATCGCCTTGCTGGTCGCCGTGCTGCCCGCCGTCGCGATCGCGCAAGGCGTGGACTTGATCTTTCCAGGCAACACCTGGCTCTGGCCGCTCATCGTTTGGTGGTTGAAGCCATTCTATGATCGCGCTCTGCTGCTGGTGCTTTCCCGCGCGGTGTTCGGCCAGTCGGTGACGGCAGCGGAAGTCTGGCGCGCACTGCCCGGTTTCTTCAAGACGGGATTGGTGCGTGCACTCACCTGGGGGCGCTTCGATCTGGCGCGCGCCTTCGCGCTCCCGGTCTGGCAGTTGGAGGGGCTCACGGGCAAGGCGCGCCGCAACCGGATCGCCTTGCTCGGCAAGGGCGGAAGGACCCATGCGGTCTGGCTCACCGTCGTCTGCCTGCACCTGGAATATGTGGTGGTGTTTTCGCTGCTGGCGCTTACCTACCTGCTCATCCCCGCGGAACTGGCGCCGTCATGGCGTGAACTGCTGCAGCTCACCCCCGGTGCGGGCTGGCTCGTGTACTTCAACCGCTTTACCTACCTGGCAGCCGTTGCCCTGATCGAGCCGCTTTACATCGCTTCCGGATTCACTCTCTATCTCAGCCGTCGCACCGATCTGGAGGGCTGGGACATCGAGCTTGCCTTCCGCATGCTGGCCGGGCGCCTGGCCAGGGAAGCTCCGACGGCTGCGGCATGATGCGGGCGCGGATCGCTGCTTGCGCCGTTCTGGTTGTGCTGCTGCCGGCGGCGGCAGTGGCACAGCCTCCAGCCGAGGCCGTATCTGTCGCGGATGAATCGGCGACCGCCACGCAGCCTGCGCTCGCAGCGCTGGCGAGGCGGCGCATAACCGAATTGTTCAACAGCGCAGAATTCAAGCATACCGACAAGACCACCGGAATCCGCTTGCGGCACCGCGACGATCCGCAAAAACCGCCACCGTGGATGAGTGGATTGCTCGACTTGATGGTCAAGGCCACCCGATTTCTCGCCGGGCTGGGTGAAGTGGTGCTCTGGGCATTGGTTGTCGTGCTCACAGTCGTCATCGTCGTCTTGCGCGGGACCTGGCTGCCTTATCTCGGCCGCGGCCAGCGCGGCGGCCAGGGGACGCAGGCGGTGGCTGGTGTCGATCAAGCGCAGATCCCGGCAAGCTTGCCCGAAGATATCCCCGGCAGCGCCATGGCGCGCTGGCACGAAGGCCGCCACGCCGAAGCATTGAGCGTGCTCTATCGCGGCGCCCTGCGAGTGGCAAGCGAACGGCTGAAGGTTCCCTTCGCCCCGGGCGCCACCGAAGGCGAAGCGCTGCACGCCGTGACCGCCGCGCAGCCCCCTCTCCACGACTACTTCCAGCAGCTTACCGCCGCCTGGGTGGGGATCGCGTACGCCGGGCGTGATCCGCCGGACATCGAAACGCTGGTTGCCGGCTACCGTCGGCAATTGGAAGCAGGGCCATGAACTGCGCAGCGTGCAGACTTGGTGCCTTGTCGTGAAGATCAAGCATAACGGTCTTATGATCGCCGCCATTGTGCTTGTCGCGATGGCTGCGCTGTCTTGGTGGGCCTACAGCAAATTCGAGTTCTACGAAACGGAGCGCGAGACCGGCTATCGCGGCGAGGCGCGCGACAACCCTTATCTTGCAGCCGGACGGCTGCTCGAACAATTCGCTGCCGGTGTCCGTTTCCAACAGGCCTATGCCGAGCTGCCGCCGCCGCAGGCGACGCTGCTCCTGCCGACACCGCGACGCGGTTTATCGGAGCAGCAAAGCGAGCGTCTGCGCGAGTGGGCGGAAGCCGGAGGCCACTTGATCCTGGTCAGCTGGACCTTGTGGGACGCCGAGCGAAGCGGGGCGGACTATCTACTCGATCCCCTTGGCGTGCGCCAGTTCATGCACGAGCCCGCTGGCAAACCGGGCGCTGCGCAGGACCGGCCACCGTCTCCTCGCGACCAGCCGCGACCGGTCCGGTTACCGGGCGGCAACGGTCAGCTCAACGTATTCTTCGACCCGCATTTCGTCCTGAAGGACGCGAGCGGCAAGGCGGCTTGGGCGCTCGCCGACGCCGCCGGCAACCACGTACTGCACTACCGCGTGGGCCGGGGTGCAATCACCGTATTGAGCGACGACGGATTTCTCACTAATAGCTCGATCGCCAAGGGTGACCATGCGGCGCTGCTGGTTTGGCTCATCGACCCCACGCCCGGAAGCAAAGTATGGATCGTCCAGAGCGATGAGGTTCCTGCCTTGTGGCGCTGGCTTGTGGATCACGCCGCGCCGGCAGTGGCGAGCGCGCTGGCGCTTCTGGTTTGCTGGCTGTGGGCGGCGAGCCGCCGTTTCGGACCGGCACTACCGGCGCCACGCTCGGAACGGCGCAGCCTGGTCGAGCATATCAGTGCGAGTGGGCGCTTCTTGTGGCGCGAAGCGCGTGGCGCAGCGCTGTACGAGGCGGTTCTCGATGAACTGCGGCAGCGCATCCGGCTCCGTCACCCCGCTTGGGCCGAGCTCCCGGTGGATGAGGTGGCGCGGCGCGCTGCTACGCTTTCCGGAATGGCGCCCGCCGCAGTGCGCCGCGCGCTCATCGGCGGGGCGCGGCGGCGCGAGGAGGACTTCCTGCACGACATTCAAACGCTCGAAGCGTTGAGGAATGTATTATGAACGAATCCCAGATTCCTCCAATCACGGACGCAGCCGACGCGCTCGGCAAAAGCTTTCGCATCGCCGGCCGCATCCGCGAGGAAATCGGCCGTGCCGTGGTGGGCCAGGCGGAGGTGGTTAACCATGCTCTGATCGCGCTGCTGGCAGGCGGCCACATCCTGCTGGAAGGAGTGCCCGGGCTGGGCAAGACCTTGCTGGTGCTCGCACTCGCCAAGACTTTCGACGGCACCTTCTCGCGTATTCAATTCACGCCCGACCTCATGCCTTCGGACGTCACCGGCCACGCACTCTACGACCTCAAGTCGCAGGAATTCCGCGTGCGCAAGGGCCCGGTGTTCACCAACCTGCTGCTCGCCGATGAGATCAACCGCGCGCCTGCCAAAACGCAGGCGGCACTGCTCGAAGTGATGCAGGAGAACCAGGTGACGATAGAGGGCGAAGCCTTCGAACTGCCGCGGCCGTTCATGGTGCTCGCTACGCAGAACCCGATCGAACAAGAAGGCACCTACCCTCTGCCGGAAGCGCAACTCGATCGCTTTCTGCTCAAAGTGGTGATCGACTACCCCAAAGCCCAGGAGGAAAGCGACATGGTGCGCCTGGTCACCGGCCGCCAGGTCGGCGATATCCTCAACGTGAGCGAAGTGCAGACCGTGGTTTCGCCGCGCACTATCGAGGCGGCGCAACAGGTGATCGCGCGCATCACCGTCGATGAACGGGTTGTCGACTACGCCGTGCGCATCGTCCGCGCGACACGCGAATGGCCGATGCTCGCGTTAGGGGCCGGCCCGCGCGGCGGCATCGCGCTGATCCGCGCGGCGCGCGCCGCCGCGGTACTGGCCGAACGCGACTTCGTCACCCCCGACGACGTGAAATCGGTAGCATTGCCGGCACTGCGCCATCGCATCGGCCTTTCGCCGGAGATGGAGATGGAAGGACACGCTATCGACCACGTCCTGCTCGCGCTGCTGGAAAAGGTCGAGGCGCCGCGGCGTTGACGGGATCTCCTGCTCTCGCAGGAAGACGCCGGGGAGGGGTTGATGATCTTGCAAACAGACCATGCGACGTGAGACCTAGCCCTCGCTTGCTGCGCCTACTCTGGGGCTGGCTCGCGCTCGGGCTCATCGCATCCTTCTCACCGCCGCTCGCGATAGCCTGGGCGGTGGCGGGAGCGGCGTTGCTGCTGTTGTTCGCCGTCGATACGCTGCTCGTCTTCCGCGCGACACCACCGCGGATCGACCGTGTCATTGCCGCTTCCCAACCGGTGGGTGTCTGGCGGCCCGTGCTGCTCGCCCTCGACAATCCGAGCCCTCGCCCGGTGTATTTGAGGCTGTTCGATCATTATCCGGCCGGGGCACAAACCGAGGGCCTGCCGCTCACAATGCGCGTGCCTGCCCGCGGCCGCATCGAATCGCGCTATCAAATCCGCTTTACCGAACGCGGCGAACATGGCTTCCCGCATATCGAGCTATTGCTCGAAACACCCTTGCGGCTCGCGGTGCGCCGCTGGCTTGCGCCGGTCGCGCACCGGGTTCGCGTCTACCCGAACTTTGCGGCCGTGGCCAAATACGCGCTGCTCGCCACTGACAATCGATTGAGTCAGTTGGGTATCCGCCAGAAACGGCGCCGTGGCGAGGGCCTCGAATTCCACCAGTTGCGCGAGTACCGGGACGGCGATGCGCTACGTCAGGTGGACTGGAAGGCGAGTTCGCGACTGCGCAAACTGATTTCGCGCGAGTACCAGGATGAGCGCAACCAGCAGATCTTCTTCCTGCTCGACTGCGGCAGCCGCATGCGCGCCAGGGAAGGCGGTCTGTCCCATTTCGACGAGGCCCTCAACGCCATGTTGCTGCTCGCCCACGTGGCGCTCCGCCAGGGCGATGCGGTGGGCTGTCTCAGCTTCGGCCATGATACCCGCAGCGTCCTGCCACGCAAGGGTTCCGCGACCTTGCACGTCCTGATGGAAAGAGTGTTCGACCTGCAGCCGGGGTTCAATGCGCCCGACTACCGCAAGGCCGCCACCGACCTCGCCAAGCTCACCGACAAACGCTCGCTGGTGCTGATTCTCACCAACCTGCGCGACGAAGACGGCGAGGAGTTGATGGCCGCGGTAAACCTGCTGCGCAAGCGACACCTGGTGCTGGTGGCGAGCTTGCGCGAGACGGCGGTCGCCCGCCTGCTGGCCAAGCCCGCAGCGGATTTCGATGCGGCGCTGACCGTCGCCGCCGCGCGCCTTTATTTCAACGCCCGCAGCCACGCTCTCGACCGCCTGAAGCGGCGCGGGGCGCAAGTATTGGACGTCGAACCGGCGGGCCTGCCGGTGGCGCTGGTCAACCGCTACCTGGAGATCAAGCGCAGCGGGGCGTTATAGACTGCTCGGGCGCACGCACTCCCGCCATCGAGTTCGCGGTGCAGCGAATGACTTGCGCGGAACGTTATAATGACCTCTGGGCGTGCGCGCGGCGCGAGTCGCTACGGCACCAGACCCATGGCGGGCCCTCGATGAGACATCCGGGCGCAAGCAGTTGCCCGTCGGGCATGATGCCGCCAGGAGAAACGATTCAATTGCCCGGCGCTGGAAACAGCCGGTCGGTCTTGTCAGTCCAGTGATACACCAGCAATCCTGCCCACTCGTGCATGGCGTGCTCGAGCAAAGCAAAGGTCTGGGTGATGCTGAGGCTGGGCAGCCAGTTCCAGCCGAGCGCGTTGTAGTCGCAGGGCACGGGAGTAATGCGCCAACCGAGTCGGTGGAAGACACCCATCGCCCGTGGAATATCAGCGGCGCTTTGCACCAACAGCCAGACCTCCTTGTCTTGCGGCCGGAGCATTTGCTTGCTGTTGACGATATTCTCGTAAGTGTTCCGCGAACTCGATTCGTAGATCACCCGCTCCGGGTCGAAGCCTTGCTGCTCGAGGAACAGGCGCACGGTCAGTCCCTCGTGCAGCTCCGGATGGAAAGGATCGCCCGAGCCGCCGCTGAATACTATCTTCGCCTCAGGATAACGCCGGGCCAAGGCGAGGAAAGTGGTCATCCGCTCCGCCGCTCCGTTGAGCGCCGGTTGCTTGTACGCTGCGGTCAGGCGCGGTTGCTGCGCACCGCCCAGCATGATGATCCCGTCGACCTTGGCAGGCAGCGCCAAGGCGGGAAAGCGCTGCTCCAAGCGATAGAGGAGCCATTCCCCGACGGGCAGCACCGTCACCAGCAGCATCACGGTGACGACCAGGCCGAGCAGCCGGCGCGCGCCGCTCAACCTGCCCCTGCGCAGGAGCAGGAAAACGATGAGCAGGAGGAGCAATAGAATGGCGAGCGGGTCGACGAAAATGCCGAGGAGCTTGTAGAGAAGGAAGGACGCCATTGGTTGTTCCCTGAAGAGCTCACGAGCGATCAACGCTTGGAGGTGACTATGGCACAGCCGCTCCTCGATCGATAGAGCGATCCCCCCCCGGCATCGGCAGGGAAAGGACTTTGCTCGCCCGGCCGTTGCCGCTGCGGGCGCTCGCGCTATACCGCGCGCTTCGAGGAAATAATTCCCGTATTTACCCCCGCCCAGTTGAGGCCGCCGAACAGCCGAGCGTGTTCGATCTTAACGCAGCGGTCCATGACGACTTGCAGACCTGCAGCCTCGGCGAGGCGTGCCGCTTCGGGATTCAGCACGCCCAGTTGCATCCATAACGTCTGCGCACCAATGGCGATCGATTCCCGGGCAATCGACATGATCTCCGAGGAACGCCGGAAGCAGTCCACCATGTCCACCGGTTCAGCGATATCGTGCAGCGACTGGTAGCATTTCTGCCCCAGGACTTCGTCGTAACTTGGATTGACGGGAATGATGCGGTAGCCGTGGTCCATCATGTACTTTGCGGCAAAGTAGCTGGGCCGATGCCAGTGAGCGGACAGACCCACCACGGCAATGGTTTTGGTTTCACGCAGGATGCGCCGCAGAGTTGCGATGTCGTCCACTAGTCGGCGCCTGCGACGGCGATCAGTCGCGACCTGGCGGTGCGATCGCGTAACGCTTTCAGCGGCGCATACTCCTTTGAGGCCCCCGCCGCGCTTTGGCCCGGGTGAGGGTCGGGAATTTCCCGATCACCATTCGCCCGGGTGCGGCACTTTCCAGGCTGACCGCTTCTCCGCCGCGCACCAGGTAGCGGCCGCGATAGCCGATCAAGGTGGTCAACAGGAGGCGACGATATCCCTCCGTATTCGACCGGATCGATGACTTCCACTGCAGCGATAATGTAGGCGGGCATTTCAGCTGTCCAAACGACATCCATAAGGGATCCCGCGAGGGTGCACGGATTCCCGTGCAGGCAAGGGCTAGCCTCGAAATGCGGCGCTACCGGCCCGCTTCCGGGCATTCGATGACTTGTCAAAATCAACAACTAGGGCGAATTAAGTGTCGAATGCAGCGGCTGCACCGCACTGCCGATGCGGCCCGCGTCCTAGCCGACGCTTCGTGCACGCTCCTTTTCCTGCAGCATCCGCCACTGCACCTTGCCCGTGGCGGATTTCGGCAGCGCCTCGACAAATTCGACGATGCGCGGATGCTTGTACGCAGCCATGTGCTCCTTGCACCAGGCAATGATATCGTGCTCCGTCACCCGGCCGTGCGCCGCCGGCTTGAGCACGACCACGGCCTTGACGTTTTCACCGCGATGCGCGTCCTGCACGCCGATCACGCATGCCTCCTGGATATCGGGGTGGCCATACATCATGCTTTCGACTTCGGCGGGCCAGACCTTGTAGCCCGAGGCGTTGATCATACGCTTCAGGCGATCGACGATGAAATAATAACCCTCCTCGTCGTAGCGTCCCAGGTCGCCGGTACGGAAGAAAGTCTTGCCGGCGATCTCGACGAAAGCAGCCTTGCTGGCATCCGGATTATTCCAGTAGCCCGTAAAGATCTGCGGGCCACAGGAAACGATTTCGCCCACTTCGCCAGGTCCCAGGATCTGCAATGTATCGGGGTTGATGACCAGCGCTTCGGTGTTGCAGACGGGGATGCCCAGGCATTGCCGCTTCGGCCGGTCGGTCGGATTGCTGTGGGTGGGCGCCGCAGTCTCGGTGAGGCCGTAGCCTTCCACGTATTCCAGCCCGGTCAGCTCGAACAGTTTCTTGCCCACGGCTGCCGGCATGGCAGCACCCCCACCGCCGATGTGGCGCAGGCTGTTCAACTTGAACTTGGTCACATTCGGACTGGCGAGCAGATCGATCACCATGGTGGGGATATTGGTCCAGCTCGTTATCTGATGGCGCTCGATCAACTGGGCCGCGAGCTCGCGGTCCCAACGGGTCATCAGCACCAACTGGGCACCGAGGTAGAGCGTGCCGTGCATCAACATCACCATGCCGGTGATGTGGAAGAAAGGCACGACGGCGAGCACCGCATCGGTCGGTGCAGCGTAGGTCCAAATACCGGTCAGCGCCGCATTGGCCATCAAGGTGCGATGGGTGTGCATGCATCCCTTCGGCCTCCCCGTGGTGCCGGAGGTGTAGGGCATGGCGCAGAGATCGTCGGGTTCTGCGAGGTGCGGGCCCGGTGTGCAAGCGGCGGCGAGCGCTTCGCGCCAGGGCACGAGGCTTGAGCCGTTCAACGGCGGCATCGGTAGTTTCACGAAGTCAGGAACCGGCAGATCGGTCGGCTCGGTGAGGTAGTCGGCATAGTTGGCGACGATGATTTTCGCCAACCCGGCTTCTCCAAGCAGCGGCGATATCCGCGGCAGCAGCTCGAGTCCGCTGATCGCCACCCCCGCGCCGCAGTCGCTCACATAGTGCTTCAACTCATCGGTCAGATTCATCGGATTGATTGGCACGACCACCGCGTCGGCGCGAATGATCGCGTAATAGGCGATCACGAATTGCGGACTGTTTTGCATGTAGAGCAGCACCCGCTCGCCGCGCCTGAGGCCACATCGCTCTTGCAAGTATCCGGCCAGTGCGTCCACCTGGCGCTGCAGCTCGGCGTAGCGCAGGCGCGAGCCGTAGTATGCCATGGCCGTTCGATCGGGATAGCGCTTGGCCGCGACCTCCAGGTTGTAGTACAGGGTGGTTTCCGGAATGGGAAACCGATGCGGGACGTCCTTGGGCCAGTACTTGTAATGCAGCGGTTCCATGCTTCTCCTCTTTATAGGTGTCAGGCGTGTATCCGCCCTGATTGATTCTAGTTTAACGCCAGGTGAAGCGAGGCATTCAACATATACTGCACGGCGGGTGCCGAGGACCCGGTCTCTTTGCCGATCATTCATAGCGTCGCGTGAGCCATTGCGCGACCAGGCAAGGCTTGTCGCTGCCTTCGCGTTCCACGATAACGGCCCACGTCATTTGTACCCCATGGTCGGGAATGTCTTCTATCGCCTGCAAGGTAAATCGGCCGCGCACTTTCGCACCGGCCGGCACCGGCGCAGTGAAACGAACCCGGTCAAGCCCGTAGTTCACTCCCATGCGAACCTGAGCGAACTTGAGCGATTCACCGAGCAACGCACTGAGCAGGGAAAGTGTCAGAAAGCCATGCGCGATGGTCGTGCCAAAAGGCGATTCGGCGACCGCGCGCTGGCGCTCGACATGGATCCACTGGCGATCGCTGGTCGCCTCGGCAAAGTGGTCGATGCGTTCCTGGGTGACTTCCAGCCAATCGGAGACAACGACCTCCTTGCCCACGAGATCCTTGAGGTGCTGCAGGGTATTTATGGTGACTGTTGGCATGGGCGCTCAATGGTCTCCGATAAAATCACGGATCAACTGATTCACCTCGTCCGGCTTCTCGTGCACCACCCAATGCGTGGCATCGGGAATACGCTGGATGGTGAGCTGGGGAACGTACTCTGCCAATCCATCGAGCAAGCCCGGGAGCAGCGCGCTATCCCTTTCGCCCCAGATAATCAGAGTTGGAGCAGCGACGGTAAAGCGCGCCGCTGCCGCCGCAATGGCGGCGAGCGCCTCCCGATCGGCAGCGCTCTGCGGCGGATGGAGCGGCGTCGCTCGATAGTAGTTCAGGCCACCGGTCAGCGCTCCCGGTTGCGACCATGCGTGCAGGTACATGGCCCGCTCCTCTTCTGCCATCCACGCGTCCCCGCCCCACGCGTGGTGGGCTTCGAACAAGCGAGCAAAATTGTCCGCCGCGAGCACTTTCTCCGCCGCCTCTGTGCGAAAGAGATTCATGTACTCGCTCGCCGCTTGCTGCTGCGGGTTGTGCAACAATTCACGCGCAAACGCGGCAGGGTGAGGCGAGTTGATAATGACCAGCTTTTCCACATACTCGGGGCAGACCGCCGCCAATCCCCAGGCGAGAGCGCCGCCCCAATCATGGGCGACGAGTATGCAATGCCGATGACCCAGATGTTCGATCAACGCGCGCACATCCTCGATGAGAACTCTCGTCTTGTACTGCGCAGCATCTGCCGGCTTGGAGGAAAGGTTGAAGCCGCGCAGATCCGGGGCTACGGCCTGATGGTCTCTGCCGAACTCTTCGAGCTGCGCTTTCCACGCGTACCAGAATTCGGGAAAGCCGTGCAGAAACAAGATCAGCTTGCCCGCTCCTTCGCTCACGCAGTGCAGCGTGATGCCATTGACGTTGGCGGAGAGATGCTGCATCGAAGCTCCTCGGGCATCCGCAGAAACAGGGATGCGGGCAAACTGCACGTGACGATCTCTGCCGGCCGACGGTTACGCCGGCCGCCCTTGCTCTCGATCCTGTGAACGCAACATCTGCTCGGCGCTCATATTGAACATCGCCGAGCCGGCCAAATTTTGTCCGCCGTCGCAGACCACGACGCAACCGGAGATGTAGGCGGCGAGCGGCGAGGCGAGAAACGCCGCGGTCTGGCCGATGTCGTCTACGGTGCCCATGCGGCGCAGCGGAATGGCATTGACCAGCGCTTGCTTGCGCGCCGGATCGGCCAGCCGTTTCATGCCTTCCGTGCCCTCGATCGGGCCGGGCACGATGCTGTTGGCGCGGATGCCGTAACGGCCCCACTCCAGTGCCAGATTCTTCATCATCATATCGATGCCCGCCTTGGCCGCGCCCACGTGCACCTGGAAAGCGTGCGGCATGTAGGCCATGCCGGCAGAGATAAACAGGATGCTGCCTTTCGTTTCCTGCAACTGCTCGAAGGCTCCGCGCGAGGCATTGAAGGAGCCGAGCAGATCGATATCGATCACGGTCTTGAACCCGTTGGTGGAAAGCCTCTCCGCAGGGACCAGGAAATTGCCCGCCGCGCCGCACACCAGCACGTCGATTGGGCCGAGCTCGGCCCTGCTTTGCGCAAACGCCGCGTCCAGCGCCGCCATGTCGCGCACGTCGGCGGCCACCGCGCACACCTTCGCGCCGAGCGCGCGCAGTTCGTCGGCCGCACTGTTCAGCTTCTCCTGGGTGCGGCCGCAGATGGCGATGTTGGCGCCCAAGGCGGCGAAATTTTTCGCGACCCCAAGGTTGATCCCGCTGCCGCCACCGGTGACGAATACGGTCCTGGCCTTGAAAAGATCCTTGGCGAGATATTGAGTAATGTCCATGATTTCCTCGGAAATGAAAGATTCACGCGGCTCAGCTGGGAGACACTCCTGACCCCACGCTGCGGGCCCGGTCAGGTTGCCGCCCCCGCAATTCGAGCTATGAGCCGGCCATTGATGAGGGTCGGTACCACATCAAACTTCTCCCGCTGCGCGGCAAAACGAACTTCCTCTTCGATACCACGCTCCACCATCATTCGGCCGACGCGCGAGGCGAGCAGGCAATCCACCGGGCGGCTGCCACGATAGAGAAAGCGTGCGGCGAGCGCCGCATCGGAGAATTCCGCGCTCGGTCCGAACACCGTCGCGAACAGATCCACCAGGTAGCCGGCGCCGAAGAAATCCTCGAGATTGAAGTTATCGACTGAGCCTGAGCAGACGATGAGAATCGTTCGGTCGACGTGTTCGCTCGCGACGGCCTGGACCACGGCGAGACCGTTGAGCAGCGCCGCTGCATAGACGTGTTCGGCAGCGGACGATTTGTGCAGAGCCACCGTGCCGTTGGTCGTCGAATAGATCAGCGTCTTGCCGACAATGTCTTCGTTCAGCAGCGCCATGGGCGTCGGGGACGCAAACCCTTGCAGAGTGATTGCGTTGAGCTCACCGGCGATCACATAGGATCCGTCGCTTAACTTGGCTGCCTCGGCGCGCGCACCCGCTTCGTCCAGCGTGGCAATCACCTCGAGCGCGCCATGCGCGAGCGCGGTGACAATGGTGGAAGTGGCGAAAAGGATGTCCAGCACAATCACCACCTTGCCGCTGAGCCGAACCGTGTCGAGCTCTTCTTTCTTCAACAGAACGTGGATTTTCGGCATCAACAATCTCCGCGCCGAGCCCGCGCGCGACCCTGCTCGTTCTCAGTCCCATTCACTTTCACGACGCCTGCTCCGCAGCCGGGCGGCGTTTGAACATGGAGAAACCTTCCATCGTCATCACCAACTCGCCTTTTTGGTTGAAAACTTCCCATTGGGATTTGATGGTGCCGCGGTCACGCTTGCTGAAGGAGGGTTTGGCTTCCACAACGGTCATCTGCGCGCAGCGTGTCGCCAGGGCGCACAGGCTTGGGCCAGCGCACGCTATCGACGCCGGGCGAGCCCAAGCTCGCGGCGCGCAGAAGATAACTGTCGCAGGTGAGACGCATGACCATCGCGCAGGTGTGCCAAGCACTGGCAATGAGTCCGCCGAACATCGAGGCTCTGGAAGCAGCTTCGTCGACATGAAACGCCTGCGGATCGTAGCGGGTGGCGAACTCGATCACTTCGTCTTTATTGACCACAACCGTGCCCAGCGCGAGGACGCGGCCTTGAACGAAATCTTCCCAAAAGTACGTCACGGCCAATGGCCTCTCCTGCGCTCCGCGCTTGTTTTGCCGGCCGCCGCGATGCGTGAAGCAAGTCCGACAGGGGATCCAGCCTCAAGCGATCTATGCTGCACCCCTGCCGTATTTGTACCAGCCGCGCCCGGCACGCTTGCCGTTGTAGCCCGCCTTCACCATCTGTTTGAGCAGCGGACGCGGTTGAAAGCGCTCTCCGTAGGCCTCGCGCAGGATGCTCTGCACCTGCAAGGCGAGAGAATTCTGCGTTGCGTCCAACAGTTCAAAAGGCCCGATGGGATGGCCGAGACCCATTTGCATGCGGTGTCGATATCCTCCGGCGTGGCGACCCCTTCCTCCACCAGGCGCACCGCTTCGATGATGAAGGCGTGCAGTATGCGATTCACCGCGAAGCCGACGACATCCTTTACGCGGATCGGTGTCTTGCCCGCTTCACGGCAGGCGTCCATGACGACCGCTACGGTAGACTCCGCAGAATCGAGGCCGGGAATCACTTCGACCAGCTTCATGCGCGATACCGGTGAGAAAAAACGGGTGTCGACAAAATTGGCACGACGCGTCGGACCCAGATAAGAGGCAAGCGTGGAGATCGGTATGCTGGAAGTATTGCTGGTAATAATGCAGTCGGGCTGACAGATTTCACCCAGACTCTTGTAGACCTGCGCCTTGACCGGTTCGCTTTCGAACACCGCTTCAATCACCAGATCACATTCCTCCAAAGGCCCGAGCAGCGCAGTCGCCTTGATGCGTGCCAGCGCCGTCGCCGTCTCCTCGGGCTTGTAGAAGCCGCGCTGCACTCCCTTGGCGAGCACCTTGCCGAGACTATCCAATGCGCGTGCCAGCGCCTCGGGATTATTGTCGGAGAGCCTCACGTCTTTGCCGGCGAGGGCAAACACCAATGCGATTTCCGAGCCCATCAACCCGGATCCGATGACGCCGACCTTTTCAATCATGTAATCCTCGGAGCAAAAACGCCACGTGGCGACAATCGTAGGCCCCTCTGACGCAGGCTGGCGTGCCGTGCCGAAGCGCTGTCCTGGCGTCGATACTTGTCAGGCAAACTTGGAGAAATCCGGCGGGCGCTTTTCGAAGAACGCGCGAAACGCCTCCGCTGCTTCCGGAGCGCGCAGCATCTGGTCGAATTGCTCGCCTTCCTCCTGCATGCGCTGCCACGCCGCATCGGACGAGGCTTTCTTCAACAGCATTTTGGTGACGCGCAAACTGGCCGGCGGCTTGGCGGCGAGCTTGCGTGCCGCCGCCATGGCGGCATTGAGTTCTTCGCCATTCGGGACAATCTCGGTTACCAGGCCATAGGCATGCGCCGTGGCGGCGGAGAAAATCTCCCCCAGCAAGAGCAGCTCGGCGGCCCGCTGATAGCCCATCATCCTCGGCAGAAGCAGGCTGGAAGCGGCTTCCGGGCAGAGACCCAGGTTCACGAAGGGCAGCTGAAACTTGCTGCCCTCAGCCGCGTACACGAGATCGCAGTGCAGCAGCATCGTTGTGCCGATGCCGATGGCGGGTCCGTTCACCGCGGCAACGAGCGGCTTGGCCGCCGCATTGATGGCATGCAGAAAATCGAACACCGGCCGACCTTCCCCACCCGGCGCGCCATTCATGAAATCGAGCAAGTCATTGCCGCTCGTAAACACCTGCGGATCACCGTGGATCACCATCACGCGTATGGCGGGATCGCTCTCCGCCTCCGTGAGCGCACGCGCCATCTGCGCGTACATGGCGACCGACAAGGCGTTCTTCCTTTCCGGCCGGTTGATCTGGACGCGCAGGATGCCGTCGGCCGCGGCAACGACGACGTGCTTATCCATGGCTGATTTTCAGCGCCGTCGGGACGGGCTGCGCTGCCTCGGCGAGCATTCGATCACCGAGTTTGCCCAGATGGGTATCGACATCTCCGAGGGTGCGATCGATCATCGTGAGGCGTTTGAAATAGTGGCTTACGCTGAGTTCGTCGGTCACGCCCATGCCGCCATGCAACTGGACGGCCTGTTGGCCGATGTAGCGGCCGGAATTGCCGATCTGCACCTTGGCCGCGGAAAGCGCGTGCCCGCGCTCCGCAGCGTGGCTGGAATCGCTTTTCACGGCGGCAAGGTAGGCCATCGACTTCGCCTGCTCGAAATGAATCAGCATCTCTGCCATGCGATGTTGCAACACCTGGAAGCGGCCGATCGGTACGCCAAACTGGTGCCGGGTTTTGAGGTGCTCCAAGGTCGCTTTGTTGAGCGCATCCATGGCGCCGACCGCCTCGGCGCACAACGCGGCAATGCCACGATCGATCACCCGTTCGATGAGCGGGAGCGCGTTGTCGACTTCACCCATCATCGCATCGGCGTCGACCCGCACCCCCTTGCAGGCGATTTCCGCCGCGTGCAGCCCGTCGACGGTAGGATAACCGCGCACCGCGACGCCGGGGGCCTTCGCGTCTAGCAGAAACAGGGTGATACCTTTTCCGTCGCGCGCGCCGCCGGCAGTGCGTGCGGACACGATCAATTTGTCCGCGGCGTCGCCATGGAGCACGACACTCTTCGCGCCGTCGATGACGTAGCCGCCGCCATCGCGCCTCGCTCGTGTCTCGACATTGCGCAATTCGTAGCGCGCCTGCTTTTCCGAGTGTGCGAAGGCGGCGATGAGATCACCGCTCACGATGGCGGGAATGAGGGCGTCCTGGTGCTCGGGCGCGGCTGCGCTGGCGATTGCACTGCCCGCAAGGACCACTGTGGCGAGGTAGGGCTCGAGCACCAGACCGTGGCCGAACGCATCCATCACGATCATGCTGTCGACAGCATTTCCCCCGAGGCCACCGTGCGCTTCGCTGAAAGGGAGCGCGAGCAGCCCAAGTTCGGCGAACCGCTTCCATGCATCCCGGCTCCATCCCAGGGGCGTCTTGATGATCTTTTTTCGTGCTTCGAAGGCGTAATCGCGTTGCACGAAGCGCTGCACTGTATCCTGCAGGAGTTGCTGTTCGTTGGTGAAATTGAAGTCCATGGCACCTCACCTATAGTTCGAGAATCATCTGCGCGATGATGTTTTTTTGGATCTCATTCGACCCACCGTAGATCGAGGCCTTGCGATAGTTGAAGTAGTGCCCGGTCACCGGCGGAGCGTAGTCCGGCCCGACTGGCTCTCCTTGCCAATTGCCATCCAGTGCATCGGGCAAGAACGGCTGCGCGTAAAGCCCCACCGCTTCCATCATCAACTCGCTTATCGCCTGCTGAATCTCCGTGCCTTTGATCTTGAGAATGGATGCCTCAGGCCCGGGGCCGCGGCCCTTGGCATCGCTGGAAATGACGCGCAGGTTAGTGATCTCTAGAGCCATCAATTCCACTTCGACGCGTGCGATTTTGTCGCGAAAGCGCTGATCTTCGATGAGCGGGCGGCCATTGGTCATTTCCAAGGTGGCAACCCCTTTCAGATAATCCAACTCGCGCTTGGAGCGGCCCACGCCGGCAATGCCCGTGCGTTCGTGACTCAGCAGAAACTTGGCGTACGTCCAACCCTTGCCTTCCGCGCCTATTCGATTCTCGACCGGCACCCGGACATCTTCAAACCACACCTCATTGACTTCGTGCGCGCCTTCCATGGTGATAATCGGCCGCACCGTGATGCCCGGTGAAGTCATGTCGATCAGCAAGAACGTGATCCCTTCCTGCTTTTTCACCGTGTTGTCGGTGCGCACCAGGCAGAAAATCATGTTCGCCCAGTGCGCCATAGTGGTCCAGGTCTTCTGGCCGTTGACGATGTAGTGATCGCCCTGCCGCTCGGCGGCGGTCTTGAGCGAAGCGAGATCGGAGCCGGAGCCGGGTTCCGAGTAACCCTGACACCACCAATCGTCGGTGGCGTGAATGCGCGGCAGGTAGTGGCGCTTTTGCTCCTCGCTGCCGAAGGCAATGATCACCGGCGCGACCATGGCGACGCCGAATGGAATGACCTGCGGCGCGCCGGCTGCGGCGCATTCCTCGTCGAAAATGTGCCGCCGCACGGGGCTCCACTCAGCGCCGCCCCATTGCGCCGGCCAGCCCGGCGCGATCCAGTTCTGTTCGTGCAGGATTTTCTGCCAGCGGACATAGTCGTCCTTGTCAAGCTGCTTATGCTTGAGAACCTTGTGAGCGATGTCCCTGGGCAGCTTGTCGCGCAGAAAGGCACGCACTTCGTCGCGGAAGACAAGTTCCTCGGCGGTATAGTTGAAATTCATAACTTCTCCTGGAACGACCTAGCGCAGAGTGGGGCAATAGCGACGGTTAAAGCCAGCCCAGAATCGCGAAAGCTGCCGATGCAGTGCTGCGAGCGCGGCTTTTTGCTTTGCGAAACTTGGTTTCACGCCACCAAGCTAGATTACGGTACTTTAGGCGACGGCGGCAAGGAAACCTCCACGGCAACCGGGCGGGAACGAACTGCGCCGAACCGGCCCGCTTACTTGCCTGTGGCGCGCCATCGGGCGCGTCTTGCGTCTTCCCCCAAGTGGGCCACGTAGCCAAATCCATCCCCGGTCCGCCTGGCCGAAGCGACAGCTCGGGGCCGCGTTCCGGCAATTGGCGCTACTTTGGATCGGGGGCTAAAGCACCGGGACGGCGGTGCAATTCGACGGCGCCGAGGCGCCACCGCACGCGCGGACGGAGAGTCTTTTGCCGCGCTCCATGCTACGATAGCGCTAAACCCAGAGGGGCTAAAATGTCTTCGATCCCGCTCGAAGTGCTGATGAAAATTGAAGAGGAACGGCCCGATCTAGCGAGGCTGATCCACGATTTGATGTCGACCGACGACCCGCATTTCGAAGTGAGCCTGGAAACGCGGCTCGCGACAGCTTACCTGTCCGGTCATGCGGAATTGACGCCGGAGGAGACGCTGCAATTGTCGGCCTGCGTCGTCGGCCGCCGCTACGGCGACGTCGACAAATCGCGCCTGCACTGATGCCTGCCGGAGCCACCGCCAATAAGGAAGACGTAGCCCAGCCCCTCCCACTGACTGCGCAGTAGAATGAATGGATGCGCCTAAAGGGAGTTACCGGCCTTAGCCGCCGCCGGCGCGCGGCAGACGACCCGCTGTGGCCGCTACGCCGAAATATCGGGCGTCAGCTGCCTTTCCAGCATGAATATATGGTCTTTCAGATAGAGTTTGCGCTTCTTTAAACGACGCAATTCAAGCTCATTGATATCCGGCATGTCCGAGATTCTTGAGATGACATCATCCAGATCCCGGTGTTCAACTTGTAGAGCAATGATGCGCTCTTTTACGGACTCGGCTTCGGTTTCCGCCATGACAGAGACCTCCTCTCGGGGTTGGTACATGAGCTCACCCGCTGATCGGGCAGAGGCAATTTATTATCCGCTTTTTAAAGCGCTGCGCAAACCCACCCGAAATCCGCACCCAGCAAGCCTTTCAGTCGCCGTCCGGAAGATGGCAGTCGATCAATTGAGCTGTCCCGCCCAGTTCGCCGGCGACGATGGCGAACTGTCCAAATGATCGCCCCAAGGCACGCGCGACTTCGACCGGGATGCCGAGGATAAGCAGGCTCTCTTCGGCCGGCCAGTCGTTGGCGGGACTGATTGCGCGCCCTTCGAAGTAGACTGAACCCATCCGCGTCACGCGGCGCTTTAGTGCTTGTTGGCGGCGTTCGTTCTCCACCTCGGTTCGTTGCGACCGCGGGTTCTGCGCGGTCACGAATGCCCAGCTCTGCGCTGCCTGCTGCCTGAGCAGGGTATCGAGTCGTTCGGAGGACTCACCGACGCGAATGTCGAGCGCGCCCTCCGCCATTTCGACACGGTAGGTCGTGTTGCAATACGCGAGAATCAATTGCCTGGGTATCGCCATGCGGAGCCGCCCGTTAAGTGCCATCGCCTCATTCAACCGCCGGGGCCCAGTAAATTTCGTACAGCAAAACACCTGCTAGTGTTAGCGGAACACTAGTGCTATAACAGGCGCGCACTTGTCCGAACACAAAAACCATCTCGGAGGATACTTTCATGCTCAGCCGCCCCCCTCGCAAATGGCTGGCCGCCTTGGCGCTCGCGCTGCTCCCTCTCATCGGATCAGCCGCGGGCGTCAGCGTCCGCTTCGATTTATCCAGCCCAAACAGCAGCCCATTTCCCAGTGACCGCTTTACGGTTTTTGACTTTCGCCAAAACACTTTTCGGCACGTGAATCTTCCCAAGCCTGACTGCGTCGCCCGGCCGTCCGACTGCGCCGATATAGACGTCATCAATACACTCGATGGCTTCAACGTTCAGCCGCGCATTACGGTACCGTTCACCGGACCGATCGACGTCACCACGGTGAACAGCAACACGGTATATCTGTTGAATCTGGGCGACACGTTGACCCTGCACGGCTTCGGCCAGCGGGTCGGCATCAACCAAATCCAGTGGGACCCGACGCTCAACACGTTGATCTTTGAATCGGACGAGTTGCTCAATCAGCATTCGCGCTATGCGCTGATCATTACCGACGGCGTGAAGGATGCGTCGGGCGATGCGATCGAGGCCGGTCAGTTTGGCCATCTCCATAGCCACCCGAATTTTGGTCGAGGCGCGGAGCGCGAGGCCGAAGCCTACAGCAAGGCGCTGATCGATACGATACCCGCAACCGGACTGCGTCATCCACGCATCGTCGGTCTGAGCATTTTCACGACCCAGAGTACGACTGCCGATCTGGAAAAAATCCGCAATCAGCTGAAGGCCGCCCATCCTGCCCCGGCGGACTTCATGGTCGGCACCGCCGCGACTGGTCCCGTTCGCGCGGTGTTTCCAACGACCAGCATCACGGCCATCGACTTCAAGCGACAGACCGGTACGGCCCCGGTGTTCAGCACCACACCCGTGTTTACGGTTTTGCTCAATGTCGTTCCCGGCGCGGTCGGGCAGGTCGCCTTCGGCAAATACTCTTCGCCCGACTACGAGACCGACGCCAGGTACATTCCCGCCGTGGGTACCCTTTTCGGCACTCCCAAGCCGCAGGGCAGCAACGAGCTGCAGTTCACCTTGTTCGTTCCCGCCGGCCCCAAGCCCGCTGGCGGCTGGCCTGTCGCAATATTCGGCCACGGGTTCACCGACAGCAAGCAGGGTGCGCCTTGGGCCGTCGCGTCGGTGTTCGCTTCCAAGGGCATAGCGACGATCGCCATCAACGTGGTCGGTCATGGTGGCGGAGCGTTGGGGGAGCTGATCGTCCATACGACGACCGGTGAGGTGAGTGTACCGGCAGGCGGCCGCGGCATCGACCAGGATGGCAATGGCAGCATCGACTCCACCGAAGGCTCGAGTGCTGCGCCGCCGCGCGCGATCATCGCCAGCCGCGACGGTCTGCGCCAGACGGTCATCGATCTTATGCAGCTGGTGCGCGTTATCCAGCGCGGCGTGGACATCGACGGCGATGGCGAACCCGATCTCGACGCGAAGCGCATCTACTACAGCGGCCAGTCGTTCGGCGGCATCTACGGCACGATCTTCCTCGGCGTTGAGACAGACGTGCAGGTGGGTGTTCCGAACGTCGCCGGCGGCGCCATCGTCGAAGTCGCACGGCTCGGTGGCTTCCGTCCTCTGGTCGGAATCAGTCTCGCCACTCGTGTGCCATCGCTAATCAATGTGGTCGATCCCAGCGGCATTGCATTCAACGAGAATATTCCGTTGCGCGACCTGCCAACGCTGCCTCTGCCACCGGTTGTCAACAACGTCACCGGGGCGGTACCGATCCAGGTGGTGCTGGACAACACCGCGTGGGTATCACAGTCCGGCAACCCAGTCGCCTACGCCCCGTACATTCGCAAAAGCCCGCTGCCTGGAGCGAAGCCGAAGTCGATCATCTTCCAGTTTGCAAAGGGCGACGAGACCGTGCCCAACCCCACCGCGACGGCCGTCATTCGCGCCGGCGATTTCGCTGACCGGGCCACGTTCTACCGCAATGATCTGGCCTTCGCGGTCAATCCAGCGGTGCCCAAAAACCCGCACACCTTCCTCACCAATGTTGGCGTTCCGGCCGCGGCAGCGTTTGCCGTTGGCGCGCAAACACAGATCGCGACGTTCTTCGCGAGCGGCGGTACGATAGTCATCGACCCCGATGGTGCCGGGCCGATCTTCGAGGTGCCCGTCGTGCTGCCGCTGCCGGAGACGCTTAACTTTATTCCGTGACATCGGGGACACGCAAACAACGGCGCGGAGTTTCGCGCCGTTGCCTTGCCTCGCTATGGCAGAATCTTACCAATACCATGAACAAACTCTGCCGGCTGTTTCTGCTCGTTCTGCTTTCCGCCTGTGCTGCCTATACCTACTACGATCCGGGCAAGGCCCACCACGGACGAGAAGGCTTTCGCAACAACTACCCGCATGCGCCAATCGGCCAAGGCTTCTGGAAATGGCAGTGGGAGCGCTGGCGCGCTCACCTTCCGCAGGCGGCACCTTCAGGCGGTTGGCCGATACCGGTAGTCAAAGCCGACCTCGCCTACCTCAGAGCCAACAGGAGCGAAGGCACGCTTACGTGGATCGGCCACGCGACCTTGCTGCTGCAACTGAACGGCATCAACATCCTCACCGATCCGCAGTTCAGCGCACGAGCTTCCCCACTTTCCTTCGTCGGTCCGCAACGGCAAGTCGGATTGCCGCTGTCCATCGCCGATTTGCCGCACATCGACATCGTAGTGATCTCGCACAACCACTATGATCATTTGGATCGCAACACCGTCAAGCAACTGAACACGCAGCCCGGCGGCGCCCCGCACTTCTTTGTTCCGCTTGGGCTCAAAGCCTGGCTCAACGGCGAAGGCATCAGCAACATCAGCGAACTCGACTGGTGGGACCAGCAAACGGAACGCGGTTTGATCATTCACTGCGTCCCGGTCCAGCACTGGAGCGCACGCGGGCTCGCCGACCGCAACAAGACGCTCTGGGGAGGCTGGGTCATCGAGGCGCGGAATTTTCGCTTCTTTTTCGCCGGCGACACCGGCTATTCACAAGATTTCCAGGACATCGGCAGACGCTTCGGCAACTTCGACCTGGCCGCGATCCCGATCGGCGCCTACGAGCCGCGCTGGTTCATGCAAACGCAACACGTCAATCCGGAAGAAGCCGTACGCATCCATCAGGACTTGCATGCCAGGTATTCGGTGGGGATCCACTGGGGCACCTTCGTGCTGACTGACGAGCCACTCGACGAGCCACCGAAGAAGTTGCAGCAGGCGCTCGCGGCAGCAGGCATTGCGCCCGAGCGGTTCTTTGTCCTGCAGCATGGAGAGACACGCAAACTCGCGATTTTGCAGTGAGAAGCGTACCGGCGCCGCCAATTACTGCCAGCGATGGATATCGGTTCACGCCCGGCTGACGGAGGCACGCCTCGCGCTCGCTCTGCCTGCCCGTTGCATTGTCGCGGCTCGGACCCGCCGCATCGCGCAGCCATGGCGCGCCCCACTCGCCGACGCCTCACGGCGCCGGATTGGGATAGCGCTGATGGATGCGCTGAATCTCGCTCAGCGTTTCTTCGTCCAACTCTACATTCACGCTGTCGATATTCGTCTTTAGCTGCTCTATCGTCGTCGCGCCGATGATGGTCGAGGCAACGAACCAGCGGCTGCGGACAAAGGCGATCGCCAGTTGCACAGGTGAAAGCCCGCGCCGCACAGCGAGATCGACGTAGGCGGTGACAGCTTCGGGTACATTCTGCTTGTAGTAGCGCTGCCCGAACGGCGGAAACAGCGTAAAGCGGCCCCCGGCGGGCTTCTCTCCGAGGTATTTTCCCGACAGCACGCCGAAGGCGAGCGGACTGTAGGCGAGCAAGGGCACATTTTCGCGATGACTCACCTCGGTTAGATTCACTTCGAAGGTGCGGTTGATGAGGTTGTACGCATTCTGAACGGAGACTACACGCGGCAATCCATGCTGTTCTGCGAGACGCACGAATTCAACTACGCCCCAAGGCGTTTCGTTGGATAAGCCGAGATAGCGAATCTTCCCGGCATCCACCAGCGTCTTGAACGCTTCCAGCTGCTCGCGGATGGGCACGCCGTCGCGCGCTACGGCCGGATCGTAGTCTGTCTGCCCAAAAAGCGGCAGCTTCCGCTCGGGCCAATGAATCTGGTAGAGATCGACATAGTCGGTCTTGAGCCGTTTCAAGCTTGCGTTGAGCGCCTCATTGATGTTGGCTTCGTCCAGTGCCTCAGGGCCCCCGCGCAGCCATGCGATATCACGATTGGACGCACCGACCTTGGTCGCGAGGATCCATTGATCGCGCGGCTGCTTCACCAACCATTCACCGATATAGCTTTCCGTGCGGCCCTGCGTTTGCGCTTTCGCCGGCACCGGATACATTTCCGCCGCGTCGATAAAGTTGACGCCGTTGGCGAGCGCGTAATCGAGTTGGGCATGAGCTTCGGCGAGCGAATTCTGCTCACCGAAAGTCATCGTGCCCAAGCAAAGTTCGGAGACGACGAGGTCGCTATTGGCGAGTCTGTTGAGCTTCATCAAAGTCCTTAGTGGTGGAATATAGGCGACCGATGCCGGCCGCTAAAGCGATGGCGCGAGATGCATCCCGGCATCGACCATGATGGTCTCGCCGGTGACCAGCCTCGCCCCCTCAATCAGCCAGACGATCGATTCGGCGATGTCCTCGGGCTGTGCGGTGCTCGCGAGCGGCACACTGTCGGTGTAACGCTTGCGAAAGGATTCGTAGGCCTGTTCCCCGAGGCCATTGCGCAACCACCGTCCTTCGATGAAACCCGGGCATATCGCGTTCACCCGTATCTCCGGCGCGAGGGCGCGAGCCAGCGCGGAGGTCATGTTGTTAAGCGCCCCTTTGGAGGCCGCGTAAGCAACGGAGGAACCCATGCCGGTGATGCCGGCAATGGATGAGACATTAACCACCGCGCCGGCGCCTTGGCGTTTCATGGCAGGCGCACAGGCACGCACCATCTGATAGGCGCCAATCACGTTGACTGCATAAATGCGCTGGAAGTCCACGGCATTGAGATCGTTGAGGTCGGTATATTTGACGAACTTGGTGACGCCGGCGTTGTTGACCAGGGCGTCGATGCGACCCCATGCATCGAGCGCCGCCTGGGCCAGGCGCCGGCAATCCCCCTCCTCCGCCACGTCGCCTTGAATGAGCAGGGTCTCGACGCCGCGGGCGGCACAGGCGACTTGTGTCTCGCGCGCTTCGGTTTCGCTGTTGCGGTAGTTGATGACGACTCGCCAGCCTCTGCCGGCCAGGCGCTCGGCGGTGGCCGCACCCACGCCGGTCGCCGATCCGGTGACAATGGCCACCTTGCTGTCCGATTGCATAGGTTCCTCGCTTGCCTGATCAGGCGGTAGGTTCGATGAGCTCAAAATTTTTGACAGCGATGCGCAGAAACTCCGGCACCGGCGCCGACTGCCGGGTGACGGGATCGGCGTTGACATAAACCAGCTCGCCGCTGGCAATCAATTCATCAGCGCGATAAATCTCCGGCCGGAACTGCACGCTGGAACGTCCAATGCGCGCGACGCGCATGCAAATGTCCAGCAGGTCGTCGTAGAGCGCCGACGCATGGTATTCGACGGTGGACTTGACGGCATATAAATCGGTACCGTGCTCCGCCAAGCCGGCGGGATAGGGATAGCCGATGGCGCGCCAGTATTCGGTAACGCCCACATCAAAATAGGTAAGGTAGTGGCCGTTGAACACGATGCCCTGCCGGTCGACCTCAGCCCAGCGAACACGCAGCGGATAGGAGAATTTATAGTCCTGACGAGCCATGGGGGTTACTTCGAGAGTCTCTCATTGTAGCGTCCGGCGCCGCGCTCGTGACATCGCGGCAAACGCAACGGCCGCACACGTGCTGAACCGACCGTTTTGCTAAGCACGCGCCGGCTTTAATTCATAGACCGGCAACCGCCCTTCTTCAACCGCATGGCAAGCGACCGGTTCGCCGCTGCGGCCTCGCTTGAGCAGGGGCGTTTCCCTGCGGCAGCGCTCGTTGGCGTACGGACAGCGCGGATGAAACGCGCAGCCTGCGGGAGGCTCAAGCGGGTTGGGCACCTCCCCGGCCACGGGAGTGCGCTTCCGGCCAGTCAACTCAAGGTCCGGAACGGCGTCGAGGAGCATCCGCGTATAGGGATGTTGAGGCGCGGAAAATAGTGTCCGCGTCGCAGCCGTTTCGACAATCCGCCCGAGGTACATCACTGCGACGCGGTTCGATAAGTGACGCACTACGGCGAGATTGTGCGAGATAAAGAGATAGGTGAGGCCCTTGGCTCGCTGCAGGTCTTTCAGCAAGTTGAGAATCTGCGCCTGCACCGAAACATCGAGCGCGGAAGTCGGTTCATCGCAGATCAGAAACTCCGGTTCGCTCGCCAGCGCCCGCGCCACAGAAATCCGCTGCCGCTGTCCGCCGGAGAATTCGTGCGGAAACTTCTCGCCGTCCGCCGGCGCGAGGCCCACTTGCTCGAGCAGCTCTCCGACGCGCGCCCTGACGCCGCTCGGCTTGGCCAGCGCGTGCACGCGAATCGGCTCGGCAACAATGCGCGCGACTCGCCAGCGTGGGTTGAGACTAGCGTAGGGGTCCTGGAAGATCATCTGCATGCGGCGGCGGATTGGGAGCCAGCCGGCACGTCCGAGGTTCGCGAGGTTCGCTCCCTCAAACAGCACTTCACCGCGGGTGAGATCGTAAAGGCCGACGATCAGCCGGGCAACAGTGGATTTGCCACAGCCGGACTCGCCTACCAACGCGAGCGTTTCGCCGCGCCGCAAATCGAAGCTCACGCCGTCGACCGCTTTGAGGATTTGCCGCGACTGCTGCTCGATCACGCGGTTCAGCCAGGGCCGCGAGACGTCGAAGTAGCGCGCGACATCGTGGAGCGCGAGGAGCGGCCCTTCGATACCGCTCTGATCAGGCACGCCCATCGTCCGGAAAGCGCTTTGTTTCATCGCGAGCGAGAGAACTCTCGGAATCGCGGCGATCCTGCGCCCATAGCCAGCACGCCGCGCGTCCGCCGTCGGCACCCATCAACTCAGGCCTTTGGCGCCGGCATCTATCGAACACCTTGGGACAGCGTGGATTGAACGGACAGCCCGGCGGAATCGCGTTCAAGCGCGGCATCGTTCCGTCGATCTGGGTGAGCCGCTGCACCTCGTGGCTGAAGCTGGGGATCGAGCCCATCAGTCCTACGGTATAGGGGTGGTTCGGATATCTGATGACCTGCTCCACTGCGCCGATTTCAACGATGCGGCCGGCGTACATGACTGCGACCCGATCTGCGGTCTCCGCGATGACGCCCATATCATGGGTTATCAACATCACTGCCGTGCCGTGATCGCGACACAGCCGTTTGAGGAGCGCGATGATCTGCGCTTGGATCGATACGTCAAGCGCAGTGGTTGGTTCATCGGCAATGATCAGCTTGGGGTGCGCGCACAACGCCAGCGCGATCACCACGCGCTGGCGCATCCCGCCGGAAAATTGGTGCGGGTACTGATCGATGCGCCGTTGCGCGGCGGCGATACCCACCTCGCCCAGCAGCGCCAGCGCTCGTTCTCGCGCTTGCGCGGGAGAAAGCTCGAGATGGGTGCGTATCGTTTCCACCAGTTGCTCGCCAATCGTGTAAAGCGGATTGAGGGACGTGAGCGGATCCTGAAAGATGGCACCGATTTCCTTGCCACGCACCCGACGCATGGCCTTGGGAGAGAGATCGTCGATGCGCCGGTCGCCCAGGTAGACCTCACCGCCGGCGATGCGCCCGGGGGGTTCGAGCAAACCAATGATCGCTGCGCCGGTCAGCGATTTTCCGGCCCCCGATTCGCCCACTACGCCGAGGACTTCGCCGGGAGCGATGTCGAAGGAGATTTCGTCGACCGCACGAAGCGTCCCTCGCCGCGTTGGAAATTCAACGCTGAGGCGCTTTACCTGCAGCAAAGGTTGTGCTTGATTCATCCGACCCGCTTAAGGCGTCTTCACGGCCGCGCCGGCGTTGCCGCTGCACCGCCCGCCTTGGCGATCTCCTTTGCGGGATCGCAACCTGGCAGAGGTTCTTCGTAATCGAGGGCGAGCGCCCGGTCCCTGGGTGAGTGGTGAGTCGCGCTCGGCAGCGAGATCGTAGCGCGGGCACGGCTGAACGTTGAGCGCAAAGGCTTTCTGTACCGGCGCCTGAAAACCGGCAACCGGCCGTGCCTCGATAGTGAACGCATGCGGCCCCGGGCTCACCTGAGGCGGGCTTTGCAAGGAACAATCGCCGTCGATAGTGGTGTTCGCACCCGACAGCGCTTCAGCACCGCACGGTGATAGAGATTGCCGATCGACGCAAGGGAAGGGCGCGCTGCCACAGCCAGCCAAGGCAGCGCGGGGCAGAGACCGGTGAACCGGCGCAAGGCTGGCGGGCCAACACGGGGTCGCTCTCATCCGCGTTTCTATCTCAATCGTGGATTGAGTGCATCGCGCAGCCAATCCCCCAGGAGGTTGACCGACAGCACGATGACTACTAAGGCCAGCCCGGGAAACACGCTGATCCACCACTCACCGGAAAACAGAAAATCATTCCCCACTCTGATCAGCGTGCCCAGTGAAGGCTGGGTCGGCGGGACGCCTACACCGAGGAACGATAACGTCGCCTCGGTGATGATGGCGTTGCCGATATTAAGGGTGGCGATCACCAACACCGGCCCTACGACGTTGGGCAGCACGTGTCGGAACATGATCGCGAGCGAGCGTCGGCCGCTGATGCGTGCTGCCAGGACATACTCCTTGTTGCGCTCGACCAGCGTCGAGCCGCGAACCGTGCGCGCGTACTTCGGCCAGTCGGATAGGCCGATCGCGATGATCAGAACATAGACTGCCACCTGATCGTGCAAGTCGCTGGCAATGAGCAACCGGGCCACGCCGTCGATCAACAACGCGATCAGGATCGCGGGAAAGGAAAGCTGAACATCCGCCACGCGCATGATCAAGGCATCCCACGGGCCGCCCGCGTAGCCTGCCACCAAACCAAGAGTAACGCCTAGCACGATGGCAAACAACACTGCGCCGAAGCCGACCAACAGCGACAGGCGCGTGCCAAACATGATCGCCGATAAGACGTCGCGACCTTGATTATCGGTACCAAGCAGGTAAGTCACTCTACCGTCTGAGTGCCAGGCAGGCGGAAGCAACGAGTCGAGTAGATCGAGGGTTTTCAGATCGAATGGGTTATGCGGCGCAATCCATGGCGCCAGCACCGCGCCGCCGATGCACAGCAGGGTCATCGTCGCGGCGACAACAGTCGCCGGGGAATGCCGGAAGCTGTAGGCGAGATCGCTATCCCACGCGCGCATCGACCAATGTTTTCTGTGCGCCGGGGACACAGCGGGGACGGCGACAGCACCCCGTGATAATTCATCCATTCTGCGCCACCACTCGTTCCACCCGCAGCCGCGGGTCCACAGCGTAATAAAGCAAATCGACAACGAGGTTGATCACTACGAACACCAGTGCGATGAGCGATAGATACGCCGCCATGATGGGAATGTCGGCTGACTGCACCGCCTGGATGAACAACAACCCCATCCCCGGCCACTGGAACACGGTCTCGGTGATGATGGAGAAGGCGATGATATTGCCTAGTTGTAAACCGATCACCGTAATGACCGGCACCAGGGTATTCTTCAATGCATGGCCGAAGTGCACGGCGCGGTCGCTTAAACCCCGGGCACGCGCGAACTTGATGTAGTCGGTGCGCAGGACTTCGAGCATTTCGGCGCGCACCAGGCGCATGATCAGCGTCATCTGAAACAGGCCAAGGGTGATGGTGGGCAGCACCAACGCCTTGAGCCCGCTCCTCGTGAGCAAGCCTGTGCTCCACCATCCGAGCTGCACGACGTCGCCCCGGCCAAATGAAGGCAGCCAACCCAGCTGCACGGCGAAAACAAGAATCAACAGGATTCCGATCAGGAACGTCGGCAGCGAAACGCCGACCAGCGAAGCGGTCAGGAATAGCCGGGCTAACCAGGAGGTAGGTCGCAAGGCGCAATAGACGCCCATAGGCAAGCCGGCGACCAGCGCAAACAAGGCAGCGAGAAAGGAGAGCTCAAGGGTGGCCGGCATGCGTTCGGCGATCAGCGCCGCCACCGGACGACCCATGCGATAGGAAATACCGAACTGCCCCTGCGCGGCATTCGCCACGAAATGCCCGAACTGAACGACGAACGAGCGATCGAGACCAAGATCGTGGGTCAGGCGCACCCGATCCGCGGCGGTCGCTTCCTGTCCGAGCATGATCGAAACCGGGTCGCCCACGTATCTGAATAGGGAGAAGGCGACGAAACCGACGACCAGCATGACGAGGACGGCCTGGATGATGCGGCGCAGGATGAACGCGAGCATTCCGGTTCAGCTTTTCGTCAATCGCCGCCGCTGGGAATAGGCGCTTCAAGCATGGCGTTATGACGATGACGAGGGCGGTTCATTCAATTCGCGTCCAGCTCAATTCAAGCCTGTTGTCCGGCCGATGGACGACGCGGAGGTTGGCGCGCATCGCCCAGGGAATCACCTGCCGGTGCAAAGGTATGTGAAGGACTTCTTCGTCGTGCAGCGCCATCGCCTCGGCAACCATGACTTGGCGCCTTGCCGGGTCGGCCTCGATATCGATGCGGTCGATCAGATCGTCGAGCTTGGAGTCTATCGCCCTACCGTAGTTAAAATCCCCGTCTCCGCCGGGTCGCGGGCTATGCAGCACCGGGCGCAGCAGCGTAATCGGATCACTGGGCGGCCCGCCCCAGCCGAGCATGTACAGGCTCGTATCGTTCTTCTGCAGCTTGGCGAAGTAATTGGCCGGCGGCATGGTGTTGAGCTTGGCACGGATGCCGATCTGGACGAACATGGCGGCGAGCGCCTGGCAGATTTGCTCATCGTTAATGTAGCGCGCGTTGGGACAATCCAGTGTGACCTCGAAGCCCTCCGGGTATCCCGCCTCGGCGAGCAAACGCCTGGCTTTGGGCCGGTCGAGCGGCAGCCGCTGGTCCATGCTGGGCGTGAAGTAGTCACCCCACCAAGGCGAGGCGAGCGTGCCTGCAGGATCTGCGAAGCCCCGCATGACGCGGCTCTTGATCGCTTCTATGTCGATCGCCTGGGACAGGGCTCGACGCACGCGCACATCCTTGAACGGATTTTTGCCCTTTACGTCGGAATACAACAATTCGCCACGACTTTGGTCCATCCCCAAAAAGATGATTCGATTCTCACGACCCTCTACCAGTTTCAAACCGGACGTATTTTTCAAACGTGTAAGGTCCTGCAACGGGGGGTCCAAAACAAAGTCCACTTCTCCGGAAAGCAGCGCCGCGACGCGTGTCGCGTCGGATTTGATCGGGAGGAAAATCGCTTCACTGACGTTGCCTTCCCGATTACCCCACCAGTTGGGGTTTTCTGCGAGGACCGTCTTCACATCCGGGTCCCGGCTCTTGAGCGAGTAGGGCCCGGTTCCGTTGGCGTTACGCACCGCGTAAGTCTCCTCTTTGTTTTTGAAGTCCTGGGGCCGCCCAACATTGTGATTGATGCACCACGCCTTGTTCATCATGAGGACAAAGGAAAGTTGATTGAGCAGGGCCAGATTGGGCGCCGCGGTAGTGACTTCCACGGTGTAGTCGTCCAGCTTGCGGACGGACGACGCCACGCCAGCGTAGACGCGGAAGTTGGAAGTCGGCTCATTGGCACGCTGCAGAGAAAACAGGACATCATCGGCGGTAAATGGCGCGCCATCGTGAAACTTCACGTCGCGGCGCAGGTTAAATACCCAAACGGTCGGCGAGCTTTGCGCCCACGAAACGGCCAGCGCCGGAACCACGCGCATCTGTTTGTCGCGGCTGATCAATGGCTCGTAGATCTGTGCCTGAATGTTGGTCGTGGTGACGACGTTCTGGGCATGGGGGTCCATGGTAAGAATGTCACCCTGCGCGGACCAGCGCAGGGTCGCCGCGCGCGCGCCGTGTGCCCAGATGGCGAGGAGCGATAGCAGGAGCGCCAGCGCGAATTTTCGGCCCATAGCACCCTTCATAGCAATATTTGTACCGCGTAGCGTTCGTTTTGATTTCGTCTGCTTGGCACTGGCGCACCGCGCCTGAGCCTCGGCAGCGAAACACCGCTTCAATTGACGTTCACCCAACGAATGTCGAGGAAATTGTCGGGTGTATGTACTGCTTTGACATTACTGCGCATCGCCCAGGGCGTCACCTGCTGATACAGCGGAACGTGCGCCACGTCCGCATTGTGGAGCAACAGCGCCTGCTCGATAAGCTGGTTGCGCTTGCCAGGATTCATTTCCACTCGGATCGCATCGATCAGCGCATCCACTTTCGGATTGCTGTAGCGGCCAAAGTTCCAATCGCCGGCGCCCTCATTCCCAACCGAGTGGGCGATAGAGAAAAGTGAACTCCAGGCGTCGTGGGTGGTCGGAAGAATGCCGAGCATATAAAAGCTCGTGTCGGTTTTTTGGATCTTGGGAAAATACTGAGCGCGCGGTAGTGCGTCGAGGCGGAGCGTGATCCCGACCTTGGAGAGCATGGAAGCGATGGCCTGGCAGACTTGCTCGTCCTGTATGTAGCGGTTGTTCGGGCAGTCGAGCGTGACCTGCAAGCCTTCCGGATAGCCGGCCTCGGCGAGCAGCGCTCTGGCTCGGACGGGGTCGTAAGGCAGACGCTTGTCGGCGGCCGCACTGTAGCCGTTGACCTGGCCGGCGATCAGCGAGCCGGTAGCGACCGCGAGGCCGCGCAATATCTTGGCGCGGATCGCTTCAACGTCGATTGCCTGATAAACCGCTTGCCTTACGCGTCGATCCTTGAACGGATTTTTCCCTTTGCGGTTCGAGTACAGCAGCTCGTCGCGGAACTGATCGAAGCCGAGAAAGATCACGCGGTTCTCGCGCCCCTGTAGGATACTCAGCCCCGGTGCGGAGGCAAGCCTGGGAATGTCCTGCGGGGGAGGATCGAGCACGAAATCGATCTCGCCCGAAGTGAGCGCCGCGATTCGCGTCGCATCGGACTTGATCGGCCGGTAGAGGACCTCGGTCACGTTCGTTTCTCGCTTGCCCCACCAATGACCGTTCGCAGTGAGCACGGTCTTCACATCCGGTTCGCGCGCCTTGATCATGAACGGTCCTGTGCCATTGGCGTTGCGCACGGCGAATGTCTCCTGCCGCTCGGCAAAATTCTGCGGTTGCTCGACCTTGTTCTTTACCGACCACGCCTTGCTCATGATGCGTACCGTGGCGAGTTGCTCAAGCAGGACCGGGTCGGGCCCGTCCGTGGCGATCTCAACGGTGAGATCATCAATGCTCTTTACGCTCTTGATGCCGGCGACGTTGGACTTGAAGTTGGAGGATGGGGCCATCGCGCGCTCGATTGAGAATACGACATCGTCGGCCTTGAAGGGCGTGTCGTCGTGAAACTTGACGTTCGGCCGGAGCCTGAAGCGCCAAACGGTAGGCGAGGCTTTATTCCACGACAAAGCCAACTCCGGTGCAAGTTTGAAATCCCGGTCGCGTCGAACGAGCGCCTCGTAGACCTGGTTCAATACCGTATTGGTAAGGCCTTCGTTTTGGGCGTGCGGGTCGAGCGTGAGGATGTCGCCCTGGCTGGTCCAGCGGAACGTGGCGGCGCTGGCGGGCAACCAGGCCAGCATCAAAACGACTAAGCCGAAGATCCATTTTGGTCGCATACTATTTCGGCCTCAGGTGCAGCACGGAACTTGCAGCGATCCCGCGGCGCTGCCCGATTGATCAAATCCCTGATTTACGCTCGCCGATCCCAATCGCCCGCTTGGCCACCCAGGTGTGTCCGCTTCGCCGATATCCTTGATTGACGCCGCTGCCAGGCCACGACCGACCACGGCAATGGCGTGCGGGCAGCGTTACGATCCCGAACAGCGGACCTCGAGGGGTCAACTTCACAACCTGGTCGGCGACAATCCTTCTCCGGTTGCAAGATCGACGCGTATGGCGCTAGCGGCTGCGCGCTGAAAGGTAGTCCAGCGCCAGGGCTGCGAGCGAGCGGACTCCCAGCTTGAGACTCGCCTCGTCGACATAGAAACGCGGGCTGTGGTTTGGCGCGGCGTGGCGCGCCTCCTTGTCACGCGCGGTGCAGCCGAGAAAATAGAAGAACCCCGGCACTTTGTGCTGAAAGAGCGAGAAATCCTCGGCGCCGCACATCTTCTGCATGATGAAGACGTTGCCTTTGCCTGCCACGCGCTGTAGCGTGGGCACGCTCTGCCCTGTCAGCAGTTCGTCATTCACGGTAACGCTGTAGCCCTTGCGTACGTCTACCCGCGCGTGCGCTCCGCCCGAGCTGGCGATCGCGCAGCAAGTGTTTTGGACGCGGGCAAGGAGGTCGGCGCGTGTGTCTTCGTCGAAGCTGCGGACCGTGCCGTGCATCTTAACTTCGTCGGGAATGATGTTGTTGCGTACACCGCCGTGAATCGCGCCGATGGTGACTACTGCCGGCTCTCGCGTGAGGTCAATTTGCCGGCTGATAATAGTCTGCAAACCGAGCACGATCTGCGCCGAGACGACGATCGGGTCGATCCCCAGCCAAGGCAGCGCACCATGGGTCTGGCGACCGGAGACGGTAATTTTGATGTCATCCGCACTCGCCATCAGGGGGCCGGCACGGTAACCGATCATATCGGTCGGAATAATCGAGGTGATGTGCAATCCGAAGATGGCGTCCACCTTGGGATTTTCCAGCACGCCTTCCTTGATCATCAGTTGCGCACCGCCCTCTTCGCCCTCTGGCGGCATTTCTTCGGCGGGTTGAAAAATGAACTTCACGGTGCCCGCAATCTGCTCGCGCATGTTACTCAGCACCTCACACGCGCCCATCAGCATGGCGACATGCGCATCGTGACCGCAGGCGTGCATTACACCAGACTCGATGTCGTTCCACACGGTGCGCACCCTGGAGGCAAAGGGCACGTCCACTTCCTCGCTCACGGGCAGCGCATCCATATCGGCACGCAGCGCTACGACCGGACCGGGGCTGGCGCCGCGCAACAGGCCTACCACGCCGGTGTGAGCGACTTTGTCTTGCACGTCCAGGCCGAGCGCACGCAAATGCTCGGCGATCAGCTGACCCGTGCGAAACTCGCGGTTGCCCAGCTCCGGATGCTGGTGAATGTCGCGCCGCCAGGCGATTACCTTCGCTTCCACCTGGATCGCAAGATGGTCAATCCGGTCTTGCAGCGCGCTGATATTATCCGCGGCATTCATCGTGCACTCCTCGAACCCGATGCAACGTGCGGCCTTTTGCACGGCACCATCTGCATAGTCCCGCGCGCACTGATCGGACAGCTGTCATTTTAACAAAGTTCGCCGCATGGATCGTCAAGTCCGCTGCCGACTCGGGGCGAAGCGAACCAGCGATGGGCCGCAGACGATCTTCGAGCACGGTCCCGCCCCATCCGGCTCACTTCACTTCGATCCAATTCAAGGTCAAATAATTGTCCGGCCGGTGCACCAGGTTGATATTGCTCCTCATCGCCCATGGAATCACCTGAAAATGCAGGGGCAAGTGAGCGACGTCCGACAAGCTAAGGGCGAGCGCCTCCGCAACCAGCTTGCGTCGCACAGCTGGGTCCATCTCCGAGCGTATCCGGTCGAGTAGGTCGTCCATCGTGGCGTTGGAATAGCGCCCGTAGTTGAACGAGCCGTCACCGCTAGCTGTCGGCGTGTGCATGAGACTGCTCAGGCCATAGTGCGCGTCGAACGTCGTCACACCCCAGCCCAGCAGGTAAAAGCTGGTGTCGTATTTTTGCAGTTTGGGCAGCCATACCGCGCGCGGCATGGCATTCAACTTCACTTGAATTCCGATCTGTGCCAGCATCGAGGTGACCGCCTGGCAGATCTGCTCGTCATTGATATAACGGTTGTTGGGACAATCCAGCTGCACTTCGAATCCGCTAGGATAACCCGCCTCGGCAAGCAATTTCTTCGCCTTCTCTCGATCCACGGGTGCCCGTTTATCCAGTTCCTTGGCGTATCCGTCGATCTGCGGCGGAAGCATGAGCGCCGTCGGCACCGAAAGGCCGCGCATGATGCGTGACTTGATCGCCTCCACATCGATGGCCATAGACATGGCCTGGCGCACTCGCACATCCTTGAATGGGTTTTTACCCTTCACGTTGGAGTAAAGCAACTCGTCGCGTGATTGGTCGAGGCCAAGAAAAATCGTGCGTACCTCGCTACCTTCGACCACCTTCAACGCGGCGTTGCCTTTGAGCCGCGGCACGTCCTGCGGCGGCGGGTCGAGCACGAAATCGACTTCGCCGGATAGCAGCGCCGCCACGCGAGTGGCATCGGCCTTGATGGGGAGATAGGTCGCCTCGGTCACATTGCCTTCGCGTTTGCCCCACCAATTCGGATTTTCTACCAACACGGTCTTTACGTCGGCTTCACGCAACTTGAGCATGTAGGGGCCAGTGCCGTTGGTGTTGCGTGCGCTGAAGGTCTCCTCTTTGTCCTTGAAGTTCTGCGGCTGGGTTACCTTGTTCTTCTCTGCCCAGGCTCTGCTCATGATGCGAACACCGGCCAGATTCTGGATCAACGCTGCGTTGGGCGAGGACAAGAGAATATCGACGGTGGCATCGTCGACTATCTTGGCGCCGGTGACGCTCGCGAGGTAGCTCTTGAAGTTGGAGGTCGGCGCGAGCGCGCGCTCGATCGTGAAGACTACATCATCCGCGGTAAAGGCCGTTCCGTCATGAAACTTGACATTGGGCCGCAGCTTGAAGCGCCACTGCGTGGGTTGTGGATTGGTCCACGACAATGCGAGGGCCGGCAGGATTTTCATCTGCCTATCTCGTGCCACCAGTGGCTCATAGATCTGGTCCGCGACCATGTTGGTCAAGTTTTCGTCCTGAGCATGAGGATCCAGGGTAAGGATGTCGCCCCGGCTGGCCCAGCGCAGACTCTTTGCGTCTGCCGGTACGGCAACAACGAGCAACGCTGCGACCAGCCCTGCGAGAACATGCTTGGTCATCAGTAATCTCCTGGTCGACCCTCATGGGATAACGGCTGATGCGCTGGGGTGCTGCGGCAGAAAAGCCGGAGCGAATATCGCATTTCGATGATGCCCAATCACCCTATGCAAGTCAAACCAGGCGAGAAACAACCCATCACAGGGATCTAACATGAGAACCTGACCACGCGGCGGTTACGTTTGGAAGGCGGCAAGACCATCGCAGCGACGTTTGGGAACGGTAGCGACCATCTCGGAACTTCTCGGCGCGCAAAAATCGCCTCGAACCGGCCATTGGTAACACAGTTGGCGGAGCAGTTCCGAACAGCCGATTCTGAGTCTTCGGGTGGGTGCAGGGCTGGACCACTTAGATCGGCTCGTTGCCTGGGTTAGCCTTGCGAGAGACAGATTCTGCACTGGAGGAATGTTATGAAGAATCAGCGCCTTCTCGTCGTCATCACCGTCTTCAATATCCTGTCGCTGATGTTTTCTTTGAGTCAGACCCGGGCAGTCGTGGCAGAAGGCGTCGCGCCGGTACTGCGTGGTCGTGCGCTTGAGATCGTGGACGTCAGCGGGCGTGTCCGCGCCAGTATCTCGATTCTGCCGGCAGATCCCGCCGTCAAAATGCCGGATGGCACGATTGGATACCCAGAGACGGTGCTATTTCGGCTGATCAGTTCGAAAGGGCGACCCGCTGTAAAGATCGCGGCTACGGAGCGGGGGGCGGCACTGCCGCTCGGCGGCGAATCTGACCCGACCTACGTTCAGATTCTGGCGGAAGGTCCCGCTTCTTCCTTGAAGTTGAGCAACAAGGACGGGCGGGAGCAACTGATCAAGCCTTAGTTCCCCCGCGAGCCAGCATCAACCTTGCTTCGACATCACCAGCGCCTCGCAAAGAATGCACTGCGATAGGAGCGCTCGTCGCAACGGACCCGGGTTGAAGCGCTAACCCCCATGCAGGTCGTGCAGCATTGCGATTGTCGCTGCCTCGGAGCGGCCAAGCTCACGCCGAGCGCCATTTCCAGCGATCCAACGCAGCGCTCAAATCGCCCGAGGCCGGCCAGGTCCGCTCATTCGCCAGGTCTGTGAAGTCAGCAGCAGTTTGCCCGCTGGAGACAACTAGGGTAAGCGCCGGGGGCCAGCCCTGCTCCTTTCTTCGGCTTGGGCGCCCATCACGTGGAACTTGCAGGCTGCATCAACTCGCGTGGGTGCGCGCGATGGATCTTTCCTCTCGTTTCCTATCGCTCCGTATCAACGGGCGTGGTGCCGCCGGTGAAAGTGATGCGCGGATTGCGTAGGCGCAGCAGCCACAGGCGGAAGGACTCGCGTGCATGCTTCAGGCTGAAAATGATGTAGAAGAACTTAAACAGCCAGAAGCGCCAGCGGCCGCCGCTGTTGCGGAACACATCGCCGGCGAGCAGCGAGATCACCGCCTCCTGAACGCGAAATGGATTTCCGGGTTGTAGCATCAGGCCGCGCATGCCGGGCGAGTTGAAGCGCAGGATAAACCAGGAAAAGGTGTTCACGCCGCGGTGTACCATGCGTTCAAAGTGCCGGAAGCTGGGTTCCGCGCTGGGATCGTTACGCAGCCAGGCGTCGACGGCCTCCGCGCCCTCTACCGCGCTGTTCATACCCAGCAATACGCCGCTCGAGAAGACGGGATCGACAAAAGCGTAGGCGTCGCCCACCATGATGTAGCGCTCGCCGCGCATGCGCGTGGACTGATAGGAATAGTTGCCCGTCGCGCGCGCTTGATTGTTGATCAGTGTGGCATCGCGCATACGGTGGCGCATCTCCGAGTGTCCCAGCGCGAGCGTCTGGAGCAGAAACTCCGCGGGGCTATTCTTGCGTTGCTTGAGGTATTCTGGGCGGCAGACCGCGCCCACACTCATGCTGCCGTCCTTGAGGGGAATCATCCAGAACCAGCCGTGCTGGAACCAGTACATGCTGATATTGCCTGCATATTCGCCTTCGCGCCGGTCCACGTTGAGGAAGTGGCCGAAGATCGCGGCGCTCGCGTGGTGCGCGCTCTTCTGCTTGAGGTTGAACTGCTTGGATAGCAGCGTATCGCGACCGGAAGCGTCAACGAAAAAGCGGCAGGCCCACCTGCATTCCTGCCCCTGCTCATCCAGCGCGTAGGCTACCGGGTTGCCGCCCTTCGGAAAGTCCACGCGGGTCACGCGCGCGCCTTCCAGTACTTGGGTCCCCTTGGCCGCGCTGTTGCGGAGCAAGAGATTGTCGAATTCGGAGCGGCGAACTTCGTAGGCGTAGGGCTGACTTTTGTCGAGCGCAAAGGAGAAATGGAACTGGTGGTGGCCGCTGACCTCAAGGTTGGAGTTGAAGTCGGCGCCAGGTTTCTTGATGCCGATGGCGTCCACTTGTTCCAGTACGCCCAGGCGCTTGAAGATCGGCAGGTTATGCGGCAGCAGCGATTCGCCGATGTGGAAGCGCGGGTGGTGTTCTTTCTCCAGCAGCGTGACGCACCAGCCCCTTTCGGCGAGCAAGGCCGAGATGGTCGAGCCGGCAGGACCGCCGCCCACCACAAGGACGTCGCACTCTTTCCGGGTCGCCACGGCTAGGTTCGGACCAGACATGACAGGAGCATTCCTCTCAATTGCTTGTCACAAGGACACCCTCAACGCCGGAGCTTGAATGCCCCGGCGCGTGCTCTGCAGGTGCGCCCGCAGCATTTCGCCCTGCCACTCTGACAAGCTGTTCCGCACCGCATGATTTCCTTCCCACGCGGGAAGATATATTAATCAGAACAGAAGTGGTCGGGTTAGCCTTTTTTGAACAAATGCCTTCTCTGCCTGCGTGGTGCCGTGCGGTCGCCGCAGAGTCTCTTATTGCCGAAGCAACAAATGCTGATCAGTAACCGGTGCCGGGAACGCCCGAATCCCATCTCCCTGGATCGCTTCCTGGCGGCTCACTACGCTGACTCTAAGCTCGCGCCGCCTAAGTGGGCGAACAGGATGACATTTAGCAGCATCGCGGGCGGGGTAGGCCGCATGGTTGGCTGGCGACCTGGACCGATGCGCCCTAGAGCTGAAGGTTGGTTACGAGCTTGCTCGTGCGCGCGGCGACTCGGAGGTCCGCCAATGGCCGCTCTGCGGCTGCTCACTCCTTTGTGTTCTGAGACAGACCGGACTAGCATCATTTCAGCCTCTTGCGGTGGGGCACGGCAAAGCACTCTTCTCCAGCCACGATGCCACGCCTGTTTAAGCAGAAGGGAGGCAGCCACGATGGTAGGTTCTCCGGGCAATCCAACTCGGACCGAATGCATGGGGCCGCGCACAGACAAAACCTCTTACGAGTATTTCAAAGGAGGAGAAAAGACGTGGACGATTTTCGGGTAACGCTGCTTGGCACCGGTAGTCCGTTGCCAAGTATCAAACGATTTGGCCCGAGCGTCTTGGTTCAGGCGGGTACGAAAACCCTCCTGCGCTGGCAGCCACGATCTCAGTCAGATGCCCCCCGCGCGCGGCGCTCTCGCCACTATTTGGCGGCGGTAGACGGTAGAACCCGCATGCTTGGAGGAAGGCGACCCCGGCCGCTATTCGACGTACTGCGGAGCGTGAGGTATTGCAGCGCTTTGAGACTGGTCATGATTGATCCAGAGCTGCGCATGCTCCCTTTCGAGGAGCGCGGCCAGTTTCACCATGGACGCCAGGCTCTGCTCCTGATTGAAGTTGAAGCCCGGGACGCGACGGTTTTCCCAATTCTCCCGGAAATGCGCCGCATCCCCCGACAGCACCACGGGACCGATCTTGGGAAGGTGCACCAGCAACGATTGGTGACCCGGCGTATGCCCGGGCGTGGACACGATGATCACCGAGCCATCGCCAAAAATGTCATAGTCCCCATGGAGCTTTACCACCGGACTCGCGCGCAACTTTTCGTAGTTCGCCGGCACAAAGTTGAACTTTGCGGCATCCGGTCCGAAGGCAGCCTCGTACTCCGGCTCCTGGATGTAGAGCGTCGCCGCGGTGAACAGATTGGCGTTGCCGACGTGATCGGAGTGCGTATGCGAGAACGCGAGGTGAGTGATCTGGTTCGGCGCGATCCCGATCTCGCGGAGCTGCGCGGCGAGCGTCTTGGTTTTGCGCATCGTCATCCTGCCACCCAAGGCAGTTACGCCATCGGGCTTGTCAGCGATTGCGTCCGCAAGGCCGGAATCCCACAGCAGCACCCCCTTGGCATGCTTGATCAGGTAACAGTTGTCGCTGAAGTCAGCCGGCTGACCAACATTGACGCCGGTGCTGTGTTTGATCAGCAACTCGTGGTGCGCGCCGGCGAGACTGCCTTACTGCAGTCAGAAGGCGGGGCTATCCACCTTTTCGACGCTGAAGGCGGGCAAACGATCGGGTGAGCCGTCGGAAGGGCCATGCGGTGCCGTGCGTAGATGGAGGATTCACATGAGCAAAATCACGAGACGGGACGTATTGAAGATGGGCGTGGCCGCGGCCGCCGGGGCAAGTCTCTTGCGCGGCGGCTTGGCGCAAGCGGCCCCCTCCTGGAATGGTCCAGGGCCGGAGAAGGACGCATCGATCCGCGTTCTGCGGTGGAAGCAGTTCATCCAGGCCGAATACGACATGTTCCTCCAGAACACGAATAGATTTTCTGCCGTCACCGGCGTTAAAGTGAGGGTTGACGCCGAAAGTTGGGATGATATCCGGCCCAAAGCCTCTGTCGCCGCCCACGTCGGCAGCGGGCCGGACATCATCATGGGGACACTTGACGATCCTTTCAAATTTCCGGACAAGCTGATCGACTTGACCGATTTGGTCGACTATCTCGGTGCCAAGTACGGCGGCTGGTATCCGGTCGCCAAGAAATACATGATGAAAGGGGATCGAGCGATTTCGCTCTGCCAAGGCGCGACCGGCGGGACGCTCAATTATCGAATCAGTGCGATGCGTGCGGCGGGGTTCGAAGAGTTTCCCAAAGACCTACCCGGGTATCTCAAGCTCTGTCAGGGCCTGAAGAAGGTGGGCAAGCCACCGGGCTTTGCGCTGGGCCATGCCACGGGTGATGCGAACGGCTGGACCCAGTGGTGTCTGTGGGCGCACGGCGGCAAGGTGGCGGATGAAAAGAACAGCGTGACCATCGACTCGCCCGGGACCGTCGCCGCGCTCGAATACGCCAAGCAGCTCTACCAGACCTACATCGAGGGCGTACTGTCTTGGCTCGACCCCAGTAACAACAAAACGTTCCTGGCCGACCAGATCGGCCTGACCTTCAACGGCATCTCGATCTACACCGTGGCGAAAAATTCCCCCGACGCGAGGATACAAGCAATCGCTGCGGATATGGACCACGCTAACATGCCGATCGGTCCGGTGAACCATCCCACCGAGCAGCAGAACGTGCTTAGCACCTACGCCTTCAGCTACTCGAAATATCCCAATGCGGTGAAGGAGTATCTCCGCTTCATGTGGGAGATCGAGCAGGTATACAGTTGGGAAACGGCCTCCAATGGTTACATGGCACCGCCACTACCCGCCTGGAACGACAATCCTGTCTGGACTGCCGATCCCAAGGTCACGCCGTTTCGCGATGTCCTGAAATTCTCTCTCGACAATGGCTATGCTGGTTCGCTGGGCAGTGCCTCGGCCGCTGTCATGAGCGACTTCATCGTCGTCGACATGTTTGCCGAAGCATGCACGGGCGGTCAGACCCCCAAGGCCGCCGCGCAACGCGCCGCCGAACGCGCCAAACGGTATTACAAACTATAGACCGCGAATGGCGGCGGCGTGACTTCCAGCGGGTACGATTCCCGTCGGCCGCAGCCGCCGTGACCGCTTAGGTCCGGCGCGATTAGGTGGTAGTGCCGCTGGAGTTCGGGAGCGAGAACACTCCACCGCAATTTCTGCCGTTCGCAACCCCGGGACACGCCACAGACTCTCCAACGGGTCGGCGTCCGACTTGCGGCCGACGTTATTCCGGAACGTTGTAGGCGCCGCAGTGAATGCCGCGGTCGGCAGCCAGAATTGTCGGTGCGACATCGACCTCGATTCGGGCATCGTGTACCCTGGATTCAGCCAAGCTGCCATTCGCCCCAAGTCTATAATCGGCGATACTGAGTCTCTTATAGGCAACGAGAGAGTTTGAATTGAAAACCAAGACGAAGTCTAAGGGCAAGCGTATTCCTTGGAACAAGGGCAAAC
>Ga0209118_1000070_pt1 | contig 76116 bp, 60 predicted proteins | sample BlaSpr_A8_Ref_M1_FD_187988 | JGI IMG/M metagenome (GOLD analysis project Ga0209118, IMG submission 187988) | Forest soil microbial communities from Thunder Bay, Ontario, Canada - Black Spruce, Ontario site 2_A8_Ref_M1 (SPAdes) (version 2) | ecosystem: Environmental > Terrestrial > Soil > Boreal... | reverse complement strand
TAACTCCTTTGTCCGGAAGATTTTGCATATAAGTCCTTCTAACTCAAAGATCTTGGTGGTAGTGTGACCCTAATCCCATGATTCCAAAAGATCAGGGGGGAGGGGGGTACCAGTTACGAAAAAGTAAACCAGCCTTCCCCGAGCCGAGTAGTGCAAAATAAATCTGTGGACGAGTGGCGTGCAACGAGCCAGTATCACAAGATTACGATTAAAGATAATGGGAACAAGGAATAGAACTCGCATCGGCCTCTTGCTGGTAGCAGTCGTCTTTATGCTGGTTAAGATTCCAGCCTCTGCTCAGCAACTGGCCAAACGCCTCATCCTGAAAGACGGCTCCTATCAGCTCGCCACCAAGTGGGAAGTCAAAGGCGACCGCGTGCGCTACATGAGCGCGGAGCGCGACGAATGGGAGGAGTTGCCCAACTCACTGGTGGATTGGGCGGGTACGGACAAATTCGAAAAAGACCGCGCCGCTGGCGTTCCCGCCCCGGAAGCGGTTGAACTCGACAAGGAAATCGAAGCCGAACGCCGCGCCGAAGAAGCGAAGACTCCGCAGGTCGCACCCGGCCTGCATCTGCCCGAGGATGGCGGAATGTTATTGCTCGATACCTTTCAGACTCAGCCGCAACTCGTGCTGCTGCAGCAGAACACCGGCGAAGTCAACCAAAACAGAAAAACAAACATCCTGCGCTCCGCTATCAACCCCATCGCCAGCAGCAAGCAGATCATCGAGCTCGACGGTCTGCACGCTAGTGTCCAGGCGCACGCGACCATGCCTGCGATCTACGTCAGCCTCGATCAGGATGAGGGTTCGAACACCAATCCGCAGCAGGCGCAGCAGCAACCACAACAACCGGAGCAGCCGTGGGATCGTTTCCACATCGTCCGGGTCCAGTCGAAGAAGGGCAAGCGGATCATCGGAGACATAAAGGTCAGTCTGCTCGGCAAAGCCAGTCAGGAGCAGAACCTGGTTCCCACCACTTCGCAAAGGCTAACTGGAGGTTGGGTCAAGATGACACCTGCCAATGTTCTTGAACCGGGAGAGTACGCGGTCGTCGAGATGCTAGGCAAGGACGGAATGAACACCTACGTCTGGGATTTCGGAGTGAACCCGGCAGCTCCAGCGAATGCGAGTGCCTTGAAACCCGAGCAGCCGGTCGTACAGCCTGACAAACCAAAAGATTTGCAGATCCAGCGGCAGTAATAGCGCCGCAAGTTTGCCTTCCGCCTCGTGCGTCGCTAGTTGACCAACTAACCTGTGAGCCGCGAACGAGTTTCTAATTTTGCCGCCTCTTCCTGAATCCTGCTCCACGCCCGTTCAACATGTCGTTCCATCGTGTTGGTCTGACCGACGCAAACTCGCAGGGTGAGCCGGTCATTCAGACGTGTGTGCGTCAGGTAGAGATCCCCGCTTCGATTCAGGCGATCCATCAGCGCCTGATTCACTTCGTCCCCGCCTTTGTGGCGGAAGCAGACCAGGTTGAGCGGTGCGGGCGCTGCCAGTTCGAAACGGACATCGTTCCTGACCCAGCCCGCGAACTGCTGCGCCAGTTCAACGTGACGCCGAACGTGATACTGCAAACCCTCGATGCCGTAGTGACGGATCACAAACCAGAGCTTGAGCGCGCGAAAGCGGCGGCCGAGCGGAATCTGCCAATCGCGATAGTCAATCACCGCACCCGATTCAGTGGCCTTGTTGCGCAAATATTCGGGCAGAATGCTCAGAGTTTGAATCAGCGCTTTGCGATCGGCCACGTAGAAACAATTGCAATCGAAGTTGGTGAACATCCACTTGTGCGGATTGAAAGTGTAACTGTCGGCGAGTTCGATCCCATCCTGAGTGTGGCGGAACTCGGGGCAGAGAGCAGCCGTTCCGGACATCGCGGCATCGACGTGAAACCAGACATTGTTTTCCCGGCAGAGGCGGCCAATGTCGGGCAGCGGATCAATCGCATTCGAGGACGTTGTACCAATCGTAGCGCAAACGAAGCAAGGGACGAGTCCCGCTCGGCGATCCTGTTCAATGTGTCGTGCGAGCGCGTCCGGACGCATTGAGAAGTTCTCGTCGACATCGATGAGTCGCAAATTGTCGAGGCCAAGCCCGGCGATCTGAACGTCCTTTTCGATGGAAGAGTGTGCCTGCTGCGACGTGTACGCGACCAGCCTTCCGTCGCAACCGCGCTTGTTGCTGGCGAAATTGGTAGCGCGTTCCCGCGCCGCCAGCAAGGCACAAAGAGAAGCGCTCGAAGCCGTGTCCTGGATCACGCCCCCTCCGGTGCTGGTGGAAAGAAACTTCCGCGGCAGGTCAAGCATTTCAACCAGCCAATCGAGGACATGCGTCTCCAGTTCCGTGCATGCCGGGCTAGTCGCCCAAAGCATCCCCTGCACTCCCAATCCGGCGGAAAGCAAATCACCAAGAATCGCCGGACCCGACGCATTCGCGGGGAAGAAAGCGAAGAAATTCGGCGACTGCCAGTGAGTAATGCCCGGAAGAATCAGCTTCTCGACGTCTCCCAGGATCGCCGCGAAAGACTCGCCTTTCGACGGAGGAGTCGCCGGCAGCGAGGCTCGAACCTGACCAGGTTCCGCGCGTGACAGCACGGGATGCGATTCAATACGTGCATAGTACTCCGCGATCCAGTCCACGACCGCATGGCCATGCCGGCGGAACTCATCGGGAGTCATGTGAAAGGTTTTTTCGTCAAGCATTGGGTCTCCGTTGGACCGGAAGTGTTGGTGCAACATCTCATTTAACCAGATTCGGAAACTCGCTCGGATCAAGCTGCGCGATAGCTGTTCTTTGCGGTTAAGAAGACTTAAGTCAGGGTCCCTCTACTGCAGTTGCCCGTAATAAACGAGCGTTTTGTATTCAAGCGACACACGGTCGTTGACTCGATGCGCGTCGAAGATCCGCCGCAGCTCTCGCAACATAGGTTCGTAGCCTGCGTGGCCCGGCGTTGGCGTGTAAGACGAAGAGAGGAGTCGGCCTTCGAGCCCGGTATAGTCAACTTCCTGACGCATCTCTAGCGCACTTGACCGGAACGGGGACGGCGCGAAGAAGTCGGCAATCTCGGCGGTCGTGCGTTCATGGCGTACCTCCTGGTAGTCAGTTCCATACTTCAGCAGCAGGTGCTCGTATTCGCGAAGAAAAGCGGTCGAATCCGTGCGGCGCTCATTCCATAAGAGCACGGTCCATCCGCCGGGTTTGAGTATGCGGATAAACTCACGGCGAGCTTTTCCGCGATCGAACCAGTGCGCCGCCTGCGCCGCTGTAATAATGTCAAGGCTGTGGTCTGCAAGGGTGGTCGCTTCCGCCGCTCCGGCGATGCTCGTAAAGCTTGAGTAGCTTCCCAGGAACCGCTCCCCGGCTCGCCGCATTTCGTCATTTGGCTCCACGCCGAAAACGCGATTGCCGTTCTCCAGCAGCATCTGGGTGAAGATGCCAGTGCCCGAAGCAATATCGGCCACCAGAGACTCAGGACTCAGCCCGCACTCGCTGCGCAAAAGCTGGACTGCTTCCGACGGATACCCGGGACGATATCGCACATAGTTACCAACCCGGGAGGAGAAGCGCTGCGTGGCATCTTTGACCGGCATGGTAGCAGTTTATCGCTTTAGGAGCGTCCGCAGGTCGCGAGGAAAAGTGGCGGGGGGCGATGTTGCGGGACCGTTTTTCAAAGTCACCAGTTTCACCATATGCACCAACTGGTGTTATACTATATTCCGTGAAACGCGCCACCATGACTTTCCCTGACGACTTGGCCAAGGCGGTGGAGAAGTATCTGGCGTCCCAGGAAGCGCCCCCCACATTGACCACCCTGGTACAAGCGGCCTTGCGGCAATACCTGGGCGAGCGAGGGTTTCTAAGGACGCAGCGAACGCTCGCGATCACGCCGGCAGCAAGAGGAAGCGGACGTTCTGACGTCAGCCAGCAGCATGACCGTTATCTGGCCAGGACGCAGAAGTGAGACCGGCGGTGCTGGCTGACACGGGACCGCTCTATGCGGCCGCCGACCCGGACGACGCCCACCACAAGCGGGCCCGCCGAGAACTGCGCAGGCTCGCCGACGAGAACCAGGAGATCGTGGTCGCCTATCCTACCCTGCTCGAGGCCTACACGCTGGTGTGGTTTCGCCTCGGTGAAACCGCGGCCTTGCGCTGGCTGGAAGAGATGGCCGGTGCAGCTTTAGTCAATCCCAGCGCGGAGGACTATCGGCACGCCGTTGTCAGAGCGCAGTCATTGCAGGACCAACCCATCACGTTGTTCGACGCGCTCGTGGCCACCCTCGCCCGTCGGCTGGGTCTGGAAGTGTGGACCTACGACCACCACTTCGATGTGATGCGCGTTGCGGTGTGGCGCTGACGTTAACCACGCGCCAGCAGCCGCGAATCGCCCGCGTGCGCGAATCATGTACACTGACGTGTTTCGCGACGAAATCCTATGGCCCTTCGATCTGCCTCCACTTTGTTTTGCAGCCTGTTACTGTTGAGCGTTCCCCAAACTCAATCGGCACAGGGCGCTCCGAAGTCCTCTACCGCAATCTTCGGCTTTCGTAGTTCCGACGCCGAAGCCGCCCAGGAGAGCAAGTTTCTCGCCGTGCCCGACCCCAAACGCGCCGAACAACATCTGCGCATTCTGACCCAGGCTCCACACGTTGCCGGCTCGCCCGAAGACAAAGCCACTGCGGATTACGTCGCGCAAACGTTCCGCGAGGCCGGCTTGGATGCGGAGATTGTTGAATACCGTGTCTGGATGAATTACCCCGCGGAAATCAGCGTGGACGTGACCGCTCCAGCAGGTGTGCACATGCACGGACCGACACGCGAGCACGTGGAAGGCGATTCGTATGCTGACGATCCGCGAGTCATCATGCCGTTCAATGCGATGTCACCGTCGGGCGACGCCGAGGCAGACGTGGTCTACGCCAATTACGGATCGCCGGAGGATTTCAAGAAACTGGACCAACTGAAGATAGATGTCCGCGGCAAGATCGTGCTGGTGCGTTACGGGCAGAACTTCCGCGGTGTGAAAGCATTTGTCGCGCAGGAGCATGGCGCCGCTGGCCTGATCATCTACTCCGATCCCGCGGACGACGGCTGGCGTCGCGGCGACAAATATCCCCAAGGCCCGTGGCGCCCCGAGTCCGGCGTGCAGCGCGGATCCATCGGCTACATGTTCGAGTTTCCCGGCGATCCTACTACGCCGGGGATCGCCTCCGTTTCCTCGCTGCCCGACGCCAAGCGCACGCCGCCTGAGCAATCCGCACAGCTGCCGAAAATCCCCACCACACCGCTGTCCTATGGCGATGCCTGGCCCATCCTTGAGCACGTCGGCGGGCCGGACTCACCCCGCGAATGGCAAGGTGCGTTGCCATTTACCTATCACGTTGGGCCCGGGCCGGTGAAGGTGAAGATGCATCTCAAACAGGATTACCAATTCCGTACGATCTGGGATGTGATCGGGCGGGTGCGCGGCAGTGAACTTCCCGACGAATGGGTAGTCGCAGGTAATCATCGCGATGCCTGGGTGTACGGAGCCGTTGACCCGAACAGTGGCACTGCGGCCATGCTGGAGACGGTGCACGGACTTGGGGAACTACTGAAATCAGGCTGGCGGCCGAAGCGCACCATAATTCTCGGAAGCTGGGACGCGGAAGAAGAGGGCTTGATTGGTTCCACCGAATGGGGCGAGCAACACGAGAATGAACTGGCCAATGCCGCAGCCTATTTCAATGTGGACGTCGCGGTCTCAGGACCAACATTCGGCGCCGCATCAGTGCCCAGCCTGAAACAATTTCTGCGCGATGTAACCAAAGCTGTTCCCGCTGCCAAGGGCGGAACCGTCTATGAAAATTGGCAAAAAACCAGCCAGACATCCGGCGAGGCGGCGAATCCGCAGGAGACCAGCACCAGCACCTATCGTCCGCCCGCGGCGCAGGTGAAAGCTGAGATTCCCGTGGGCGACCTGGGAAGCGGATCGGATTACACCGTCTTCCTGCAACACCTGGGAGTGCCCTCAACCGATATTGGTTCTACCGGGTCCTATGGCGTTTATCACTCGGCCTTCGACAACTTCAACTGGTTCAAGAAATTCGGCGATCCCGACTTTACCTACGAACAGCAGATGGCGCGTGTCTTCGGGATCTCGATCATCCGTATGGCCGACGCCGACGTGCTCCCCTACGATTACGAAGAATACGGCAAGGAAATCGCCTCCTACATCGATTCCGCCAAGAAGAAAGCGCTGGCTGAGTTTGTTGATCAAACCCTGAACTTCACCGAGGTTGCTCAGGCGGCCCATCACTTCGAGCAAGCCGGAGCAAAGATTCTTGCCCGGCAAAAAAACTCTTCGAGCGATGCCGCCAACCTCAACCGAGTTTTGCGCGGCGCAGAGCGCGCCCTCCTCCTGCCCGAGGGATTGCCGAATCGTCCCTGGTTCCGCCATGCCGTCTACGCTCCGGGCCAGTACACCGGATATGCAGCCGTGGTCATCCCCGGGATTAACGAAGCCATTGACAAGCACGACCTCGCCCGTACCAGGCAGCAGATCGCAGTCTTGGCGGAAGCATTGAATCGCGCCGCCAAGGTGCTGGAGAACTATCGCTAAGATCTCGTTGAAAAACTTTGTGTGATTGTCATCCAGAGCAAAGCGAGGGATCTGCAATTCCCGCACAATCAAGAAAACTGCAGGCCCCGCACAGCTTTTCCGAATGACATCGTGCTGATAAGCTTTCTCCCAATGACACCCGGCAATACGCTGCAACATATTCTGCGAGACCTGCCATCGGCGGCAGTGGCCACCTTTCTAGCCTTGTTTCCCATCGTGAACCCTTTCGGCGGGGTTCCCATGTTCTTCACTCTGACCGCGAACTTCCCGCCCGCCGAGCGCAACCGTACGGCAGTAAAGACCGCGGTTTACGTGATCGCGATTCTGGTAGTCTTCCTGTTCTTTGGGCGTTTCGTATTGATCTTCTTCGGTATTTCGTTGCCCGTGCTGAAGATTGCCGGCGGGCTGATCGTTGCCAATACCGCATGGGGCATGGTGACCGGAGACCCCCGCATGACCGCCGCGGAAAGCAATGAAGCCAGCACCAAACAGGACATCTCGCTAACCCCGATGGCCATGCCAATGCTCTCCGGCCCAGGATCGATTGGAGTGGTCATGGGCTTGTCGGCCAGCGCCGACAGCATGGTCGCCTACCTGGGCATGGTGATCGGCATCGCCGCGCTCGGCCTCGTTGTCTACCTGTTTCTCTGTCTCGGAGGTCCGCTGGTGAAGCGTCTAGGCCCCGGCGCCGCCGGCGCGATCAATCGCATCTTCGGCTTCCTGCTCTTGGCCATTGCGGTGCAGCTAGTCTGGAACGGCGTAGCCGACTTCAAGGCATAGAACGTGCCGGGGGGAGCGGGTCGCCAGCGCCGGGATTACAACAATTCCCTTGACTTCGCCAGCGGTTCTGATAAATTCCTCCGCACACAAGCTCATGAGGGGGAGCGAGGGTCTTCTATGCCCGAACATGCACCTCTCAAAGCGGGAAACCTGCCCGTCGAGCCGCAACCTCCGCAGGAACCCATCCCGGTCACATTCGAAGAAGTCCGTCGAGAAGAGCTGAGGCAGATCGCCAGTTCCCGTGCTGCGCGCGGAGTCTTGACCGAACCAAACCGGAACAACCTGATTGGTTTGGCATTCTCCGGCGGCGGCATCCGCAGCGCCACGTTTAACCTCGGCGTCCTGCAAGCGCTGGCGGAAAACCAATTGCTGCACAAGTTCGATTACCTCTCCACCGTCTCTGGCGGCGGATACATTGGCTCGTGGCTGGCGGCGCTCACCCGACGATTTCTGAACGCCCTGCCGAATTCGTCATTTCGAGACGTCGAAAGGGCGCTCATTCCGGGGAAGCGTGGACCCGGTGAACGCGAGGAACGCACCTTTCTGCGCTGGCTCCGCTTATATAGCGATTACCTGACTCCCCATACCGGCCTGCTTTCCGGCGACACCTGGGCGATGATCGGTACCTGGCTCCGCAATGTCTTTCTGAACCAGACGGTGCTCGGTTTGCTTTTCCTGAGTATTTTTGTGTCTTGCCATGCCGTGCTGCTTGGGCTACTGAAATCCTCCCGGCTCCATGCCGGCGAGCTCCTGTTCTCCGGCGGTGTGGCCTGTTTCATCGCTGCCGTGTCTATGGCCTGGAACGTGGCGGACCAGATTCCCTCCAAGGAAATGCTGCAGACGCCATTTCAAAGGATCAAAGTGACGGTCACGGTCATATTGCCATTTTTTCTGGCTTGCTTGCTGTTGAACTTCGGCTTCTGGCGATGGAAAGAACTCGCGGAATCTCCCCTTTGGATGTGGCTCCTCGCGGCGGGAGTCTTCTATTTTGTTGCCTGGACGGTGGCCTCGGTGTCGTTGAGGCTGTGGAGGGAGAAGTGGCAGAGGAAAGGTCCGGAAGAGCGGCTGCTTTCCCTTACAGCCTTCTTGTTTTCCGCACTGATCGCGGGAGCTGTGGGCGGCGGCCTGGGCCGCGGATACTGCATGTTGCTGCAGCGGGTGCCGCGCTGTCATAGCGCTTATTGGATCGTAGCCGTCCTCGGAACCGGGGCCGTGATGCTGATCATGTTGCTTGCTGGCGCTCTGCACCTGGGACTGGCAGGCCGCGGTTGCAAAGACCTGGTGCGCGAATGGTGGGCCCGCCTGGGGGGATTCATGATGCTGCTAACTCTGGCTTGGATGTTCCTGGCCGGATCCTGCGCCTTCGGGCCACTGCTGGTGCGGTGGGTTCTGTTCAAGTTGAAGTGGGAAAGCATCGTTCCGGTAGTTTTGTGGATTGCCCACAACTATCTGGGCGTGAAAGCCGCCAACAGCCCCAAGACCAGCGGGAAGGCCGAGAAAGTCAAATCTGCGGACACCTCCGGCGGTTCGGGGATCGTCCAGCTATTCAAAGCGCCGCGAGTATTGGATACCATCGCCAGGTTGGCGCCATACGTTTTCGGCATGGGCTTGGTTCTGCTGTTGACCACGGCGGTTCACATCGGCTCGGGGCTGTTTTTCGATTCCACTAGCACCTTGTCCCTGTGGCATTTGAGTAGTAACTCGGTTTGGTCCTTCTGCTGCAAGCTGCCGCCCGCAGCGGCGCCGGGGAACGATTGGTCTGCCTTGTCGGATCTCTACTGGCAGATTCAGTGGGCTGGGTCGTATCCTCAATTGCTGGGCGTGAGCATTATTCTGGCGATCGCATCACTCTTGTTGTCTCGCCGCGTGGACGTGAACGACTTCTCCCTGCACCACTTCTACCGCAATCGGGTGGTGCGCTGCTATTTGGGAGCCTCAAACCCGGAGCGGAAACCGCAGCCGTTTACCGGCTTTGATCCCGACGACGATCTCCCGCTGAAGGATTTCGCCGGGAATTATCCCGGACCCTACCCCATCCTGAATGCAGCGCTCAACATTACCGGCGGCGCCGAGCTGGGTTATGCCACCCGGCGGGCCAAGTCGTTCGTGTTTACTCCGCTCTATTGCGGATATGACTTGATCCTCCCAGGGGAAGGCCAAGACCGGTTCAGGCTGGAAAATGCATATCAGCTGAGCTACTCGAAAACCGAACTGGGGCGCACTGAGGAATCGCGCACTCGGATGACCTCGGAAGGCGGGATTGCCTTGGGCACCGCCATGGCGATCTCGGGCGCGGCCGCCAGCCCCAACATGGGTTACTTCACCTCCCCGGCGACCGGCCTGTTCATGACCCTGTTTGACGTCCGCCTGGGCTGGTGGATGGGGAACTCACGCTTTACGCCACAGTGGCGGAGCGCCGGGCCCACTGCCGGACTCGGCTATCTCTTTTCTGAATTGGTGGCCCAGAGTGACCAGAATAAGGGCTACGTTTATCTTTCCGATGGTGGACATTTCGAGAACCTGGCGGTGTACGAATTGATCAAGCGGCATTGTAAGGTGATTGTGGCCTGCGACGCCGACTGCGATGACAAGTACGACTTCGAGAATCTCCTGGGCCTGATTGAAAAAGCCCGCACCGACTTTGGCGCGCGCATCGCGATTGATTTTTCCAAAATCCGGCCCAAGGACGGCCGTGAAAGTGAATACAACTTCGCGATTGGAGACATTTTCTACGATCCCCAGAATCCCAACGATCGCGGCAAGATGTTTTACGTCAAGGCCAGCATGCCCCCAAGGCAGGAAAAAAGCACCGTAAACGAGGATTCGCTTCCGGACGACGTCTGGCGCTACTCCGAGAAGCACAAGACATTTCCCCATCAGAGCACGGCCGACCAGTGGTTTGATGAATTGCAGTTTGAGAGCTATCGGGCCTTAGGGCAACACATCGGCCGCGCTGCCGCCGTTGCAATTGGTCCAGAGATCGAGAGGGCGCTCGGTTAAGGACCCTCGCAATTAACTGGCGAATGTAGGCGAGGGCGTCCCCGCTCGTTCGCTCGTCAGCCCGAAATTCGACACTTGGCTATGACGCAAATCCGGCGGACCACGGCGTCCGCCCCGACGCGGGCATTACTTGAGCGAAACCAACTTCTCCACCAGTTCCGAGTAGTCTTTCTTTTCGAGCCCGTGGACTTGTTTGTTGTACTCGTCCACCTTGCTTGAATAATTCATCGAGCAGAATTTGGGGCCGCACATCGAGCAGAACGCGGCTTCCTTGTAATAGTCGTCGGGAAGGGTCTCATCGTGCATGGAGCGCGCCGTCTCCGGATCGAGTGACAACGCGAATTGCTTCTCCCAGTCGAATTTGTAGCGGGCATAGCTGAGCGCGTTGTCGCGGTCCTGAGCGCCGGGACGATGGCGCGCGATATCTGCGGCGTGAGCTGCGATCTTATAGGCGATGATTCCGTCCTTCACGTCCTTCTCGTTCGGAAGCCCGAGATGTTCTTTAGGAGTGACGTAGCAAAGCATCGCAGCACCGTGCCAGCCGATCATCGCGGCGCCAATGGCCGATGTGATGTGGTCGTATCCGGGCGCGATGTCAGTGACCAACGGCCCCAATGTGTAGAACGGCGCTTCGTAGCAGAGTTCTTTTTCTTTGTCGACCTGCTCTTTGATCTTGTCGAGCGGCACATGGCCAGGGCCTTCGATCATCACCTGCACGTCGTATTCCCAGGCTTTCTTGGTCAGTTCGCCCAGCGTCTTCAACTCAGCGAATTGAGCTTCATCGCTGGCGTCGGCAATGCAGCCGGGACGCAGGCCATCGCCCAGCGAGAATGAAACGTCGTGCTTGACGAAAATCTTGCAGATGTCGTCGAAACGCTCGTACAGGAAATTCTGCTTGTGATGGTGAGCCATCCACTGTGCCAGAATTGCGCCGCCACGACTAACGATCCCGGTGATGCGCTTGGAAACCATTGGCAGATACTGGATTAGCACGCCGGCGTGAATGGTCATATAATCCACACCCTGCTCGGCTTGCTCTTCGATGACTTCGAGCATCACCTCGGCATTCAAGTCTTCGATGCGCTTTACCCGCGAAATCGCTTCATAGATCGGGACGGTTCCGATGGGCACGGGCGAGTGACGCAGGATCGCTTCGCGAATCTCGTGAATGTCACCACCGGTCGAAAGATCCATGACCGTGTCGGCGCCGAAGTGCACGGACGTGTGCAGCTTCTTAAGCTCTTCGTCAATGTTGGAGGTAACTGCGGAATTCCCAATGTTCGAGTTGATCTTGCACAGCGAAGCCACGCCGATGCACATCGGCTCCAATTCCGGATGATTGATGTTGGCCGGAACAATCATGCGGCCGCGCGCTACTTCGTCGCGAACCAGGTCGGGGGAAAGCTTTTCACGATCCGCCACATAGCTCATTTCTTCCGTGATCAGACCCTTGCGGGCATAGTGCATCTGGGAGAAATTGCCATCGTGATTCTCAGCCTTGCGGCCGGCGATCCAGTCGGCTCGCGGCCGCGGAACACTGTGGGCGTTGTTATTGGCGGGATTACCTTTCGTGGGAGCCATGACTTATCACCTTCGCTGGATTCTTCAACAGCCGATTATACGCCGCGAGATGAGATCGAACTCCGTAAGCTGCGCACTTCATCTTCATTTCCTCTGGACAATCAGGTCGGGTCCGATGCGACCGGTCCGCTCGTTTAGCGGAGTGCGGCATATCTTTTTCTCCGCTTGTCCGTCCAAAGCCTTGGGGCTTACAATCTCCGATCTACCTAAAATGAGGTCATTATGCGCTTGTACCGTCTCTTGCCAGCATTCCTAGTGGTCGCAACGATCGTCACTTGTGCCCAGACTGGTTCCACGAAGCGAGGACCGGGTTTCAGCATTGACAATATCGACAAGACGCTCGATCCTTGCGTCGATTTCTATCAGTACGCCTGCGGTAACTGGCTTAAGACCGCGGAAATTCCGGCGGATCAGACCTCTTGGGTGAGCTTTGTCGACCTGCGCGAACGCAACACGGCCATCTTGCGGGACATTCTGCAGAAGGCATCGGCGGACAATCCCGGCCGCAGCGCTATCGATCAGAAGATCGGAGACTACTACGCTTCATGCATGGACGAAAAGTCGGTGGATGCGAAGGGCCTGGAGCCGATTAAAGCGGAACTCGACCGGATCGCCGCGGCCAGGGACAAGGCCGCGCTGATTGACGCAATCGCTCGCGTCCACCTGATCGGACCGAGCGCTCTGTTTAATTTCTATTCCTCGCCGGACCTGCACAACGCCGGTCAGGTCATCGCCTTCATTGATCAGGGTGGACTGTCGCTGCCCGATCGCGATTACTACATCAAAGATGATCCCAAGATGGTGGAGATGCGGAAGCATCTGGTCGAGAACGCGACCCAGGTGTTTACGCTGACAGGGCAGTCTGCGCAGCAGGCCGCGGACTCCGCGCAGACGGTGTTGCGCATCGAGACGGCCCTGGCCAAAGCTTCCATGGACCGGACCATGCGGCGCGATCCCAAGAACCGCGATCACAAGATGACGCGAGATGCCGCAGTCGCGCTCGCGCCTAATTTTTACTTGGATCGTTACTTCGCCGATTTAGGTGCGCCAAGTTTTTCCGAGCTGAACGTTGTCAACCCCGACTTCTTCAAACAGGTGAACAGCGTTCTGGATTCCGAGTCGCTTAATTCGCTGAAGGTTTATGTGAGCTGGCAGATGCTGAACCGCGCTGCGCCGTGGCTTTCCCAACCATTCGTCGATGCCAACTTCAAAATGCGCCAGCAACTAACCGGACAGAAGGAAAACCAGGCGCGTTGGAAACGCTGCGTCAACTCCACCGATAGTGCTTTAGGCGAAGCGTTGGGACAGAGTTACGTCGAGCTCACCTTCGGCGCGGATGGCAAGCAGCGCATGCTGAAAATGGTCGATGCGCTGGAGAAGTCATTGGACGAGGATATCCACGGCCTGCCCTGGATGTCGGAAGACACCAAAAAGCAAGCCAAGCTGAAGCTGCAAGCGATTCGCAACAAGATCGGTTATCCGGATGCGTGGCGCGATTACAGCTCGCTCACCATCGTGCGCGGCGACCTGATGGGCAATTTCTTTCGCGCCACGGAATTCGAATCGAAGCGAGACATTGCGAAGATCAACAAGCCGCTCGACCGCAAGGAATGGGGCATGACTCCGCCTACGGTGAACGCCTACTACAGCGGCTCCTACAATGAGATTGTATTTCCCGCCGGCATCCTGCAGCCGCCGTTTTTCGACAAGACCATGGATGACGCGGTGAACTTCGGCGGTATCGGAGTGGTCATCGGCCATGAACTCACGCACGGCTTTGACGATCAAGGACGAAAATATGATCCCCAAGGAAACTTGCGGGACTGGTGGACGGAGCAGGATGGCAAGGAATTTGAGAAGCGCGTCAGTTGCGTTGCGGATGAATATGGCAGCTTTGTGGCGGTGGACGATTTGAAGCTGAATGGCCGCCTCACTTTGGGCGAGAACACGGCCGACAATGGCGGTGCGCGCATCGCGTTGATGGCCCTCGAGCACATGATCGCGGATGACAAGACCGGCAAAGAGGGACAAAAGATCGACGGCTACACTCCTGAACAACGCTTCTTCCTGGGGTTTGGCCGAGTGTGGTGCGAGAAGCAGCGCCCTGAGTTCGCGCGCATGCGGGTCAGCGTCGACCCGCACTCGCCTGGGAAATATCGCATCGACGGTGTAGTGCAGAACATGCCCGAGTTCCAGCAGGCTTGGGGCTGCAAGGCGGGACAACCCATGGTGAGCGCGAACGCCTGCCACGTGTGGTGATGTGGCGCGGACACTCCTGTCCGCGGCTTTTTGGAGGCTGCGCGCCAGCCGTGTGCCGTGCTCGTCGCAAAATCAACGGCGGCGGACAGGAGTGTCCGCCTACACATGCCTGCCCCCACACATGCCTTGACCCGTGCCCGAGCCGAGGAATAGAGTTTGTAGAGGGAGTCGGCTTCTATGTCCAGCGAAACCAGCAGATACCTTAAATTCGGCGGCGCGACGGTGCTCATCCTGCTGTCGCTCGGATACCTGGCTTACACCGGCGTCCAAGAGAGTAAGAGTTACTACGTCACCATCAAGGAATTGCGCGGTATGGGAGACTCTGCCCACACCAAGCGCTTGCGAGTCGCGGGGAATGTGCAGCCCGGTTCGATCAAGCGGAACGGCACAAAAGTTGAGTTCATCCTGGTGGAAAACGACCAGACTCTTTCCGTCTCGTACAGTGGGACCGAACCTCCGCCCGATACCTTCAAGGACAATTCCCAGGCGTTGGCCGACGGCAGTTTCGGACGCGATGGCGTCTTCCATGCCAAGCAATTGCAAGCCAAATGCGCCTCGAAGTATGCGCCGCAAAAGCCGGGAGCGCCCGCCAGCGGCGGATCTCCGGATGCACCGGCGAAGAGCATGACTCAGGTTGAGACCAACGGCTCCAGTGCGATGTCGAACTAAAACCTATCCAATCTATCTCATCAATGGCCGGTAGGAGTTCCGAGAAATAGGCCGTGCAAACGCCTGTTTGCGACGGTTGACTGACGTAGAATCGATCAGGGATGGGAGGTTATATGTTTCCGCGCCTTCTCGCTTTTCTCTGTGTTCTTTGTCTGCTGCAGACATCCCTTGCTCAGCAATCCGGAACGACAGAGAGGGCCGTGCCTGAGACGTGTCCGGTGACGAAGCCAGCCGACCACCCTTTTGTGCCGCCGCGGCCGTATCAGGCACAAGCGGCTGATAGCCCCGTCTTCTGGTTTGGTACGGACAGTTTCTGGACCCTGCTTCCGAGCAACGCAACATGGAGCCAGGGAGAAAAGACTTTCTGGTTTAGCCAAGACTGGCAGCGCTATCACTGGGTACCCGAAAGGGAGGCGAAGTTGACGGTCACCGCCCGCCGTCTCGACGATGCAGCTCCGCCTCCCGAGGTCTTGAGAGCCAACAGCTCGTACCGGGAGCAGGATTGGAAGGCATTCTTGGTCGGAGGTATTAACTTCCCCACAGTCGGATGTTGGGAGATCACAGGCCGCCACGATGATCACGAACTGACCTTCGTCGTATGGGTGACAAACTAGTGCTCCTCGTAGGTCTCCGACTAATGTCGAGATATCGCCACTTCACCAGCGGGTGCTGAAACGCCCATTTATTAGCCACGGGTTCTAGATGCTCCCGCCTCGTCCAGGCGGGTGCGCAAAGCATGCCGGGGCTGCGGAGCTTTGCTCCGGCGGGACGGGCGAGACGCCCGTCCTTCATCGTACAGTCCTCGACTTCGCGGGGCGCTTCAGTTATCTTCGGTTCCGATGCCCCCATCGAGTGATCCACAGGTTTTTCCCGCTGTTGTCGTTACCGGTCTCGTCAAGCAATTTGGACGCTTCGCGGCCTTGCGTGGTGTGAGCGCGGAGTTTGCTCCCAGACGTCTTTACGCTATTCTCGGCGACAACGGGGCAGGGAAGACAACCCTGCTGCGCGCTCTGGCTGGGCTGACTCCGCCCACGCGTGGAAGCATTTCGATGTTGGGAACAACCGATCTGCGTTCCGTTTGCGGCGAGCTCGGATACATGGCGCATCCTTCTTTGCTTTATGACGAAATGAGCGGAATGGAGAACCTGCGCTACTTTGCGCGGCTGTACGATGTCCACAGCAGCGACCAGCGCTGCGCTGACGTGATCCGGGCAGTAAAACTCGATCCATCGCTTACGCGGCCGGTGGGGCAATATTCGCAAGGGATGCGGCAACGGATGTCGCTGGCTCGCGCGCTCCTGAACGATCCTAAAATACTCCTCCTGGACGAGCCCTTCTCCAACGTGGACCTGCGATCCGCGCGAGAGATGGTGAGCTTGCTGATGGGTTTGCGCGATGCCGGCAAGACTATCTTTGTGGTCACGCACCAAGCCTCTCTCCTCGAAGGCGCCGCCGATGAGTTCGTATGGATAGAAGCCGGACAAATCGTCAGCCGCACTCCCGATCTGCGTCCTGTGGAGACAAAATTGGAGACAAGATCGGAGACCAGATGAGCACCGTCGCCGGTCTCACGCGCGCGACTCTGGCCAAGGACCTTCGCTTGGAGTGGCGATCCAAAGACGCCATCAACTCCATGTTGTTTTTCTCTTTGCTGGTGGTGGTGATCTTCAGTTTTTCTTTCGACCCGACCGCGGAAGAGTCGCGGCGTATCGCCGGTGGGCTGGTATGGGTGGCTTTTCTGTTTGCCGCAGTGGTGGCTTTGAACCAGACCTGGGCGCGGGAGCTGCGCAATCAGGTGCTGGATGCATACCGGGTTTCTCCTGCTCCGCCGAACGCCCTGTTCCTGGCGAAGGTCATGGGGAATTTCATCTTCGTCACGGTGCTGCAGGCGCTGATGACGCCGCTCTTCATTGTGTTTTACAACCTGCGCGCGCTTGGACCCGCATACCAGTTGCCCATTGTCGCGGCGCTGGGGACGTGGGCGTTGGTGGTGAATGGAACGTTTTTCGCAGCCATGTCTTTGCGCACGCGCAGCCGCGAGATCATGCTTCCTCTGCTGCTGTTTCCCATCTCTATCCCGGCGTTGCTTGCCATGGTCGAGGCCACGGGAGCCATCCTGACGGGAGAATTTTCCGCCAAGTTCTGGATCGTGTTGCTTGCTGCCTACGATGTGGTGTTTACTATCGCTAGCCTCCTCTTATTCGGATTCGTGTTGCAGGCGGAATGAAGCGCGTTTTCCCCATCCTCGCTATTCTCACGGCTGGCCTGCTCAGCTATGCCCTCTATGAGGCGCTGATCGCCGCCCCCACCGAACAGACCATGGGCGACGTGCAGCGTATTTTCTACTACCACGTACCCTCGGCGTGGACGGCTTTCATTCTATTTTTCGTCAATTTCTTCGCCTCCATCGTGTACCTGATCCGGCGCAACACGAAGGCGGATATCGTTGCCCTGGTGACGGCGGAAGTGGGCGTCATATTCTGCACCGTGGTGCTGGTGACCGGCCCTATCTGGGCGCGTCCGGTGTGGGGGATTTGGTGGACCTGGGATTTGCGGCTGACCCTGACTCTTGTACTGTGGCTGATTTACGTCAGCTATCTCGTTTTGCGTAGATTTTCCAGCAGCGGACAGACCCCATTGTTGGCTGCGGTGTTGGCCGTGTTTGGCGCGCTCGACGTTCCTCTGGTTTATTTTTCCATTTGGTTCTTCCGCACCCAGCATCCTCAGCCGGTGATCGGCGGAGGCGGTTCCATCGATCCCCGCATGCTGCACGTACTGCTGATCAATTGGCTTGCCTTCTCGTGCTTCGCCGCTTTAGTGTGCTGGTCTCGCTACCGGTTGGAAGTGCTGCGCCGGGAAGTGGACGAAACCCTGGCCTTGGAGGCGTTGCTCGAACCCCGGAGTTCACAAACCCGGAGTTCACAAACAAAAACTTCACAGACTGGACGTGCGGGATGAATTATCTTTACGCCGCATACATCGCTACCTGGGCCATCCATATCGGTTATCTCAGCACCCTCTTGCGGCGCTATACCCGGCTGAGAAGCGAGATCGAAGAATTCAAGACACGAATTGACGACAAGTAGGTCGAGGCGCGGAGCGACCGTGCACCCTATTGCGTGTGCCTATTGAACGACCAGCGTAACCACCGTGGTTCGCGTCGCGCTAGTGCCCGAGGTTGCATTGATAGTCACGGGATAAGTGCCCGCCGGGGTTCCAGTCGTGCTCGTGGTGTGCGAGCTTGATCCGCAGCCTGCCTGGAACAAAATGAGCGCGAAGAACCCGCCCAGGAGCAGCCCCATCAGAATTCGCCGCGGGCGCGAGAGCTTGCCGCCAAGTCTCAGACCGAGCAGCGCCAGCCCTGACACCGGAAACCAAGCGGCATAAAGCGGAACGCCCGGACCGCCTCCGTGCCGCAGGTCGGTCGTGGTGGTCACACGAGCGGTAGTGTTGATGATTAACTGCGAACTCTGCGGGCCGGTGTTGAGATTCGGAATGGGATTGTTGTTCCCGGGCAAACAAGTTGCGCCCGTGGGCAGACCGCTGCCGCAGGAGAGCGATACGCTACCGGGAAATCCGTTATTGGCGCTGGGCGTGACCGTAGCGGTGAAGGTCGCAGGCACGCCCGCCGGAACCCTAGCCAAAGCCGGGGCCACTTTGAGGCTGAAATCATTTACCACGACGCTCGCGATCGCGGTCGCTAACGTCGATCCTCCGACCTCCGCCGAACCGCTGTTGCCCAACGTGACCGGACCTCCGGGTATGGTGGGCGCAATCGGAGTCAGAATTAGGGTGATGGTTGCGGTGGCGGCGGTGTTCAAAGTCCCGATGTTGCACGTGATAGAGACACCGACCGGTGAGCCGCAACTGCCCGGGCTCGCCGTAGCGGAAACAAAGGTCGCGCCCGACGCCTGCAACTGGTCGGTAAAAGTCACTCCATTCGTGAAGTCGCCGGTGTTCGTAATCGTGTATACGAAACTGACCTGGGTGCCTACGCTATCCGGAGAAGGCGCAACCGTCGGTGCGGTCGCAAACGTCAGGCTCAGGACCGGTCCAAGCTTACTCACAAATGCATCAGTCGGTCCGTTGAGAGCGCCCTTGAAGGGATGCCCGAGAAAACCACCTGGCGAAGATGTTTCCCCGGTCAGGTAGCTGGAACCCTGCTGATCGATGGCGATGCTGGTACCGAAATCCGCGCCGGTTCCGCCGAAGTAGCTCGAAGAGTTCGCGGTCGAAAGCGTATCGATGCGGGCAAGAAACGCGTCGCTGGCGCCTCCGCCGAAAGTCGTCTGCAGGGGATGGCCGGACGCCGGCGCGGGGAAGTTTGTGGAACTTGTCCAGCCAGCAATGCGCGCTCCCTGATTGCTGTCCACCGCGATAGCGGTACCGACGTCTGTTCCCGAGCCGCCGAGGTAGGTGAAGTAACTCAGAGGAAGGGGCGTGGTGCAGGTCGAGCCCGCGCAGAGGATGCCAAACTTGGCGAGGAAGGCATCCGGATTCGTACTTGCTGTACAGTTGGGCGGATGATGAAGTGGGTCACCCAAACAGTCCTGAAAGGGCGTGGTTCCAGTGGGAATAACAAAGTCAGGCGAAGTGGTCCAACCGGTGACGTAAGCGTTCGTGCTCGAATCGACGGCAATCCCGTAGCCCACGTCATTGCCCGAGCCGCCCAAATAAGTCGAATACAGTAGCTGCGCTCCAACAACGCCGGCCGGGTTGATCTTGGTCACGAAGTCATCGAGAGTGCCAGTTCCCTTAAGGGTAGCTTGATAGGCGTTCAGCACGGGCATGTCGGTGAAGGTCGTGCCGCCGGTGATGTACGCATTCGAGTTGCTGTCTACCGCGATGCCGCCGCCCACAGTTACGCCAGTGCTGGGAGTGCTGCCGCCGATATAAGTGGAATAGGCAACGCTGGCGGTCCCGGACGAGTTTGGATCAACCTTGGTGAAGAAGAATTGGTTCGTCGACTTCGATTTTTCTTGCAAGGCTCCCAGCGTGGATGGGAATCCTGTATCAAACCCTGTGGACGTGGTTGTGCCGGTTACGTATGCATTGCCGCCGGAATCAAGCGCTAAGCCTGAGGCAATGTCGGCGCCGCTGCCGGAAAGGTAAGTTGAGTACAGCAGGGTCTTTCCTGCGGGATCGAGTTTGCTCACAAAAACGTGCTTGTTGCTGCTCGCGGGCGTAGCTTGAAACGGCGCATTGGTTCCGTTCGTGGGGAAATTTGTTGAAGAGGTCGTCCCGGCGACGATCACGTTGAACCCGCCATCCAAGGCAATCCCAGCAGGGTAGTCAATGCCGTTTCCGCCCAGGTACGTGGCAAACTGCAGTGCGCCGACGGGAGTGAACTTGGCGATGAAGGCATTGGCCGTTGCCCCCGTCGCCAGCATTTTCTGGAATACCCCGGACGTCACGGGGAAATCAGTCGACGTAGTCGAGCCCGCCACATAAGCGTTGCCGACCGCATCCACTGCGATCGCTGGGCAGCCAGAAGGTGGCGCGGCCACGCCGGCAATCATGATTGGAGCTATGACGGAGCAGGCTTCATCCCCGCTGCCGCCCAGGTAAGTTGCATAAGTGAGTACCGGGTCGATGATCAATGCCCGGTTGCGATCGTAAGCGCCCAGTTGGAAGCCGACTTCGTCTTTCTCTTTGCCGCGCAGTTCGAAGCGGCCAGCGACGGTACGCTCCTCTGCTCCAAACTTTTGATACACGCGCGGGGCTTGCAGTCGCACGTCACTGCCGCCGACAGCAAGAACGAGATCACCACCTGCGTCGATTTTCAGATTCTGAGAACCCTGGAATCTGAGAGCTACTATCTGGGGATCACTGCCCGGCGCAACTTCGAAGTCATATTCCAGCCGGCCCTGGTTGCCGTAATACACTAGGTCAATGCCGGGATACACATTGCGGTACCGAACCCGAGCAAATTGGGGAATATCACGATGCCATTGGGCGGGGTCGTTGCCGATGAAGTAATTGCTTTTCCCGAGGAGTTGGACGTCACCAGTTGGCTCAGCGGTGGAGGTTGCTCCTGCCAGCTTCATGCTCACTACGGAAGTTCGAGGGGTGCGATGCTGAGAGTCGACTGCCGATGGCTGCAGGGCAAAAGCAAGGACCGCTTCACGCGCGGTAAGGAACAGGCCGTAACCGCTACCGTGTGCCAGGAATCGCACTCTCGCGTCGGTCTGTCCCTGGTTCGGCTCAAACATCAGCGGGAGATGGTTGTAAGTGGCCCGGATTTGCTGCGAGCCATGCTCTGACGGAGACTGGGCTAACGGAAGATGCACGGTCAGGGCGTGCGTCGGCAAAACTGGATCGGGAGCGGAAAGCGGGCTGGGATTTCGATCATTGGCAACCCGGAGCGGAGCCGCACCCGAGCCAATGGTCAGAGCGACGGCTGCAAGAGTCATCAGCAGTGTGATTGCCACGAAAATGCGGCTTTCCGAACACGTCTTTCCCGACCGACGGCGATTCAATCTCACTAGCTCCTCCGATTTCCCGATGTCTTTTCCCGATTTCAGGGAGAGGAAGAAGAAACGGCGCACAACCAGCATGCCGAGTCGCGCCCGCGAAGCGGCTTGCGTACTTGTCACCAAAATAAGAGCAAAGAATTAAGTAACTACTTAAACATCTGACGGATAGCCTGTCAAGATGCGCAACACAATCGTGCGCGACCCAATCTCAGCCTTAAGATTCGTCAGATGCAGGCGAGGCTAGCGGGAGATGCCGCCTCCAAGCAGAAAAGTATGACGTCTTGGTTGGGGCCCAGCGCGCTGCGAGATGTCGAGGCGGTGCGGATTTTCTGCAAATTGTTTCCGGCCGCGCTTTAGTTGGCAGTAGATCCCGGATCTCAAGTTGTTCATTCTCAGGCCGGTGTGAATTCATGGATGCACCATTTATGTGGCAGTACGATTGCTCCGCTGGCTTGAGGCCTCCCCCTCCTCCCCTGATGAGTCCGTTCCCAACCCAGGTGGAGGTTGATGCAGGCTGCGCCCACGCAGTAACCGAGTCAGTTCCCTCAGTTTCTTTGATCTTGCAAACCGCTGACAATTCAGTATCTTTGGCCTGAGAGCATGGGCCCGAGAATATGGGCCTGAGAGCGCGCCTTCGTTGTGTCTCTTCTTGAGTTGGGGAGTGACTTCGGTGGCTGGGGGATGGGGAATGCTCGAAAAGCAAGGAAGCACAATGCTGGAGACAACGCAGGAACGGCGCGTCATGCGACGCTTCGAGATGCGCCTGCCCGCGTCCGTCAAAATGGAAGACGCCAGCATTGGCGAACTGTTGACCGAGACCCAGAATGTGAGCGCTCGGGGAGTTTTTTTCTATCTGGACCGGGCGCTCGCCCAAGGCTCCCGCATCCACGTGACTTTGACTTTTCCGCCGCACGTGACCTTGACCGATCCAGTGCGCGTCCGATTCACCGCCCGCGTGGTGCGGGCGGAAGCACCTCTCCCAGCATCCCGTGTCGGCATTGCGGCAGTCATCGAGGAGTACGAATTCCTGCGCTCTGCTGCGCTGGGTACTTGAGGATTCGCAGAGTTTCGCCATCGCGAACAGTTGGTTAGGGCCTCGAAGTTGACTGGCAGTCTCTTTGTATAGAGAGACCGCCCTTTGTTTATGCCCCGGCGGAAAGTTTGTGGCTCTTGGATTGGGCGATGCCGTATTGGCGGATCTTATACAGCAGGGCCTTGTAGCTGATCTTCAACAACGCGGCGGCCTGCTTGCGGTTCCAGTTGGTTTCATCGAGAGCCTTGCTGATGGCTTCGGCTTCGGCTCCGTCCTTGGCGGTGCGGGCCAGAGACTTCAACCCTCCGGATGAGTCGCCGGAGTTTTGCGCAACCGGATCGAACTGAGCTCCGCTGCCATCGCTCTTGGGACGCAGTTCCTGGATGGCCAGCTTCTCGTCTCCCAGCACCAGATAGCGCTTAACAAAATTATTTAGCTCGCGCAGATTGCCGGGCCATGAATAATCCTGGCATGCCTGCAATAACTCGGTGGAAAGTGGCAAGGGCGGGCGGGCGTAGCGCTCCGACATGTTGGACATGAAATGCTTGAGCAGGATGGGAATCTCTTCCTTACGCTCGCGCAGTGGAGGGACCTGCAGGGTGAAAGCGTTGAGCCGGTAGTAAAGATCCTCACGCAGGCGTTTATTGGCGAGCGCTTCGGGAATATTGATGTTAGTAGCGGCCAGAATGCGAACATCCACTTTGACCATGGAGCGGCTGCCCAGGCGGGAAAACTGCTGGTCTTGCAGCACGTGCAGGAGCTTCGCCTGCAAGCTGGGTGGCATTTCTCCGATCTCATCCAGCAGGATAGTGCCCTTGTTGCAGAGTTCGAACTTGCCGGGCTTGGCGTGGTTGGCCCCCGTGAAGGCTCCGGCTTCGTAGCCGAATAGTTCGCTCTCCAGCAAGTCAGCCGGAACGGCGGCGCAGTTTACCTTGAGGAAAGTTCGATGGGCACGCGGAGAGAGCTTGTGGATGAGCCGCGCCATGACTTCCTTGCCGGTGCCGCTTTCGCCCAGCATGAGCACGGGGATGTCTACGTTGGCAACCAGCGCGGCCTGAGAACGGAGCTTGCGCATGACTGGGCTGGCGGCGACAAAGAATACCTCGTCTCCGACTTCTTCCACTTCGCCAGGATAGTTTTGCTGGTTGGTGCCCAGACACTGGTCGATAACCGTGTCCAGTTCGCTCTTCTGAAAAGGCTTGGTCAGGTAATCGTGTGCGCCCAGGCGGATTGCCTGGACGACCTTGCGGGTGTCGCTGACGCAGGAGAGCATCACAACTTTGACGTTGGGCTGAAGCTTACGGAGTTGTTCCAGGGTCTGAAGGCCATCGATGCCGGGCATGAGCAGGTCAAGGAGGACGAGGTCGGGACGCAAACCTTTCCGCACTCGCTCCACGGCCTCTTCGCCGGTGCTCGCGGTCTCGACTTTGTAATCGTCTACTTCGAGCAGGGTTCGGATGTAGCGCAGCATTCCGGGTTCGTCATCTACGAGCAGGATGTTGGCGGCCGCAGCTTTCATTTATTTTTCCCTTGGTTGGTTGCGGTCGACGGAGGCAGGAGTGGGAGAATGAAAGAAAATTTGCAACCCGCACCGGGCTCACTCTCCACCCAGATCTTACCGCCCATGCCGCCGACCAGTCGCCGGGCGATCGCCAGGCCCAGCCCCATCCCTGCCTGACTTTCGCTCTGTGGCAGGCGGAAGAAATCGTCGAACACTTCGATGTGGTATTCCGCGGGAATGCCCGGCCCGGTATCGGATACGCTTACCTTGACGGAATTGGGATGAGAAATCATCTGCTGCCGGCGTTCCGTAAGATTCTCCGAATTGCTGGCGGTTCGGCGTTCCCACATGTAGGGCTCGGCATGCAACCAGACAGTGCCTCCGGCGGGCGTGAACTTGGATGCATTTTCGAGGAGATTGGAAACTACCCGCTGGATCTTAGGGACGTCAAAAGCAAACTCGGTCAGTTTTTCGTTGGCCAGGAAGTAGAGTGCCAGTCCCTTCTCCTGGAAGGAATGCGACCACAGGCGGCAAACTTCGGATAGACAGGCGTTGAGGTCGGCGGCCTCGAAATGCATCTTCATCTCGCCGATTTCCAGGATGCTGAAGCTGAGAAAGTCCTGGATGAATTGCTGCAGGCGCTGACCGCTGGTGCGCATGTCAGCCAGGATCTCGCGCTGTCGTTCGTTCAGTCCGCCCAGCTTTTCGCTTTGCAAGAGCTCGACATAGCCGTTCAGAATAGCCAGCGGAGTCTTGAGGTCGTGGGCAGCGGATGCGAGGGCATTGGTAGTGCGTTGAAACCGTTCCTGAAGCTGAGTGAATTGCTGCAACAAGTCCCGGCTACAGGCGGGGTCGGGGCAGGCAGCCTCGCCCTCGGGCTTCGATGGACACAGTTCGGAGTAGTCTGCTTTCGACTCTTTCGCTTTGGGCAGATACGTCTTTTCAGGCGTCGCAGCCATTGGTTGGATCTCAGTGGTTTGTACGGCGAGGGAGGGCATTCAACTTGAGATGAATGCTATCTGGCGATGCTATGGCATGGCTTTCGGTCTGTCAACGGAAAACGCAAGGAAGTGGTCATGGAAGCGAAAAAGCTTGCATCCCGAAGTACTAAGAGACTCTGAGGAAAGCCAGAAAAAAGGGCGAATACATGGCAAAGACCGGAGTGCGGAACTTCCGCTTTTGTCGGCCCGTTTCGGGGAAAAGGTGTGCTTTCAGAGAGTTTCGTGGGCAAAGGCGTCCAGATTCGAGACTGGATTTGGCCCCCAAGGTGCGGTAAAGCATGAGTTAAGTCCACTTTCGAGGGATAAGGTTGAAGCGACGAAGGCCGGAAACGGAAAACCGGAAGTGGCCCCGCCTGCCACTGGCGATTCCCATCTTTGTCCGCAGCCGGGACGAGGATGAAAAAGAGTTATTGGAGTTCGCCACCGCGTTGAACATTTCCGCCGGAGGAGCACTGGTTGCCGTGCGCCGCTGCTTGCCGCTCTCGGCGCAGGTTTTGCTGGAGATTCCCAGCGCACCGTTGGTTTCAGGAAATTCCTTCCCAAAGGCTTCCCGAATCTTGCGCGCCCGCACGGTGCGGGTAACCCACGTGGATGGTTACCACTTGCTCGGCCTCAAGTTCTCCCATCCACTGGTAAATGGCAAGCCGGAAAGGCAAGCTGGTCGACGGAAAGTTACTTCTCCTGTGTGAAAAGTTTTTCCTATCCAAAATCCTGGGTATGAGCCCTACGTCCACGGTCTTTTGCGCTCCACGCCATCCTGGACAAACTTCAGTAAGTCATTGAATCAGTGATAGTAAAATGATAGTCACAGCTGTAACCATGGGTTTGCTGAATTTGGCTCTCGGGGTGCATACCAACAGGCGGTAGAGGAGCTACACGCAACAGAATGCCTATTCCAATGACAAGTTCTGTAAGTTCTTTGGTCCATTCATTAGGCGAGTTTCCCCCCGACGCAGTCGTATTTGGCAAGTCCGACACCATGCAGGCTCTGCGTGCCCGCATGGACAAGGTGGCCAGCGCCAACGTCCCAGTCCTGATCAACGGCGAGAGTGGTACCGGCAAAGACATTATCGCCCGCATGATTCACAACCTTTCGCCCTGGAGGGGCGGACCGTTCGTGAAAGTGAACTGCCCTGCGATTCCGGGAACGCTGCTGGAGAGCGAGCTGTTCGGATACGAAAAGGGAGCTTTCACCGGAGCCTACGGGACCAAGCCGGGACGGGTGGAAATGGCCCATCGGGGCACGCTTTTCCTGGATGAGATTTCGGAACTGGATCTGGCCCTGCAGTCGAAGCTGTTGCAGTTGTTGCAGGACGGGCAATTCTGCCGCATCGGGGCGCAGGAAGACAAGAAAGTGGAAGTCCGCATCGTGTGCGCCACCAACCGGCAACTGGACGTGGAAATTGAGAATGGGACGTTTCGTCAGGATTTGTACTACCGCATCAACGTGGTGAATTTGCGCATGCCCCCGTTACGGGAACGCAGTGGCGACATCGAAACTCTGGTCCACTATTTCCTCGAATACTACAACCGCAAATACAATTGCCGGGCGCGCGCTCTTTCCCTGGACCTGATGGCAGTGCTGCAGAAATATCATTGGCCGGGAAACATCCGCGAACTCGAGAACATGATCAAACGCTACGTGATCCTGGGTAGCGAAGACGTGATCAGCAACGACCTGGTGGCGCGCAGCGAGCAGGAGTTTTTCAATCCCGACATCAATCTGGATGGTCCAATCTCTCTAAAGGTCTTGACCCGGAAGGCAACCCGGGAACTGGAACGCAAGATCATCCTGAAAGTTTTACAGGCCCATCACTGGAACCGTAAACAGGCAGCGCGGGCTTTGTCCATCAGCTATCGCGCGCTGCTCTATAAGATTCGCGATGCCGGTCTGCCTCCCAACCGGTCCACCCGCCGGCGAACGGAAACGGCGGTTGGCGCAGACGTGGCCGCAGACTAAGAATTCTCTCTGACGTGTAACCTGGGTAGGCGTTACTTCGCCGCACCTTGCTGAACGGGTGGCCGCCGCATCTGGTTTCTGAAATCCCTCCTTTTTCCGCGGCGTTCCTTCAACTTCTAGATACGCAATGCCCTGCAACCTTCCCGGTTCAGCGTGTCGCCAGGATCAATCCGTACCCGCTCCCAACCGAACAGCAAGAACACGGGCCAGAGAAGATCAAGAAACAGCGGGGCGGCAAGCAGCGCAGCCATCGGTGCACGGCGCGAATTTCTTGGCCGCAAAACCGCTGTGCTGATTCTATCGCTCGGATGCCTCGTCCGTTATATCCTGTCTACGGGTCGTTCTGTGGGCGTTGGACTCTCTTAGAGCGATCAAGTCTCCGGAGCACCGCTTGGCTTGGTTGGTTGCCATCGCCGCGGATGCCATTCAGATCGTCGCATTGCCGTTCTTTGGTGGCGGTGGTCTGTCGCCGGCGGACACGCTCCTCAAACAGGCGTTTAACGGCATTTATCGAAACGTGAACGAATGCCGGGCCATTTATGAGATAGCTTCTAGCGAAGCAAACCGGCGTGAGAGATCGAATACACGCACAGGGACTGACCAACTTTGGGCTACTTTTTTGCCTCTAAGTATGTAAAGATTTGGCTAGGTGCAGGGTGATGCGTAGTCCAGCCGTCCCGATAGTCGTGGGTTTCCTGCTTCTGTTCGGGGCTCTGGCAGTCGCGCAGGACCTTTCTTCTCCGGAGTCTGGTGCTTCGGCGGCTTCGGTTACCTCGAACACCTCACCCCTTTCCAAGGCAGCTAAGACCTATCACGATGGGAGCCTTCGAGATATCGATGCAATCGGCAACCGCAAGGTGGGCTGCGACCGCGGTCTGGGCAACTGGTATAGCCTTGAAAAACAAATCGAAATGGGCCGGCAGTATGCCCAGCAGGTAGAGTCCTCCACCAAGCTGGTTACCGATCCCGCGATAACCGAGTACATCAATCGGATCGGTCAGAACCTGGTGAGGAACTCCGACGCCCAGGTGCCGTTCACAATCAAAGTAGTAGACACCGACGACATCAACGCCTTTGCGCTGCCCGGAGGTTTTTTCTATGTGGATTCCGGGCTGATTTTGGCGGCGGACAACGAAGCCGAGTTGGCGGGTGTGATGTCCCACGAAATCGCGCACGTGGCAGCCTGTCATCTGGCTCGCGAAAACACGCGCGGGCAACTGATGCAACTGGCTTCCATCCCGCTCATCTTTGTCGGCGGTGGAATCGGCTATGCCGCCCAGAGTCTCGCAGGGTTGGCGATCCCCATGGGTTTTCTGCGGTTCACGCGTAGCTTCGAGTCAGAGGCGGACTTTCTCGGTGTCGAGTATTTGTACAAGGCGGGATATGATCCGCAGGCCCTGACCACATTTTTCGAAAAGGTCAAAGCGCTGGAGAAGCACAAACCGGGCACGCTTGCGAAAACGTTCGACACTCACCCCCAAACCCCGGACCGCATCGCGAAGACGCAGGAGGAGATCAACACGCTGCTACCGCCATCGCCGGAATACAAGGTGGACACTTCCGAGTTTCAGGATGTGAAGGAGAGGCTGGCGCAACTGGAGAATCGCCACAAGATCGACAAGAGTCATGGAGGAGATGGTCCTACCTTGCGTCGCGCCGCGCACACCAACCCGAGTGAGACTGGCAATGACGGTGACGCTGATGAGCGCCCCACGCTCAAACGCAGAGACGGTACCTCGCAGTGAGGCGGTGCCAACATCCGGAACTCATCAACTCATCTGCGTTACTGATCGCGGGACGGGCATGGCTTCAGAGGCTGCGGAAAAACCCCCTTTGCTGATCGGCCGTGCCTCAGCGGCTAAAAAGCCGCTGTTGATCGTGCGGTACTTACGGCGCGGCTGGAAGCCGCGCCCGTTCAAAACTTTGCGGCACGGCTGAACAGGCTGCTGAAAAATGCTGTTTGCTGGAGAAACGTCGAGTCCCAGCGGCTAAAGCCGGACCGATTTTCAGCGACTTACGGTATGCCTGAAGGCATACCCTGATACGAATCCCGAGTTTTTCAGCAGCCTGTGAAGCCGTGCCCTTCCCGGATTTTTCCGCAGTCATAAACAATGTAAGCTGGATGGACACGCCGCGCTAGACAATCTTCCCATCCGCTATATCCCGCACTAACGGCAAATCTGCTTCGAGAAAATCGTATGACGACAATTCCGATCGCGGGGACCACCGGACATCACGAAAAATCTTGTTCTCAATTTTTCCGTGGTATTCGTGCACTACGAAGAAGCGCAATTCCACCGAGCCCCCGCCGGGATACTCGTGGCGCACGCGCGACACCTCTTGGCCAATCTTTGCGTCGATGCCGAGTTCCTCGTCCAATTCGCGGTGAAGCGCGTCACGCGGCTGTTCGCCTTCTTCAATCTTGCCGCCGGGGAACTCCCATTTCAGCGGCATGGTCTGATGCCGGGTGCGCTGGCACACGAGCACTTTGCCGTCTTTAAGAATCAACGCTGCGACGACTCGCTTCATTGGCGAGCCAACGTTCTGGCGGGAGACGCGCTGTGGGTGGGGCGAGCTGAAGTGTTCACTGAGATATCAGTTTCCCGCAGAGAGGTATCTTGCTAATGCATCTTAGACCTGCAGGTTGTGGAAAGTCTTCGGGATGAATGGCCGCGGCCAGGGCCCGCAGACCTTGAACGAGAGTGGGCGCTGGAGTATTCAGGAATTCGTCTCGGATGCAGTAAACGCGGTTTTCTTTCGCGGCTCGCATCTGTTCCCAGCCGCGGTCGCGAATGATTTTGTCGAGAGGAACCCGGTCGCCCGCGCCGCACCACGCGGCGACGACCACATCAGGATTCTCGGACAGAACGGCTACGGCCGATGTTTGTTTCCCCGGAGTGCCCACGAACTCTCCGCCGGCCGCCGCGACCAGTTCGGCTACCCACGGCTGCGAGCAGATCAATGGCTTGCCCCATTCCTCACAGAAGACGCGAGGACGTCTTGCGCCATCGGTCTGCCGGCGGACGGCCTCGATTTCTTGCTGCATTTCCCGGATCACTTGTTCGCCGCGATCGAGTGCGCCCACGATTCCCGCGATGGCGGCAATGTCCGCATAGATGTCGGAGAGCGTCTTCGGTGCCAAACCAAGAAAGCGCGCGCCGGACTTCAGAATTTCTGTCACTGCCTTCTCCTGATAAGGGACGGCAGCGATTACGAGGTCTGGTTGAGCGGCGACGATCTGGCCGGTACTCGCGGTCCAGGAGTCAGCGACGATGGTGGCCCCATGGTTGGTGATCTCCGGACAAACGTCCGCGCAATATTTAGTACAAGCGACGATGCGATCCAGCCTGCCAATTGCCGCGAGGATCACGGTCGCGCTCGGCTGCAAAGAGACAACTCGTTGCGGGGTATGGTCGGAAGACACGATACGCCAATCTTACATGGGGTTTGGAATCGAGGTGTGTGGCGAGGGAAGAAACGTTGCAAGCAACGTTTCTACAGTCTCTGGTTCTCGCCACGTTACAATTCTCGGGATGTATTCTCCGCAGCTTCTCGATCACTTTCAGAATCCGCGCAACCCCGGCGAAGTTGTCAATCCTGACGCAAGCGTACAACTCGAAAATCCAGCCTGCGGCGATATTTTGAAATTGAGCATAAAGATTGCAAACGGCCATGTCGCGGAAATCTGTTTTCTTGCCAAAGGATGTGTTCCCGCCATGGCTTGCGGTTCGGCACTCACGCATCTGGTGAAGGGAAGAACCGTGGCAGCTGCCAGCCGATTGCGCCGGGAAGAACTGGTGCATGCCGTCGGCGGTTTACCGGAAGCCTCTGCCCACGCCAGCCACCTGGCGATAGACGCGCTGGCGGCGGTGCTGAAACAAGTTAGCGGCTGACCGTCAACTGGCTCACGCGGATGGTACTGGGCAGCGAAACTGGCTAAAAAGCAGGTCCCTCCACTCCGCTTCGCTCGGGATGACAGAATTATTTGTTATTTGGATATGGCCAGTAGATCGTCCAACCGCGCTCCCGCGCCATGTTTTCCAGATCGGGGTTGGGATTCACCGCGAACCTATGCCGGGCAATCGCAAGCATGTCGGCATCCCAGCGGGAGTTACCAAACGCAACGTCTGGGTCTTTCCCGATGACATCCCGTATCGCCCGCGGCTTGCCTTCGCCGGACGGTACGAGAATCAACTGGTCCGTGATGCGTCCGCCGTCGATCTTCACCGAGGACGCCAGAATCTTCCTCTCGTCGATTCCAAAGTGCTTCATCGCGGCTCGAATCACCCACTCGTTGGTGGACGACACGGCCCAAACATCGCAACCGGAGCGCTGCAGCCGGCGAATTAGTTCTCGCATCTCGGGAAAGATCTGGCTCACAAAGTTCTCATCAAAGTATTGTTTGGCGGCCAGCTGCACGTCGGATTCGGCGAGCCCGCCGTGCATGGTCACCATCTCGCCGCACATCTGCTCTTCGCTCACCTTGCCGGCCTTGTAGTCGGCATAACGCGTACGCGCCCAGCGCGCGACATCATCGGGAAGCACGCCTCGCTTGAGTTCCCAGTCGAAGAAACCTTCTCCGGCATCGCCGGACCACAAGGTGCCATCGCAATCGAAGACAGCAAGTTGAGGTTGAATACGAAGAACCGACTCGACAAACTCGGCAGAGCTGGCCGTTGTGGTCACGTGTGTCGTTCCATTCCCAATGAGTTTTTCAGTCTGACGAGGCTACCGAGATAATGCCGCATACTCCTGTGGCGTGTCGATATTCAAGACAACCAGCGGATCATCCACGACAACGTATGCCACGTGCTGAAGATTCTGGTGTTCGATATCGCGCGCGGTCGCACTCGGCGGAGCCTTCAAAAACGCTTCGATCATCTCTCTTGCCACGAGAAAAGGATGTCCGTGTTTTCCGTTGTATTCAGGAACAACAGCCCAGACGCCGCTCGCAGCCTCCGTGAACGCTGAGCACAGAGTCTTCAAGGTCGCTGCACTTGCCGGCGGCCGATCAACCAGGGTGACCATAGCGGCGTCGCGGCCATGACTCAGCACTTCCTGCAATCCAACTTGAAGTGAACTGAACTGTCCCCGGTCGGGCTCGGGATTCTGTACCAGAGACGCACCATTGGCGTACACCACTGGAGCCAGAGCTGTTTCGTTCTTGCCAGTGACCACAATTACCGTTTCGCTAAAAGGCGCGAGAGCCTGGATGGCCGCGGAAAGAAAAGTCTGGCCCGTAGGCGGAGCGCCAGGTGCAGCCGGAGGCCACGGGAGTAACGCTTTGTCCGTCCCCATGCGTGTGGACTCGCCGGCGGCGAGGATCACTGCATATAGGCCAGGCGCGTGAGTCATGAGGCGAAGATAGCAGAAAATGATGATTCACGATTGTCGATTTGAAAGAGCAACTTCCACCACGGAGACACGGAGGCACAGAGAGACTACGGCGCTCCGGACCAATTACTTGTTTCTCTCGGGGTCTTCGATGAGCTGAGAATCGGTGTCAGAGACCGCTTTCGCCTCCCTTTTTTGGGAGTGAAACCAGCTCATATGCGGCAAGGCTCGTTCCGCATGGCGGCGGACGGCAATCAGTTCAGCCGTGATGGCGACCGCAATCTCTTCCGGGGTAATCGCGCCGATGTCCAAACCAACGGGTGCGTGCACGCGCTCGAATAGTTCCGCCGGAATGCCTTCCTTTGTGAGTTCGCGGAATATCGTAATCGTCTTGCGCTTGGAACCGATCATTCCGATATACGGCGCCCGGGTCTGCACCGCCCAGCGCAGCACGCGCATGTCGTCGCGGTGTCCGCGGGTGACGATCACGATGTACGACGACTCATTCGGCACAAGCCGGGTCATGGCCTGCTCGAAATCCTCTGCGATCACTTCCTTGGCTTCGGGGAAGCGCTCCCGGCTGGCATAGGCTTCCCGGTCATCGATTACGCTGACGTCAAAGCCAGCCCCCTTGGCAACTTTGTAAAGGTTTACAGAGACGTGACCTGCGCCGAAAATATAAAGTAACGCTGGAGGTAGTACCGGCTCGATGAAAATGTCGAGCGTGCCGCCGCAGACGAGGCCGGTATCGTACTTGGGATCCTGATTGAGGTTAAAGGTCAGACTGCGAGGTTTCTCGGTTTCCATGACCTCGCGGGCGGCCTGCCAGACTTCGGCCTCGACGCAACCCCCGCCAATCGTACCGGCGATTGAGCCGTCGTCGCGCACCAGCATCTTCGCAGTCTCGAAAGAAGGGATGGAGCCGCGCACGTTGACGATGGTCGCTATCGCGCTGCGTCGTCCCTCCTGCCGCAACTTCACGATCTCCTCGTAGATGTCCATCAAGCTTGATTATTCGTATGTCGCTGGAACAAGTCAATGCCGGCAGGCAAAAGCCCCGGATCTGTGGGAGTGGATTGACCGCTCACGCGCAGGCGTATTAAGGTTATCTGCCTGTGCTCGCAGGTTGGTTCCGAGGCAAGTCTAGTCAGGGAGAATTCATGAAACACTGCATCCGGTATGCTTTTGCGCTTGCGCTTGCTCTTACGCTCGCTACCAGCGCGTGGGCACAGTGGTCGTCCGATCCCGCGAAGAACCTGGCATTGGCAGACAACAACGATGGCGCCGACCAAGTCCAGCCCAAGGTAAGGCCGCTGCCGAAAGGCGGTTGGTATGTGAGCTGGTTCGACGCCGATCCCAAGAGTCCGCCGCCGGTTGGCTACGACGTCTATCTGCAGCGCCTCAGCCCGAACGGAGTGGAGCAGTTCAAGCACGGTGGTGTGAAAGTGGCCGACTTGAGCAACACTTCCACCGAAGATTATGGTCTCGATATTGACACTGCGGGCAATGCGTTGCTCGCCTTTCTTGATACCCGCGAGGGGTCCAACCAGCAAGTGACAGCGGCCAAGATGAGTCCTGCGGGGAAGGCGCTTTGGGGAAAACGCGGAGTGCAGCTTACGAAGGGCGCTACGCATTCCAATGCGTCGCCTAGAATCGCCGGCACCAGCGATGGTGGCGCGGTTGTGGCATGGACTAGCGACAGTAACACGGTTCTCCAGAAACTCGACGCCAACGGAAAGCCCCAGTGGGGCAATGGGGTAGTGCTGAGTGAATCCGGCTACAACTACTGGCTTGCCGATCTGCACGCGGCGGACAATGGGTCTGTCATCGTTTCGTGGGTGCGGAACAAGGGCTTTGGAAGCGACAGCCAGCTTCGCGCAAACAAGCTCTCAGCCACCGGACAACTTCTGTGGGGGAAGAACCATGTGACCATCTTCGATACGGGCTCCCTTCAGACGGCGGCATTCCCCTATTTCGTGCCGGACGGAAAGGGTGGGGCGGTCTTCTCCTGGTATACCAGCAGTCCGGCTTTGCAGTGCTTTGCCCAGCACATTTTGGCTGATGGCAGCGAGGCTTTCCCGCACAACGGTTCCGTTGCTTCGACGAATACGACGGACGTGCGGGTCGATCCTGCGGCGTCCTACCGGGCCGCAACCGATGAAGTATTTCTGGTCTGGACCGAGGAAGACTCCAACCAGAGCGTGAATGGGATCTATGCGCAGAAGTTCGGCCCCAAGGGTGGACGCCGCTGGGGACAGACCGGGTTGGTCATCGTGCCTCTGGGAGCGGATTCGCAGATCCTCCCCAGCAACGTGCAAGTCGGCGACGGCGCGTTAATGTTCTGGATCGACATGCAGAGTGTTGGGAACGCGACGATTCAAGCCACGCGTCTTCACGGAAATGGTGGGGTCAAGTGCGCGCAGTTTCCGGTATCTACGGCGATGTCAAACAAGGGAAGGCCGGTCGCCGACATCGTTACTTTGTCCGGGCTGTCGGCGCTGGCGTTCGAGGATAACCGCATCGGCAACAATGGGATTTATATTCAGAATGTGAACCGCGATTGCTCGCTCGGCCCAAAGTGAACAGTGGCGATCGACCGCTACCCTCAGAGAGAGAAGCCACCGCTTCAGCCGGTGAGGCGGGCCCTGCTCGTGCGTTTTCAAGTGCGGAACCCTCCGCTGAGCTACCGGCATCTGTGTTAGGTTGATTGGTCTCATTCGACCTCCGGCATCCAAATAGCTCAAGGAGTTGCTCTCATGAAAGCCGTTCGCATCCACGAATTTGGAGGTCCGGAAGTTCTCCGCTACGAAGACGTCCCCGACCCGCAGCCGCGCAAGGACCAGGTTTTGATCCGGATCAGAGCTTGCGCGATGAACCATCTCGACATTTGGGTACGCAAGGGACTGCCGGGCGTGAACCTGCCGCATATTCTAGGTAGCGACATCGCGGGCGAGATCGTCGAAGCCGGTGAATACGTCACCGGGCCCAAACCCGGGCAGCGAGTGCTTTTGGCGCCCATGCATTTCTGCAATCGCTGCGCCAAGTGCGTCGCCGGACTTCAGAATCAGTGCCGCGAATTTACTGTGCTCGGCAACGGCGTCGACGGCGGTAACTGCGAATTGATCGCCGTCCCCGCGGTGAATGTGATTCCCATCCCCGACGGCTTGGATTTCAATCAGGCCGCCAGCGTTCCTCTAGTATTCCTGACTGCCTGGCACATGCTGGTCGGCCGCGCGGGCATTCGCGTGGGTCAGACCGTGCTGGTTCTCGGCGCCGGTTCCGGCGTCGGCATTGCTGCCATTCAGATTGCCAAGCTGTTCCATGCCCGCGTAATCACGACCGCGGGAGACGAAAAGAAGCTGGAGAAAGCGCACGCGCTCGGCGCGGATCATGGCATCAATCATTACAAGCAGAAGATCTCGCAGGAAGTCCGGAAGATTACTGACAAAGAAGGCGTGGACATTGTGGTCGAGCACGTCGGCCCCGCCACTTGGGACGAGAGCGTGAAATCGCTCAAGCCGGGAGGAACGATTGTCACCTGCGGCGCGACCACCGGCCCCAATGCGGCATTTGATCTGCGCTTCGTCTATTCGCGCCAGTTGTCGTTTCTTGGTTCCTACATGGGCACCATGGGCGAGTTGTACGACGTATTGGGACACGTCTTTGCCGGCCGCTTGAAACCGGTCGTGGACCGCGCGTTCCCTTTGAAGGACGCCCGCGCAGCCCACGAGTATATGGAAGCCAGCCAGATGTTCGGGAAAGTTGTGCTGACTCCCTGAGGACCTGTTTATTTCTTCTTGCCTCTTTTAGGATTGGGCGGCTTAGGGCCCACGGGAGCGACGCCGCCCTTGCCTTTCTTTGGCTTCTTTGGTGCTGGCAACGGGTTGGTCGGTACTCCGCTTCGGTCGGAAGTGATCTTACCGCTCTTCAGATCCACCGTGACCGAATCTCGCTGCATCACTTGCTGTTTGCTGACTGCAATCTTGAACGTGATGGTCAGGGTTTTGGCGTCGGTTGTGACCGTCAGATAGCCAAATTCGACGATGGGGTTGACGACCAGAGTGTGGTCTCCCACTTTGACCGGTGCGGTGGGCAAGCCGCCGAACGGAGAGGTTGCCGAAAAACCGCCCGATCCCGAGACCAGATACGGAGTCTCTTTCCCTTGAACCACGCGCGTGAACCGCTGATAGAGGTGGGCGTGTCCGGAAAGAACGGCGTCTGGCCAGAGGCCTGCCGCCTTGCAGCAGGCGTCGATGTCAGCCAGCTCCCCACTCGATCCGCCGTGTTTGGCATCGGAGGAAAGCGGCGGATGATGAACCGCAAGGAGGACGGCCCGTTTGCCGGCGTCGCGCTGCGGTTTCAGCCGCGTCAGTTCCTTCTGAAGAAAAGTGAGTTGATCATCCACCAGCGGAAAATGGCCCTTCTGCGAGGAAATGACGCCGGCTCCGCTATCCAGCACATTGCTGTACAGCCCGATGATCGAGACGAACGGAGCATCGAGCGTGAAGTAAACACCGGGCTGAGTCATGACGCTGCGCACCAGCGCGCCTGCATCTGGTGAAGGTCCGGGCTCAGGGGCACAGAAATTCGTCAGAAAAGCAGCCAGCGTCGGAACCTGTGGAGCACTTGAGGCTGAGCCGAAAACCATGCCGTCATGGTTCCCAGGGATCGCAAAGATCGGCCGGTCGTATTCGCGAAAGGGCTCATAAAACTGGTCGTAGTAATATTGCCCCTCGCCGAAGTTGTAGATTACGTCGCCCAGGTTAAAGAAGAACGCTGGGCCGTTCACACCCTGCGACTGCACATCCGCCGTCATCGCGTCGGCGACCGCAGCTTCGTGCTGAATCGCGGTGCCTGCGGTTTGCGCCCGGCTTACTTTGGCCGCGCCCGTGTCGCCGACAGCATGGAAGCTGATTTTTCCAGCCTGAGCGATGGCGTCGGCCACGTCTTTGGGGATGTAATCCGCTAGATCAATGTTCGGCGCCGCGTTCTGCCGTACCTGCGGGATGGGCTGCACTTGACTCTTGTGCAGGAGGTAATACGGCGAATTGTAGTAAGCCGAGCTGTTGTTGTCCTGGCGGAAAGAGGTTTCATCGGGGCTGGGCTTGGGGTCTGCGTAGAACTGTCCCTTGGGGCCCATAAGTCTTTGCACTGGCATTTCACACCTCCTTGAAAGGTTGTTTTACTGTTGGTGATCGTATCCACGATGGATAGTGATCATTGACGGACAGTGATCACCAACAAACATCCCATGACGGATAGTGATCACTGCCGGACAAGCGTTTCAGTATTTGCTTCGGGACCCGAAATCAGAGGGGAAGACGGGGTCAAGTTTAGCCCAAAGACTTTCGATGTCAAGCGATTGTTTGAGATGTAGTTTCAGGCACTGCGACAATCCGGACCTAATTTCTGCGTGGATCCTCGGATTTGGACGGAAGGCGATCTGGCAAGTAGAATAGAGAAATCCATGAGTGCAGATCTTAGCTTCGGCCCCTACGTCACCACTGAAAACGGCAAGCGAGTCGTCAAAGACCTGACTTACGGGAATCCAACTCCCGAGGGGGTCGTGCTCACCACGATGGACAACGCGGTTAACTGGATGCGCAAGAATTCCATTTGGCCGATGACATTCGGCTTGGCGTGCTGCGCGATTGAGATGATGTCCATGGGCGCATCCCGCTTCGACATTGCCCGATTCGGCGCTGAAGTGTTTCGCCCATCTCCGCGGCAATCCGATCTCATCATCATTGCCGGCCGCGTCTCCAACAAGATGGCTCCAGTTATCCGCCAGCTCTGGGAGCAGATGCCCGAACCCAAGTGGGTGATCTCGATGGGAGCGTGCGCGACCTCGGGCGGAGTGTTCAACAATTACGCTCTGGTACAAAGTGTGAACCAGGTTATTCCCGTCGACGTGTATGTTCCCGGCTGCCCGCCGCGGCCAGAGCAGTTGATTTACGCCATCACTCTGCTACAGGAAAAGATTCAGAAAGAGCGCGGCACGATCAAGCGCGCGCTGAATATCTCTTAAGGTTTCACTCGACGATTCGTCCAGGGCCTGCTTTGAAATACAATCCTTCATCATGAAATCACTGGAGATTTCGCCGGATGAGTTTCGCCGCCTGGCGGAAAAGGTCACGGCGCTAACCGCCAACTACCTTCGCGAACTGGATTCGCGCCCCATATCTCCATCGACGACCGGCGCGGAGGCAGAGCGCCTGTTCCGCACGCCTCTCAGCGAGAAGGGTATGGACGCAGAGGCGCTGGCAGGGCTTCAGGAGGTGATCGAGCATTCTCGCGCGCAGAACGGTCGTTTTTTCGGATATGTGCTGGGTTCGGGAGAACCTGTGGCCGCCGTTGCGGACCTGCTGGCGAGCGTTCTTAATCAGAATGTGACGGCATGGCGTTCGGGTCCTGCCGCAACTACGTTAGAGCGCACGGTGATCAGCTGGCTCGCGCAGGCAATTGGCTGCACTGGATTTCGGGGCAGCTTGACCGGCGGTGGCTCCTCCGCCAACCTGATGGCGCTGGCTATGGCGCGCGAAGCCAAGATGCCTGCGAACGAAGCGGGCGTGCGCGGCGTGCCGCAAGGCGTTATCTATGCCTCGGAAGAAGTTCACATGTCGATCCCCAAGAGCGTCGCCTTGTTGGGAATCGGCAGGAAAAACCTGCGGCTCATTGCAACGGACGACAATTTTCGACTGATCCCGGCGGAACTGGAACAGGCCATCCAGCGCGACAAGGCGGAAGGGAATATCCCGATCGCCGTGGTCGCGTCCGCCGGCACGGTCAACACTGGCGCTATTGATCCGCTGCCGGAAATTACGGCGATCGCCCGCCGTCGCGGCCTCTGGATGCACATCGACGGTGCCTACGGTGCTCTGGCCGCGATCGCCGCCCCTGGCAAGTTTACGGGGATGGATCTCGCCGATTCGCTATCCCTCGACCCACATAAATGGCTTTATCAGCCTCTGGACTGTGGCTGCCTGCTGTACCGCGATGTGAACACCGCCCATGCCGCGTTCGCGCACACAGGGGACTATGCCAAGGCGCTGACCAACGATCCAGTCGAGGGGTTCGCCTTCTTTGAGGAATCTCTGGAACTCTCGCGACGTTTCCGCGCCCTAAGGCTTTGGCTCTCGCTTCGCTATCACGGGCTACAGGCGTTCCGCGTCGCCATCCAAAAAGACTTGGATCTTGCGCAGCGTCTGGCAACCGCTGTCGCCAAGCGGTCCGATCTGGAATTGCTGGCGCCGGTCGAGCTTAGTGCGGTCTGCTTCCGCTACACCGGGACCGAATCCCTGTCGGAAGACGAACTCAACCAGCACAACGCCGCCATCCTCAAACGCGCCGTTCAGCGGGGACGCGTGTATCTGTCCAACGCAACCTTACGCGGCAAATTCTCCCTGCGGGCATGCATCGTCAATCACCGCACCACGGCAGATGATGTCGACAGCATAATACCGGAAGTTTTGGCGGCAGCGAAAGACCTGTAACGCCGGCGGCCGGAAGAGCTTCGCTCGGCCGGCACGGGCGGGACGCCCGCGCCTACATTACCTCCCGCCTGCGAGGGCAGGATGCCCTCGCGACAGCCGCCAGGATGGCGGCGCTACAGGAGTCAGTCGTGGTACAAACACTGCATGCAAAAACCGCCCGACGTTAGCAGCAGCCGAACCATCGTGGCCCAGGCGCCCTGCCGCGCCGATTTGGCAGGAGGCACTCTGGACCTGTGGCCGCTCTACCTGTTCCACTCCGGCGCGCTGACCTTGAATTTCGCCCTCAACATCCAGACCACCTGCCGGATCACGCCGCTCAAGGGAAAGCGCATTCATGTGCGATCGCTCGACACCAAAAAGGCAGAATTCTTCCCCAGCTTTGATGCTTTGCGCGCGGCGCGCCGCTTTCGGCTTCCTCTGGCAGCACGCCTGCTGCAGTTCTTCGCCCCCAGGGAAGGGTTGCTGATCGAAACGGATTCAGAATCTCCCGCTGGCGCTGGCATCTCTGGGTCTTCCGCCCTGATGATCGCCGCAACCTCGGCACTGGCGCGCTTCACGGAGCGCAATCTAACCCTCGAACAAATGCGGGTGATCGCGCAGAACGTGGAGGCGCAGATCATTGCGGTACCCACGGGGTGCCAGGACTATTACCCGGCCCTCTATGGGGGAGTGAGTGCAATTCATCTCGATGCCGACGGCATTCACCGGGAAGCCGTCCCGGTTATGCCGGAGGAGATCGAGTCCCGTTTCGTGCTTGCATACACGGGAGCACCCAGGCAGTCTGGCATCAACAATTGGGAGGTGTTCAAAGCGCATATCAATGGGGATCGGCACGTATTCCGCAACTTCGAACGTATTTCTGAGATCGCTCGCGCCATGCACCAGGCCCTGGCTCGCGGCGACTGGGAGGACGTAGCCCGGCTTTTGCGCGAAGAATGGAAGCTGCGCCGCACCAACGCACCCGGCATCACCACGGCGTTGATCGACAAATTGGTCGCGGTGGCGGCCAAACACGGAGGCAAAGCGGCCAAAGCTTGTGGCGCTGGAGGTGGGGGGTGCGCGATTTTCCTGGTAGAAAAGGGCGCCGCCAGCCGCGTTGCAACTGCGATTGGAGACAACGGTGGGCATGTTCTGCCACTACAAGTCGCCAGGGACGGGGTGCGGTTGTCCATCGAGTAATAGGGGCTTAAGGGAGCGAGGCCGCCGGCAGACCGCCGATCCACGAACGTAGGCCTGGCGTGCAAAATCTCCAACCGATCCTGCCAAGACGGCGCTATAATCAAGCGATTAGTGCCTTGGGTGGCCCCGTGAAGTCAGGTTTTATTTCGGCCCTGATCTTGTTGCTTTGCACCTGCGTGACCACTGCGGGCGCTTCTGACCAGAAATCTTCAAGCCAGAAAACGGCTTCTCCACTCCCTCACCTTTCCAAGCAGACGCGCGTAGACCTGATTCGTGGATTCAACGCCGAACTGGTGTACATTCGCACGCCCTTCCCAATGGGGCAGAAAGGGCTGACCCTAAAGGATGGTGTCGTCTCGCCCAACGGAGAGGAACTGCAGCGGTTGATGGTCTTGTGGGGCCCTGCGGTGAAGCCAGGCGATGAAGCGCGGATCAGCAACGTCGTGATCAAGGATGACCGAATTCACTTTGAAATCAACGGTGGCCCGATCAAGAAAAAGAAATGGTATGAGCACATTCAAGTGGGCGTGGGCGGAGGCACGGCCCAGGCCGCTCCCAGCGACCAGAATGCGAATCCGCGGGGCACCTACGTGGATCTGGTATTCGATCGCTACGTCCCGGACCTGACTCCGGAGAAGTTCAAAGACCTGCTCCGTCCGGCACTTGATTTCGACGCCAAGTCGGCGCTCGAGGCGTATCTCGATACCGTTCCGCCCAAGGTCAAGGAAGCCATCAAGAACCATCAGGTCCTGGTCGGAATGAACCGCGAGATGTTGATCTACGCCAAGGGCCGCCCACCCAGGAAGATTCGGGAAAAAGATGGAGAGATTGAGTACGAAGAGTGGATCTACGGCGAGCCGCCGCGCGACGTAGATTTCGTGCGCATGGTCGGCGATGAAGTAGTACGCGTCGAAACCATGAAGGTCGACGGCACCAAGACTCTTCGCTCCGCAAAGGAAGTCAATCTCGAACCGCAGCCCAGTGTTGCCAAAGCATCAGCCGAGAACAAGCCGGCGAACGCTCCCAGCTTGCGGCGTCCGGGGGAAGCGGCAACGGAGCCGCCGACGCCGAATGGCCGCACCGCACCCGTTAATATTCCTCCGGACGCCTCAGGCAAACCGAACTTTTCCATCTAGTCTGCGGCCTCCGCCTCAAGTCGAAGGAATTTTGGTCCTGGCGAGGCGCGGCGACTTGGGCTGTCACGCCGCCTGCTTTTGCGGTTGCCCCAACCATGGCGTAGAATGCGGTTGGCCTCCCTCCCTGGGCCCACGTTCGCGCTCGCTCTCCGCACTACGGAGTTCAGACTTCTCACTGGAGGTGACCGAATGAAAGGCAACGAATCCCCACTGACCTTCGCCAGTTCGCTGGCGATCTTTGCCGCCATTCTGATGTTCGCCGGCACCGCCATGGCGGCTGGCTCGACTGAAAGGGTGCTCTACCGTTTTAAAGGCGGCAATGACGGATCCGCGCCCTTTGCTGGCCTGATTGCTGACAACGCCGGCAATCTCTATGGCACCACTGCTGACGGCGGCGGTGAAACGTGCGGCTGCGGCACCATCTTCGAGCTAAGTCCCGCCTCGGGCGGTCGCTGGACCGAAACCGTCCTCTACCGCTTCACAGGCGGCAGCGACGGAGCCTTTCCCGAGACTGGCCTGATCTTCGACACAGCGGGTAATCTCTATGGCACGACAATTTACGGCGGCTCGTCTGACGATGGCACGGTTTTCCAATTGATGGCGCCCGCCCCCCTTGGGAGTGCCTGGACCCTGAACGTGCTCCACAACTTCATTGGTCACGACGGCAAGCTTTCCATGGGTACCTTGGTTTTCGACAAGGCGGGCAATCTCTACGGCCCAATGCTCTTTGGCGGCGTGTTTGGCGGTGGCACAGTCTTCCAACTGGCCGCGCCCACTGTGCAGGGCGGCGCCTGGACCCTGAATGTGCTCCACAGTTTCAAAGGCGTTAACGACGGCATCGATCCCGTTGGCGCGCTGATCTTTGACAAGAAAGGTGTGCTCTACGGCACTACGCATGACGGCACGGTCTTCAAAGAAGTGCCGCCGGCTCCGGGCCACACTACCTGGACTCTGAGAGTGATCTACCGTTTCAACTCCGTGCTCGGGCTCAGCGCGGGTGGCCTGATCGCCGGAAAGAAGGGCGTGCTGTACGGCGCGACTGCCCAGGGCGGCTCGGCTAATGGGGGCACAGTTTTCCAACTTACGCCCCCGGTCACGCGTGGGGGTGCCTGGACCGAGACCACGCTCTACGAGTTCGCCGGCGGCAGCGACGGCGAATATCCCCTGAACGCCCTGATTGCCGACAAAGCGGGCAATCTTTACGGTACGACCGCCTCCGGCGGTGCACCTGGTCTCGGCACAGTCTTCAAGCTGACGCCTACGCAGCACGGCGCCTGGACCAAAACCACTCTCCACCAATTCACCGGCGGCAGCGACGGATCGAGCCCCGGCGCCAGCCTGATCTTCGGAAGGCAGGGCGTCCTCTACGGCACCACAGTTCATGGTGGCTCATCCGATAACGGGACTGTGTTTAAGGTCGCCCCTTAGCAGCGTTGAGGTCGCTCCTAATTCCGGCGGTTCCTCGCCTACTTGGATCCCTTAGTGCGTGGATTTGTATTTAATCAAGAGAGACTCGATGTTCGAAAGCGTTCGGGAATGAGAACAGTCAAAGCAATCTCTGTAGAACCCCAACGCGAAGTTGCAAACCGTGCGTGGTGAAGATGGCGTTGTAGGTTTACACTTGAACTGTGAAGATTGCGCTGGGGCAAATCAATCCCACCGTGGGGGATTTCGCGGGGAACGCCGCGAAAATCATTGAATTCTCCCGTCGCGCCCAGACCGATGGCGCAGGATTAATTCTTTTTCCGGAACTCTCGGTGTGCGGCTATCCGCCCCGCGACTTGGTGGAACGCGTCTCTTTTGTTCAGCACAACCGCGAGAGTGTGGACGGTATTGCGGCCGAAACCCGCGGCATCGCTGTCATTTGCGGGCTGGTGACTCCAGCCCGCGCGGAAAGCGGCAAGTCGGTGATGAACTCCGCTGCGCTGCTTAAAGATGGCAGGGTCGCTTTCCTCCAGTCCAAGATGTTGTTGCCCACCTACGATGTTTTCGATGAGGTGCGTAACTTCGCACCGGGAAAAAGCCAACTGCTATTTCCGTTTTGCGGGAAGCAGATGGCCCTCACCATCTGCGAAGATGCCTGGAACGATAAGCACTTCTGGAACAAACGTCTTTACACGTTCGATCCGGTCGAGGCCTTGGTTCGCGCGGGCGGTAACTTCGTACTGAACATCTCCGCTTCGCCGTTTTGGCTGGGAAAACGCGAATTTCGCCGGGACATGCTGGCCACCATTGCGCGCAGCTACAAAGTGCCGGTGGCGATGGTCAACCAGGTTGGAGGCAACGACAGCCTGGTCTTCGACGGCTCCAGCCTGGTGTTGAATCCCGCGGGAGAGGTGATCGCGCAAGGGAAATCTTTTGAAGAAGACATCGTCTATTTCGACTCCGATCAACTGACAGGCGAGGTACATAATCAAATCGAAGGGGAGGAGGCGAGCGCATATTCCGCACTGGTACTGGGGACGCGGGATTACGTCCGCAAGTGTGGCTTTCGCCAGGTGATCGTTGGTCTCAGCGGAGGCATCGATTCCGCGCTCACTGCGGCTATCGCGGCCGATGCACTTGGACCTGAAAATGTGATCGGCGTCGGCATGCCTGGACCGTATTCATCGACGGGCTCGATTGATGACGCACGGTCTCTTGCTGAAAACCTCGGCATCCGTTTCGAACTACTGTGTATTGGCGATATTTTCGAGACCTATAAGAAAGCTTTGGCCAAGGTCTTCGCTGGCCGTAAAGAGGATGAGACGGAGGAAAATATCCAATCGCGAGCCCGCGGCACGCTGCTTATGGCGCTTTCCAATAAGTTTGGAGCCATCGTGCTCAGTACCGGCAACAAGAGCGAATTGGGCGTGGGCTATTGCACTTTGTATGGGGACATGGTTGGCGGGCTGGCGGTAATTTCGGATGTGCCCAAGACCATGGTCTATCGTCTCAGCCATTACGTGAATTCGCGCCGCCCTGTAATTCCACAGGCCAGCCTGGAGAAGCCGCCATCGGCCGAACTGCGCCCCGGTCAAAAGGACAGTGATACGCTTCCGCCCTACGAGGCGCTCGATGCGATCCTCGAGGACTACGTCGAGGAGTCGCACACCGCAGACCAGATTGCGGCGGAACGCGGCCTCGATGTTAGTCTGGTTCGGCGTGTCATCCGCATGGTGGAACGCAGCGAGTACAAGCGGCAGCAGGCAGCTCCGGGCCTCAAAATTTCAGCCAAGGCCTTTGGCTATGGCCGCCGTTTTCCAATCGCGGCCAAGTCGGACGTTTAGCCCCGTGCGCGAAAAACCTGCGATTCGCATCAGGGTATGCCTTCAAGGATACTGTAAGTGCTGAACATAAGTTCGGCCTGAAGCCGCTGGGGTTCGATGTTTCCTCCGCAAACAGCATTTTCCGGCAGCCTGTTAGACTCGAGCGGACGGCTGGGCCTGACGATTTCTTAGTTTCACACCCAACGGCGGACCGATTGAGTCCGTCGCGCGGGAAAGCATAATCTTGAGGTCAACTGAAAGGAACGCATGCATCGTCGATTGAATTATCTGTTCATCCTGCTCCTGCTGATAACGCTGGCTGGCGCGCAACAAGAGGCCGCCGCGCCTCATGCTGTAGCCAAAACCTCGGCCAGCACGAATCTTCCTTCCGAGGAGACCGTCAATGGGTTTCTGCAGCAAATGTTCGGCTACGACTCTTCATTGAGCTGGAAAATTGTGAGCATCAAGCCCGCGGAAGCCGAAGGGCTGACCGAGGTGAACGTGGTGATTAGTGGTGCTCAGGGAAAGCAGAGCAACAAATTCTACGTCACCGCAGACGGGCGGCATGCAGTATCGGGAGACATTATTCCGTTTGGCGCTCATCCCTTCGAAGCCGCGCGGAAGGAACTCAATCGAGACTTAAACGGACCTTCGCGCGGCCCGGCTGATGCACCGGTTACCGTGGTCGAGTTCAGTGATCTGCAGTGTCCGCACTGCAAGGACGCTCACCCAACCATCCAAAAGCTCATGTCGGAGGACAAGAATGTCCGCGTCATATTCCAAAGCTTCCCGCTTCCCATGCACGACTGGGCTGCTAAAGCAGCCGCTTATGCTGACTGTGTCAGCCGTAGCTCGAATGACGCCTTCTGGAAGTTCATCCAAAGTGTTTACGGAGCGCAAACCGATATCACTGCAGCCAATGCGGACGACAAGTTAACCGGATTTGCCGATAGCGCCGGCGTGAAGGGCGCTGACATTGCAGCCTGCGCCGCTAAACCCGAAACCGCGTCTCGAGTCGAAAAATCGATGGCTTTGGGAAAGGCCCTGGATGTCGATAGCACGCCGACGCTGTTCATTAACGGACGCAAACTTCCCGCGGTCCCGTACGAAGTGCTCCAGAAACTCGTGGACTTCGCTGCCAAGGAAGCTACCCCGGCTGGAAAGTGAGCTATGGAACGACTATGTGATTTTCGCTGGGGATTGAATTGCTCGTCCGGCCTATTTCTGAAAATCCGCGCGCCGGACTAGCAGCCGTTCAGCCATCGACCTCTTATTGGTGACCACTCTTGGGCAGCCACACTTCCGTGCTCTGGCCCGGACTCAGATCGACCACATGCGGTGTGATCACGAGCAGCAGTTCATCAGTTTGATCCATCTTGCTATTGGACGCCATTATTTTGTTTATCCCCGGAATGGCTCCGAGCCCAGGGATTCCGTTCAGGCTGAGTTGTTCGCTTTGGCTCAGCGAGCCGGCTACCACCGCGGGTTCTCCGTCCACCAGCGTGATGCTGCCTTTGTATTCGCGATTCGCGATCACGGGCACGCCGTTTATGCTTTGCCCCGCCAAGGTGCGGAAGTCCATCTCGAACGTAAGGCCGACGTCCGAGTTCGTGTACACCACCGGTTTCGCTTTCAAGGTTAGGCCCAGATCCTCATAGCTGAACGAAGGGAAAGGAGCCTGGAAGCTGCCATTCTGCAGCACCTGCGAAATCGCCGGTGTGTTGAACACGGGTGCGAAACTCGCGTTGAGAATGGGGTAACGCGAGCCCATCCGAAATGTTGCCTCATTCCCCTGGGCCGTGCGCAGAGTCGCATGCTCCAGCGTTCTCACCCAACTTTCGTTGAGTGAGAGCTCGGCACTCAGGGTTCCCAAACTCAATCCCATGAAGGTCAGACCGCCGCCAAAGGTGGCGAGCGGCTGGCTGAAAATCGAGTTTTGCTGGCCCCCCAGTTGCGCGATCAGCCCGGCAATGCCTTGCGTATTGGCTTGGTTGATGCCGCCGCCGGAGATCAATTGATTGATCAAGTTCTGAATGTTTTGTCCGCCCAGCCCAGCCAGCGCTGCTACTGCGCCCGCGGGAATGTTGAACAGCGTGAACTGGTTAGGGATATGGAGTCCCATGGCCCGGGTTAACTGGTGGTCAATCTGAAATATTTGCACGTCAAGTATGACCTGCGGACGGGACCGCCCGAAGCTCCCGAGCAATTCGGTAACAGCATCCAGCACGCCTGCCGGCGCACGCACCACAAGCATTCCGGTTTGTGGCTGCTGCACAATGAACCGGATGTCGAAGATCGTCCGCAGGAGAGTCATCATTTCATTCAGCTCTTGCGGCGTCGTAGCTCCAGGCAGGTAGAACGTGCGCATTGCCATGCGGTCGAGTTGACGATGATTTTCGCTGGTGTCGCGCGCCACGATGATTTGTTTTTCCGACAATGGCGCCCAGAAAGCCCCGGTCACGTCGCAGGCCGCTCTCATGGCCGTGTAGAAGTCGACGCTTTCGATGTCGAAATGGACGCGGCGCGAGGCAACGGATTCATCGAACTCAGCGCTTACGCCGAATGTCCCGGCCACCTGCGTCAGCAGTGCATGCGTGTCCCCACGGAAATGGAATTCGTGGGAAACGGGGTTAGGAACGACCCGCAGCTCCTCTGACTCGGCCACCACTAGGGACGTCCCAGTTGCCTTCGGCGACCATTCGGGCAGCGAATCACGAAGCCGCTGCTGTGCAAATTCGTTTTGAGGATCAAGATTGGAAGCACTGCGAAACTCAGCCTGCGCTTCCACCAGCTTTCCCTTCGCCAGATTCTCGTTTCCGCGCTGCAGGTGATCGAACACCAACTGCTGTCGAACCATGGCCAGCGCGGTTACGTAATCCAGGTTCTTTGGAACCAGCCGGGCCGCCGTATCAAATTCCTCGAAGGCTTCATCGAAGCGTTCGGCCTTTTGTAGCTTCAATGCTCTGGAAAAAGCAGCTTTGGACTTCTTCAGATCCGCCTTTGAGGGATTGCACGCGGAGTCGCCGGGTGCCGCTTGCGCACAGGGCAGCACGGCAAGATTTTGCGGCTGGTCGGCGGCTAGAGCCGCTGCCGCCAACGCCGCAACGGCCACTGCGGACCATCCCCAACGCATGCGCATGCTCCGATTGTAACCGGGAAAAGACGGTCCCGAACCATATCCACGAGGGTCCTGTACCTTCGGGTTAACTGTCTGGAACGGTCGAAGCGGTGGGTCTTGCGAAAAAATGCAGCACCTAGCATTTAGCACTTAGGATTCAGCCATAACCGTTAACATCGAAATCTTCGGTGGTGGGTCAGTTTGAGCACTGCGTCGGATGATCGCCTAGGCCGTCGGTAAACACAAGCGCGTTTGTCGGTACTAATGCGACAGACGAACCGATAACTTCCGCCTCGCCCGTCACTCGGCACAATCCCGAGAAGCGTGAGCATCGGCTGCGAAGGTTATTTCTCTGTGTGGCGGACGGGGCGGCCGGGTGTCCAACGATTCAAGGCTGCACGTCGGGCTCACTGTAGCTTCGCGGACTCAACTTTGGCTTCTGTTAGTTGGAGTGTTCGGGGTCGGCGGTTTTCCCAGAGGCGAAAACGCAGTCACTGCGGCAATCCCATGCGTTTCAGCAGGTCGATGTAGCGCGGATCAGAGTGAAAAGGCTCAAGAAAAACTTCGATCTTTATGTATTCCAGGCGTCCCGACCGCTCCGCATAGGCCTTTTCCAGCCACTCGAAGGTATGGTCGCGGTCCCCCATTAGCCCATACAAACGCGCTATATCGTTGGGGGAGATGTACTCCCTTTGTTTCTCGTTTTTCAGTACCTCAAGCAACGCTGTGCACGCCCCCTTAAGCTTCGCCCTCCGATATCCAGCAACGAATGCCTCCGCCCATTCCAGACGCCCGCCCTTCTTCATCTCCATGGCCCAATCCGCAACAGATGCGTCTTGATTTCCTAGGTGCCAGTACACCATGCCGCGGGTTCCATAGAACACCGGAAATTCCGGACTGGCGGCAATAAGCCTGTTCAACTCCGTCAGGGCCTCATCATAGCGGTGCATGTCATCGAGTATCCCAGCGTGATTCGCGTTAATCTGGGGAGAGGCCGGATCGAGCGCCAGCGCCTTCTCATTCTCAACCATTGCCTCCTTGGTTCGGCCCAGGTTGGTTAACAAGGCTGAATACCAGAGGTGAGATGTGACGTCGTTCGGGTTCAATCCAATCGCCTTGCGATACTCGGCTTCTGCTCCCGCCCAGTCCCAATCTGCCATCTCCTTCACGACTGCTAGGGCGGCATGCGGTTCCGCCAGTGTCGCGTCGAGTTCGATCGCCCGTTGCGTTGCGCTGTGAATCTTGGGCGAGGCTTCATCGTTGGAAATCCATCCGCGATCTAAGAGAAGGACGTATACATCGGCTACCCCGGTATAGGCCTGCGCGTAATTCGAATCCTTGGCAACTGCTTGGTTGAATTGATCTAATGCCTTGTAAAGGCTCTCGCGCGTACGCTGCGCCAGGTAAAAGCGTCCCTTCACATAGAGTTGGTAGGCCTCGCTATTTTCGGTGGCATGCTCCGCCAGGTGCTTCTTCTCTTCGCCACTCACCTTCATGCGCAGCTGGCCCGAAATGTCGGAGGCAATGTCGTCCTGCACGGTGGCGATATCGGAGGCTCTACGCCGGTACTGCTCACCCCAGATCTGAGAGCCGTTACTCACATCCACCATTTCAGTCTCGACGCTGAGCGCGTCCCCGTGTTGAGTCAGGCGGCCCACAATTACAGCGCCCACCTTCAAGTCGCGCCCGATCTGCAGCGGATCCTGCTGTGCCTGCCGGTAACGAAAAACCGTAGTGCGGGCCATCACTTTCAACCCCGGCAGACGCGACAGATGGTTGATCACTCCTTCCGTGATGCCATCGGCAAGATAGTCCATTTCTGCGTTTGAAGTAGCGTTTGCCAGCGGTAACACCGCGACTGAATCAATCGCACTCGATGCTCGGCGCAGGAAGTAATATCCGCCCGCTGCCACCGCAGAGAGCACCAGCGCAACGACAACCGCAACCACCCATCGCGTCTTCCGGACTGGCTCGGCAGCCGTCACACCGGAACTGGAAGCTCCCGCGGCAACCGTTCCACTCACCGAGGTTGGTGGAACAGCTGCTGCCGCCGCGGTCCCTGGAACTGCGGAAGCCGCTAACCCTGGTCTTACGGCGCTGCTCATGGGAATGCCCGGCTCCGCGGCAGCCGCGATCGGACTGTGGCTGGAATCCGTGTCTCTCTTCAAGCGCTGCAGCTCAGCCCGCATTTCTGAAGCGTGCTGGTAGCGCAATTCGCGGTCCTTTTCCAGCGCGCGGTTGATGATTCGTTCGAGTTCTAGCGGCAAGTCGGGATTCAGTCGAACGGGCGCGACCGGAGAGCGGTTCAGGATGGCGTCGAAAATCGTCGCTGTACTCTCGCCACGAAATGGCAACGCCCCTGTAGCCATCTCATAGAGGACGGCGCCAAACGAGAATAAATCCGTGCGTGCGTCCGTCTCCCTGGCGCGCGCTTGTTCCGGCGACATGTATGCGACCGTTCCCAGGGCTGATCCCGGACTGGTGAGAAGTTCCTCGCTGATCACCGTCGGCTGGGCCGACGCCTCCGCTCCTGGGATCAGGCGGTTGGAAAGGTTCGTGACCTTTGCCAGTCCGAAGTCCAGAACTTTCGCGTGCCCACGCTTGTTGACGAAGATATTGGCGGGCTTGATGTCCCTGTGGACGATGCCTGCCGAGTGCGCTGCGTCGAGCGCGTCGGCAATCTCGATGCCCAGCGATAACGCGGTTGCCAGTTCCATCGGCCGATTGCCGATCAGGTGCTTCAGGGTCTCGCCGTCGAGAAACTCCATCACGATGAAGGCATGCCCACCTTGCTCACCGATATCGTGAATCATGCAGATGTTGGGATGACTGAGCGCAGAAGCAGCCTGTGCTTCGCGCTGGAAACGTGCTAGTGCTTGCGAGTCTTTGGCTACGTCATCCGGCAGAAACTTGAGTGCCACGAAACGGTGGAGTCGGGTGTCCTCCGCCTTGTAGACCACACCCATGCCGCCGCCACCCAACTTCTCCAAAATGCGGTAGTGCGAGATGGTCTGGCCGATCATTAGAAGAAGATGCGTGGCCTTCGGGTCGCTTCATCTTACGGACGCGGCATCTGCTAGTCAACGGATCCCGCGATTCTGGATGGATCGTCGGCAAACCGGAAGTAATCCAGGTGGTCACTGGGCGGATCGGTACCGGGAAGTCGGCTTGTGTTTACGAACCACCTGGCTTGCCATTTAAACTGACCCCACTACCAAATCTTCACATACCGTAACGGGGATAAGTGCTGACTACTGAGTGCTAAATGCTACTTCAGGCACGCCAAACCGTTGCCCTACGCCCGGTTTAGCACCATCGGCACAGACCCCCGGTTGGAAAGTTAGCAATTTTGGCGTATAAAAGTTAGTTGAGACACGCGCGCATGTTATCCCTTCCGTGCGGCCACAACGCATCCTGTTAGTTCGAGCGAGGAAGCATGTCCAGTGTGACTACGGCGCACGCCCCCAAAGGTTTGGAGGGAGTGGTCGCCACTACTTCCGGCATCTGTTACATCGATGGAGACCAGGGTGTTCTGGCCTACCGTGGCATTGACATTCACGAACTGGCCGATCATTCCACCTTCGAAGAAACCTGTTATCTCCTGTGGTCCGGCCGACTGCCCACGCGCAATGAACTCAAGGAAATTCGTGACCGCTTGGCGGAGGAACGTAAGCTGGACCCGGCGATCATCAGCCTGCTGCGGTCGGCGCCCAAGCACGTTGTGCCGATGGACGTATTGCGCACTGCGGTGTCTGCGCTGTCGTTCTACGATGCGGAGGAGAAGAATAACGACCACGAGGCCAACCTCCATAAGTCTATTCGTCTGACCTCACAGATTGCGATGATCGTGGCTGCTTACGATCGCATTCGGAAAGGGAAGCCGATCGTAGAGCCCGACCGCTCGCTTTCCCACGCCGCCAATTTTCTTCTGATGCTGAACGGCACGCAACCCACGCCGATCGCGGAGCGGGCCTTGGATATCGCACTAATCCTGCATGCCGACCACGAGCTCAATGCTTCTACCTTCGCCGCGCGAGTCACTGCGGCAACTCTTTCAGATATGCATTCCGCCATCACTTCCGCGGTCGGTTGCCTGAAAGGCCCATTGCACGGCGGAGCCAATGAGGCAGTGTTCCACATCCTGCAAGTGATCGACAGCTCGGATTCCGACCCGGTGGAATACGTCAAAGGAATGCTCGCCGAGAAAAAGAAGATCCCCGGATTCGGGCATCGCGTCTACCATACCGAAGATCCGCGAGCCACGCACCTGCGGCAGATGTCAAAGGATCTTGGGAATTCCAGTGGGCAGAATAAGTGGTTCGAAATGTCGCATGCCATTGAGCAGTTCGTGAAGGCCGACAAGAAACTCAACGCCAACGTCGACTTTTATTCCGCCTCGACCTATCACACCTTGGGAATCGACGTGGACCTGTTCACGCCCGTGTTTGCCATATCGAGAGTCAGCGGATGGACAGCCCATGTGATCGAACAGCTCGACGACAATCGGCTAATCCGCCCCCGCGCCGACTACATCGGCCCAGCCTACCCGCAACCCTGGGTACCGATGGAAAAGCGGTAGGAAACCGGCTGTGCGCTGCTAGTTCTTGGCTTCTAGGGGCTAGCCTACCGCGCCAGTAGCAGCTCGGGCGTCATTTGTGACGTGCCACTCATAGTCGTCGACTTCCCGGTCACTTTGCGGTGTTGTTCATGATGATGAGGGACAAATTCCATTTATTTGGCCGTTCGGATCCGCCAGCGGCAGATGCTGGAAAACGGCGGTCTTTGAGTCGGAGAATTGGAATTTCAAAGTATCTCCAGGAAAGACTCGCCAGGCCAATCGTGCAAAGAACCGCAAGCACACCCTGCAAGAGCACCAGACCAGTATTCGTCTGCAACATCTCAGGTCCGTTACTCTTTCCAAGAAGGTTGAGGAAAATGAGCTGAATCAAAACGTAGACAGGCAAGTATGTCAAGTACATCACATAGCTTATGGCTCCCAGGTAGACAACCAATCTTGACCGAAGAGCGCGAAAAACAATCGAAAGACTCCCGCTCCAGCGCACGCAAGCTCCTACCACGGAAGCGCATAGAAGTGACAGCGATGTAAACCCGAACACACTGAAGACCCATCTGGTGCGTACCTCCACTCCTCGAAACGCGCCGCAGTACCAGCTCAATCCGACAAAAACGAGGGAGGAGAAAATGATGGTCAGGACCAGCCCACGTTCCAATATCCGGTTGTTCAAGCGCCCACTGCCCTTCGCCAAGAACAGGAGAGCGACACATCCGCCAGCTGCCAGAGAATCGAAACGAAAGAGGAACCCAGATGCTTCGTCCAAGCTAGGTCCGTGAGCTAACCCACGCAGGATCGGGCAAATCACGAGGGGCACAATCGAACAAAAAAGTACAATGCGACGCGAACCCTTCAGAATTACCGGTGCCCACAACAGATAAAACAGTTCCTCCACTGAAAGCGACCAGAAAGCGGCATGGCAAGGCCAAAACTTGGGGAGGTAGTATTGCTCGATAAGAGGTTGAAGAGGTTGCGGCCAGTAGCTGAGATTGCCATGCAAAAGCCTTTGGAACGCCAGTTTGACCAGTTTGGGATGTGCCGACGACAGGAACAACGAGTCCCGAATGGTCTGACCGTAAGCCACATTTTCCTTGTGCAGAAGGCTCGAGAACAGCAGAAGCGCTAGCACCACGTAGTAGGGCGGGAAAATTCGAAGAGTACGGCGCCAATAGAAAGTCTTATATGGAGCTTGATGCCCGCGCAGCCCGATTAAAATAGTAGTTATCAGAAACCCGGAGATGCCAAAAAAGAGATCTACGCCTGTCCAGCCTAAACCCAGAAGGTCAAAAGCGTGGCTATAAAAAGGTCTGAAATGAACTGCAAAGACGCCAAAGATCGCGATAGCACGAAGCCCGTCCAACTCCTCGATCCGCCGCATTAGGTGCCCTCTTACGCGCAGTTTTCGATGGCAGTTTTTCGTGCGCATCCGACGCTTCGCAAATGCCAGTAGAACTAAAGATATCACCAACGTCGTGCCCCAAGCCGCGTCCAAGCGCTAACTGGATCTCAGACACCGGGCGGTCTTAAAGTCACCGCCGACACCCGTGGCTCGCTTGCCCTTTTCTCTGCGAGAATGATAAAACTACTTAACTCGTCGAAGAGGAGAGACCCCTCGGAGAGGTTCCCTCGAACCGGAAACTGGGCTTTCAGTAGGCTTTAGTAGGGGGAAACGTAAGGGCTACGAAATCGCTAATTGAGTGCCAGCCCCCGGCTGGAAGCTGGATGGTACCGCCGCCAATCGTGGTTCCAGCAGAAATCCTCGTTGCTAGGAGTTTCTGCCCATGCCCGCCACAACCGCCAGCCAGCGCAGCTTCATCGCATCCCTGGCAGAATCCATTGGAAGGGAGGTTGTTCTTCGAGGTTGGGTCCACCGGCTGCGGGTGCTCGGGAAAACCAGTTTCGTGGTTCTGAAAGACTGTCCGGGGATGCGCAATGCGTCGCTGTATCCCAGAGACCCTGATCGAATATCGCCCCCTGGCTCTGCGCAATGATGGATTGGGAACGCAAGTTGTAGACTCATCTGGCAGCTTCCGCCCTAGCCCCGGTTCGCTTGCTGTTACGCGGCAATCTCGCCTTCAGCCATTGACTCAGGATCTGACGAGAACCCGAGGCCACGTTGACAAAGCGAATCCCGGAGCGATCCTGAGTATCCTGCCACACCACTTCCGTCGTGAACATCACCGGAGATGTGGTGTCCGGCAGCAGGCAATGCAAAGTAAAGAGACCGGAAGAGGGTATGTGTTGATCGCTGTGAACGGCTGCACCGGTATCACTCAGATCGACGATGACGACCGGGGTTGCCGCGGCTCCTGACCGGCCCAAGCTGGCTGGAATGTTTACCGGAATACGATCTGATCCGCGACGGCGCTCGCGTGATATCAAATTGCGGACCGCTCGCAAGCCCAGGCCAACTCGCTCGACAGAAATCGGCTTGTAGAGCGCGATGTGTGCCCCGACGCTAAACCCGAGATGAACCTCACTCCGTGTTCGGGCGAGCACGACCAGCAGGCCTCTCTGTCCCGAGGGCAATGCGGCCACGGTGTGCAGCACTAGCGCAGCATGCTCCTCGTTGTCGCCGTCCACGATAATAGCGTCGAACTTCTGTTCCACAAGCTGCAGGGCTGAGAGGTGCGGGTCCGTGTAATGCTCCACGTCGATGTCGAGATCGCGCAGAAGCCGGGTCAAAACCTCCACGGCTTCCTCGTCCTCGCTGAACAAAAGTAAACGGGGCATGACTAGGCTAGCCTACGAACTTAGGAATGCCCTGAGCAAGTTACCGAAGTGTCCAAATAACGCGCTGTGGGGGGCTGGCCTGCCTTTTCCGCAACACTGGGCGCCGCTGGAGAAGCGGCAATGTAGACGACGGAGCGTCCGCGCCCGCGCGTTTACTCATGAACAAACTTTCAGGACGAGATGTTAACCCTGTCGCAACAGGTATATACCCTCAAATTTGCGTTTTATTGCTAGATCTATGAAAACAAAGGGAGTGTTTTGGAGATACCATGTAAAATATCCCTTTTAAAGCACTTAGGGAAGGGAGGATACCCCTTTGGCGGAAGGTGTCTTTTCTTCGCAAGTGCATGAAAACAGGCAGCACGACTTGGGATACCGTCGGCTTCCATTGGACTTAGACGGGGGGGTATCTCGCCCAGAGCGTAATCTTGGGTTACCTCGTTGCCACAGACGCACGCGCGGGGACGCGCGCGGCTACATCGAAGGCGTTTTGTGCGGTCAAATTGTCAAAGAGCCGGAACAACTCATCGCTGTTCTCGAACAGCTAATGTAGTTTCTTATATGTTAGCCAAATAGAAGTGCCAGGTCAAGAAGAAAAGTGGACGGTTCGGAAGCCTCGCCGCCCACCTTCACAGTCCGGGTAAACGCTTGCACCGCATCAAAGGGTGGGCCAGGACAACAATAAACCTCGATGAGAAGGCTCACTACCTCCCGAAAACGTAGGCTTCCCCGGGCGGGCCGCTCTTGGTCGCGCCGCCAGTGATTGTGCTGCCGTTCACTGCCGCGGACACACCCAAATTGTCGTTCGCCGCTCCATCGGAGGCGGTCAATTCAGCGGCGAACCTGGAGGTCGTCTTCCAGCCCGTCGTTGGCTCGTGGTAAACCAGCACGGCTCCCTGGCCGGAATTTGATCCGACCGTGGTCGTGGGCGCTCCGAGCACGATCGTTTTGCCGCTAATCGACATACCTTGAGACAACCCACTCACACCGGATGAACTCGAGGCGGTAAGTTTCGCGGTGAACTTCGAGGTGCTCTTCCAACCGTTCGCTGGTTTCACGTATACGAATGCCGCCCCAATGCCTTGCTGCGCTCCCACAGCTCCGACGATGGCCGTCTTACCGTCCGTGGCGACTGAGAATCCATAGATCTGGTTGGCCTTCGTGCTTTTGAGTTCAGCGCGCTGGGTCATGTTTTTCCAGCCCGTGGACGGTTTCACGAAAACGTAAGCTGCGCCCATGAAGTTGTTGTGCCCGTAGGCGCCCGTGACCACCGTATTGCCGCTGATTGCAACCGAACCCATGTTGTCAAAGGTCGTAGCGTCGGAAGCGGTGAGCTCGGCCGTCTGAGTCATCTTGGACCAGCCACTCGCCGGTTTCACGAAGACATAAGCTGCCCCCGCTCCGCTATGCGCAAAGAGTGCCCCAACGGCTGCGGTGTTTCCGCTAATAGAGACGTTGTACCCAAAAGCATCGCCGCCAGCCCCATCGCTCGCAGTCAGCTTGGCCGTTTCCGTCATGTCCGTCCATCCAGATGCCGGTTTGACGAATATGTAGGCAGCTCCCGGCCCCTGAGTTTGAGGATACTGGTTCGAGGCGTTGGCCGCGCCGACAATGATCGTGTCGCCGCTGATGGCAACGAAAGTCCCGAATCCCTCACCGCCGTCCGAGGGTGTCAGCGTGGCTGTCTGTGTCATGTTCCCCCAGCCGCTTGACGGCTTGACGTAGACATAGGCGGTACCGGTCTTTTCGATGTTTGCGTCAAAGGCGCCCACCACCACCGTATTGCCACTGACAGCAGTAGAGACGCCAAACCAGTCATAGTTGACCCGGTTCGTGGGCGTCAACTCGGCCAGCTGAACCCACGCATTGGTCCCTGCGGCGCGCTGGGCCGAAGCCGCGAAACACAAGAATGAGGTCAGGGAAATAATCGTGGTGAGGATGGACGTCATGCGTCGCATATGGAAACCTCCTGAGGAGTCGTTGTCAAGTACGCCCCACGAAACGCCGAGACTGACTTAACCGCCAGCGCCGCAAGGGATCGGCAGGATCAAGGCTGCCGATTTTGGCACAAGATGGCCTGGGAATCAAGAGATTTAAGAGGCTGAAATTTGAGAGACTGATAGTGGTGCTTCTGTGTGGATCGTTGTGGCCGACCGACCTGTTTTCAGCTCTACCCAACCTATGCGGTGGCGGATCGGAGAATGGCTGGGCCAGCCCCGAGAAAACCTAGGCCGTCCTGAGGTTCACTTGCTTGGCTCCAACCAACCACACTGATTAAGAACTTGTCGTATTGCGGGCATCTTCTCGGCCTTGTTGTCGACGACAGCGTCGGCATTCGATATGCTACGCAGAAACCAAATGGGAAACACTTCATTCGGTTCAGGTGGATTGTCAATCATCTCTCGTGTTGTATACGCCAAAAGTCGATCTGTGAAGTTCTTACCGTATGTTTCGCGTATCCGCCAAAGATAACTAACAAACAACATCGATTGATGATATGGACACGCCGTCTGTTCGTTCTCGGGTTTCCCCCAATAGCTCCAGGTAAAATATCGGAACATGGCAAGCTCCGCGTTCCATCGGGAATCATCTTCTTGCATGACCTTTCGTCTGGCTTCGCCGTCTAATGGTTCGTCTCTTGGTAAGGCTTGGAACTTGGCAATCATTGGTTTCATTAGAAGCGTAGAGAACACATACCCGCTGTAGTTCTGGGAAATCATCCGAGGGTCATCTAGTTGATCCATCTTCATCCAAACTGTGTCGTGGTAGGAAGGCCCGCTCGAGTAGCTAAAATGCGAGGTCGAAGTCTTGTCTGTTTCGATACCAATCGGAGGGAATCGCTTGGGAACGTCAAGGCCTACACCTATCAAATACGCCTTGAATGCGATGAACGTCTTGGCTATCAACTGCTTTCTATGGGGTGTAAACAGCGGGGAATCTTTAAACAAGAATTCGCCTACGTCCACATCGCTTGGTTTTGACGGTTGTGGTTTTGCCGGCTCCGCTTGTGGCGCTGGAGGTTGTGGACCGGGCGCTGGATTTAAAGCCGTGGCAGCGGGAGTTTTCGTCTTGCCCATCCAGACAGCACCAATCGCAAGGATCAATCCTACGATTGTCACGGCTGCGACCCTGCCACCCATCCGAATCCATCTCTTGTTGGTTAGGCCATTAAGAGCACACCATATCGCCATCACACCCCAAGGCCAAGCTGCCGCAAGGAGCCATCTGCCGAGAGTCAGATGCCCGCTCAATCCGAACCCCACTCCGGCCAAAGCGAACGTCCAGAATCCGCCGACGGAACCCCAAACTGGATTTTCTTTGTACCACGGCGTTGGAGGTGCCCCACCGCCACCACTGAACTGAGACATTCTTGTAGAGTACCACCGTAGGTGAATCTAGTGATTCGCTGGCGGCTGACCCAAGTATTCTCCGCTCCGCCAACGAAGATGTTGCCCCATCCTTTACGCGTACTTTGCGGAAAGGGTGGGTGCGAGACCCTCAACCCAGAGCCGAATCCCGCTTTCTTCTTCTTGAGGAACCCAAGACAGGCAATCTCCTGTCCCCGAACCTCCCCCTGTTCCTCCCCGCGTGACCGGCCCCGCCGGTTTCTAGGCTTGAACTAGTCTTCCTGATGGGATATTATCTTTCAACACACATTAGCTCTTCGACAGTCAGCGAATTCTGAATGGGACCAGTTTGGGAATCTATAGCGCTAACTCCTTATTCCGGAATATTTTACGTATAAATCCTTATTCCTCAAAGATTTTGGTGGTGGTCTGGCCCTAACCCCATCATTCCAAAAGATCAGGGGGAAGGGGGGTACCCCCAAATTCAGTTGGCTCCGAGCCTTTGAGACTTCGACGGCCCTCTCAGGCCCAGCAACCCGAAACCAGGCTGGGTTCTCCCACGAGCCCCTTGAGCGCGAGCGTAGAATAAAAGCAGGAGTTTCATGCGCCGAGTCTATCTCGACAACAACGCGACCACGCCGGTGCTGCCCGAGGTTTTTGAGGCCATGCGGCCGTACTTCGCGGAGCACTTTGGGAACGCGTCTTCCATCCACCATCATGGGCAGGAGACGCGGGCGGCGGTGGAGCGTGCGCGTGAATCGGTCGCGGCGCTACTCGGGTGCCGGTCTTCTGAGATCGTTTTCACCAGCGGCGGCACGGAGGGCGACAATCTCGCCATCTCTGGCTTGACCCGCGCCGGCGACCACGTGATCAGTTCGACCATTGAACATCATGCGGTGTTGAACTCGTGCAAGCACCTGGAATCGATTGGATGCGAAGTCACCTATGTTCCCGTGGATGGCCGTGGGCTGGTCGATCCCGATGATGTCCGCCGCGCGTTGCGTCCGCACACCAAGCTCATCACGATCATGATGGCCAACAACGAGACTGGAGTCCTGCAACCTGTCGAAGAGACTGGCAAGATCGCCGCCGAGGCCGATGTGTATTTCCACACCGACGCGGTACAAGCGGCAGGGAAGGTGCCGATCGACGTAAAGCGTCTCGGGTGCGACCTGCTTTCGATCTCCGGGCACAAGCTGCACGCGCCGCAGGGAGTCGGAGCGCTTTATGTGCGCAAGGGAACCATCCTTCAGCCCATGCTGTATGGCGGAGGCCACGAGAGATCGCGACGCGCGGGCACGGAGAATGTTCCCGGAATTATCGGTCTCGGCAAGGCGGCGGAACTAGCCAGGGAAGCATTGGAGCGAGGCGATCTTGAGCGGATGTCGGCGATGCGCGATCACATCGAACAGAAAATTCTTTCCGAGGTAGAAGCCACGGGCGTAAACGGGGAGGGGGCTCCACGCGTCCCGAACACCACGAACATTCATTTTGACTACATCGAAGGCGAGGCGCTCGTGATCGCGCTCGATTTGAAGGGACTGGCGGTTTCGACAGGAGCAGCGTGCTCTTCAGGCGCAATCGAACCGTCGCACGTGCTCACAGCCATGGGATTGCCGCCAGAAATAGCCCGCGCCAGCCTCCGCTTCAGCCTGGGCAAACAAAACACCCCCGAGGACGTTCAATTCGCTCTGGACCTGGTGCCGCAAACCGTAGCCCGCCTGCGAGAGCTGTCGCCGGTTTACAATAGGACAGCAGTTAGCAATTAGCACTTGGCATTTGGCCCCTCCGGAATCGTGCCGAACGCCCAAGTTCTCGACAGGATTTTCCCGACCTCCTCGAAAATGTAAAGGGACTGAATGCTGACTGCTAAGTGCTAAATGCTGCCGTCTAAGACCATCGCCGTCGCCATGTCGGGTGGAGTCGACTCCTCCACCGTTGCGGCCATGCTGCGTGCGGAGGGACACGACGTCATCGGGCTGACCATGCAGCTCTGGAACCAGCGGCGCATGGCCGGGCACGCCGGTATGCCCGAGGCGGTGCAGGGACGTTGCTGCTCGCTGGATGATGTTTATGACGCGCGCCGTGTCGCCGAGACGCTGGGCATCCCCTATTACGTAGTCAATCACGAAGACCGTTTCGAGCGCGACGTGGTGCAGCCCTTTGTCGAGGAGTATCTGTCAGGACGAACGCCCATCCCTTGCAGCCTGTGCAACAACCATTTGAAATTCGATCAGTTGTTGATTGTGGCTCAGCAGATTGGTGCGGACGCGCTGGCTACGGGCCACTACGCTCGGGTTGAATTCGATGAGAAGACCGGCCGCTGGCTGCTCAAGCGTCCAGCTGATTCGTCCAAGGACCAAACCTATTTCCTGTTCGGTCTGACGCAAGATCAGCTCAGCCGCACTCTGTTTCCTCTCGGGGAAATGACCAAGCCGCAGGTTCGCGATCTGGCACGCCATCACGGGCTGGCTCTCGCCGCGAAGCCAGATTCGCAGGAGATCTGCTTCGTTCCCGGAGGCGACTACAAGAAGTTTCTCGATGCGTATCTGGCCGAGCAGGGCGAGTCTCTGCCCGATACCGCGGGCGAACTCGTGACCACCGGCGGACAAGTGATCGGCGAGCACAGCGGCATCCACAATTTCACCGTAGGCCAGCGCAAAGGCTTGGGTGTAGCCACGGGCTCGCCGTTGTATGTCATCGAGATCAAGGGAGACAAGCGCCAAGTGGTGGTCGGCAACCAGGAGGAGCTGTACTCGCGAATTCTTCGCGCGCGCCGAGTGAATCTGGTTGCCGTGGAGGATCTGCGCAAGCCGCTGCGGGTTCGCGTGAAGATCCGGCATCGTCATGAGGGGGCTTCCGCTGTGTTAGAAAAGTCAAGCCACGACGAAGTGCTGGTGACGTTCGACGAGCCGCAGCGCGCGATCACGCCGGGCCAAGCTGCGGTATTTTACGACGGCGACGTTGTGGTTGGCGGGGGCTGGATCGCGTAGTGGGCGAGCGGAGAATTCTGCCAGGAGTTTTGCTGAGATTAGGTTAGCGTGAGCTTTCCGGTCTCTTGCACGGGCGAGGGCGCCCGCGTCCACACTGCTGATCAGATAAACATTTCGTCCTGAGGCACGGACACGCCATTGCGGTTGCGGCGTCTCGTCCCGATCAGGAATTCCAGCCCGGCCGTGATTCCCTGGACCAGTCCCGATAGCTGTCGAACTGGGGAAAGCACGGTCTTATGCAATAAATCAGTCGTACTTTCAACACGGTCCAAACTGCGATTCAACAGTTCGTCGGCTCGGATCACCTGCAACCGCGCGCGGTCTATAGCGTCGCTGACGGTGGCGTCGAGGCGCTCGATTTGGGCGCGAACCATGGTGCTGGACTCGCTTACATTGGTGACCAGGGTATCGAGGTGCGGGCGAAAATCCACCAGCATGGAGTGCACGACCTCGGCAGCGGGCAGAACCTTGGTCCTGACCTCAGTGGCCAGAGTTTCCATGCGCGCAGCAGTCTGGCGAACAGCCAGGTACATGGCCACCAGAATCCCGGCCTGTATCACCACGGCCGCTGCAGTTACGGCAATGAAAATAGGTAGATAGTCCATAAGCGTTCCGCTTCACGGCGCCAAACCAAGCGGCGCTGCGGAGAATTGATGCATCACGGATTGTGCGAGCTGCCAGCCTCCGAAGCGGTGGTTTCGTGATACGCCTGCTTTCCGGCTTCATAGGCGGACCGGAACTGCTCCTTCTGCTGACTCAGTACTTCTCGGCCGCGATCGGCCCAACCCGATGCTTGCTCGCGAGCTTGCCGCGCGCGATCACGAACGAACTCGCGACCATCTTCTGCTCTGGAACGTAGCGCCTGACGGGTTTCGTCGCCCGAACGTGGAGCATAGAGCACGCCAGCGATCGCACCGAAACCTAGCCCCGCAAGAAACCAAAGAAAACTATTGCTATCTCTGTCCGACATAAATGAACCTCCAACTCTCCTGCCGCTAATCGGATGTTAGCACCCGGTATGGCGAATTACAATTCGCGACGCTGTATGGCGGCGTTCATTTCGCTGTAGTCCGCCGCAACGGATCGGATGCGCGCCTCCGTTTCTGACTAGCTTCGTTGAGATGCGCTTTACACCGCTCAAGACTATGCCCGGCGTGAGTTTTTCTTCCGGGTACGCCGGGATTCGTTCACCGCAGACTGTCAGGAATCGACGGCATGGACTTGTGGAGTTGCCGACGAAGCGAGACAATATCGCTTGCACCAGGGGGCTCTGCGTGTCACAGAAGTATCGCCAACACGGCTATCAAGACCGCGGCAGGGACAAGGACGAAGAGCGGCAAAAGCAATCCACCGAAAAGGCGGTCAAGAAGGAGACTTTTGGCCCGCGCGCAATGCAGATGCCGGGCACACATACGGTTTCCCGTTGCGCACAATGCGGCGCTCTGCTGGCGTCAATCTCCGAACCGGTTGGGCAATGTCCGAAGTGCAAGTTCGAACTCCATTCCTGCCGGCAATGCACGTATTTCGATACTTCGAGCCGGTTCGAATGCACGCAGCCTATTCCCGAGCGGATCGCACGTAAGGACGAGCGCAATCAATGTAAGTTTTATTCCATGCGGGTTCGGGTGGAAAAGGAAACTTCCACGCCGACTTCGGCGCGGCCTACGGATGCGCGGACGGCGTTCGAGAATCTCTTCAAGAAGTAAGCCCGTGTGGCGCGGACAACTCCTGTCCGCGTACTTCTGATAATTATACGGACGTGATTTTGCCAGTGAGATTGTGACCGGGAAACTCTGATTAGGTATGAATTTCAAATTGGCGCCGCACGGGCGGGGGCGCCCGCGCCACACGAGTTTTACGGTTTCTGCGTTGGACGTATCAAAATCTCGCTGACAAACGATTGCGGGGCTTGCGTCGCCAACATGGCCACCACGTGCGCCACATCTTCCGGCTGCAGCATCTTCGCTCGATCCTTTCCCGCATGCGGGCTCAACTCGGTGTCCACTGAGCCAGGACAAACCACCGAGACTCGAATATTGTGGACACGCAGTTCCTCCGCGGCAGAGTAGCTCAACCCGTTCAGTCCCCATTTCGAAGCGGCGTAGGCCGCGCCATTCGGCAGGGCGTTCTTACTGGCAAGCGAGGAAATGTTGATGATGTGTCCGCTATGGGCGCGAATCATCAGGGGAGCGAAAGCACGAATGCCGTAATAGACTCCCCGCAAGTTGGTATTCAATACCTGGTCCCAAGATTCAGGTGCCAACTGGTGCAGGGGTCCTCCAAACCCGCCCACGCCGGCGTTGTTAACCAGAATGTCGATTCGGCCCAGAGTCTGGTCCACGTGCGCTGCCGCGGTTTCGATGGAGCGGAGGTCAGTCACGTCACACTGAAATGGCTCGGCTCGCCCACCGGCTTTCGAAATTGCGTCAGCGGTGGAGTCCAGCGGCCCGCGGGTGCGTCCACAAAGCACCACTATGGCTCCCAGACGGGCCAGTTTGGCCGCTATTGCGGCGCCGATGCCGCGTCCCGCGCCTGTGATCACTGCGACTTGGGCGGCCAGACTAACCGTATTTGTCTCTTCCATAGGACCTCTGCGTTATGATTATGTCTCGGCATGCCCAACCACCGTTGGGCGCCTTGTCGCATCTTACAAGACGGGCGGGACGGTCTGCGAAAGTAAGCTTGCGTTAGTTGACGTACATACTTATAATCCGGCTCACCGGAAATAGTATCCTGACGTCGTAGGCGTTACAGGCGGGCGCTGGGTTTTCCGGACCTGTCGCATGAGCGCATGAGGCTCATGCTCTTGACAAGCCGGGTGTGAGCTTGGGTACCCGGTTAAAGAATGCCGTTCATTTTCCCGAAAATTCAAGGAGCCATTTCAAAATGAAGAAGAGTCTAGTGGCGATTGTGATTACGTTTGCTGGAATAGCCTCGGGTCAGCAAGCAACAACGCAACCGCAAACCCAACCCGCGGCGCCAGCACAGACGCAGCCCGCCGCGCCAGCGCAGACCCAACCCGCCGCGTCTCAACCGCAACAGAAGAAAGAGATCAAAGATCCGGCGGAGTACAACGCCTACGTCGGAGCGGTGCAGCAGACGGATGCGGCCGCCAAGATCAGCGGTATTGAAGCGTTCCTCGCTCAATATCCCAACAGCGTGATGAAGGAAGACGCGCTGGAGTTGCTCATGGGAACCTACCAGGGGGCGGGTAACCAAGCCAAGGTTATTGACACCGCGAACCGGCTCTTGGCCGCTAACCCCAATAACGTTCGCGCGCTTGTGCTGCTGGCCTTTAACGAGCGCGGCGCCCAAAAGTGGGCCGATGCCAGACAGCACGCCGAGCGGGGCTTGCAGGCCCTCCCGGGCATGGTCAAACCGGACGGACTCGCGGACGCGGATTTCCAAAAGCAGAAGACCCAGATGGGCGGTCTTCTTAATAGCGTGGCGGGATTTGCCGCTCTCCAGCTAAAAGATAACGCGGCTGCCGAGAAGTATCTGCGGGCAGCCGTGGATGCTGACCCGAACAACGTCGAAAACGTTTATCCTTTAGCGCTGGCCAGCCTCACCGCCACTCCCGAAGATGACTTGAACGGCCTGTTTTTTATCGCTCGCGCCATCAATCTGGTTAAGGACCCGGCCGGCAAGGCCCAGATCACGAAATTCGGCCACAGCAAGTACGTGAAGTATCACGGTTCGGAGGAGGGTTGGAACGAACTCCTGACGCTAACTGCGACCACACCGCTGCCGCCAGCAGGGTTCGCCATCAAGCAATACGTCCCTCCCAGCCCGGCCGAGCAAGCTGCTGACCTGGTAAAGACCAAGGCTCCGAAAGAGATGAGTTTCGCCGAGTGGGAGCTGGTCCTCTCCGCGGGTGCTCCGGCGGACGCAGACAAAGTTTGGTCAGCGATCAAGGGCGTACCCTTGCAGATGGAAGGCACGGTCATCAAAGCGTCTTCGACCGAGCTGCAGATGGCAGCTAGTCAGGACGACATCGACCAGAAGAGGGCGGATATCGTGGTCACCATGGGTGGAACGATTCCTGCCAAGCTGATGCCGCAGGAGGGGGCTACCTTGGATTTTGCAGGAACGCCAGCATCCTACACCCCAAGCCCGTTTGTCATGACCATGGAAAAGGGCGCATTGCTGACCAAGGCTGCGCCAGCCAAGAAACCACCCGTCCATCATCGTCCCGCTCATTGAGCACGGGGCGTGGGATTCGGAAATGAGCAGGGCAGCGCTTTAACGCTGCCCTCATTTTTTTGTTTGTGATTTCCGAAGGACTACGACGAAATTCTCACCGGACCGCTTTCTTGTCGTAAGCGGCGGGGCGGGCGCTGCGAGGAGGACGTTTGACCCCGGCTCGCAGTTGCCGTATGTCAATCCTCAATTCGGAAATGGTGCGGCTGAGAGTGTTGCGATGCATCCCCAGTTGGCGCGCGGCGCGGCACTGGTTTCCATTGTTTTCCTGCAGCACGGTGAGGATGAACCGCTTCTTGAATTCCCGTACCGCCTCGGAATATAGAATGTTGCTTTTATACATCTGCAGGATGAGTGCTTCGAGCTGATCTCTCACGGCATATCCCTCTTTCTTTGAAAAGCTGTCCTGCGCTTTTCTGTATTTGCCAGATTCCTTTTCGACGCCACTGACCTGCGGAGTTACATGTGTTGCTGTTCACGGTGCAGCAATTCGAGTCCCTGATAAAAGCGGGCTCGCAATTCCGACGGCGCCACCCAAATGGCGGCACGTCCTACAACCAGAAAATATGGCGCCAGTTCCGAACCTTCCAGCCACGTTGACGCAGGCGTGAACGCTGCCATGCTCATGAGGATCACTGCCACCATCAAGCTTCCGCGCAGTAGCCCCAGCGCTCCGCCTAAAACCCGGTCAACAGAACTGAGTCCAGCCTCTTTTACGATATAGCGGGCGATCCGCCCCGCGATTCCGGCGAGGAGCAGCACCGCCAAAAAAATAATCAGAAAAGCAGCGATTTCGCCCAACCACATGGACTTCAGATGAGGCGCAAACCGCGCCGCCAGCCGCTGGTAATTCCACGCTGCCAGCAGATACCCAAAGACCAGGCCAGCTATCCCAAATGCTTCGTGAAAGAAGCCTGAGATCGCCGCCTGAATCACCGACACTATGATCACGGCCACGATGACCCAGTCGGCGGCCGTCATCGTGTTGTCCAACTGGCTACTTCTTTACTGAACATCCAGCTCCTGCCCGGTGAGCTGGTGGAAAGCCTCCAGATATTTCTCGCTGGTCTGGCGCGCCACTTCCGCGGGGAGCGCGGGCGCGGGCGGTTGCTTGTTCCAGCGAATTTGCTCAAGGTAGTCACGAACATATTGCTTGTCGTACGATTCCTGCGCCCGGCCTGGCTGATACTTGTCGGCTGGCCAGAAACGGGACGAGTCAGGAGTGAGCACTTCATCCGCGAGGGTAATGCCCTTGGACGTCATCCCGAATTCAAACTTGGTGTCGGCAATGATGATGCCCTTCTGCTGAGCGTAGTCCGCGGCCTTCCGGTAAATCTTTAAACTGACGTCCTGGAGCTGGCGGCTCAACTGTACTCCCACGATCCGCGTCATCTCCTCGAAGGGAATATTCTCGTCGTGCCCGCTGGTCGCCTTGGTGGCCGGAGTAAAAATGGGCTGCGGCAACTTGCCTGACTCCTTGAGCCCCGCGGGCAGTTCTATTCCGCACACCCGACCGCTGGCTTTGTACTCCTTCCATGCCGATCCGGAAATGTAACCTCGTACCACGCACTCGACCGGGATCATCTCCGCGCGCATGACCATCGTCGACCGCCCGCGCAGTTGGTCGGCATGCTTCTGCGCCGCTGCGGGATATCGTTTCACATCGGCCGTGACCACATGGTTGGGTACGAGGCCACGAAGGAACTCGAACCAGAAGAGGGAAATCTGGGTCAGTACGCGTCCCTTATGTGGAATGCCAGTGGCCAGCACATAGTCGAAAGCAGAGATGCGATCGGTGGCAACGAAGAGAAGATGCTCACCATCGAGATAGTACACATCCCGGACCTTACCGCTGGCGTACAGTTTCAGTTCAGGGAAGTCGGTGCGAAGCAGAACGGAGTCGAGAAGTTGGGAGCTCATGTTGGAATTTTACAGTTAGAAAACGTTGCGTATTCTAACCCGCCAGAAATATTTGTCAACGGTTTAAGTCGAGATAGAACGCCAGTACCGGGCATTCACTTGAAAGGAAAAGTGTTGACAGCCGCTGAGGATTTTGAAAGGGGGCGTCTAGTGCGCCTTTTGGCAGATTCAGCTTGTGGAAAAACTGAGGACAGCAGAGGATAACTAGGACACGAGAACAGCTCCGCTCAGTTACGAAATATCACCCGGCGTCCACTTGGTCAGTGTCTGTTCCACATCCTTATCGGTGGCGAGGTCTCCATGATCGGCTTCCGCCACACCCCTTCTTGACTTCCTCGATCTGCCAGTCGTTCAAGGCAACATTCTTCTGAATCGCCTCCGTCTCCACAAACGAGCGGCGTCGGCCCATTACGCGGTCGCCCCAAAGCGCACCGAAACCAGCTTGGAGACTCCTGGTTCCTGCATGGTAACGCCATACAGCACCGGTGCGATACTCATCGTCTTTTTGCTGTGAGTGATCAGCACGAACTGCGTTTGTATGCTCATCTCTCTCACGAGTTCGGTGAAGCGCCCGATATTGGCTTCGTCGAGCGGTGCGTCGACCTCGTCAAGAATGCAGAACGGGCTAGGCTGATACTGAAATATTCCCACCAGCAGCGCCAGTGCGGTCAGCGCTTTCTCTCCGCCCGAGAGTAACAGCACGTTCTGCAGCTTCTTGCCGGGAGGGGAAGCGACAACATCGATGCCACTTTCCGCGCTGTTCTCTTCATCCGTCAGGCGCATGAAAGCATGCCCGCCCCCAAACAGCTTGCGGAACGTGGTCTGGAAGTTCTCGTTGATCTTGTGGAAAGCCTCTTCGAACTTCTGCCGCGAGAAGGTATCGATCTCCTTGATGGTCGCCTGCGTGTTCGCAATCGAATCGAGCAGGTCTTTTCTTTGGGTGTCCAGAAATGTATGACGCTCGGCGGTTTCCTTGTATTCCTCCAGAGCCATCATGTTTACAGGGCCCATGGCATCGAGCCGGGTGCGCATCTCGCGATAGACCTGGTCTTCCGCCGCTAGCTGCTCCCCGCCGGCGATCGGAATTGTGGTGTCGGCCATCAATTCGTGACGCTGTATGCCCAACTCGTTCAGGCAGGTTTCCGCCATGTACTGCGCGTCCGACTGCAACTTGGCTGCCGCTGCTGAAAGTTCACCGCGCCGATCGCGAGCCTGGTCGAGCAACTGCCGTGCGTCGCGCAGGACGTCCTCGATCTCCGCCAGCCGAGCGCGCACTTGGTCCGACTCAAATTGCAGCAGCCCATCCCGCGCTTCGGTCGTATTGCGCTCAGCTTCGAGTTCTTCGAGTTGCGCGATCATCTGCCGATTCTCGGTCTCGCGTTGTAGTTTCTCGACCGCTGAAGACTCGATCTGCGCGTGAAGCGAATCGGCTCGCCCGCTCATGTCCGCGACCAGCGCTTCGATTTTCTCCAGCACAGCGGTTGCTGACCGATGTCGTTCCTCCAACGTAGCCACGCGGGCCATGTGCTGGGAAGCGTTGTGCGCAGCCGAGTCGCGCCGTTCGCGCATGCCGGCCAGCTCTTCGTTTGCCATGGCCGCCAGCCCTTCCAATTCCTCGCGCTGCTTTTGTTTTGCCGTCAATTCTGCATGCCGCGAACTAATCAAGGCCTCCTGTTCGGCACGCTCAGAAGCCAGTCGCTGGATCTCGTGACGACAGGTGTTCAGCCGCTCGCCCACGCGAGCCATCTCTGAATCTAGCTGCTGCAACATATGACCAGAAGTCATCGCCTGTTTCTCAGCTTCTCGCTTCTCCGTCTCGATCCGGTCGAGTCGCGAAGTCAATTCCTTGATCTCGCGGCCCAAGGTCAGTACGCGCACTTCGTCATTGCGCAGCGCCGACTCCAAATCGCCCAACAAACGCATTACGTCTCGCAGTTCGCGCTTCATCGACAGCGGGCCCTCGGCCCGTTGCTTGCCCCCAGTGACGGTCACGTTATGGAAGCACTCACCCGATTGCGAAAGGAAAAACGCGTCGGGGTTCGACAATGCAAGCTCGCGTGCGGAGGCGGGCTCAGGAACGATGTAGCCGTCGCGCAGCTTAGGCAGGATGACCTCCAGGGATCGCCCAAAGCCGTTCAGTACACGGATCGCATGTTTAAGTGGGACGATCGAGTGGCCGGGCGTCGCCGCGCGGGCCACTTCGTCCACCGCAAATGAGAACTTGGCCTGTGAGTCCTCGGGGTGTACCAGGAATGTCGCGCGTCCATCCACGTCGGTTCGCAGCAGGCGCAAACCTTCGTCGGCCGCGTCCCAGGATTTCACCACCACGTAATTCAACTCGTCGCGAAGGAAGTCTTCGACCACGCCTTCGTAGCGCGGTTCCACCTCGAGGAAATCGGCCAACACGCCTGCAGGAGCCAATCCGCCGTTCATCACTCCCGATTGAAACAGCCGGCGAACCGACTCCGTCGAGTAACCATGCTCGGCGATCACCGCTTCGAGCGATCCCTTCTTTCCAATCGCGGACGCATATTCAGCGCGCAGGGTGTCCAGCCGACTCTTGGCTTCTGTTTCTTCGCGGCGCTTGGATTCGATCGATGCGCGCGCTTGGGAAATTTCTTCAGTCAATCCTGCGGCGCGCTGGGAGACGGACTCGAACTCCAGAGCAAATTGTCCGCGCTGCCCGCCGAAAGCCTCCACCTGAGAACTGGTTGTCGCCATTTCAACCTGCAAACGCTGTGCTTCGCGACCCGCGGCCGCTAGACGCTCTTCCGCTTGGGTGAGCAGGTTCCGCAGATTGGAAGCGGAAGCGACTACTTCCATGATGGCGCTGCGGGACGCCTCCTGCCGATGTTCCAACTCTGCCAGTGCGTTGGCGGCGTCTGCGGCCTCTTGCTGGCATTGTGCCAGTTGCTGCTGTGCGGCAGCGACATCCGCGGTTGCCGACTGCAACACCTGGTGATTCGAATCACGCTCAGCTTCCAGTGCGGTGAGCCGATGCTGCGCCTGGGCCAATTCAGCTTCGGAAGAAGCCGAACGCACCACCAGTTCCGCACAGCGTTCTTCGTTATGACGACGCTGGGCATGTGCCCGTTCGGTTTCCAGTTTGATCTGGTTGAGACGCTCGCGGTTTTCGCGAATCTCAGCCTCGATGGCATATCCACGCTGGCTGCGGTCGGCGTGCTCCGCTTCGAGTTGCTGAACCGCCTCGGTCCGGTGGCGCATCTCCTCCGATAGCGAGTTAATCCGCTCGTCCAGTTCAACACTCTCGCGATCCAATTGTGCGAACTTGCTGGCCAGCACCAGACGCAGCTTGGCCCGCATCTCTTCCCGCAGCTTGGCATAGCGCTCGGCCTTCGACGCCTGCCGCTTGAGGGAATTCATCTGCCGCGTGACCTCTTCAAAAATATCGTTTATCCGCGACAGGTTTTGCTTGGCATCTTCCAGGCGCGCTTCGGCAAGCCGCTTCTTGGTCTTGAACTTGGTGATGCCAGCAGCCTCTTCAATGATCGAGCGGCGATCGGTGGGACGGCTGCTCAGAATCTGTCCAATGCGTCCCTGCTCGATGAGCGCATAAGACTCCGGTCCCAGCCCCGTGCCCATGAACAATTCCTGAATATCGCGCAAGCGGCAGAGCTTGCCGTTCAGCAGGTACTCGCTGTCTCCGGAGCGGAACAGCCGGCGGGTGACCACAATTTCTCCGGCGCGGAACTGCGTCTGAAATTTTCGCCGGCGGATCTTCAGCACGACCTGAGAACTCTTGTCGGTCGAAGCCAGCGTGAGGCCGGGATTGGCTGGCGGGCCCACCTTGCTGGAAACAGGAAGTGACGGGTTGGTGAACACCGCGAAGGCTGGTTCGTCCTCCGGGTAGACAACGGCGAGTGCCGCCGCCGATGTTGCGTGTTCTACTTCGTCAGTTTTCCCAGGCTGCGCCTCCTCTGTCAACCGCTCGGTCTCTTCCGCAGCCTGTTTTCGTACTTCGGCTTCGTCCCAGTCATCGCTCAGACGCAGTTCATCCCGGACTTCAATCTCCGTGGGATCCTGAGCGTCGGGGCCGTCATACACTTCCGGATCAATCAAGGTGAGCGCAACCTCGGCCATGCCTGTGGGCTTGCGGTCGCGCGTGCCGGCGAAGATGACGTCTTCCATGCGCGAGCCGCGCAGAGTCTTGGCCGACTGTTCACCTAAAACCCACGAGATCGCATCCGCGATGTTGGACTTGCCGCATCCGTTGGGACCGATGATGGCCGCGATGCCGTCCCCGTGGAACTTGAGTTCGGTGCGGTCACAGAAAGATTTGAAACCGAGAATCTGAAGCTTTTTCAGTTTGAGCAACGATTACTCCTTGGCGGTACCCGCCCAATTCCAACCTTGTCATCCCGAGCGGAGCGTTCCAATTCGCTCGCGAATTGGAATGCGGAGTCGAGGGACCTGCTGTTCGGTCCACGTTTACCAATTAGATTCCTCCACCGTTCGCTCCGAACAAAGCCTTCCCTAGCTGGACAGGGCGGGCACAGATTGAAGCTACTGTAACGGTGAAATCGCACCGGGGTCAAGCAAGAAAACACCATATATAGGGTCCCCTTTTGCACAACCACGTCATTTTGCACACACAATGCAGCAACAGCGTGTGAAAAGGGTGTGAGTAGAAGAAGGAAGGGAGAATCGCGAGAGCGAAATAAGCCTAGCGCACTACCGATGGACAACGCAAGAGTTCCTTGGGGGGAAGCTGCTTCTGCGCTGGTCACTGGTATCGGCGAGTCGGATCAGTTCGACGGTAGGCATCCATCTTAATTGACCGATGAGTGGTCGGTTTTTCACGGCACCCGATAAGGGATTCTGGACGGAACCAGATTGACCTTGTTCATATCAAATCCGAATTGGCCCAGGCACGACTCTGCAAAAGCATGTGCGACGTCCCAATTGGCGGGACCGACAACGATCTCTCGGAAGGCTTCGGGATTAACGCTCTTCCAGTCTAATTCCATATATTCGACGAATGAGTAGCGGCGCGTTCTCTGCTTCACTTTGGGAGACGAATTTTGCGGATAAATCTCAAGAAACCTATATTCCTTCTCGTTTTTGTATGCTTCATGCTTAAAGAAAGTTGCGGCTTCGAGAATGTGCAGCGCAAGGTGGAACGGCAGCCCCGTCATATATTGAGTCTTGGCGTTTTCTTGACCTGGGCGGGCGGCAAGGGCCTTCTCAATGATCTTGCTATGAATGTCCTTGAGAGTGGAATCAGAGTAGGTGATGGGGAAGGTCCAAGTGAAGAGGTGGGGAACCTTCGTCTGGGTTAGCGAATGCTTTTTCCAAAGCCTTCAGATCGAAGCCGAGCGCATAACCGCGTCCGTTATCGGCGTACGCACGCCATTGACCCAAGTCGTTACCGTCCGAACTGAACGAACACACGAAATAATGACCCGTGGATTGAAGCTCTGTCTCCAAATAAGAATGGAAGTCTGCCGAGAGCTTTGCGAGCGGCTCCCGCAAAGCTCTTGTTTTGAGAATGTCGCTGGCGATGGAGAGGCCATGCCTCAATTCAGACGGATCGTTCAACTTGAAGAGGTTACTAAGCCTCAGCTTACCCGTCTCCAGAATTCCGCTCAGGCCAACGTCATCGGTGTAGTGGTGGACAGTACCCGGCGAGGTTCTGCCTTCAACCTTCTCCTTGAATAAACGGAGAACTTCCTTTGCCTCTTTCGTAAACCTTTCTTGTGCCTTCCTCACTTCCGGCGAGATCGGCATCATACACCTCCGACTGCTTGCCGCCTACTCGCCCAGCTTCTCAAAGAACAAACAAATCGATTCAATCCCACGATAGAAGTTCGGAATGTGAAACTTCTCGTTGGGGGCGTGCAGATTGTCGTCGGGCAAGCCGAAGCCCATCATCACGCTTGGAATCTTCAGGACGTCCTGAAAATCGGTCACGATGGGAATCGAGCCGCCGGAGCGAATGAAGACTGTGTCCTTCTTGAACACCTCGTGCATGGCCTCAGTGGAAGCTTTCACATATTTGTTATCCGTGCCCACCACGCAGGCTGGACCTTTGCTCCACACTTTGATTTTGGTCTCAATACCCTTAGGCGTGAGCTTTTTCACATAGTTCGTGAATCGTTTGAGGATGTCGTCCGGGTCCTGGTTGGGAACCATGCGCATGGAAACTTTAGCCGCCGCTTTCGCCGGGATCACAGTCTTGGCGCCGGGCGCGGTAAACCCGCCGGGCATGCCGTGGACTTCCAGGGTAGGACGCGCCCAGGTGCGATACAGCACCGAGAATCCCGGTTCCCCGGTCAGCACCTTGGAACCGACTTCCGTCTTGCGGTAGTGCTCTTCATTGAATGGCAGCCGCTTCCATGCCTTCAACTCGGCCGCGGTCGGGGCCTTCACGTTTTTGTAGAAGCCCGGAATCAATACGTGGCCTTTCGCATCTTTCAGTTTGCTGATGATCTCAATGAGTGCGAAAAACGGATTCGGGGCCGCGCCGCCGTACATGCCGGAATGCAGATCGGTCTTCGCTCCGACAGCCTCGATTTCGGTGTATACGAGTCCGCGCAGCCCGACACACAGAGTTGGAAGATCGGGCGCAAACAGTTCGGTATCGCAGACCAGCGCGAAGTCCGCCTTCAACTTGGTTTTCTGCTTGCGGACATATTCGGCAATGGACTCGCCACCGACTTCCTCTTCGCCCTCGATGATGAACTTCACATTCAGCGGCAGCTTGCCGTGGTGTCCTTTCATTAAGGCTTCGATTGCCTTGATCTCCATCCAGAGCTGGCCTTTGTCATCCACGGCGCCGCGCGCATAAATGTTGTTGTTGCGTTCCGTGGGCTCGAATGGCGGGCTGATCCATTCGTCGAGCGGATCGGGCGGCTGCACATCGTAATGCGCATAGCAGAGCACAGTTGGCTTGCCGGGAGCATGCAGCCAGTCCGCATAAATCAGCGGATGGCCCTTGGTGGCGATGAGTTCCACGTTCTCCATGCCAATTCGCCGGAACTCGTTGGCCACAAAATCGGCGGCCTTCTGCACGTCGGACTTGTGCTCAGTTAAGGTGCTGATGCTGGGGATGCGAAGCAGTTCTTTGAGTTCATTCAAGAATCGTTGCTGATTTGAACGCGCGTAATCCACTGCGGGGGAAGCCATGGCTGTGTGCCTTTCTCTCGATCCAGATCTTTGTAGGGTTGGAATACCAATGAAACCGATAAGTATACCTGAACCCGTGACCCCAGGTTTTTCTACGCAAGCGCCGCCGGAACTGAACGTCGATGCCTTCGGGACAAGCTATCCTGCAGGTGTGACAGAAGAAGCCGAAGACACAAAAGATGAACCACGGCGGGTTGGGTTGTGCCTCGACTGCCTGCACGCGCAGCGGATCCAGTCTGCCCGAGGATCAACGTTCTATCGCTGTAAACTCTCGGACACCGATTCGAGCTTCCCCAAATACCCCCGTCTGCCGGTTCTCCACTGTGCTGGTCACAGGCGGAAGGTTTAGAAATTATCAACTGTCCTGCGATTGGTTTGGTTCAGGGAATACGACAACTGATTTCCTTCTTGAGGCCTGGAACAGATCATGGGCAGCGTGTAGTGGTGGAGGCGGCGGGAGTCGAACCCGCGTCCGAAAATGTTACTGGTCAAGAGACTACATGCTTATTCGCGTTCATGCCCTGAGCATTACCTCAGGACGTTCGCGACCGTCGCTCAGAACGGACAAGAAACGCAAGCCGCTAGCCTGAAGATCTCGCCCTACCTGCCCAGACGTAGCAGGGAAGGCCAGCCCTCTGTGTGACGCTCGCTCACAGCCCAAGGGCGAAGCTGTGGAAAGCGGCTGCCTAATTAATTAGGCTGCGTATGCCATTTGTTGATTGGCAATTATCATTTTGCCCACGATTACGGGTGTGTGCACCCCGGCATGCCTCTTGGCCGCAAGCATCTCCGTCGAAGCCGTGACGCCCCCACTGGTGGGATTGGCCAT